>Ga0187805_10000934_pt1 | contig 10277 bp, 8 predicted proteins | sample NC_wetland_sal_i_6_FD_132965 | JGI IMG/M metagenome (GOLD analysis project Ga0187805, IMG submission 132965) | Wetland sediment microbial communities from Neuse River Estuary, North Carolina, USA - Control_5 | ecosystem: Environmental > Aquatic > Freshwater > Wetlands > Sediment | place: USA... | reverse complement strand
ATACTGGCCCACCAGGTCGTCGCGCGTGGCCACCACCAAATGGCCGCGGCGCAGGTAGCCGAGGTGGTGCAGTATCTTCGCCATTCGCATCGCGACTGTGGTCTTGCCGGTGCCGGGATGTCCAGTAAAGGACATATGCAAAGTGGGGCGTTCGCATTCCAGTCCAACCTTCTCGCGTAAACGCGCCACCAGCAGCAGCGAAGCCACGCGGCGGATGTAAGCCTTCACCGGCTTGAGGCCCACCAGCTCGCGATCCAGTTCATCCAGGATTTCCTCGAGATTGGAATCCCGATGAGCGGCGCCGATATCTACGAGGCTCTCGCCCGTCTCCTGGGCAATAGCGGTTTCAACGGCGGGATCTGTATCTAGTTTTTGCATGGCGTTTTCAAGCTGCTGCTTCTCCACAAGACTCCGTTATTGCTGGCCCACCGGTTGAGCCTTGTGACGAATCGTGTACTGGATGCGGCGGTCTTCGCCCTCCGTGCGCTCCAGACAGAAACCGGGCTCCTCTTTGGGCCGGTTCACAATGAAACTCAGCATGGTCGTCTGCCGGCCGAGGGTGCGGTCAAAACCGTTTATCTTGATGTAATTTTCCGGGAAGGCCTTGCGACACTCCTCGATCTGAAACATGGCGCCGTCCAGGTCGCTGGCATCAAACATGGGCAAGCCCCACATCTCCCAATAAGCATTGCGGGGATGGGGATCGTCGGTGTGCTCGATGGAAAAGGCCCAGCCGTTGTCGAGGCAATACCGTACCTGGCGTCGAATCTCTTCCTCGGTAAAGTCAGGTAGATAAGAAAAAGTTCCTTGCGTGATTCGCATTTGTTCGTCTCCGTTTCGCAGGTGCCGGCAACTAAGGTGTAGCGCAGCCCTTTTGGCATTGCTGTCCGAAATTACCGGCCTCTAGCAATCAAACCGTAACCGTGGCGACTGCATCCGGCACGTCGGTCGATTCGTAGTTAAAGCTAACGTCCTTCCAGATCTCCAGTGCCGTGCGCAGCTCTGGCGACCAACGCGCAGCCTTCGCCAGAATCTCCGGCCCTTCGTTGAGGTAGTCGCGACCTTCGTTGCGGGCCTGGATCATCACTTCCGTGGCCACGCGATTCGCGGTTGCACCCTGCGCGATTCCGTCCGGGTGGCCGATGGTGCCGCCCCCGAACTGAAGCACGACATCTTCACCTAGAAGGTGCAGTAATTGGTGCATCTGCCCGGCATGGATGCCGCCCGAAGCCACGGGCATGACTGCGGGCATTGATGCCCAGTCCTGATCGAAATACAGCCCTTGAGAGGGATCGGCCAGCAGCGTGTTCGCCCGCAGCGTGTTGTAGTAGCCGCGAATGGCGTTGGGGTCGCCCTCGAGTTTGCCGACGGCAGTACCGGCGTGAATATGATCGACGCCTGCCAGACGCATCCATTTGGAAATGACGCGGAAGTTCACTCCGTGCGTCTTCTGTCGCGTGTAGGTGCCGTGACCAGCGCGGTGCAAGTGCAGGATTACGCCGTTGCGGCGCGCCCATTTCGACATGGACTGAATGGCGGTGTAGCCGATCGTCAGATCAACCATCACAATCACACTGCCCAGTTCCTTGGCGAAGTCAGCGCGTTCGTACATCTCTTCCATGGTTCCGGCAGTGACGTTCAGATAATGCCCTTTGATCTCTCCGGTAGCGGCCACGGCGCGGTTCACCGCTTCCATGCAGAACAGGAAGCGATCGCGCCAGCGCATGAAGGGCTGACTGTTGATGTTCTCGTCGTCTTTGGTGAAGTCGAGCCCACCGCGCAACGCTTCGTAGACCACGCGGCCATAGTTGCGGGCGGAAAGACCCAGCTTGGGCTTGACCGTGGCGCCCAGCAAGGGACGCCCGAATTTATTCAGATACTCGCGCTCCATCACGATGCCGTGCGGTGGACCCTGGAAGGTTTTGGTGTAGTGCGGTGGTATCCGCATGTCTTCCAGGCGCAGAGATTTCAGCGCCTTGAAGCCGAACACATTGCCAATGATCGAGGAAGTCAAGTTGGCGATCGACCCCTCCTCGAAAAGGTCGAGATCGTAAGCGATGTAGGCGATGTATTGATCGGTGCCCGGGACAGGATCGACCCGATAGCATTTCGCCTGATAATGCTCGTACGGGGTTAGGCGATCGGTCCAAACCACCGTCCATGTAGCTGTCGAAGACTCGCCCGCCACCGCTGCCGAGGCTTCGATGGGTTCGACGCCCGGTTGCGGCACCAGGCGAAATGCGCACAAAATATCGGTGTCCTTCGGCTGATAGTCCGCGTCGTAATAACCCATTTCCGCGTAGGGTGTAATGCCTGCCGTCCAACGGCTCTTCTTCTTAGCCGCGTTGTTGTTGCTAGCCATTTCTACCTCCTTCGAAAACAATCGAATCTTTTCCGCGCTTAACGACATTCGCTGGCGCCAAAATGGCAACAGCGGGTCAACCGGCCATACTGACCAGCGGCCAAAAATGAACTACGCCCTCACTTTTGAGAATAGGGTTCGACCCCAATGACAGACAGCGTGACAGCACCCGAGGAGAAATGCTCCGCATGGAGCACCGCCAATTCTGGAAAGCAATCGGTCAACGATCGGCTCGGCCTTCCCACAGGTCCCAAAGACTTGTCCAATAGCGTCTCTCTCTTCAAACCTAAGGTCAGTGTCCAGCGTCACCCATTGAGGTGATGTATCTCACCAACGGGCAAATACTGGTGGTGCGAAAAAACGTGTTGGATAACTTTGCGTAACAAAGTGAAATCGGGCCGAGTGATTTCGCGTGCCGTTCTTGGGATAGTTGTCTCTTCTGAGTCTCTCCAATGTATTCATGTATCCGCCCTCGCTCTTGCTCGTCCCTATTAATGACTGCCGCTAAGTTCTCTTAACTTGTGCTGGGACAGCCGGGCTGGTTGGCCCGGACCATCCTTGCTTCATCGCTTTTGGGTGCCCCTTGGTTCCGAGGTCCCCGCAGATCTTGTTGTTCAGTCCCGTTCGCCCGCGAATTATCTAAAGGCAATCAGCTTGCCAACGCACCCCAATGACTATGCGAGGAAGCGACATCTGAGGTAAGCTGTTTCCGGCTCTATCGGTTAGCCTCGGGATAGAAAAAGAAGGCAGCCTGCGCGGGCACCTTAATCTTTCTCGCAGGGTGGACAGAAATGACACATCCGCTGAACCGGAGGCCGGCCTAAGATGCGCGATTGATTGGGACACAATGAGATAAATAGTAGCTAAGCCAGTGAGACGTGTATGTCACATATACGTGATATTAATGTCTCATCGATCGGATCCTGCGGATCGCGCAGAGAGCTTGTATTTTGCCATCAAACGATGGAAGGTGCGTCGCGGTATCTTCGCCAGCGTTGCTGCTCGCGAAATGTTTCCTTTCGCTTCCAAGAGATAACTTGCCAGCGCCTGCCGTTCGAATCGCTCGATCGCCTGGGATTTGCTTGGTTTGAAACCCAACTGGGGCTTGAAGGTGATGACGTCTTGAACGTGGAGGGGAAGGTCCTCGGCCTCGATCACGGATGAGGAGGCCAAGACGACCGCTCGCTCAATGATGTTTTCCAATTCGCGGAGATTGCCCGGCCAAGAATAATTTCTAAGTAACGTTAGAGCCTGTGGAGAAACGGCGTCTACTTTCTTATTAACTTTGGCGCGAGCGCGCTGCAAAAAGAATTCTGCCAGGAATGGAATATCTTCAATCCGCTCGCGCAATGGGGGCAGAGTTATGGTGAAGGTGTTGATCCGATAGAACAGATCTTCGCGAAATGCGCCCTCGCGAATGGCTCTTTCTAGGTCCTGATTGGTTGCCCCGATGATTCGGACGGACACTTTCTTAGTTCGCATATCGCCGACGGCGCGAATCTCGCCGGTCTGCAGAGTTCGCAAAAGCTTGGCTTGAATCTCAAGTGACATGTCGCCAATTTCATCGAGGAACATGGTCCCGCCATCGGCTTTTTCGAACAACCCTTTCCTGTCGGCGTAGGCGCCCGTGAAGGCACCGCGTTTGTAGCCGAAGAGTTCGCTTTCCAGCAGAGTTGGCGATAAGGCGGTGCAGTTGAGGGTCACCAAAGGCGCATCGCCGAGCGCACTGTGACGGTGAATCGCCCGAGCTACCAGCTCTTTGCCGGTTCCGCTCTCGCCGCGAATCAACACCGTGGTCGGAGTGGGGGCAACCTTGGCAATCAGTTCGGAGATCTCCCTCATCTTGGGATTGTTACCGATGATGAACTCGCTTTCCCCACGGGTCTCCAGTTCCCTGATGGCGAGCTGGTACTTATCTTCGAGGGCTTCGGTTTTGTTCCTGGCGTCGACGAATTCCCAGATGAAGCGGGCGGCGTTCCCGCTAACAACTTCCATCCCGTCGGGTTTTAGTTCGTAGATCTCCCGGCCAACATCAGGATTGCCGGTCACATCGATAATGAGGTCGGCTACTTCGGATGTGAGAAGCTCTCGATAATTCGTAGTGACCGGCAACCCAAGTTCCCGAGCAAGCACCAGGCCCGGCGCATCCTTAATATTGTCAGCCACGGCGACGATTTCGACGTTCGGGTCTTTGTGGAATAGCTCCACCAGGGCTCTTCCGCCACTGCCTGCTCCGATGAGGATAACTCGCGTCATAGTTCATTCACGCACGAGGCTATGGGCGTGCCGTTGGCAGGCACCAATGCCTAAGCAAGCTACTGGGTTAAAGACCAAGAATCTCCGGTGAGAAACCCAGTAATCGTGCTGCAGCCGCGATTCTACCGCACCCGCGTTGCCACAGTAAGTTTCGATTGATTTGGCCGTGGGTGCGCCCTGACAGAATGGCAGCTAGTCCGCGATGGAAATCATTGTCCTGATTTAGAGTCCAATCAAATGTCCGATTTCGTGTACTATTCGCACAGGTCGAGGGGTGCAATGGCAAGTGCAACGACTGCCCGAGTTCTCGCCATCCAATTGGTTCACACTCATCTGTGACCGGTGTCACTGCATTCACGCCAGGACTGGTGCAAGGTAAGCGCACGCCAAGTGCCCGGTCTGGCTTGTCACGTACTGTGGACCCAGCTGGGCCCTGGGGAATCTTTTCACAGCCAGATCTATGCGGCCGGAAGAAATACGATAGCTGAAGGATTTGAGCGCGATCGGATCCCAAAACGTAGCGATATAAGTGAGGTGTTTATGGCAACCGGAGTTCTTGAAACTGCGAAAGCTACCAATCCCTTGAAAGATCTGCTGAATTATGGTCAATCGGTTTGGCTGGATTACATTCGCCGCAATCTCTTCACCAGCGGTGAACTGATGCGCCTGATCGAAGAAGACGGCCTGCGCGGCATGACTTCGAATCCCGCCATCTTTGAGAAAGCGATTGCTGGCAGTACCGATTACGCCGACTTGCTGCAGTCTCTGGCCGCGAAGACCGGCCTCGACGCCACGGCTCGCTATGAAATTCTTGCCATCCGCGATATACAGGACGCCGCCGACTTGCTGCGGCCGGTGTACGAAAGCTCGAAGCGTCGTGACGGTTATGTCAGCCTGGAGGTGTCGCCCTACCTCGCGCACCAAACGCAGGCCACTATGGCGGAAGCACGCAGGCTGTGGAAGACGGTCCAGCGGGAAAACCTGATGATCAAAGTTCCCGGCACGGTAGAAGGCATACCGGCTTTTCGGCAATTAATCAGCGAGGGTATCAACGTCAACGTGACCCTCCTTTTCTCTCAGGAAGTCTACGAGCAAGTGGCGGACGCCTATATTGGCGGGCTGGAACAATTCGCAGCACGCGGTGGCGCCGTCAGACGGATTGCCAGTGTGGCCAGCTTCTTCATCAGCCGCATTGATAGTTCGATCGACTCCATCGCCGAGGCGCGGCTCAAGCAATCCAAAGATCCGCACGAGCAGGAGCAATTGAAGAGCCTGCTCGGTAAAGTGGCCATCGCCAATGGAAAGCAGACCTATCAGCGTTACTTACGCATTTTCAGCGGCAACCGCTGGAAAGCGTTGGCCGCCAAGGGAGCGCAGACGCAGCGCGTCCTCTGGGCCAGTACTAGCACCAAGAATCCGAATTACTGCGATGTTCTCTACGTGGAAGAGCTGATCGGTCGGGACACGGTCAACACCATCCCGCCGGCCACGTTCGATGCCTTCCGCGATCACGGCCGACCGCGCGCCAGTTTGACCGAGGATCTTGCTTCCTCCAATAAGACGATGGAAACGGTGGCGAAGCTCGGGATTTCGATGAAAGAAGTGACCGATAAGCTAACGGACGACGGTGTCCGCCTCTTCGCCGAAGCTTTCGACAAGCTCCTTGGGGTAGTGGAGAAAAGCTTTCACAGCTGAGCACTCGCGGCGGCACAGCCAACCCGGGTCCAGCGGCTTTTATATAAAGATGAACCGAATAGAGAGACAACGGTCACCGTTTTTACGCTGCCCTCCTCCTTGCATGCTCCACCAGTGCCGGTAGGACCCAGCCGCGGCATGCCAGCTCTTCCACCAGCCGCAAGTATGGTTCGTGGAAACGAGCAATCCGGTCCGGCCGGGGGTCGATCACTTCGCGAATGCGTACCATCTGCTTGGCAACATCAGAAACACGACCTCCCATGGAGGCCGCTAGCATGGCCATGCCCAGCGCGGCCTCGGCGTTCTCAGGCAAGTAAACGGGCCGCCCCAGAATGTCGGCGCGAAGCTGGCACCAGTAGCGGTTGCGGGCCGCGCCGCTCGTCAGGCGTAGATCACCACTGACCGGCGCACCGAGCAGGTCGAGATAATCGAAGCAGAGTCGCTCGATGAAAGCCACTCCCTGGAGCAGCGCCGCGCAGAGATCAATTTCGTCGCTCGGCTCGCCGAGAACAAACCCTTGCGCATCGGGTGCGGTAAAAGGAAAACGCTCACCTCGAGACGCTAGGGGATACGCAATGACGTTCGCCGGCTCTCGTTCTGCGGCTTGTGTGCTTGGTGAGAAAGCAACGATTTGTGGAGAGGTTATTAGCACGCACTACGCGGCAAGGAGTCGCGGAAATCCGACTTTTCTCAATATCGACAAGTCCTCCCCGAACCAAATTTTCACGGTGGTAATTTGGGGTAGGGACCTGCCGAAGTTTGGCGATCCCGAGGAGATTTATCGCGGAAAGCACGTTTGCGTGACAGGAAAGATCAGTCTTTATCGCCAAGTGCCAGAAGTCGTTGCCAATGAACCTTCTCAGATTAAAGTTCAGTGATTCTGGGGAGACGCGGAATATGTTTGCATAGAATGTGATTCCGGGAAACTTGTGCCTTGACGCCCCAATTCACCATGCCCGGCCAGACTTCCTTTTCTCGCACCCCATCACGGGCGAATTCATTCCCAGCCTAGCGAGCGGACGAATACCGCAGGGAAGCAAGTCAGCAACAAAATACTTCTATCGATCTCCGATAGTGGTGGCGATCGCGGTCGGCGCGTGTCTTGTTTGGTGGTTCCTCATGAGATAGGTTGGAAGTCGTTCGGCGTGACCGTGGCTCGACCAGGCGAAAGCAGCGGGTTTTCTGGAAATGGGAACGCTCCGGTGTGATGGTTGCGGCGAGGAGTTCTTTATAGGTCACGATCCCGCGTTCGTGGATAAGTGGCTCGCTGACAGACAAGCACATTGGCTCGAAAGGGTGCTTGCGGAAGAGCACGAGCGCGACAAGAAACACCCCGACCGAATCGAATTGCCAGACTGATCTGCATGGCAGACGATGGGGTTGCCTGCGTGGTGACTGTTAATGGTGTCCACCCACTCCAAGGCCGATTTAGAGTACTCGGACGATTACCGAACCATCAGCTTCAACGGTCAACGCCTCTACCGACTCACACCACAGCAGGCAGCAATCGTGAGGGTGCTGCACGAAAGTCGTTACTACGAGTCGAGTACGCAGAGAATCAAAAAGCAGACGAAGTGCCGCTCAATACACGATTCTTTTAAAAGAGGCGATGGCCCCGAAATCTGGAAGAATGTCATCGTTCACCACTCCAGAGGCTTCTACCGACTAAACCTCACACTCAAGAACGACTAGCGCGGCGTGGTGGCTGTTCTCTCAGCCGCTGATCGCGTTTCTGAGCTTACGGGTTGGCACATTTCAATCGTTGCCGCAATGATGGCGAAGCAGTGACATCCTCACGGGCGCGATCCCGTTGGGAGCTGGCAGTGCCGGGCAGGGCTTTGTTCGAAGCCAAAAAAGGCGGGATTCAAGATCACGCCATTTCGGGATTTGCCTAAGAAATTCTTAGCGACCACGCGGGAAATGCAGAAGGCCCGACCGTTCGCCGTCGAGCGGCGGCTGAGCGAGTGTCCTCACTCTTGACATGGTCGGGCCTACTTTGCGGTATTCAGTTTTGGATTCCTCCTGTTTATTATTAGCACATCCCGACCTCGTTTGTCGGTGAGCTTTATCACGACCGCGGTCAATTTGCGGATCAGGTTCTGCATGGTTGCCGAGGAACTGAAGTTAGCGTCAATTCCATACAAGTTCCCGAGTTACGGCCGTATCATTCATTGTCCCTTGTCTCAAGCAGCGGCTGCCGCTGCCACGGATGCCTTCTTGGGTGGACGTGCGGCTCGCTTCGCGCGGTGCACCGGCTTGGCCTCATGCTTGTGCCCAGTGCGGTGCTTCAACATCAGGTCTATCAATGCCTTCTGAGCATCAACGTAACCCTTCACTCCTTTCCGCGTCAGCTCTGCCACCGGCACGAAGGGGAATGGCTTAATAAACTCTAGAGTCTTGCCCGCCGCTTTCACGTTGGCATTCATCTGGCGCCCGGCTGCGTCGAAGAGTTTCTTTTGCGCGTCGACGAACGACTCCGTTGCCTGCCGCGCTAGGTTGGACACTTCAGTCTTCTTGATTTTCTTCGCGCCTGGGTGTTTGCCGCTGGTTGCATTCTCTGTCTCCTCGACGACCACATCGAGGAATTGCTTCTGCACTTTGACAAAGTTCTCGATGCCCTCTCTGGCCAGTTCGACCAGGTGCTCGCCCTTGTATGGCTTGCCGGTCTTTGATGCCTCCACCCAGGCATGAGTTTGCTTGCCGGCAATCTTCAGGAACTCCTTCTGCATGTCGATGAAAGTATCCACGCTGCGCCGAAGCGTATTGGCAACAGCATGCGCAGCCGGCTGGTTCCCGATGCGTTCTTTCACACCGCTCATAAGAATCTTGGTCTGTTCCTGCGCCAGATTAAAAAGTACCTTCTGGCTTTCGATGAAGTTAGTTACGCCTTCCCCAGCTATTTCGCTCAGATTGGTGGGCGGGGAGTGATGAGCTCGGGAGGTCTCGCGCTTCACTGTTGCTGGCATATAATACCTCCAATATTGCTGCATTGCAGCATCAAGTTAACTATACTGAATACGAATAACTATGTCAATGTCTGTTGCCACTTGTGTGCAACGCAGCATAGGCAAACCGAGGAGGAGTTGCCTCCTTCGAGCGCAGGCAAAACGCTAGAGCCATCGTGCGCGCCATTATATTCCGAAGGAAGGGGCGTCACGGGGAAGCGACCATTCTAGACGGATTGTCGGCTAACCTTCCCTTGAGGTTAGTTCCCGCTTGCCCGTCATCCGCCCAGAATCATTGGCATCGTCGACGACGCGGAAGATGAACCGACATCATTCGTTATCAACCTGGCTTCCTTAATAGGGTATCTGCGGTAAGCGACGCCAGATCTCTAAAAAGCCTCTCCAATGTCCCCTCCCTGTCAACCTCGGGCAAACCGAGTTGTCGTTCCACTCGCGTCTCCATCTCGCGCAGTCGCGCCTCCGGCGCTCTCCCAGCAAGATGCTGGAACAGCAACCTGTGTGCACTCTTGCGCTGCATGACCTCCAGTCCATCCAGCATCTGGCGATGCGATGTCCCTTCCCAGATCGCAAGGATCATGGCCTCGCGCAGCCAGCGCTCCACGCGATATTCCTGCAATGTTCCCACCCCGCCGTACACTTCCATCGCCCATTTGGCTGTCTGCACCGCGAACTCTGCAGTCCAGTATTTCGCTAGGTGAGCGACCAAACGGAATAGATGATAGCTCTCCGAGTATGGCGGCTTCTCCTGCCATACCTTGTCAAGCAGACGCACAGCTTCCCAAGCCAGCCGGGAAGCCGCGCGTAGCCCCTGCACGCGGTCCTCGAACTGCCGCCGAAGTAAAGGATGTTCGATAATCGGTTTACCGAAGGCCGTGCGTCGTTCAGCGAAAGAATAGGCATCGGCGATGGCTCTTTGTGCCAGCGCTACGCTGCCTATGCTGTTGGCCACGCGAGAGAGATTCAGCACTTCGAGAATCAAATAGATTCCATGCTCCGCT
>Ga0187805_10000932_pt1 | contig 10281 bp, 8 predicted proteins | sample NC_wetland_sal_i_6_FD_132965 | JGI IMG/M metagenome (GOLD analysis project Ga0187805, IMG submission 132965) | Wetland sediment microbial communities from Neuse River Estuary, North Carolina, USA - Control_5 | ecosystem: Environmental > Aquatic > Freshwater > Wetlands > Sediment | place: USA... | reverse complement strand
GGAGAGATATTGCGAGTCCGGAGGGGGCCGCGCGGGCAGCTCGCGCAGCGTCCGGACGCGCCGCTGCGTTGCGGGAATATCGAGCCGCAGGCGGTGCGCCTTGAACAGTCCCATCAGGACGGGCTCCAGGGTATCCAGCGCCGCGGGATCGTGCAGCACGAATTTCCGGAACTCCGCCTGAAACAACGCCTGCTCCACTTTGTCCATGAGCCGCCCTTAAGCGGGAACGCCCCCCTTGGGTAGCCTCCCGCGTCCGGCAGGACGGGGTCAACCGCCGGGCAATGCCCCGGCGGGTCCGGCCGGCAGGCGCTGGAGGGGAGGAAAGTCGCGAAAAGGGACGGGCGGACGGCACGCGCTTCTGCTATACTGCCGCTCCGCGCCGGGGAGCGGAATCCCCGGGAAACGCCGAGCCGACTTGGGGACTTGAGGCGCAGATGGTGGTGCAGCCGCTGCCCGGATCCGCCTTGCATCCGGACGAAACGGAGCCGACGCTTCTGATCGTGGACGACGACCCGGATATCCTCCGCGTCGTCAAGTTCTACCTGTCCAAGCAGCGCTACCATATCCTGGCCGCGGACGACGGCAAGACCGCGCTGGAGCTGCTCCACAAGAATCCCACGGTCGAGCTCATCCTGTCCGACGTCATGATGCCGCAGGTGAGCGGGCTGGAGCTGCTCAAGGCCGTGCGGGACGATCCGGTCTACGCGGACATTCCGGTGATCCTGATTTCGGCGGAAAGCGAAACCGCCAAGAAAGTGGCCGGGCTCAATCTGGGCGCGGACGATTTCATCACCAAGCCCTTCAATTTCGACGAGCTCAACGCACGCGTGCGCAACCATCTGCGCTTGCGCCGCCTGCAGCGGGAGGTGCGGGCGGCCGCCGATCTCCTGAAACAGCAGAACGAGCGCTTTCAGGAGGACCTGGAAGCGGCGCGCACGGTGCAGCTGGCGCTGCTGCCTTCCGAATTGCCGGAAAGCCCCATCCTCAAGCTCGGTTCGCGGTACCTTCCGGTGGACCGGGTGGGCGGAGACTTCTTCGACGTCGCCCAGCTCGATTCCTCCGGCCGGATCGGCGCCATCGTCGCGGACGTGTGCGGCCACGGCGTCGCGGCGGCGCTGATCACGGCCATGACCAAGATCAGCTTCAGGAGCGCCTGCGCGATCCACGCCGATCCCGCCGCGGTCCTGTCCGCCATGAACCGCGCGCTCGTGCCGAACATCAAGCAGGGCTACGTGACGGCCTTCTATGCCGTCTTCGACCCCCGGTCGCACTCCCTGCGCTACGCCAGCGGAGGTCATCCCCCTCTCCTGGTCTACCGCAGCGAGCAGGACCGGGTCGACGAATTCGAGGCTCAGGCGACCTTTCTGGGGGCGTTCGAGGGGGTGCGCTTTACCAGCGATGCCGTTTCCGTGCGGCAAGGCGACCGCGTCTTCCTGTACACCGATGGGCTGTATGAATCGCTCATGGCGGAAGGGACGACGGCGTATGGCATGGACCGCGTGAAGCGCCTGATCCGCGCTCTGCGCGACCGGCCCATTCAGGCGGTGCTGGACGGCATCGTCGCGGACCTGGTAAGCGCCATGGGTCTGCGCACTCCGGCGGACGACATCACGCTCTTCGGCATGGACATCGTCGGATAGCCCGGCACGGCCCCTTTAACTCGGAGCGCAGGCGATGGCTGCCGTCAACCGCCAGTGGCTGCTGGCATCCCGTCCCGTCGGCTTTCCGAAGATGAGCGACTTCCGCCTGGCCGAGACGCCGGTGCCGGCGCCCGGCCCGGGCCAGATGCGGGTGAGAAACCTGTGGCTGTCGGTCGATCCCTACATGCGGGGCCGGATGAACGAGGCCAGGAGCTACGCCCGGCCCGTCCCCATCGGCGGCGTCATGGAGGGCGGGACGGTGGCCCGCGTGGAGGTTTCGAACGTGAAGGGCTTCGCGCCGGGCGCGATCGTGGAGAGCCGGTTCGGCTGGCAGGACTACGCCCTGTCCGACGGGCGCGGCGTGCGCATCGTCGATCCGCAATTGGCGCCCATCCAGACGGCGCTTTATGTGCTGGGGATGCCCGGCATGACCGCCTATTTCGGCCTGTTGGACATCGGCGGCGCAAAATCCGGCGAGACCGTGCTGGTCTCGGGCGCGGCGGGGGCGGTGGGCGCGCTGGTGGGACAGATCGCCAAGATCATCGGCTGCCGCGCCGTCGGCATCGCGGGCGGCGCCGCCAAGGTGCGGCACGTCGTTGAAGACCTGGGCTTCGACGGCGCCTTCGACTACAAGGCCTCGTCCGACTACGGCGCGGAAATCGCCCGGCTCTGCCCGCAAGGAGTGGACGTCTACTTCGACAACGTCGGCGGCGCCATTACCGACGCGGCTTTCGCGCACCTGAACGTGCGGGCGCGCGTCGCCGTGTGCGGACAGATCTCGCAATATAACGTGGAGGCGCCCGAGCGCGGGCCACGCCTGCTGGGGCAGCTCGTCGTCAAGCAGGCGCGCGTGGAAGGATTCCTCGTCTTCCAGTTCCAGGAGCGCTACGCCGAGGGCATGGCCAGGATGGCCGGGTGGCTCAAGGCGGGCCGGCTCAAGTACCGGGAGACCGTCACCGAGGGACTGGAAAACGCGCCGCAGGCGTTCATGGGCATGTTGAAGGGACTCAACACCGGCAAGCAGCTCGTGAAGATCGCCGATGCCTAAGTCCATCCCCTCCGGTCAGGATCGGCCGCCTTCGTCCCGGCGCGGCCCGGCGCCGGACGAGAACCGGCCGCCGGAAGCCGCGTCCCCGGGCGCCTCCCGGTCCGGAACGCCGGCCATGCCGTCCGAAGCTGCCCGTGCAACCGGGCGTCTGTACGCATTCGACGGCCTGTCGTCGCCGTGGGCGCTGCGGCGCCTGATCCTCATCCTGGTGCTCTCCTCAGGGCTGCTCTTCGGGTTGTCCGTGCCTGGACACTCCGTGAAGTTCGCCTGGGCGGTCGCGTACTTGCCCATGTGGGTCGCGTTGGACCTGGCGTTGCGCAATCCAGGCCGGCGCTGGGTGCGCGTGCTCAGGACGCTGGCATGCACCTGGCCCGTCGGCGCCGTGATGGCGCTGGTGACGGGCGGATGGGTCGTCAACACCTCCTACGTTTTCGGCGGGCTTCCGCTTCCTGCCGCATGGCTGGTCAATGTGCTGGGGTACGGCTCGCTCATCGGCCTGGAGATCTTCGCCTTTCTCGGCCTGCCCTTCCTGCTGACCCGGGGCCGGTTCGTATTCTCCCTGATCTTCATTCCCGTCTGGGCGGGGTTTTTCGAGCTCTACGTCCCGCGCTTCCTCTTCTGGACCTTCGGACAGGAAATGCTTCCGGTCCCGGAACTGGTGCAGGTCGCGGACGTGCTGGGCCCGGCCGGGCTCAACCTGTGGCTCGTGCCGCTGCACCTGACGCTGATGGGGTGGGTGAGCCAGGCTTATGCGCCAGGCAGGGTGTCGCGCCGTACCCTGCGGATCGCAAGCGCGGCGCTGGCGCTGGCCTTTGCCGGCAATTACGGCTATGGCGCGTGGCGGCTCGCCGGGCTGGCCGCGCCGGATCCCTCGGCCCGGCGCATTCACCTCGTCGGCATTCAGCCGAATTTCTCGCTCAAGGAACTCGCCTCCGATCCTTCCCTGTCGCCCTCGGATCGCCAGACGAGTTTGCTCACCCTCGTGTCCGACAGCAATGCGGCCTTGCTCAAGGCCGGGGTGCCGCCGGGAGAGCCGACCCTCGTCGTCTGGCCCGAATCCGCCTATCCCGTGCCCTATTTCAGCGCCCCCCAGGCGCGGACGCAGGTGGAGCGGTGGGCCCAGACGCTGGGGGTGCATCTCCTGCTGGAAACGATCGACGAGGGAAATTTTCCGGGGCCGGACGGACGGATGGACTGGCGCGCCTATGGCGCCGCCGTCTACGTCCCCCCGGGAGGGTGGCCGTCCGTGTACCACAAGATGAACCCTATGCCCTTTGGCGAGACGATTCCGTTCGCTGACCTTGTGCCCGCCTGGGGCCGGGCGGTAAAGGCCCTCGTGCCGCGCATCGGCCAATTCGACGCTGGGCGCGATCCGACCGTATTCAAGGTCGCCCCGGGCTTGACAGTGGGTCCGCTCATCTGCTTTGACGTGTTCGACTACCGCCCGCTGCTGGGCATGGCGGGCCGCGGCGCCGACATAGGCGTCGTCATGGGCAACCTGGCCTGGTTCGGCCGGTCGACCGCCAGCCGGCAATTCGAGGGCTTTGTCCGATTCCGCGCGATCGAAACCCGCATGCCGATCCTGATCGTCGCCCAAAGCGGCGAGAGCGTCCTGATCGACGAGCGGGGCGAGCGGGCGTCTCCGAGGATCGGCCTGTTCGAAGTCGGCGCCCTGTCGGCGGAGGTGACCGCCGGGCGCGGCTCTTTCTATGGACGCCACGGGCCGTGGGTGAACGCGGGGTACGCGGCGGCGCTGGCGGCGCTGCTGGGCGCCGGATGGGGCTGGGCGCCCATCCGCCGGCGCTTCGGACGGAGAACCTAGCGGCCCCCGGCATCCGGGCTTTGGGCCCTGCGTTGAGAACGGCCGGAGGTGTGCCGCCTGCCGCCCTGAATCGGCCGTCAGTTCCCGGCGAATGGCGTAGACACCGGATTCCCGCGCACTCCGGCAGCGGTCCGATTCACGGTTTCCCGGCTACACCCGCATGAGCGTCCAACCGACGATGGATCAGTACGAGGGCTCCGGCCGCTTCCTGCCTTCCTTCGGCGACATCGACCAGCGGCGCCACCTCAAGATGCGCGCCTTCGTCCCGCTCGTCATGCCGCCCATCTTCCTGAATTTGGAGATGCGCTTCGCGCTGTCCAGGATGCTTCGCCGCGGCATCGTCCCCATCATGTTCAACCTGACGTTCGAGAACTCGGACGTGCCGCTGAATCTGAACGAGCCGGTGCGGGTCGATCATCGGATCAAGCTGCGCAAGAGCGTCACGCCGCTGCCGGAAGGCGCGCCGCTGGAGCGGCTGCTGCTCGATATGGAGGCGCAGATCTTCGCGACGGGCGGGGTGGACGACCCGTCCGCCGGCAGCGAGGGCGGAGGCCGTCCGGGCGCGCCGGTCGGCCGGCTATCCGGCTACCAGATCTTCTCCCGCATTGGCGCGCCTCCCGGCCAGCGGCATGTGACCGGCGCCCCGGATGAATTGGCTGAACTGAAGGTACACCCCTTCGATGGCCCCTTTCCCGTGCCGGAACACCTGGTGCAAATCCCGCCGGGCTTTGCTCCCGCGCCCGAAGGGCCCTTCCCTCACCTGGATACCGTCTGGGGATTGCCCAACACGGACGTCAACCAGCACGTGAACGTCCAGGAGTACATCCTGGGCATGGAGAATCACGTGGTCCGGCGGCTGCACGGCGCGGGCCTGCCGCAGCTCGGGCACCGCATCGCGCGCACTGAAGCGATCTTCCGCAAGCCGTTTTTCGCCGGCGAACGGGTGCGTATTCAAGGCCCGCTTCTCGTCAACGGCTCGCACACCCTGCTGATCGGCGGGTATCATCGCCTGGACGCGAACGGCGTGCCGGAGGGGCGGGCCTCGGCGGCGGTGCGCATGGAAGGGATCCTGGACGGGTCCGCCGCGTGACCGCCAATGGCTCAGGGGCCGGGGCGGCCCAAGGGCCTGTTTCCGGCCGCGCGGCGGCCATGCCATACGCCGCGGCCTTGGGCGCGATCCTTTGCTGGGCCAGCCTCGCGGCGGCGCTGTACCGCTCTCTGGGAACGCTGGCGCCGCAGCAGGTGCTCGCCTACGGCATGGGCGTTGCCGGCATGGCGCTGATGGCTTGGGACACGGCGCGCGGCTTCCCTCCGTGGCGCACCTGGCCGGGCGCGCGGTCCATGGCGCTGGGGCTGTACGGCATCTTCGGATACCACGCGCTGCTTCTCGAAGCCTTCGCCTTGGCGCCGCCGGTGCAGGCCAATGTGCTCAATTACACGTGGCCCTTATGGATCATCCTGCTGGGTGCCGCCGCGGCCCGCGGCCGCCCCAAGCTGCGTCCCGCACTGGGAGGCGTGCTCGGTCTCGCCGGCACGGTCGTCACGCTGGAGCCCTGGCGCGGCACGCTCCCGGGCGGCCCGGCGCCGTGGATCGGGTTCGGCTTGGCCCTCGGAGCGGGATTGTGTTGGGGCTCGTTCACCGTGCTGCTGCGGGCGGGCCGCCGCTCGGGGCGGACGATGGGCTGGTGGTGCCTGCAGGCGGCTGCCGTGTCGGCCGTCTGGATGGGCTGCGGAGACGTTCCGTTCCGGATCGGCGCCGATTCCGCCGTCGTCATCGCGTACATCGGCCTGGTTCCCCTGGGCGCGGCCTTCGCCCTTTGGCAGCTGGCCGCCGAGCGATGCGCGCTGCACGCCCTGGGCTTGCTGAGCTATCTGACGCCGCCGCTGTCCACGCTGGGGCTGAGCTGGGTCGTGGGACGGCCGGCCAGCCCATGGGCGTGGACCGGCCTGGCGCTCGTTATCGGCGGCGCGTTGTTCGGGAGCGGCCCGTTCGGCGGGACCCGGAGCAGGCCCGTATCGGGCTCCGCCGCGGGAAATTCCTGAAGCCAAGGCTTACGGAAGGGGGCTGGTTTAAGCCCCTCGCCTCACCGGTTGCGATTTTCAGCGCATTCCATCGCTCTACGCTCCTTCACTCCAGGCGGAGGCTCCATGACGGCACGGCAGGGCAGCGTTTATGCGTTGGGCACAGCCGTCCCGGAATTGCATCCCTCGAGCTACCTGGCCCCTGGCGCGCAGGTGATCGGGCGGGTGCGCCTGGGCGCAGAGGTGTCGATCTGGTTCAACGCCGTGTTGCGCGGCGACCTGGGCTCCATCGAGATCGGCGCCGGGAGCAACATCCAGGACAATACGACCGTGCACGTGGAGGGAGCTGAAGAGCGCGGCGACGGGAAAGAGCGGGGTACGGCGATCGGGAGCAATGTCACCGTCGGGCACAACTGCATCATTCACAGCTGTGTGCTGGAAGACGAGTGCCTGATCGGCATGGGCGCGGTCGTGATGGGGGGCGCGGTGGTGGGCCGGGGAGCCGTTGTCGGCGCCGGGGCGGTCGTCCGGGAAGAGATGCGCATACCGCCATATGCACTGGCGGCCGGCAATCCCGCGCAGGTGAAGAAGACGTACGATGCCGGTTTCGTGCGTGCGTACAATCTGCGCGTGGCGGAAGTATACCGGAGCAGGATCGCGCGTTTTAGGCTGGGATTGGCGGCCGTCCCTTGGCCCCCGGATCGTCCCTAACTCAAGTCAATCCGCGGCAAAAATGGCTTGAACGCCGTGAGCTCGCAGGGATTCGCAAGTGGGAAGCAAAGGGCGATCTTCCGTTGCATGGGAACCTGGATAAGCCGACGCGGGTGTGCCGAGCCGTAACGCGACCCCGCAAGGCCCGAAGCGCCCAGCCGATTCCCTGAAAGAAGGAAGCCCGGCAAGAACAAGCGAGGGCGCGGCGGACGCGATATACTGGATTGTATTTGTTTCGATTTGTCGAAATATGCCAAGGCTGTTCCTAGGCCCCCGATAATTTTGTAGTATACACGCAAAGGCCCGGGTATCCGCGTTCGCGTTTTGGAGTCCAACTCTCGAAACAAGGACGGAAGGACAAGCGCCCTCTCGCGCCGTGGCAAGTCAAGAGGGTTGACATATAGCACTTTATCGGCTTGGAATGCTCCAGGGCCGTCAAAGAGGGATACTCGTCCCGCGCGTGCCGCGTCCCGGCCGCGCCTCACCAAGAAGACGTCATGTCCACCGCCGACATACCCTTGCCGTCTACCGCCGAATGGCACGCCATCTACCGGGAGCTGCAGGGTTTGGAACCGGGCGCCTTTGCCGAGCGGCTCAATGGGTTGTGGCTGGACCTGATGCATCGCACCGGCGATCCGGCCATCGCCTTTCATTCCGGCGCAGCGTCCCTTCCGCTCGAGACGCCGCTGGCGGGAATCCTGCTGACGTCCTCCAACGCGTGGGACGCGTTGCGCCGCTGCTTCAAGGGGGTGCGCGAGCACAACCCGCCTTCCTACGACAGGTTCCTCGAAAGCGGGAACGAGGCGAGCGTTTCGCTGGAATACGCCCTGCCGGCGGAGCCGCTCCCGTATGACGCGGAATTCAGGCTGGCGATGCTGCAGCAGATCATCCGGACGCTGCGCGGCCCCGGCTTGTGCCCTGTGACGGTGGAGCTGCGCGCCGCGACTCCGCCTTACGCCGCCGAGATGGACCGCTATTTCGGCGTGCCCGTGCGCTTTGGCGCGCCCCTCAACCGCATCGCCTGGGAACGTCCGGCGCTTGAGCGGCCCTTCGGCATGGATGCGAACTTCTATGCCGATCTGGGGCATCGCATCGAACAGGCCTGCGCGCAGCAGGCGGAGCGCAGTGAAGCGTCCTTGCGGGTCCATGGGCTGGTCATGCAGTCCCTGGGCCAGGGGTACGGCGGGATGAAGTCTCTGGCTCCGAAACTGGGCCTCAGCTCGCGCACCTTGCAGCGCAGGCTGCAGAACGAAGGGACGACATACCAGGAGCTGCTGGACGCGACCCGCAAGCGGCTGTGCCTGAGCTACCTGCGCGCTCCGACACGCTCGCTGGAGGAAATCGCGGGATCGCTCGGCTACGCGAACATGCCCAACTTCCACCGGGCCTTCAAGCGCTGGTTCGGAGTGCCCCCCGCGAAGTTCCGCCGGCGTCTCGGCCTCCCTGCCGCACCGGAAGCCCCGCGCCGCGCCAGGATGCGGACCGTGCCACATGTTGCGGCGACGGCAGCCGAGGAGTTGCAGCGTCCCGATCGCCCGCCGGAAGGCCGTCACGTCGTCTAGGCGGAACGCCCCGCCAACGGATCGCCTTAACCGCCCAGATAGGCTCGGCGCACATCGGGGTTGTCCAAGAGGCTCTGCGCCGTCCCCTCGAGCACGATTTGGCCGCCCGCGAGGACGCTTGCGCGATGGGCGTCCTTCAGGGCCAGATAGGCGTTTTGCTCCACGAGCAAAATGCTGGTGCCCGCCCGGTTGATCTCCTGGATGATGCGGAAGATGCGCTTGACGAACCGGGGGGCCAGCCCCAGCGACGGCTCGTCCAGCAGCAGCAGCTTTGGCCGGCTCATCAGGCCCCGGGCGATCGCCAGCATCTGCTGCTCGCCCCCTGAGAGCGTACCGCCGAGCTGCCGTGCGCGCTCCCGCAAGGCGGGGAACAACAGGTAAATCCGCTCCAGATCGGCCTTGAAGTCGCCATGGCCCGCGGCCGCCCCCATTTGCAGGTTTTCCAGCACGCTCATGCCCGGAAAGATGCGGCGTCCCTCCGGCACCTGGGCCATCCCCTGGCGCATCAGCACGTGCGGGGGCAGACCGGTGACGTCCTGCCCCTCGTAAATCACGCGGCCGGCACGCGGCCGGACGATGCCGCACAGCGTCATGAGCAGCGTGGACTTGCCCGCGCCGTTGCTGCCGATCAACGCGACGATTTCGCCCGGATACACCTTCAGGTCGACGCCGCGCAGCGCCTGAATCGGGCCGTACGCGGCGGCCAGTCCCTGGATGTCCAGCAGCGGCTCCATTGCAACAGGCTCCCTTGGGGCGCCATCGCCGCCTAGCCCCCGTCGCCAGGCAGGGGGTCGCGGTCTTCCTCGCCCAGATACGCGCGGATCACGCGGGGGTCCTGCTGGACTTCCGCGGGCGTGCCCTGGCTGATGACCTGGCCATGATCCAGCACGGCAACCCGGTCGGATATGGTCATGACGACGCCCATGTGGTGCTCGATGAGGAGGACGCTTACCCCGGCTTCCGCGCGCAGACGTTGAATCAATCCGTTCAGCTCCTGGGCCTCCTGCGGGTTGAGCCCCGCGGCGGGCTCGTCCAGGCATACCAGCACCGGCCGCCCCGCCATGGCGCGGGCCATTTCCAGGCGCCTTTGCTGGCCGTAGGGCAAGGTGCCGGCGAGGCGATTGGCGGCGGACTCCAGTCCCATGAAACTCAGCCACTCCCATGCGCGGCGCTCCGCTTCGGCCTCGGCCCGCCGGAAGCCCGGGGTGCGCAGCAGTCCGGCGCCGAGGCCGCGCCTGACGAAGCCGTGCTGGGCAACCAGCAGGTTTTCCACGGCCGTCATGCCGGCGAACAGGCGGGTGCTCTGGTAGGTGCGCGCCACCCCCAGGCGCGCGATGCGGTGGATCGGCAAGCGCTCCAGGGCCGGGCTGCCGTCCCGCCCGTGGAGGCGAATGGTTCCCGAGGTGGGCCGGTAGAATCCCGTGATGCAATTGAACAGCGTCGTCTTGCCGGCGCCGTTCGGGCCGATGATCGCCG
>Ga0187805_10000931_pt1 | contig 10282 bp, 9 predicted proteins | sample NC_wetland_sal_i_6_FD_132965 | JGI IMG/M metagenome (GOLD analysis project Ga0187805, IMG submission 132965) | Wetland sediment microbial communities from Neuse River Estuary, North Carolina, USA - Control_5 | ecosystem: Environmental > Aquatic > Freshwater > Wetlands > Sediment | place: USA... | reverse complement strand
TTCCCTCAACAAGGTCGCGCGCGACTACATCAAGACTCACGGCAAGGATCTGCATGGCCAGCCCCTCGACCAGTATTTTATTCACGGCCTCGGTCACTACCTCGGCCTCGACGTGCACGATCCTGGTGATTACAAAGTGCCGCTCGGTCCCGGCATGGCCTTCACCATCGAGCCCGGAATCTATATTCCGGAAGAAAACATCGGCGTGCGCATCGAAGATGATTTCCTGGTCGGCGCCGACGGCAAACTTATCAAGTTAAGCGCCGCGCTCCCATCGAAAGCGGAAGATGTAGAAAAAGCAATGGCCGGGAAGTAGACCGATTGCAGGCCTGACATGGAGCGGGCACTCCTGCCCGCTTGCCTGCAGCACCGAAAAAGCAGCGGGCAAGAGTGCCCGCTCCACACACGAAAGAAACACGAGCTTCGGCTTGGCGGCCCTACGAAATGTACTCCCGAATATATTCGTCCTTGGTGTGCGCCAGGGCGCGAATATCTCCGTCGAACGTCACTTTTCCGTCGCGCAAAATCAGGAAGCTCATCGGCGCATCGCAATACTGGCCGCGAGGCAACGCGCGTAACTGGTTCGTCTTTATATCGAACTCGTGCGTGGCCATCGTAAAGGCGTCCTGCAAGCGGTGCGTCACCAGCAGCGAACTGGTGCGGTAAACGTCCCGCTGCTTCATGATCAATTCGACGATGGTATTCGAGGTCACCGGATCGAGCCCTCCGGTGGGCGAATCATAGAGCAGGCACTCCGGTTCTGTGATAATCGCGCGCGCGATGGCAACCCGGCGCCGCATGCCTCCCGAGAGTTCCGAAGGAAACAGATCGAGCGTGTGTTCGAGTTCCACAAAACGCAGCGTCTCGCGGACGCGCCGGTCGATTTCATCGTCATAGATGCCGTGCTCTTCCGTGAGGCGGTAGGCCACATTTTCCCGCACCGTCAGCGAGTCAAATAGAGCGCTCTCCTGAAAAACCATGCCCAACCGCGAGCGCAGGGGAAACAGTTCCTGCTCGCTCAACTGCGTGACTTCGTTGCCCAGCACCGTAATGCGTCCCGAGTCCGGAGGAAACAAGCCCAGGGCTAGCTTCAAGAGCGTACTCTTGCCCGATCCAGCCACACCGAAGATAGCTTTGGTTTCGCCCAAGGGCAGGCGGAATGAGACGCCGCGCAGAAGTTGGTTGTCGCCGAATGCAAGGTGCACATCCTCGAAGACGATGGCTCCTCCGGTCGCCGGGGGTCCGACCTCCGTGGGGCAGTCAATGGGCAGGCTTGGCGCAGACATGAGTTACCTGTAAGACAAAACCGAAATCAGCAGTTTGGTGACGAAAAAATCCGTCACGAGAATCAGCACGGACGCCGCGACCACCGCTTGCGTCGTCGCCCGCCCCACTCCTTGCGTGCCCCCGCGTGCCGTGATTCCGTAGAAACAGCCGATGGTGGCGATAATGAAACCGAATAAGGCCGGTTTGAGCAATCCCATGAAAACATCCTGAAACACGAGCACCTGCCACGCATTGCTCCAGTACTGGCGCGCATCGAGGCTGAGAAATAGCTTCGCGACCATCAGGCCTCCGGCGAGCCCGACCAGATCGGAAATGATGCTCAGGAAAAAGAGCATGAACACGGTCGCGGTCACTCGCGGCGTGACCAGCTTTTTCATCGGATCGGTGCCCAGCGCGCGCATGGCATCGATCTGCTCGGTGACCACCATCGATCCCAGTTCGCTGGCCATGCCCGAAGAATTGCGTCCGGCCACCATCAGCCCGGTAAGCACCGGTCCCAGCTCCCGCACCATGGAGGTCGAAACCAGTTGGCCGATCAGCGTGATGGAGCCAAACCGTTGCAACGTATTCGCGGTCTGCAGAGCCAGGACGCCGCCGGTGAAGAATCCGGTCAGCACGACAATGGGCAACGATCCCACGCCGATCAAGTCCGCCTGCTGCACCATGTCGGCAAAATAAAGCGGCTTGCGGAAAAGGTTGGCGACTGACTGCGTGGCAAGCAGCGTGTATTCCTGAACTGCTATCACTTTTTCTTTGGCGAATTCCGTGGGCGAGAGCAGTTCCATGCGGTTCAGAAGTCCCGCGCGCAGAGAGCAATGGAGCGCAGGGCTTCAACGCAATATAACAGAGATGGCCGCCAGCCATCAGCCGGAATGGGTCCTGACCTTTGACCCAGCCAACGCGCGATATCTGATTACTCCAGATAATACGGGCGGCAGAAATCGGGTCTAGAATCCTAAACATGAGGATCCAGGTGATGTTTCGCACCATGCTGGCATTAGCTGCGATGGGCATGGCCGCTCAGATCGCAACCGGCATTCATCTTCAGGATGTTCGCTTCAAAGGGGACACGCGGTTGGATGGCGTGGATTGGAAGAAATGCGCAAGCGATCTGAAATCCCAACTTTACGTGGGTACGGATTGGAGTGATTATTTCGTTGGGACCGTAGAAAAGAACTGTCTTCTGGATAAGGGCTACTTCAAGTCGGCGGTAACGGCTTCAACCCGGCAACTGCCGGACAAAAACAGCACTCATCAATTTGCCGTCACATTCGACATTTACGCAGGTCCGCGATACCGTTTGGGACACATCACCTTCAAAGGGAACCATGCGATCAGTGACCCAAAAGCTATGCGCGATCTGTTCCCGCTCAAAGATGGCAGCATTCTGGACCGCATGGCGATTGCGAAGGGCCTCGAGAATCTGCGCTATGCCTACGGAGAACTGGGATACATCAACTTCACTCCGGTTCCCTTCCTCACGTTCGACGACGAACAGAAGTTAGGCTTTCTTGAGATCGATATGGATGAGGGCAAGCAATTCTACGTCAGCAGCATCGGCATACTCGGCGCTGATCCGCAGGTATTGAATGATCTCCTTCTCACGCGGGGTCAGGTCTATAACGTGCGCCTTGTCGACCGGTTCCTCCGGAGACATCTGCCCGGCGTTGACGTGAACGATTGGAAGATCCAGCAGCGTGTACTGGACGAACGAAACGGGACGGTCGCGCTTACCTTTGATTTCCGCAGCCGGACACAGTGAAATGTTCGCCTGGCGTTCTTAATATAGTCGGCGATAAATCAATTATGCGGCGGGCCGGTGGGCGCTACTACCCAGACGTATTCAAGAGTTTGAGTCCCTGTGTTCGTGACGTTGTGTCTTGTCGCTGGTGGAATATACGCAAGCATTTTCTCCGTCAGCGGCACGTCGGGATGTCCTTCGATCTGGGCAACGCCACTCCCGTGAAGTATCACCAAAGCTTCTTCATGCCCCGAAGTCGAGTGCCAGCCGACGCTCTCTCTCGGTTTGAGCTTCACCGAGCCAGCCCGCATCCCGCTTGTCTGTGGAGCACCTTTGAGCAGTGGGCAGTCGCCCCCGGCACAGTCCAAGGTAAAAGTAATCGGATCACGTTTTGCACGTTCCTGCGCCGCGATGACGCCGAACGCGAGGGAGACACAGACGAGTACAACCTGAATGTTCCTCATGGTGATGTGAGATCTCATGGAGCGGATGAGATGCTAATCTCTGCGGCCCCAGATTTCAAATCCTGCGGCATCCGAGGAGACCAGTGGGCGGGTCGGCTGCCGAAATATCCTGCGACCGCGGCTTTGAATATGATGGCGTAGTTACGTCAAATTGAGGGCTGAGGGCGCGAGTTACAATCGCCTCTGCTCCAGAGTGAGGATGAAATGATTCCAAGCAATGGCAACAGCGCGGACACGGGGGTTGGGCAGAAAGTTCGCGCTGTACTTGGTCTTGTGCTCTTAGCTGGGATCTCCTATGAAGTGGGTCTCAGCCATGGCAGAGCGGAGAAAAGTGCAGCTGAGTACGCTGCGCTAAAAGCTCAATACTCGGCTTTGAAGACGGAATACGAACGCGATTACGCGCAGTACTCCGCTATGAAGACTCAATATGATCAAGCGTTGGCTGAGTACTCCGCTTTGAAAGCTCAATACGACCGGATCGAGGCGAAGAAAAACAAAACGCCATAAGATCTGCGCGGGAATAACTGGAGCTCCCCAGGAGCCAAGCTGGTCGTGGTGTGTGGCTGAGAACTGACAATTGAGAACTGCCCCTACCCACGCCCCTTCTTCTTGATCTCGATATTTAGCCGGCGGATCTTCTGATTCAGCGTCGACAGCGGCACGTGAAACCGTTCCGCGGCTTCCGTCTGATTCCAGTTGCAGCGTTCCAGCATGTCGATGATCACGCGCCGCTCCACATCTTCCACAATCTCAAACAGCGACGCGTCCGACGCCGGATCGTGCAACACAAGCGAAGATCCCCGTCCCATTAACGACTCAGGCAGTAGATCCATGCTGATCTCCGGCCCGGACGACAGCACCACGGCGCGCTCGATCACGTTCTCCAGTTCGCGCACATTTCCCGGCCACGAATAAGCCATCAGGGGGCGCAATGCCTCCGGCGTGACGCGAGGCGCGGAACGCCCATTTTCTTCGGCGTACTTCCTCAGGAAGAACTCGACCAGCAGCGGAATGTCTTCCTTGCGCTGGCGCAGCGGCGGCAGTTCCACGGTAATGACATTCAGGCGATAGAACAGATCCTCGCGGAACCTTCCTTCGCGCACCATTTGCCGCAGGTCGATATTCGTGGCCGCGATGATGCGCACGTCGACCTGTATCTCCTGAATGCCGCCCAGATGCATGAAGCGCCGGTCCTGCAGCACGCGCAGAATCTTGGCCTGCGTTTCCAGGCCCATGGTGGCGATCTCGTCCAGAAAGAGCGTGCCTTTGTCGGCGACTTCAAACAATCCTTTCTTCGAAGCGATGGCGCTGGTGAACGCTCCCTTCAGGTGGCCGAAGAGCGTGGATTCCAGCAGATCGGTCGGCATGGAACCGGTATTCACTGGAACGAAGGGCTTGTCGCGGCGCGGCGAATTCAAGTGGATCGCTTTCGCAATCACTTCCTTACCCGTCCCGCTCTCGCCCTGTAAAAGCACGGTCGACCGGCTGTTCGCCACCTGCGCGACCAGATCGAATATCTTCAGCATGGGCTCGCTCTTGCCCACGATGTTTTCGAAGTTGTAGCGCTGCTTGAGCGCTCGCTTGAGCTGAACGTTTTCTTCTTCGGCCCGGCGCCAGCCCACCGCGGCCCGCACGTCGGCCAGCAGCTTTTCGTTGTCCCACGGTTTCTGAACGAAATTCGCCGCTCCCGACTGCATGGCGCGAACCGCGTTCTCCACGGTGCCGTACGCGGTGATCATGATGACGGGCAAGCGCGCGTCGTGCGAGCGAATCTCCGCCAGAATCTCCATCCCGTTGCGCCCGGGCAGCGTCAGGTCGAGCAGTACCAGATCGAATGGGCGATCCGCCATCTGCGCGAGCCCGTCCTCCCCGGACGCCGCGGTCTCGATTTCGAACCCTTCCAGTTCGAGCAGAGTCTGAAGGGATTCACGAATCTCGGCCTCATCGTCAACGATGAGAACCGATCCTGCCGGCGACGCATTGCTGCCGTTGATCACGCCGCGCGCGATGACTGCTGCTTCAGACATGGACTGCCTTCCTGCTCAGTGGAAAATCCAGTGAGAATGTTGTGCCCGCTCCCGGATTGCTTTCTACTCGAATTTTTCCGGCATGCTCTTGAATAATGCCGTAGGTGACGGAGAGTCCCAGACCGGTGCCGCGGTTCTGGCCCTCCTTCGGTGCCGTTTTCGTTGTGAAAAACGGATCGTAAATGCGCTGAATGTGTTCCGCTGCGATGCCCGAGCCGGTGTCGGAAACCCGCACGCTGACCATGTCTCCGTTGCTGGTCGCAACGTGCAGCTGCCCGCCGCCGGGCATGGCATCTTTCGCATTGAGAAAGAGATTCAAGAAAACTTGTTGCAGCCTGCCCGGATTTCCCTGAATGGCGGAGATTCCGGTCGTCAGTTCGGACTGCACCTGGATCTTCGCCGTCTTGAATTGGTGTTCCAGCAGCGCCAGCGTGTCGGTGATGACTTTGTTGATGTCCACTTCGGCGAACTCGGTGCCGCTGGTGCGCGAGAAATTCAGCAGGTTGTTGACGATCTCTGAGGCCCGGAACGTCTGCCGCGTGATCTTCTCCAGCAGTCCAGACTTTTGCGGATCCCCTTGCAGTTGCTTGGCCAGCATCTGCGTGTACGAGGAGATAACAGCCAGCGGCGTATTGACCTCGTGCGCCACTCCCGCCGCCAGCAGCCCGATCGACGATAGCTTGTCGGCCTGCGACAATTGGCCTTCGAGTTCCACGCGCTCGGTGATGTCATCCATGATGACCAGCCGGCCAATTACCTGGAACTTGCGCGTGACCAGCGGAGCGATCGCCACATTCACCGTTCGCGTCTCTTTCGCTGGAGTCTGCAGCCGGAATTTGTAAAGATTATTGATGCCGGCATTCTGCCGCACGCGGTGAAGTTCTTCCACAAATTCCGGCGGAAAGATGTTCCGCACGGTTTGCGTCAGCGCCTGCCAGCGCGGAAGCGCATACATCACTTCCATCTGCGCATTCCAGCTTTCGATGCGGTCTTCCATGTCGAGCGCCATCACGCCCACGTTGATCGACTCGACAATGTTTTCGTTGAAGTCCTTTAGCCGTTCGTATTCCGCCACCTTCTGCTGCAGCGAAGCGTAGAGGCGTCCGTTCTGGATGGCAATGCCAAGATATCCGCCCAGCGTTTCCAGCAGTTCGACGTCTTCGCTGGAAAGGTAATCGCCCTTATTGGTCTTGCCCAGCCCCAGCACCGCAACCGTCCGTTGCTGGGCGCGGCAGGGAATGTAGTAATTCAGATCCAGCTTGGCGATAGCTTCCTGCGATCCCGCGGTCTCGCGCGGCACCTGGTGCGTGTTCTCAAAGAACATGTGACCGTCGGGCTGGGGCCGCGGCGCGCTCAGGAAAGTTAAATCCAGCCGTCCCACCGGGCTCATACCGACGGACTTGGCCACCATGAACCGTTCTTCTTCATCGTTGGCGCGCAGGAAGATCGCAATCCGGTCCACCGCCAGCGTACGCGACAGCCGGTCCAGTACCGAGGAGAGCAGGGCATTCAGGTCGGTTTCCGAACTCAGTTCGCGGCCAAACTCGATCAACGTCTTGCGATAGTCGTAAACCGTGCGATAAAACCAGTGGTCCACCCGGTCCTGAATCCACTTGCGCACCGGATCGAACAGCAGAGCCGTCACCACCACCGCCAGAATCAGCCCCACCGGCCCGCTAGCCGGCTTCTGCATGTGAACCAGTTCCGCAACGCCAGCCACCAGGCCAAAGTACAAGCCCACGACGGTGGCCGCTGCCAGCGTATAAACGACGCCGCGCTTGAAGATCAGGTCCACATCCATCAGCCGGTAACGGAAGATGGCGTACCCGAACGTGAGCGGCAGCAGCCCCAGCGACAGCACCGAAACATTCGTCACCATGCCGGGCACCCACGCCATGGCATGGGGAAACACGTAGGAAAGGACGTAGACCAGCGTGTAAGGCGCGATCGCGAGCACGGTGCCGCGCGTCACCCATTTCAACTGCTGGCGCAGAATGGTGGTGTTGGCGCGGCGGTAGCTATCCCACAGCACTGCGGCCGCAATCAGAAAAAATAGCGCGCCATAGGAAACGTCGAGGCGATCCACGCTGCGGCTCAGCCGTCCACTCGCCTCCAGCAGTCGCATGGCAGCCAGTCGCGCACTCAGCAGCATAGCACCTGGCAAGTAGGCGAAAGCCAGCATCCACCGGTGCTTCCGCACAAACTCCCGCCGCTCGGGAAACGTCAGAACGAAGTGCAGGAACAATGCCGGTTGCAGCACCCAGGCGACGATGTTGCCCCAGTAAATCGTCCAGTCGAAATCGTTCAGCTTGCCGGTGTACTTGAACGAATACGCGACGAACGAGACCAGGCAGAAGATGTAAAAGTGCGTCGATCCCGGCGCCGTCCAGCGCCGCAGCAGGACATAGATTCCAATGCCCAGATAGATCAGCGCGATCAGCCGCAGGGAATTGTTCAGCGAGCGGTCGGCCGGCACCAGAATGACGTTGGAATCCAGCGTCACTCCATCGCGAATCAGGGAATAATCGGCTTTCGACCAGATGCCGGTGCGGTATAGCTGGCGTTCCAGCGCAGCGGTATTTTTTACGTCCTGGCCATTCACCGTGACCAGTTCGTCGCCCGATTTGATTCCCGCCTTCGCTCCCGGACCGTTCACCAGAATTTCGTCGGCGACCAGGCGGCCGCCTTTTTCCGTCCACTGCACGCCGTCATCGGGAGCGGTGACCTTCCGCTCGGCCTCGAAGTTGAAGCCGGCGAATACCACGGCGGCCACGGTGAGCAAGAACAGCAACACCGCCACGGAGCGCGCTTGACTTTCGCGATTCATCGGCTTCGGCACTAGCCCCGACCCCTTAGAGGGCGGAGGTGGGGAAGCGAGTTCCCACGATTCGTTAATGAGCAACTTCGCTGCCACCCTAGACTCCGCCGGAAGGACTATTAAGCCGCGTGGAATTAGCTACTTCCGAAATTATAGATGCATTTTCGAACAGTAAGTATGTCTTTTTGGATGTTTCTGTGGGATTCCGTATTTTATTTCCCTTGCATTTGTTGGGCTTAGGTTTACTTCTTCAATTGATGGATTGCGTCCGTGCAAGCGGAGAATGGGGTGAGATTTCGTCTACGGGATCTGGAAGATGGAATTTGGGCTTGGGGTGAGCTGCCGCCCTTGTCGATTTTTCCTGGTTCTATCCTGCCTTCGGTGGTGTCTCAAGAAATCCAGAACTGTTCAGAGCGGGCGTCATCCCGAGCGGAGCTGCTTTTCAGGCGGAGGGGGGGATCTCTCACCCACGAAATCACAGGAGAGGAGATCCCTTCCACACTATCCTGCCTTCCGGTCACCTCCGGGGACATCCGCAGGTTCCTCATCCCACTCAAACGTGAGGGCCCGCGCGCTGGTCTCGATCGGCTCCAACTCCGGGATATCCTCCGCGACCGACGCGCCCAATTCCGCGAACTTGCGAGCTGAAACCAGCACCCGGTTCTCTAACGATCCGATGGCTTGGTTGTAGGCTTCTACGGCCCGGTCAAGATTCGTCCCCACGCCGGTGATGTGAACGGCCAGTTTGCGCAAGCGTTCGTGGAGCTCTTTCCCCAGCGCGCTGATCTGCTGCGCGTTCCGTGCCAGCTTTTCCTGGCTCCAGCCGTAGTTGATGGCCTTTAACAGCGCAATCAAAGTCGTCGGCGAGGCCGGAATCACGCGGTTCAAAACTCCATGCTCAATGAGCCCGGTGTCCTGCTCCAAGGCCGCGCTGAAAAATGTCTCGCCCGGCAGGAACATCACGACAAACTCGGGAGTCGAATCGAACTGCTCCCAGTATTTTTTCCCACTCAGCGTGTTGATGTGATCGCGGACCTGCCGCGCGTGATTCGCCAGACAAGTTCTCCGCGTCTCTTCATCAGTTGTTTCGAAGGCATCGAGGAAGGCTTGCAGCGGCGTTTTCGCATCCACGACGACCTGCTTGCCGCCGGGAAGCTTCACCACCAGGTCCGGACGCAGCCGTCCCGAATCGCTGTTCACCGTTTCCTGCTCGGCAAAATCGCAGTAGGGAAGCATGCCCGCAATCTCCACGACGCGCCGCAACTGGATTTCACCCCAGCGTCCGCGAACATTCGGAGTCCGCAATGCCCGCACCAGATTGCCGGTCTCCGACTGCAGCTCTTTTTGCGTGGTGATCAGCGATTGCACCTGCGCCTTGAGATCCCCATACGCTTCTCCGCGCGCAATCTCCATCTGCTGAATTTGCGCATCCACTTTGCTGAGCGACTCGCGCACCGGCGCCACTAGGTCGGCAACGGCTTTTTGCCGCGCGGCCAAATCTCCTTGGGCCTCGCCCTGGAAGCGTTTGAGAGTCTCCTGCGCGATCTGGAGGAACGACGTGCTGTTGTTTTTCAGCGCATCCGCGGCCAGCGCTTTGAAGGCGTTTTGCAGATCTTCCGCCGCCCGCGCACTGCTTTTTGTGAGTAAGTCGATCTTTTCGTTGCTGGTCTTTCGTTCCGATTCGAGGGCCGATTCCAGCCTCGCGCGGCTCTCCACCAGCCTCTGCTGATCCTCCAAAAGCCGCGCCAGATCGGCCTTTGCGGCCGATAATTGCTTGTCCGTCAACGACAAACGAGCCTGCAGCGCGGCGCTGCGCGAGCGCAATGCCAGCCAAGAAAGCACACAGCCAAACAACAGGCCAATGCCCCCACTGATCCCTAGTTCCATAGACGCAGGTAACTTCTTTCGCCCACTCCCAACCCCTAGCCTAACACCAGCAACCAAG
>Ga0187805_10000929_pt1 | contig 10283 bp, 6 predicted proteins | sample NC_wetland_sal_i_6_FD_132965 | JGI IMG/M metagenome (GOLD analysis project Ga0187805, IMG submission 132965) | Wetland sediment microbial communities from Neuse River Estuary, North Carolina, USA - Control_5 | ecosystem: Environmental > Aquatic > Freshwater > Wetlands > Sediment | place: USA... | reverse complement strand
GGCAGCATTGTTTTGGGAGACCAATGTTTCGGGAGATGGAGGGTGATGAGTAGTGTAGAGGCCATAGGCTGGAGAGGTGATGTCTCCTGCATTAAGCATTCGTCGAAGCAATTGTCTCACGAGCGTATGGTCTTGACCTGTCTGTTCGGCCAGTTCTTTGGGACTTAATGGACGGCTCGTTGCTTGCAAGACCTTGAGGATATCTTGTCGCTCAAGGGAGAGGGGTATGCTTCCTCTGAGGATGGATGCGACTGGAAGGTTATTCGTGCCGAGCCATTGGATGGAGGGGATGCCATCTGCATTGGCGATGACCTGGTAGGTCAGGTTGTCAGGTTTTTCGCTGAGGTTGTTTTTGATGGAGACGAGGAGACGCTTGTTTTCGTCAGAAGGGTGCCGGGCGACGAGGAGGCCAGTGCGAGCTGTGGCGATGATACCGATGGAGCCGCCACCTCGATAGAGTGGGTTCTCGGAGTTGCCTTTATTGAGGTGACGAACGATCAAAACAGCACAGTTGGCACGATCGGCCATGAGTGCTAGATATGAGAGGTGTTCTCTTACCTTCTGGTCATAAGAGGCGCTGACGCGTGATCCCAGGATAGCCATGAGGGGGTCGAGAATGACGAGCTTGGGGAGTGTTTTATAGGTGATTTTGACTAAGGTGTCGAAGTGTGATGAGTTTGAAAGGATGAAAGGGGACCAGAGGGTTTCCCCCGTTTCGCGGTTGGTGCTATGGACAGTGTCAAGGAGACGGATGCGTGATGGATCACCTCCAGCTGCCTCTATCCGAGGTTTGATGGTATCGGCGGCTCTGTCTTCGAGGGCGATCAAGATGACATTCCCCTTGACGCCGGGTGTGCCATCGGGCATAGCTCTGCCTGTGGTGATACGGGCGGCAAGGTCGAGGGTGAGCAGGGATTTGCCCAGGCCGGGGTCGCCGTCAAGGATGGTCAATTTGCCACGCGGGATGCGTTTTTCCCAGAGCCAATGGAGTTTCTCAGATTTGATGTCGGAAAGCAAGGTACCAGATTCTTCTGATTGCATTGCACGAGTTTTCCTTTCGAAGTGTGTGGAGTGGACGATACGAGGTGTTGTGTTGAGTGTGAGATGAGACTGATGGTATGTGATGGTACGTATCAATCAAGCAAGAAAGAGGTTGGGACTTTTTCTCTATTAACAGGATACCATATGGGTCCAAATGCTAACAAACATACTGATGAGTGCTACGATGATGTGCGAGATAGCGAGTGGTATGGTGTGCGGCATCGCTCCGGCGTTCATGCGTCATTCCCATAGTGCCGAAACCACGACAACCCTGTCCTTGGTTCGTGATACTTTCTAAGAAGCGTGCCGGTTCTGATCCTGGCGCAGTCGTTCTAGTACCCAAATGCGTATGAGTGTGGCCTTCTTCATCCCGCGCTCACGCGCTATTACCTCTAATTCGTGGTCGGTTTCTGGGTCAAATCGTACCTGTACGTTTGCGGAGAGACCACGTGTTGCACGTACCTTTACTGCCTCGGTTTCTTCTGTAAAGTCGGTAATGCTGTGGGTATCCCAGAAATTGGCTTCTTCTTCGTAGCTGTTGAAAGCTGGAATTGAGCCGTGTGCTTCTGTGGGATACTCTGGCCCATTGTATGCTGATTTCTTCATGGGTCTATTGTAATGATTTTCATTACAATGTCAAGGGCATAAAATGGGTGAACTGCGTTTGGGAAAACACAGTTCCTATACTCATGAAATGCCTCTATAGGCCGTTTCACCTAAGTCGATCTTAAATTCGCTTATATTCGGTTGCGGATGTGTGCATTCATGTGTGCTTTGTGATGTAAGGATCTGGGCTATTGAGACCTTTGTACTTACTTATGGCGCTTCTCGCCGACAGCAGGTGACTGTGACAATCTCGACGGTCAGCAGGGTAGGAGCAACACTGCTCCTTTTCCGGTTTGGCTCTATTCATGGGGAAGAGGGAAGGAGTTATAGGCATCTAGAATACAAATGATGCCATCGTTAAAATCAAAAGGCATAAACTGCTCCTCCAGGTCAAACGTTACATCCTTCCTACGGTAAATCTGGACAAGTCTTGTGATATGGCTCATCACCCATATACTGTTTCCACTCCTCCTGTGTCAGATTCCGAGTCAGTCTTGACTCCGCCTCGCCAATGAGCTCCTCAGGTTGCCAGAGCCATACCCCTGCAGTACCATCTCCACTTGCTGTAGCCACATATTTTCCGTTTGGACTAAAAGTAATGCCAGTTACTCCACTTTCGTGTGTTAGTCGGGCTATTTGACGATTGCTACTTATCTCCCAAACTCCCGCAGTGTGATCCCAACTGGCTGTGGCCAAAAAACGCCCATCGGGGCTGAACGTAACAGACTCGACACCATTTTCATGTGTGAAGCTAGCTACTTCGCAACCACTATCCACCTCCCACACTCTTGCAGAGCGATCCCAACTGGCTGTGGCCAAGAAACACCCATCGGGGTTGAAGGAGATGGCATTTACTGTACTATTATGAGTAAGGCGAGTATGTAGACGACCGTTGCTCACTTCCCAAACTTTCACCACACCATCCTCACTGGCTGTGGCCAGGTAGCGCCCATCTGAGCTAAAAGTAACATCTCTTACTTTCTTCTTATGAGTAAGGCGAGCATGTTGACGACCGCTACTCGTTTCCCATAATCCTGCTGTATGATCGTCACTTGCTGTAGCAATGTAGTGCCCATCGGGGCTGAATATTACTTTCCATACCCCCTTTGTATGGATGAGGCTTTTTAATTGGCGTTTACTATGAACATCCCATATTCTTGCTGTACAATCCCAGCTAGCCGTGGCCAGGTAGTGTCCATCTGGGCTAAAGGCAACTGCTCTTACCTTGTCTTCATGGGTAAATTGAGCAAGTTGATTACCACTGCTCACATCCCATATTGCTGCGGTGTGGTCCCAACTGGCCGTAGCCAGGTAGTGTCCATTGGGGCTAAAGCTCACAGCCCATACGGCATCTTTGTGGGTTAAACAGGTAAGTTGATGTCCGTTGGTTGTTTCCCATATTCTTGCGGTATTGTCCCTGCTCGCCGTAGCGACATAGTGCCCATCTGGGCTGAATATTACAGCCTCCACACTCGCCTCATGAACGAAGCGAGTACGTTGACGGTTGCTAATAGTCTTCCACACATTCGCAATACCATCACCTGTGGTGACCAGGTAGTTCCCTTCCCGGTTGAAAGCCACGTCATGAACGCCATTACGTTGGGGAAAGCGAATGAGTTGGCGACCACTGGTTATCTCCCACATTCCTGCGCTGCCATCCCCACTTGCTGTGGCCAGATAACGCCCATCAGGGCTGAAGGTCACGTTATGAATACTTCCCTGGTGAACAAGGCGAGCACGTTGACGAGCGCTTTCAACGTCCCATATGATTGCAGTACTGTCATCACTTGCTGTAGCGAGATAATGTCCATCAGGGCTGAATGCGACAGCATATACTGTGTCATCATGAATCAGACAAGCGATCTCCAAGGTGGTCAGGGTTTCCCATATTCTTGCGGTGTGATCCTCACTTGCCGTAGCCACATAGTTCCCATCGGGGCTGAAGGCCGCTGCATTCACTGCACCATCATGACGCAGGCGAGCCATCTCCCGACCACTTATTACTTCCCATACTCTTGCGGTATGGTCATGACTCGCTGTGACCACATGATGCCCGTTCGGGCTGAAGGCCACATTCAGCACAGCACGCTTATGAGTAAGGTTTGCAAGTTGATGCCAACTCGTTGTCTCCCACACTTTTGCCGTATGATCACTACTGGCCGTAATTAAATGTCGGCCGTTGGGACTAAAAGCTGCTGCCAGTACAGCTCTCTTGTGAGTAAGAGTCGTAAGGAGGTGCCAGCTTGTTGTCTCCCACACTTTTGCAGCACCATCCCAACTAGCCGTAACCAAATACTGCTCGTTGGGACTGAAGGCTACATCCCTCATTGGGCCTTCGTGAGTTAGGTGGGCAATGAGGCGCCAACTGGTTGTTTCCCAAACCCCTACAGTACCGTTTTGACTAGCTGCCGCTACGTAGTTACTATTGGGACTAAAGGCCGCAACCCACAAAGTTCCTTGGAGGGCCAAGCGAGAGACAAGACGCTGGGGAAGCAAACTCAAGCCATGCCGTAGTGCCTGATCTGCTTCTAAAGAAGGAGAACGTTTCATTGCTTCCACCGCTAATAGCACACTGCGTTCGAGCAAGTAGGCATGTTGGTTGTGTGTTAACTCGGCTTGGGCTGCTAGTTCGCGGGCAAGCGCAATTTGGCGTCGATGCTCAGACTCTTCAAGCAATGACTTTAAATGCTTCTCTTCTTGAGTTCGTTGCTCTCGACTCAAGTAAATGAAGCCCTGCTCTTCACTGTTCAAATCTTCTACCCGGTCTTTTAGCCATTCTTCTGCTTCGGAGAGGTCGCGTCCTCGTAGCAGTTTATCTGCATCACGCTGTGTCGCATCAATCGCCTGCGTCTCCCTCCATTCTTGGAAACGTTGCTCAAACTTTTGATACCACAGTAAGAATCCACGATCTTCCCTTATCCATTCCGTGAGTTGCCCCCATTCACACAGGAGTGCTTCGTGGATAATCTCGACAGTCTCTTCGTTATTCCTGCCGTCTCGACTGGTTACCAACAAACGAGCATTAGCAAGTCTACGTATAATGTATTGGACCGTTTCTCGCTCGTCATCTTTACGTAAGAGCGAGGTGAGGAAACGACGTCGGCTGCTATTGGGTAGTCCCTGGCTCTCACTTCCCAGATGAACGAGGTTAGTGAAGATACGTCTTGCAATAATTCGTTGTTGTTCATCAAGGCTATAGAATTCTTGATCTGCCCATTGCGCGAGTCCGCCTGTCACCTCCCCAATCGATTTGTAGGCGTTATACGTGAGTGCCCCATCGCTACGCCGTTCCCAGAGTTGTGTCAGAGCGAATTCGAGCAAGGGTAGAACAGTGCTGCTAGCGACTTTTTTTCTCCCTATCGTGTGAGGTACTGTTTCCAGCGTATCTTTGGCAATTGTTTCTGCAAGGCCCTGTTCAAAGTGAACTCCTACAAGTTGTGCAGGCTTCTCAATGATGTCGAGGACTTCTTGATATGTGAGGCTCGCGGGAATATTAAGCAAGGCACTCCTGAGCCGCCGAGAGAACGCTTCGTAGCGTACCAAGCTACTGTAGAAATCGTCTCGCATTGTCAGGACGATCGTCAATGAGGAGACCTTATCCAGAAACTCTGTCAACCTTGCCAATAGAGACTGATGTTCTGTTTCAGAACTGCTCACAAAGAGTTCCTCAAATTGGTCGATAACCAGGACTCTCCGTACTGCCACTTTCTGGTCGAGAGTATCTACTCTTTGTCTGAAACTCCGATCTGTTGGGCGGGTGACAATGATCTCCCAGCGGTCACTTCCAGGTATAGCCCCTTGTCGTAGTTGAGGAATAAGACCTGCCTGAACAACTGAAGATTTCCCACTACCCGATGGACCCAACAGGGCAAGGAAACGCGGTTCGTTCCGCAAGCTGTTCACCATCTCATCAATGACACGCTGACGCCCAAAGAAGAATCGCGCATCCGCCTCGGCGAATGCGCCTAAGTTGCGATAAGGACAAACATCGGAAACAATGAGATCAAGACAGATAGTTTGAAGGGTTTCGGGAGGAGTAGCAAAAGCTGTCTCACCAAGCTTGCCACTGGCATCAGGTGTGGCAACAATGACTACCATCCCGATAACCCGGTGTCGTACCTCGTCCCAGATGGGTGCACCACTAAATCCCTGAGTAATTTCGCTAGAGCGCAACTGGAGTAATGGCTGTCCCGCTCTGGTTTTTGGTCCCAATCCAAGTACTTCGCCGGTCCCAAGGACGCCTTCTACCTCACCTGTTTTGGGAACCAGTTCTTCGGCAGTATAGACAATATTCCCTCTCTGGACGCTACCACCTATCCTCCCGTAGCTCGGCATGGCGATCATTCATGTAGGCTTCTGATGCATATGCCTGGGCGATCCTTCTCAACATCCTTGCCGTGCGGGGCCATTTTAGCTGTACTCTTCGGGCTTGAGCGAGGTATCGATTCATGATCTGTCGCTCTTGTTCCCCACCTGCAGTGGGGCTCCTCCAGGTAACTCCCCGAGCATTGCGTTCCGCTATTTCGAGTCCCAGTTCTATGTCATCGCTACGCAGCTTCTCGAGGAGATCACGGATCACTTGCGGGGGCCACAGCTCATCGTCTTCCTGCTTCGCATGACGCAATATGTGCCCAATGCAGTGATCGCCAATTTCCAACCGCTTGCGCTCTTCCAGCCGCCGACGGGCCTCGCCTACCCACTCCGAAAGCTTGGTCGGGTCAATTGTACCATCATCCTGGGTACCGGGAATAGTACTTGCCGATCGGAGGAGGTGATATGCAGCTTCCGAATGAGCGCGCTCTTGTTCGTCCAACTCTCGGGGCTCTTCGTCAGTCGCCCGATAGGCCGTTGCAACGATATCCACGAAGAATTCGGGATCCGCAGCGAAAAGGCCATGGAGGATCTTGAGCGAACGGCTCTCGTATCTGAAGAGAGGCAGAAGCGCCCACTCGATTCGCGCGAGCCGTCCTTCATCTACATCTTTGGCCTGCTCAAGATAGGTGAAAAGCTGCGAAACGTGGTAGAGCAAAGATTGGTTCATGGAAGTGCCAAGAGGTGTTTTCAGTGCTGCCTCAAGCACGTTCATGACAATCTCCACTTCTGGTTTGAGTGCTTCCAGATGGAGCGCGAGTAAATCAAGCGCCTGCCACGCTCTTCTATGAGCAAGCAACCGAACAACTGCACGCAAGCAATCAATGGCGTCCTCTACCCAAGGAAGGAACTGTGTCCAGTAGAGGTCATCTGTCTGGTCATCAAAGCGTTCGAGTCGATCCCATGTTTCAGCGTTTGAGGGTAAGCGGAGAAAGAAATCCGCTCGCTGGTCCGGCGTCAGGAGGGGACCGTTCGCATCTAATTTCTCGTCAGCCCATTCCCATCCACGCGCCAGGAAGCTTCCTGCTACATATCCTCGTGCCACACGATGGCGCTTGGTATCAGATGAGCCAAGCTCATAAAGCAGGTGATCTTCCTCTGTCTCCACGAGGCCGCTTTTGCCAAGAACCCAGCCCAGCAATTGTGGCTGATCGACTGCCTCTATCAAGATCAAAAGTCCCCGAAGACCTTCGGCTTGATACACCTGCTGCGCCGCTGCAACCTGCGCCTGGTAGACGGCATCCTCGTGCTTCTGGACGTCAGGCTCCTCGGGCTCATCCAGCAACTGCGGCCAGGCAGTAAAAAGCGGTAACACCCGCTGTATCATGTCTTCAGGCTTGAAGCGTTCATAGATGGCCCTCAGGCGATCAATATCCTGGCTGGGCACGGCCCACGGTGCCTGCGAGAACCTGCGATGCCTTGCAACCTGTTCGCGGAGTTTTACACAGATAGCCTCACGGCTGCCAGTATCGAATGCAGCAGGATCGAGCAACTCCAGATAATCAGGCACCGCCACTAGTAATGGGGGAGGCAGATTTTCAACGCGCTCTACTACATCACAGATGCGGTCACTGTCTACACCCACATCTATCAGGAGCCGGGTGATCAGTGCTTCGGTCGCATGCCACAATTCGGCATAGGTGAAAGAAGCTTCTCTTTCTTCTGGCTTCCAGTCGCGCCAGCGCGGCGCATCAGTAGGATCTGCAGTCTCGTGCCGACTTGGCAGCAACGCGACCATGAGCTTCCAGGAGATGGCTGGCTCCTGCTCACGAAGCATATCGAGGACGTGCAGTCGCTCCTCAAAGGTGGCAGCAGTTTGTGGATACCAGAGTACGAAGATTCCCCGAAGGCTATTGCCTGGTCGATTCGCCAGCCGGCCACCGGGGTCGAGCCGCACAAGGCGGGCGAGAGCGAGAGCTGCTCCGCCGAGGTAATCCGGCGACCACGCAAGCCGTTCCAAGGCCCAGAGCAAAGAGGTATGGGCAGAACTCACCGCGAACGTAACTTGCGATGTATCCATGAAGAGCTTGCAGATAACGGGATCAGCGCCTGCGGAAGCTGTATCGATCGCATTCAAGAAATCGTCGGGAGCAACCTCAGCGAGCAACGGAAAAACATCGGAGAGAGATACCCAGAGGCGACCAGACGGGTCTTCGTTTGCCTTCCGCAGCAGGTGCGCCACGATGCCAGTAGCGTGATCCTGGCCGGTAGCAGTCTCTCCCAGAAAGACATCGCTTGTACGGCTAGCCATCAATGCTAAGGTATCGGCCAGTCCTTCGCGTAGATGGGTCGAATGTGGGCGAGACTTGCCAACTGCACTGGCCATCCATCGCTCATCGATGGGGAGATCAAGTGCAGGATCCAGTGTACCGAATACATCGAAGATGACATCCCGGAAACGCTTCATATGTTGCTTGGTCAGGTACCGTGCCATGAGTCTCCAGGCGTCTTCCTTAGAGGCTAAGGACCAGATGCTCCCGATTTGTCGGATAGGGGGATCAGATTCTTGCGCATACTGAACAAGATCCTGCGCAACTTCATCGTACGCACGCCCTGCCAGTTTCCCAATAGCATCCTGGTCGCCCTGGATCGCCTCATCCCAGCTCCCTATAAGCATGGCGGGAAGCACTGCACGAGCTTTGTCTGGTGAAGCCCAGGCTGGTTGTTGAACTTCTGGATTTTGCGACAGCTGGCGACGCAGTGAGAGCAAACTATGGTGAGCCAGGGATGCAAGCGACGACGCACGCCCTTGGCCGAGGCCCATCGCCTGAAGAGCCTTTTCAGTAGCCTGCCGGGACAGGCGCTGAAGGGTCACCATGCCGCTTGACTCAGCGGTTTCGCGCCCGGCTGGGATTAGGACATGATGTCCACGGCGGGTCGCCTGGACGAAGTCGACCGGTTTGAATGTCGGGAGCAACACCATTGGTTGCTCGGTGATGGTAATCTGTCGCCAGGCCTGGACACTCTCCACAACCAATGCTCGGGCGAAGACAGCATCACGCTCTCCTTGAGGCAACTGCTCTAGAGCCGCAGCAATGAATGCAAGCGCTTCATCCTGGGCGTCTGCACGTACCGTCAAGACACCAGGTAGCCCTTGAAGATGGTGAATGATACGTTCGACTGCTTCGTCCCGGCCAGCAATGATAAGTTCTCTCGAAAGTGGCTGCTCGGTCACCTCCCGCCAGTCCATCCAGAACGTGTCGAGAGCCTGGATGTCGCCAGGATCTTTGCCAAGCAAACGAGAAATCCAAGCATGGACTGCAGGAGCAAGCTCAAGCCACGTTTCCAAGCCACGTTTCCAGGTCGTCCGCATCACGAACCCATACATCGCGCCACGTCCCAGACAAGCGCTTGTCCTCTACCCAATCCTCCTTCCCTGACCAGCGCCGTGGAGTGACAAAGACGAAGGTCGTTTGTAATGGGTCCACTCCGAGCGGGTCCTCAGTTCGCTTCGTATAATCACCTTCAGCCTTCCCTTTCGGATCCTGATTAACACCCATCTCCCAGACTGACAAGCCAGTCGGCACAAAGGCATTCCCTTTCCCAGCTTCGATAATGCCGTCGAAACCCGGATATCGGATACCTTCCTCGGATCGCACACCAATCCGCGTGATTTCACTTGAAGTCGCGAGAATGATGCGACGTATGAGCTTTGGGAGAAGTCCTTGCGCATCGAGGCGATTGGCCCACTGAGCCAGGTCAGCCGCATTGGCGAGTGTTGTTAGCATACTTTTCCTCTATTCCTTTTACTTCGATCTGCGATTTCGTTTTTATAGAACACGTGCAGCGAAGTGTATGTAATAACCCCATTTAACATCTGGAGGAAAAGACACATGTTTTTTCCTCCAGCGTGTTCTCAGGGCCGTTTATGCGGTATACCTTATATTCGAGTTAGACCCCGTTTAACACTCGCTATACCCGCAGTTATAGCACTTGCGGCATCCCTCCTCGTAGACCATCGTGTTGCAGCCGCATTGCGGGCAGAGATTGCCTGTGGTTTGCAAGTAACTCAAGCTGAGTGACTCCACGGCATCCTCATGGCTATTCTCATTGCTCTTTTCGGATGCTGGTGTGCTATCGACCTGCTTGGTAGGTTTTTGTATTTCCATCGCCTCGATGTGTAGCTCCAAAGCCCGGGCGACTGCATCAGGGAGAGAACGTACCTGCTGCATACCAAAGCCAACAGAGCGACTGCCACCAATACCGCGCAGTTGATCAGCAATTTCGCGTGCCCGGTCTGTCTGTGAAAGTGGACTGAGCACACG
>Ga0187805_10000928_pt1 | contig 10288 bp, 10 predicted proteins | sample NC_wetland_sal_i_6_FD_132965 | JGI IMG/M metagenome (GOLD analysis project Ga0187805, IMG submission 132965) | Wetland sediment microbial communities from Neuse River Estuary, North Carolina, USA - Control_5 | ecosystem: Environmental > Aquatic > Freshwater > Wetlands > Sediment | place: USA... | reverse complement strand
TAGTCCTGCTGGTTGTGACCGTCGTATCGTTTTACGAATGAGAACAGTCGCGAGGAACGGAGAGTCTCGACCATTGCTGTTGTGACGGTCTGGGCTGGCTCTGACGCCCACCGGTGATACTCGTAAAAGCCAACCTCTTCGGGGGTTTCGCGATATACGATTCTTCCTTCGCGCAGGTACGACGGAGTCTCAAACCGACTAACGGCCACAGTGCCCGGAAACCGAAGCCCGCTGCGCATCGGGTCTGGTGGCGACGGAATGTCGAGGGCGTAATAGTGCGGACGCCGCGTTCCGCCGCAACTGGCCATGAGCAGAGTCAGCACACACACGCTCATTCTCACCAGAGTCTTCATCATTTCGCGCCCTCAACCGGCGGAACCTTGCGATCTTTTGGCTCCCTGATCCGTACCAGGCTCCACGGGCGTTCTTTCACTGACTCCGTCAACTCGTTGAGGTTATCCGTGATCATGCGAACGTTCTCAAGCGTGTTGGTGAGGTCTTGATCTTTCGCCCGCATTTGCGCCTGTAGATCAACCAGCGTCTTTCTCACCTCATCTAGATCGACTTGGGCCGGCTGGCGCAAGGAAGAGATCGTTGAATTGGCGTTCGACAGAGTCGCATTGGCGTTATCTAAAGCCGGGCCGACCTTCGCCATTACGTCATTGGCGTCATTCGTCAGCTTCACCAACTGGTCGCTGATTCGGTCGATTTTCGGCGACGCGCGCGCAACCATCGTATCCGCGTTTGCCAGAACGTTCGCCACATGCTGCTGATTCGGCTTGCCCGTAATGTCGTTCAAATTTGCGATCAGCTGGTGGGCTTCCGTGACATCCGTTTGCAGCGCATCCATGAGTGTATGCGCAGAATCAGCCAAGGCTGCAATCTTGCGCTCCGCTTCGTCGACGCTCATCGTTTCCTCGGAAGGAATCACGCTGCCCGATGGCAGCCGCTGCGCGTCGTTGGTTCCAGTACTCATGGCAATGACGGGGTTCGTGACGAGTGTCACGGACTCGAGACGAGCCATGCATTTGGCGTTCACCGGCGTGCCTTGCTTTACATCCATTAAAATCTCAATGCGGGTAGGGTCCTGCGCATCGGGCCCTACGGATGTCACCGCGCCGACCGTGATCCCGCCGAACAGGACATCTGCTCCGGGCTCCAATCCGCCGGCATTCCGCAGGTATGTCTTGTAGGAAACGCGTGCGCCCCTGATCTGGGCACTGGTGATGCGATAGACGCTAACGAGGAGTATCGCCGCACAGATTAAGACGAAGGCGCCGACCTTGGCCTCGGTTTTCATGTTCTTGCTCCCGCCAGTCCCGCCAGCTCACGAATGTGCGCCTGAACCGCAGTACTTTCCGCAATAGGATCGGGTACGCGATCGAGGAACTGCCGGATGCGCGGTTGTGTGCTCGCCCGGAAGGCGTCCTTGCTGTCAACAGCGATGAGTGAGCCATGGTCGAGCATCGCCAGGCGATCGGCGATGCGGAATGCACTCGCCAATTCATGCGATACGACCAATATGGTCATCTGAAAAGCTTTCTTCAGAAAAAGGATCAGTTCGTCCAACCCGGCCGCAACGATTGGATCCAGGCCCGCGGACGGCTCATCAAACACCAAAATTTCGGGGTCGAGTGCGGTGGCCCGGGCCACGGCTGCGCGCTTTTTCATTCCCCCGGATAATTCCTGCGGCATGAGCTTCCCAGAGTCCCCCAGACCCACTGCCGCGAGTTTCATGTAGGTCATGATCTCGATCACGGGATCTGCAAGGTTTGTTAATTCGTGAAGCGGAAGCTCGACGTTTTCTTCCACGGACATCGAGTTGAACAGTGCACATTCCTGGAAAGCTACGCCCATCGTGCGCCGAATCGCCATCAACTCTTCCGCCGAGCAGCGATTGATATCGGCTCCCCGCACCCGAACCGTTCCGGAGGTCGGCTTCTCCAGACCGACAATGTGCCGCAGCATCGTGGTCTTGCCCGAACCGCTGCCGCCGAGCAGAACCATGACTTCACCGCGCGAAATGTCCAGACTGACGTCATTCAGGACGCGCTTTCCCTCATACTCAACCGTTAAACCATCGACCGAGATCATCACTTCCGCCATGCGTTAACCCTTATGCACCAGATAAAAAATCGCGGTGAAGAATGCGTCGGCCAGGATCACGAGGTACGTGGACCGGACCACCCCGGATGTGGCTGAACGCCCCACTGCATCGGCTCCCCCGCGTACCCTGAGACCCTCCATGCAGCCAACATTCACAATGATGGTCGCGAAGATCAGGCTCTTTAGCAGCCCGGTCCAGACGTCCCGCAAATCAATCGAGTTGAAGATGTATCGCAGATACATCGCGAACCGGATCTTGGTAGTGATGTACATGAAGACGCCGCCCGCCAGGATGCCGAAGGTGCTGCTCATGATGGTCAGGCAGGGGAGAGTGATCATTGCTGCCACGTATTTCGGCGTGAACACTAGCTCGATCGGATCCATCGCCATCGTTTTCATCGCATCGATTTCGCTGGTCACGACCATTGTTCCGATTTCGGCGGAAAATGCCGACCCCGATCGGCCGCATATGATCAAGGCCGTCAAGAGCGGGCCCACTTCGCGCGTGAATCCCACGCTAACTACGTCCATGACGTACTGCAGCGCTCCGAACCTGCGCAGTTCAGATCCCATTTGCATGGCCAGAATGAATCCCGCGCACACCGACATGATTGCAATAATTGGTAGTCCATCGACTCCGATCGCCGCCATCTGCCGGATCGCAGTTTTCCAGCGGCCGCGCCTGCCCGTGAGCGGCAACACCCGAGGCGAGGCGCGTAGCTCCGACAAAAACTGCATCGTGAGTGCACCGACGTAGGCAAGTGCTTGGATCACGCTATTTCCGACTGCTTCCAGCACGTTCATCTGCCCGCCTCCTGCCCCGCAATTTCGAACAGTCGGTCGAGATGTGTGATCTCAAGAAAGTAGCGAGGCTGATCGTGCATGCCGCTGAGGATCAAGCGTGTGCCCTGATTGCGGGCGATCCGACCTGCTTCTATCAGCGTGGCCAACCCGGAAGTGTCCAGATAGGAGACACCGGATAGATCGAGGGACACGGCCGTCGGCTTTGTTCGTAACGCGTTAGCCAGCGCTGTGCGCATTTCGCCCGAGTTTGCCACGGTGATTCGCCCTTGAACCGCCACGGTTTGACCCATTCCGGCGTCTCCACCAACGATATTGCTCTCGCCTGACATTTCAGCGGCTTTCGCTTGCAGAGATATCTCTCGATGCGCACGAGCGGACCGTCACGCGCAGTTTCTCGGCAGCTAATCTGCCTTCCTGTTGCAGCTCGAACGCCACACGCTATGCGCGATGCTTCTTGATCTGCCAGAGAGCCAGGCCCGCGACAATGAGGGACGAGCACAAAGCAATATGGGAAGGCCTGAGGAAAGACTTCCTGGGCTTCACCTCTTCATGCTTGTGTTGCAGTTCATCTAATCCAACCAGAGTGGCTGCACCGAGTTTCACACCAAATTCAGCAAGTTTGCGGAACGTCATTTGTTTCCTACCTCCAAAAGAGATGAATTTCCTTATCACGATCGGGTCCCGGGTTAACTGTGAACGACCTCAACCGAGCAGGGAGCATGCATGGCCACTGCCTCAGATACGCTCCCCAGAAGCACGCGATCAATCCCATGCAGGCCATGTGAACCAACGACGAGCAAATCGGCATTGTCTGACTTTGCCTCATCCAACAAGACGGCGCGAGGGTCACCGAACAAAGTTTCGGACGAGTTACAGAGCCTCAGCCCTGCTGAGCTCAACATCTGTCGGGCACTCGAAAGCGCGTCCTCGGCGCGGCGGCGTTCGCGCTCCACGATTTCCTCCAGGAGTACTGGATCAAAGGCCATAGTACTTTCGGGAGTCATCGGTTCGCGGGCGCTAATTACTCTGACCAAAGTTTCCGTCGGCCATGGACGGGTTGCGATTGCGCATAGAGCTTTTTGGGAGCACTCGGAGCCATCCGTGCCTACCAGGATCTTCATGCCGGGCGAAGAAGCAGTAGAACCTCGTGGACTGGGGCGCACGATCTCAACCGAACAATGCGCTGTACGAAGAACCGCGCGGGCAACGCTGCCGAGCAGGAAACGAATCACTGGCTTAGATCTGTGATGGCCGACCATAATGAGATCGGCTCCCCAGTCGTTGGCGTACTCAACAATGGCTTTCTTTGGTACGCCAGCCTGAATCTCTGAAGCCACTTCATACCCAGACCGACTGAGTTCGCATGTAGCCGAACTCACGAGCGACTTCGCCTGTACCTTTGCCTCTTCCACCAGTTCGGGCGACTCGGCGTACGTCCACATGTCCACCACGCATTGCACGCAAAGTATAGTGCCGGCCGGCCATGGACGGGCTGCTACTTCCGCGATGACATACTGCGATGCACCGGAATCATCGATCGCCACTAAGACTTTCATATCCTTACTCCCTCTCATCGTTATGCCTTCTTGGGCGGATACTTCTTGAACATTCTTCTGACCACCTTGTTCAGCTTGTGCTCATTCGTCTTTGTCTTGTCCGAGAGCGTGTCCGTGGCCACACCGCGCCACACCATGTCTTTGCTGGACGCGTCGACCAAATCGACGACCAGATTTCCGTTGTTTTCAACTTCACTCACCCAAGAGCCAGGTTCTGGCCAAAACCATCGCGGGCCATAGGCCTGGTTAAATAAGTATTCGGCCAATACGCATCCATAGTCGCAACCTGCAGAGATACTCCGCTCCTTGACGCCGGCGTTGTACACGACTTGCAGATCCGGACCCGCAGCAGCGTCTACTTTCTTGAGTCCTTTTCTAGTTAGCTGCCGGTCAATGTCCGCCACGACTTGTTTGGCCCACGCGCCTTGGGCTGGGTGCTTGCTCTCCAGCCACGAGTAGGTCTTGAATTTTGAGAAATCAACGCCTTTGTTGAATTCGACATGGACCTTCTGGGCGAATGAGGCACTGGCCGCGAGCAGAATCAGCGCAGACAAAGCGCTTCGGCACATTCTTTTTGCGAATACAGACTTTCTTGTGGTCAAGTTCATCGCGAAGCCAGGACTCGGACGGGTTCAATTTCGTCCAGCCTCATGGAAAGCAGGCTGTCTGCCAAAGGCAATGTGTTGAAGGAGGCGGAAGATCTGTCAAATCTATGAGATCCCGGCTCCACAGCGATGGAGTGCATTCTGGGCAAGCTAAATCCAGACTGCATTTCGCCATTGTGACGAAAGGAATCTTGGCACTGAAAGCATCGATTGGGGACGGTTCAATTCCGCACTGTGAGGACGGAGCAGCACGCATCGCACGCGACCTCATAAGCGGTGGCCCAAGGCATGTGGGAAGCGGCACCGATGCGGGTTTTGCGATGCAGTCCCAGAATGATCGCGTCCGACTTGAGAGTATTGGCTACCTCAAGGATTTTCTCGGCCGGCGTTCCGAGTTCGACCACAAATTCAGGTGCCACCGTCAGCTTGGCATTCTGAGATACCAACTCCTTAAGCCGCTGAAGACTGTTCGCCTTGGCTTTTTCCTGCATCTGCATGGCATCGTCGGCAGTGGGCAAAAGGTTACTCGGCACGGGAATGTGAGACATTACGTTGAGCAAGACAAGCTTTGTGCCGAAATGATTCGCCGCCGAGATGGCATAGGGCAGAGCTCGCAATGAGGCTTCGCTGAAGTCTGTTGCGAACAGAAAGGGGCGAATCGCACGGCCACTCCCGACGGGTGAGTCCTGGAGAGATCCGGGACCGACGGTCAGAACAAGGCTGCTGGCATGACGAAAGATGTGCTCCGCCACTGAGCCGAGCAGCAGCTTGCCCATCCCTCGTCTAGCGTGCGTACCAATGACGACCAGTTCGATCTGTTCCTGGCCGATGATTTTGTCCAACTCGTCCCAGACATTCCCCTGACGAACAATCACCTCATGCGCCAGCCCGACCAGCGCGCCGCTTTGAACAAGCCGGTTCTCCAGTTCACAGGCGTCCCGGGAAGCGATCTCCGTGGCCAGGTTGACCGCGTCAGGACCCACCATTCTGAATCCCAGGGAAGAAACCACATGCGCCAGGTAGAGTTTCGCCCCATAGTGGCGAGCAATGGCAAGAGCATGTCGCGCCGCCTTGTCAGATGCTTCGGAGAAATCGGTTGCTATCAGAACCGATTTCAGATGAATGTCTCCGTTGGCTGCGACCAGTGTCATGGGTCCTCTTTTCTCCGTTGCCGCACCGTGGCAAGCAAACGATGTTCCACTGTTAATCCTCGATTATTGGTCGCCCTCCAATGTTGTTCTAATTTTCGTCAGTGCATTTTGCAGATGCGAGACGGATCGGCCTACCGCCGCTTTTCGAACGATTGCTCCTTTAGCGCCTGTGAGGCCGGCCTGCTCGGAACCCATCGCTGTGAGTAAATAAAAGCCGTGGTGCTTCGGGTCATTGCCATCGCGGATGCAGAAGGACAGATCGAGCGCGGTCTCGAAGTAATGGCTCGAATAGAGCTGCTTCTCGGCAAAAGCGTAGGCCACGGGGTCAGTAGGATTTCCACGCATAGTGATAAGGTGGACCACCCTCAACGTCGGCTTCAATCCGAATTTCACCCTCGCCCAATAGAACATGTCTTCCACATTGAGAGGCTTGGCATTGGGATATGAAAGAAGATAGGTGTAGAAATCTGGCAGGTGCGCGGGTAAAGCCTTCGTGTAGGTGAGCATGTAGGCGAACTGTTGGGGCACCACTGTAGGGTCGTGCTTGTCGTTGTAAACTCCCAGAACCTGATTGCCGTCCTTCTGGTAGGCCAGCAACCGCTCGAGTGCGGTTTTTTGCAAAAGTCGATTCACTTGTTCGTTCACGTCGGGAGCGGACCAGTCGATGGAACGATGAAACTCTTCGATGGAACTTGCCGGCAGCTGCAACTGACAGTTGCCGGGCGTGCACTTGTTCAAAGCCTGAATCTCATCATTGTCGAAGGCGAAGTTCCTGAGGTCGGACAACTTCGGAGGATTGCTGAACACGACGAGTGCCCAGTAAGCGGGAAGCTCGCGACGCCGGTCGAAATCGCGCTCAAACTGCAGGTACTTTTCCGGAGCAGCATGAATATAAATCGCGCCCAATAGAAAGACCTCGTCAGGCGTGCGGGATGGCAGAGCGTTGACCACCGCTTTCCCATTTCGGATATCGTCGATTTGGCCTTCAGTCAGCCCGAGATCTTGGCGAAAAAACTTTCGCAGATCCAGTTCTGACTGCGGGAACCCGGCCGCCGTGGTCGCCACGATCAGCCAGACAGTCGCCACGATAAATCTTCGGATTCTCGCAATTGGGATCATCGAACGCCGCAACATAGCAACCTCCTTTCCGTTGTGCCGCATGGACCAGGTTCTTTGCGCAACCGTCGTTCAGCCTCTCGGCTGCCGGCGGGGAACCGGGAAATCCTGCGCCGGCTCGCCTCTTTCGCGCTCTTCCCGTTGTGCCTTGGGCCGATACCATAGGTAATAAACCGCGATACCGATGCCCGAAGCTATTGCGATCGTAATCAGGACGTACATCACCGGGTGGTAGTAACGCGAAAAAAAACTGATCATCTGCTGGCCATAGTGGCGGCCGAGATAAGCCTCAGCGAAAAAGCGGACAATCCGGCCGCCCGTCAGCGCCGAGTAAAACCTTTTCCGTGGATATTGCATCACTCCGGCAGCCATCAGCACGGGAGTGAATGGAAACGGCGGAGGCAATATGGCGCCCACAAATACTGTTGCAAATCCGCGTTTTTCAAAGATCTTGTACAGCTTCTCTGCACGTGCTTTCCCAACTTTCTTTTCGAATGTGTCCTGGCCTCCTTTTTCAGATATGCGATACGTAATGTAGCCGCCAATGACCTCGCCGACTGTAACCATCAAGGCGTAATAGGCCCACCAATGAGGCTGGTGTGCTGCAAGTGCGATGACAAATAGATCAACGCTTCCCGCCGGAGTGGAAAAAAACGGAGCGTTGTCCGCGATGCCAAGAAGCAATAGCCCGGGTCCGCCTAGGCGGTGAAGCCATTTCCACACCGCATCGGAGCTGGCGCCGAAAAGCGCAATTCCGAGCAGCCATCGCATACGTCATCTCCTTACCACGCTACGCGGCAGCCGCCAGGGCGGCGGGCCGAGGTGTAGTCTGCTTCGCTTTCTGGGCGTGCCGCAAAAGCAGCCGTTTGGCAAATTCCACGAGCAACAAATAAGCTCCAGTGGCGACCGCAAGGAACACAAAGAAACTCGCCGGCATGGGCGTGAAGCCGAGCACTCCTGCAAGCTGGGTAAATGGCAACAGAATTCCTATTGCAACAACCGCGAGGCAACTCGCAATCAGCGGACTGCTGGGCCGGCTGCGGAGGGGATTTTTTGCGGTGCGGATGACGAATAGGACCAGCGTCTGCGTGGCCAGCGATTCCACAAACCAACCCGTATGGAACTGCGCTTCGGTCGCATGAAAGACACGAAGGAGCACGTAGAAAGTCAAAAAGTCGAAGATGGAGCTAATGGGCCCGATATATACCATGAAATTGCGGATCAGACTGATATCCCAGTGCTGCGGCTTCCGTAGATAAGTTTCGTCGACATTGTCAGTTGGAATGGTGAGTTGGGATAAGTCATATAGGAGATTATTCAAGAGAATCTGCATCGGCAGCATCGGCAGGAACGGCAGAAAAAGAGACGCTCCCGCCATACTGAACATGTTGCCGAAGTTCGAACTTGTGCCCATCAGCAAGTACTTCATGACGTTCCCGAACGCCTTTCGTCCCTCCACGATGCCATCATGCAGGACCTTCAGGCCGGGCTGAACAAGAACTACGTCGGCCGCATCGCGCGCCACGTCCACCGCACTTGAGACGGAAATGCCGACATCGGCTGCGTGCAGCGATGGTGCATCATTGATACCGTCGCCCATGAAGCCCACGGCGTGGCCGTTGTGTTTGAGGGCCAGGAGAATCCGGTTCTTCTGAGCTGGGGAGATCCGCGCAAATACGTTGGCCTCCTGGCTGACGACTGCTAGCGCCGGGTCCGTCATTCGCTCCAGATCTTCGCCGGTGACAACTCTGCCCGGGTCAAGTCCCACCTCAGTGCAAACATGGGCTGTGACCCGGTCGTTGTCCCCCGAAATGACCTTCATCTCAACGCCGTCCTGCTTTAGGGACGCCAGAGCCTCTCCGGCATCGGGCAGAGGCTGGTCAGCAAAACTCAGGAAACCGGCGAGAATCAGATTGCGCTCGTCCTTGACGGAATAGTCCGTCTGTGCAGGAACCTCGGCATAGGCCACCGCCAACGAGCGGAACCCCTGGCCATTTAGCTCACTGCTGGTCTGCTGCATGCGCTTAATAGTGTCCCCGCTGATGGGGAGTGCATTCCCCTGCATCTCGTAGCCGGAAAGAAGCGGGAAGATTCCTTCCGGCGCTCCTTTGGTGATTAGGATTCGCTGAGATCCCAACTGCACCACAACCGAAAGCCGCCTCCGCTCAAAATCAAAAGGAATCTCATCGCACTTTGTGTAGTTTTCGACGTTTGCTGGGGATTGATGGAGGATGACGTCATCAAGAGGGCTTCGGATGCCGGTTTCGAACTTACTGTTGAGGTAAGCAAGTTCCAACGTGCGCTGAGCAGGATTTCCAAAAGGATCGAGTGAGCGATCCAGCGACATGCTTCCGGCGGTAAGCGTGCCAGTTTTGTCGCTGCACAGCACGTCGACGCTGCCAAGGTTCTCGATGGCAGAAAGATGCTTAACGATCACTTTCTTGCGCGCCATCGCGATGGCGCCCTTGGAAAGCGTCACGGACGTGATCATGGGCAGGCCCTCGGGCGTCAAACCCACAGCCAATGCAACTGCAAACAATAGAGACTGCAGAGGATCGCGGTGGCGTGCGATGCTGACCACCATGAGGAAGAGCACTAGAAAAATAACGGTACGCGCCAGGAGTAAGCTGAATTTCCGTAGCCCTTGATCGAAAGCCGTCTGTTCTGGGCGAGCGCCCAGGCGAGCTGCGATATCGCCAAACGCGGTATGAGATCCAGTCGCCACAACTTGTGCCGTGGCCGTTCCACTAACCACTGACGTACCCAGGAAAACTATGTTGCGCGCGTCAGCTTTGTTCGAGGCGGGCTCTGCCGTAGCTTCCTTATCAACGGGGAGGGATTCTCCCGTCAAAGCACCCTGCAGAACATAAAGATCGCGGGCTTTCAACAGACGTGCATCTGCAGGAATGAGGTCGCCGGCGGAAAGGCGAACCAGATCTCCGGGCACTAC
>Ga0187805_10000925_pt1 | contig 10296 bp, 7 predicted proteins | sample NC_wetland_sal_i_6_FD_132965 | JGI IMG/M metagenome (GOLD analysis project Ga0187805, IMG submission 132965) | Wetland sediment microbial communities from Neuse River Estuary, North Carolina, USA - Control_5 | ecosystem: Environmental > Aquatic > Freshwater > Wetlands > Sediment | place: USA... | reverse complement strand
CCATCCGCCGCGCGGATAAAATTCTCGTACTCGAAGACGGCCAAATCCGCGAGAGCGGCACGCATACGGAACTGATGCACCGCGGTGGAACTTATGCGCGGCTCCACGACTTGCAATTCGCGGATGATGATCTTTTGACGCCGGGTCAGCCGGCCCCGGTGAATGTCACGGCCACAGCGGAACCCCTATGACCCAATCCTCTCCAACACCTAAAAAAGCCGCCGAAGCTTTTTCCATGACTGGGTACGCCCAGGCACGCAACGAACAGAACGGCTGGGCTGTTCGCGTCAGCGTGAAAAGCGTCAATCACCGTTTCCTGGATCTGAAACTGCGGCTCCCGGAAGGTTTCGACTTGTACGAGCAGCGGCTGCGCCAGGTCCTGCGCGAACGCATTCATCGTGGCCACGTCGAGGTCTATGTAAACGTCGACCCTGCGCTCGCTGCTCCCGTGCAGGTCAATCGCGAACTTGCCCAGACCTATATGCGTGTCGCCGAGGAATTCCGCCAGCAGTCCCGGGCAGCTGCTGACGTCGATGTCGTCGCGATCTTGCGCTTGCCCGGCGTCATCGCCGGTCTTTCTGCCCCCGTGCCAGAATCCGAGGACGAGCAAGCACGCCTTGGCCAGGCTTTGGACGCTTGCTTGCTTGAAGCCCTCCTCAAGCTGGATGATATGCGCCGCGCCGAAGGCCGCCATCTCGTCGAAGACTTGCGCGCGTGTTTGGCGCGCATCGGCGAGCACGCGGAAAAAGTCCGCGATCTCTCCGCCGCCCTTCGTCCTGTTTTTGCGCGGCGCCTTGAAACGCGCCTCAAGGAATTGCTCGGCGGCGCTTCGATCGATCCGGCCCGCCTCGCGCAAGAGGCCGCCTTGCTTGCGGAGCGCAGCGATATCAGTGAAGAATTAGACCGCCTCCGGAGCCATCTTCTGCAGTTTGCGAAACTCCTTGACGGCGCAGGCGAAATGGGGAAAAAGCTGGACTTTCTCCTCCAGGAGATGCATCGCGAAGCTAACACGCTGTTGTCGAAAACGCCCGGCGTCGAAAGCGAGGCGCTGGCCATTACCGGCCTGGCGTTGGAAATCAAGTCGGAGATCGAAAAACTGCGGGAGCAGGTGCAGAACATCGAATGATCGCGGAGAGAGAGCTTCCACCGCTGGTATTGATTGTTTCGGGGCCATCGGGTTCGGGGAAATCGACGCTGGTGCAAAGAATTCTCGAGTTGCCGGGGACGATGCCTTCGATCTCGTGTACCACCCGGTCGCGCCGCGCGACTGAATCCAGCGGGAAATGCTATGATTTTGTCACGGAAGCGGAATTCGACGCCACGGTCGCTCGCGGTGAGTTTTTGGAGTACGCGCGCGTCTTCGGCAAGCATTCGTACGGCACGCCGAAAAAATGGCTCGAGGAATCGCGCAGAAAAGGTCTCGACCTGGTCCTCGAGATTGACGTGCAGGGCGCGGCGCAAGTAAAAGAAAAGCTTCCGGAGTCCGTCGCGATTTTTATTTTGCCTCCGTCGCGCGCGGAACTCGAAAGGCGCTTGCGCAGCCGCGGCCAGGATTCCGGCGAGGAGATTGGCCGCCGCTTGGCGAAGGCACGGGAAGAAATTGCGGCATTCGGACGTTATTACGATTATTGCGTCGTCAACGACGATGTGGACCGAGCGGGCCGCGAAGCGCAATCCATCGTGATTGCCATTCGTTGCTCCGCGGCGCGCCGCAGGATTCGAGTGGAAGAACTTCTGGCAACGTTTGGGGGGAAAGACTGAAATGACCGTGCAGACAAAAGCTCCGCAGAGCCAGTTTGCGTACGTCGTGCTGGCGGCCAGACGCGCGCGCCAGATTATGGCGGGCGCTCCGTCGCTGATTGAAAATCCCAGGACGCTCAAGGCCACTCGCATCGCCTGCGAGGAACTCGAGCACAGCCTAATCGAGTACGAATTTACCGAGCCGTCTTCCATTGACGAAGACAAGGACGGCAACAAGCGCCGCAAGTAGCCGTTCGCGGGGCGTTGGACGCGAGCCGCCGCGCGGTGCTTGCATCGAATTTGGAGGGGCGCGGCACGCCGTACCCGCTCCGGCTCCTCTCTGAGAAAATTGTAGGTGCGGGGCTTGTCCGGCCCGAAGTTGGCGAGATGTATTGAGACGTGAACCAATGCGAATCACTCTAGGCGTAACCGGCGGCGTCGCGGCCTACAAAGCCGCCGAACTGGTCCGCCTTCTCCAACAAGACGGATTCACCGTGCAGGTCGTCATGACGCGCGGCGCACGCGAATTTGTCACTCCGTTGACCTTCGCCGCTCTCAGCGGCCAAAAAGTCATCACCGATCTCTTTGAAAAATCGCAGACTGGCGAAGCCAACGTAGAAAGCGCAATCGAACACATCGCCGTAGCCCAGCGCACCGATTTGCTTCTCGTTGCTCCCGCCACCGCCGACATTCTCGCGAAATTTGCACGCGGCATCGCCGACGATTTTCTCACCACGCTCTACTTGGCCACCACCGCGCCCGTGGTTGTCGCTCCCGCCATGAACGTGAACATGTGGAACCACGCCGCCACGCAGCAGAACGTCGAAATGCTACGCGCGCGCAGCGTCAAAATCGTCAATCCGGATGAGGGCTACCTCGCCTGCGGAATGACCGGCGCAGGTCGCCTTGCGGGCCAGCAGGAGATCATCGCCGCCGTTCGCGAAACGCTCCACACACAGAGAGATTTGCAAGGCGAAACAATTTTGATCACGGCTGGGCCCACGTGCGAAGACCTGGATCCGGTGCGCTACCTGACCAACCGCTCCTCCGGCAAAATGGGTTACGCCGTCGCCGAAGCAGCGGCACACCGGGGCGCAAGAGTTACGCTCGTCAGCGGCCCAGTGAATCTGGAAACACCCGCCGGAGTCGAACGCGTCAGCGTTCGTACCGCGGAAGACATGCGCCGCGCCGTTATCGAACGCCTGCCCGCGAGTACGATCGCGATTTTCGCTGCAGCCGTCGCCGACTATCGCCCGTTGCAAACACATGCAGAAAAGATCAAGCGGAACAAAGAGCCGCTCACAATCCATCTCGAGCCAACCTCGGATATTTTGACCGAAGCCGCGAAAACCAAAGGCGATAGACTCATTGTCGGATTTGCCGCGGAAACGGATCACGTGGCCGAAAATGCCCGTAAAAAGCTCGCCGCCAAAAATGCCGATCTGATAGTAGCCAACGACGTAACCGCTGAAGGCGCAGGTTTCGACCACGACACGAACATCGTAACGTTGTTTTCGAGCGATGGCCGCGACCTCGCTCTTCCCAAACTGAACAAATCCGATGTCGCCCAGCGCATCCTCGACGAAGTTCTTCGACTGCGAACTCTTCGCGCCGCCCATCATTCTCCTGTATGATGCGGAGCATGCTTGGCCGCATCAACGAAACCCTTCAGAATAAAATCTCCGAACGCCTCACCTTTTACGACGATCTTGGCATTCGCCTTTTTTACAAAGACCGCGGCGCGCCGCAGGTTCACACCGACGCAGCGCCAGTCGCCGAATCCCTGGCAACCCCAGCTCACCACAAAATCTATTACGAGGAACCGGCTTTGCCAAAAACTACTCGAACACCGGAGTTCCCAAAAGCCGCGCAGTCTGCGCCACGAGTCGTTTCATCGCGAGCAACGCCCGCGCAACCTTCCCCGAAACTGGATCAGTTGCCTGTTCCCGCGGTCCCGTCGTTGTTCGAGGCGTTCGACAAAGTGCCGGATGATACTCTTCTCAAGATCCGCACCGACCTCGGCGAATGCACCCGCTGCAAACTCCACAAAACGCGCAACAACATTGTCTTCGGCGACGGCAATCCCAAAGCCGAATTGGTTTTCGTCGGCGAAGGCCCCGGCCACGATGAAGACATGCAAGGCCTTCCCTTCGTTGGCCGTGCTGGAAAACTTCTGACACAAATGATCGAAGCGATGGGCTTGCAGCGCAAAGACGTCTACATCTGCAACGTCGTGAAATGCCGCCCGCCGGAAAATCGCCTTCCCGAAAAGGACGAAGTCGCGACGTGCTCTCCGTTTTTGCTGCGGCAGCTCGATGCCATCGCGCCAAAAGTAATCGTTTGCCTTGGCGCTTGCGCCGCGCAGACTCTTCTCGAAACCAATCGCGGCATTTCGAACTTCCGCGGCCAGTGGCTCGAATTTCGCGGCAGAAAATTGATGGCCACCTATCATCCCGCCTATTTGCTGCGAAATCCCAGCGCGAAGGCCGAAGTCTGGAAAGATCTGCAAAAAGTGATGGCCGCTCTCGGCCTCGAAGCGAAGAAAAACAAGACCTCCGAAGCAGGCAAGTTTGGCGAGGCGGCTAAGTCAGCCGCTTTCGGCAAATCCTAGTAATTCGCTATGGGGATTTTGTTCGGCCTCCTCACGGCTCTCTCCTGGGGCAGTTCCGATTTCATCGCCCGCTTCGCGGCGCATAAAATCGGTACTCTTCGAACTACTTTTTATATGCAGCTGGCAGGGTTTTTTCTGCTCAGTCTCTCCTTACCCTGGATCGGCGGCTGGGGCCATTTATTGGATGGCTCCGGCTGGCATCCCTGGGCGTGGGGTGCGCTCGCCGGTCTGCTCAACGGAATCGCGACTCTCTCTCTTTATCGCTCCTTCGAGGTCGGCAAGCTGGCGGTTGTTGCTCCACTTTCCGCTAGCTATCCCATGCTCACTCTCGCTCTGTCTTTGTTCACAGGCGAGCATCTGACTGCGGCGCGTATCGTCGGAAGCGCACTGATTGTTGCCGGAGTCGCACTAGTCGCTGGCGGCGAAAAAACTTGGGTCGAGTCTTCAACAAACAAGTCGGGCGAAGAATACTCCGTTGCACCAGTTCCATCCGCAACGCCGAAAAGCGGAATTGGCTGGGCGCTTCTTGCGTCGACGGGTTTTGGCTTTTTGTTCTGGCTTCTTGGCACGCGCATCATTCCGGCCGTGGGCTATGGCGCTACGGTATGGATGATCCGCCTGACCTCCTCCATTTTGACCGCCATAGTAATTCTCTTTTTTCGGCAGCCTATCTCGCTGCGCCGCTCCGGCCCCGTTCCGGTCTGGCTCGTTGGGATGGGCGCGCTGGATACGGGCGCGTTCGTGATGAGCAATTACGGAATGCAGATCGAACAAGTCTCCGTGGTCACCGTGCTCACTTCGTTGTACGGAGCGGTTACGGTTGCGCTGGCTGCGATCTTCTTGCGCGAACGCATTTCGCGCTGGCAGTGGCTCGGCATCGCCGCGATTTTTGCGGGGATTGTTCTGATCAGCCGTTAGTCTTTCTCCTTCTAGTTCCCCGGGTACAAATCAAAATAGGCTGAGCGGGTCCATATCGACCAGAACCGCGGTCTGCGGAATTTCCTGGGCGTCGCAATAGGTCATGGCGCCGCTCAGGAGTTTTGTGAGAATCGAGCGTTTCGGGGACTTCAGCAGAAACTGAAAGCGATGCTCTTTTTTCAAGCGCGCGAGCGGCGCTGTTGCTGGGCCGAGTATGCGTACGAGATGCCCGTCGTGCGGAGAAAAATACTCGGAGAGTTTGCGCGAGAAGCGAATCGCTTTTTCGAGGCTGACATCGCGCACGATTACGTTCGCCAGCGACGTAAGCGGCGGATAGGCCATCATTCTGCGGAAGTGCATCTCGCGCTCGAAAAAGGAGGCGTAATCCTGTTTCACGGCGTCTTCGATCGCGTAGTGCTCGGGATAATAGGTTTGGATCAAGACACGGCCAGGCAACTCACCGCGTCCGGCTCGTCCCGCGACCTGCGTCAGCAGTTGAAAGGTGCGTTCGGCGGCGCGGAAATCCGGCATGTGGAGTGAAGAGTCCGCGGAAATAACGCCTACCAATGTGACGCGCTGAAAGTCATGTCCTTTGGCGAGCATCTGCGTGCCGACCAAAATGTCCAGCGCGCCACCGGCAAAAGCTCCGAGGGTTTCCTGGTATTGCCGCTTCGTGTGCGCCGTGTCGCGGTCGAGCCGCGCAATGCGCGCGCCGGGAAATTCCTTGCGCAGGCGTTCCTCAAGATGCTCGGAGCCTTCGCCGAAAAAATAAACGTATTGCGATTGGCATTTCGGGCATTGCTTGGGCACTGGCAGGATCGAGCCGCAATAATGGCATTCGAGGCGGTTGCGGCTCTTGTGATAGGTCATTGAGATGCTGCAATTGATGCACTGCACGCTTGCGCCGCAACTCCGACATAAGACCGACCAGGAATATCCGCGGCGGTTGATGAGCACGAGCGCTTGCGTTTTATTTTCCAGGCATTCCCGAATTCCGGAATGGAGGGCTGTGGAAATTGGACTGGACTTGTGGGTCTTTTGAAAATCCTCTCGCATGTCGATAACTTCCACGCTTGCGAGGGAACGGTTCTCGACACGTGATGAAATGGTGATCAATTCGTATTTCCCGCTTAGCGCGTGGTGGTAGGTCTCGAGCGATGGCGTGGCCGAGCCGAGCAACGCTAGCGCGCCTTCGCTCTTGGCGCGGACGATGGCGACATCGCGGCCGTGATAGCGCGGCGTTTCTTCCTGCTTGTAGCTGTTTTCCTGCTCTTCATCGACGATGATCAGGCCGAGATTCTGAAGCGGCGCAAACACCGCCGAGCGCGTGCCGACGACGACGCGCGCTTCGCCGTTGCGGACCCGCCACCACTCGCGCGCGCGCTCGACATCGCTCAACCCGGAATGCAGAACTGCGACGCCTTCGTACTTTGCTCCAAACCACGAGCGGCATTGCCTGCCGATCCATAGAGTCAGCGCAATTTCAGGCACGAGAATGATCGCCGTTTTGCCTCGCGCGAGTGTTTCCTGCACGCACCGCAAATAGACTTCCGTTTTTCCACTGCCCGTCACGCCGTGGAGCAATTGCACGCCGAACTCGCCCAGCTCGAAGCGCGCGCGAATGGCTTTCATGGCGCTCTCTTGCTCTTCATTCAAAGCGTGGGCAGGAGGTGTGTAGCCTGTGTCGAAAGGGTCCTCAGCGGGATCGATGTGTTCCTCCCAGCTCTCAAGCAAGCCATCGGCTAGCATCCGGTCGATCAAGCTGCGCGAAACGTGCGCCAGCCTGAGAAGCTGGGGCATGGGCAGCGGGCCGCGTTCCGTTTCAAGCAGCGTGCGAATCTTGATTTCCTTTTCCTTGAGTGCCTTTTCAGCTTTGTCTGCAAAACCCTTCCAGGCGACAATCGTTTGCGATTTCCTTTTCGTATCCTGCAAGGACTCTCGAATTTCGATCAACCCTAGCCGGTGCAGTCGTTGCAGTGCCGCATTGGAAACGCTCATCTTCGTCGCCAGGCTGAACATAGCTAGACCCTTCTTCGCGTTTGCCTTTTCGAGGAACGCGGCTTGCGCCGCGGTCAATCCGTGCGAAAGTTCTCCGCCGCCAAGACTCTCAGCCGCGTTCCGTCCCTCCGCCGTCAAAATGATCTCGCGGCGGACACTCAGCTCCGTGATGGGGGGCAGCATGGCGCGAAAGACTTCACCGATTGGCGCCAAGTAATAACTCGAAATCCATTGCGCCAGCTCGATCAGCTTGGGAGTGAGTGCCGGGACAAACTCCATGAGTTTGGTGATTTCGCGCAGTTTGGCGTTAGCGGGCGGCCGGTCGGTCAGCTCTACTACGACGCCAATCATGGATCTTTTCCGAAATGGGACAAGCACGCGCATACCAGTCCGCAACGTGTCCCGTAGCGACTCCGGGACAGAATAGGTGAACGCAGTGCGCAACGGCACAGCCAGCGCGACATTGCAATAAGGCGAACTCATTTCGAATTGTAGTGTATCAGCACGCCGAAGGCGTGGACCGCGCGTCGCGCCGTCGTTAGTCAGTGCGGTCGGGGATAATGATTACGCAAGCGAGATTTCAACGCATAGTCACAAGCGGCCAGGAATCGTGACCAGGATCTCAGTTTTGCCTCTAAGTCTCATGCTACGCATTTGAGGTCAGCGGTATTAGCACTATTCCTTGAGTTTTTTGCTGGGGGTGGCGAGGCGCTCGTTTTGGAGCTGGATGATGTCGGCACCGGTGTCGGAGGAGCCGAGGAGCCAGCGGGCGAAGAAATCGCCGCGGGCCACGTCGACATAGCTGGCGATAGGCATGTAGGAGTGGCGCATGCCGGGATAGACTTGAATTTCGAAGCGCTTGTCGGCGCGGATGAGGGCGTTGGCGACGCGCATGGTGTTGACCATGCTGACGTTGTTGTCCATGTCGCCGGTGGTTAGCATGAGATGGCCTTTTAAATTTTTGGCGAGTTCGGAATTTTTGTCGATTTCGTAGACATATTTTTGCGTGCCGTCTTTCAGTGTTTCTTCGCGGACGCCGTGGTATTTCTCGCTCCAGTCGCGGTTGTAGACGTTGTTGTCGTGATTGCCGGATTCGGACCAGCCGGCCTTGTAGAAATCGGGATATTGCATGAGAGCTGCTGCCGTCATGAAGCCGCCGCCGGAATGGCCCCACATGCCGACGCGGGATAGATCGATGTAGGGATGAAGAGCGGCGAGGCGCTCGGCGGCAACTTTCTTGTCGGCTAGGCCGTAGTCGCGGAGATTGCCGTAGCCGTAGCTGTCGTACCATTTGTCGCGCTGCGGGCTGCCGCCGCGCGCGCCGACTTCGATGATGATGAAACCGAGTTGCGCGAGAGGAACGTTGGGACTTTTGGGCGAGAAAGTTTTGTTGACTTCTTCGGTCTGCGGGCCGGGATAGACGAACTCAATGAGCGGGTATTTGCGCGCGGGATCGAAGTCGAAAGGCTTGTAGAGAACACCATAAAGATCGGTGACGCCGTCTTCGGCTTTGACTTTGAAGACTTCGGGAAATTTATAGCCAGCTTCGAGGAGTTGCGAGACATCGGTGGTTTCAAGGTCGAGGAGATGGTTGCCTTGCGCGTCGATGAGAATGGACTTGGGAGCGGTATCCACGCGGGAAGAGGTGTTTTCAAAATATTTGCCGGAGTCCGGAGCGCCGAAGGCGCCCGAGAAATTGCCGGGAGTGAGAAGCTGAAGGCCGGAGCCGTCTAGACCGATGCGATAGAGATGGACGTAGTAGGGATCTTCGCCGCGCTCGCGGCCATTTGCAGTAAAAAAGAGAGTGCGCGATTTTTCATCGAGGGAGACGATTTGATCGGTGACGAATTCGCCGGAATCTATTTGGTTCTTGAGTCTGCCGTCGGCGTCGAACAGGTAGTAGTGTCCCCATCCATCGCGCTCAGACCACCAAATTAATTCCTGGCCGTCGCCGGTAAGACGCAGGGGCTTGAGGCTGAGCCAGACGTTGGAGCGCTCTTCGATGAGCGTTTTTGAGGCGCCGGTGGACGTGTCGGCGACGCAGACATCGATTTTGCGAAAATCACGGCTGGTGCTGGTGAAGTAAAGCTTGTTGGAACTATCCGAGAGCCAGCGCGCGGTGACTCGCGAGAGCGGCATCGGAGCACCCTCCTGATTGCCTTCCTGCTCTTCGCGCATCTCTTTCCGGTCGCCTTCGAGAAGCGGCGCATCTTCGATGCGAAGTTCCTGTTCCGAAAAATTCTTGGCTTGCACGACGACCAGTTGCTTCGTGGCGACATCCAGAATTTCCAGCTGATAGATGGGCATGGCGTCCTCGCCGGGCAGCGGATACGGATAGGCCTCAAGGACGGGGCGGGTATTCGCGAGCGAGTGAATGACCCAGAAATCAGGGATTTTGCGTTCATCCTGGCGGACGACGGCGAATTTTTTCGAATCCTTCGACCAGTGGACTTGAATCGTGGGAGAGCGGATGCCGGCTTTGTTGGTGTCGCCCTTGTCTTCCTTTTTGAGCTCGTCTTCTTGTTCCGGCAAAATGCGGCGGGAATAACTAAACTTTTCGACACCGTCGGTGGTGAGCTGAGTTTCGACGATGCTGGTGTCGCCGGATTTTTTCAGTGCTTTGGCGTAGTTGTCGGCGTCCATACTGTAAAGATTTTGGCCGCGGGCGAAGACGACTGTTTTTTCATCGGGAGAGACCGATGCCCACAGCGGTCTTGGCTTCATGGGCTCGGCGTTGTCCAGGCGCGTGACTTTGCCTGTGGCGAGATCGTATTCGAACACGAGCGTGCGGGTTTCCTCACGCGGTTCGGCAGGTTGACCGGAGACCTGCGCGCGCTGGCCCTGCTGACCGTTTTGTTTGTCTTCGTTCTCTTTCATTTCGCTTTCATTGCCTTGCTGGCTGCCGTCATTCTGAATTTTCTTCTCGGGCTCATTGGGAACGACGCCGTCTTTGCGGATATCGACTTCGAAACGCATGTGGGCGTCTTTATCGACGAGCTGGAGTCGCTTGATGGGCAGATGTTGCGCGT
>Ga0187805_10000924_pt1 | contig 10303 bp, 7 predicted proteins | sample NC_wetland_sal_i_6_FD_132965 | JGI IMG/M metagenome (GOLD analysis project Ga0187805, IMG submission 132965) | Wetland sediment microbial communities from Neuse River Estuary, North Carolina, USA - Control_5 | ecosystem: Environmental > Aquatic > Freshwater > Wetlands > Sediment | place: USA... | reverse complement strand
TGCTCGACAACTTCGAGCAGGTGCTGGCCGCCGCGCTGAGGCTTTCCGAACTGTTAGCCGCCTGCCCGCACCTGCTGGTGACCAGTCGCGCTGCGCTGCGCCTTCACGGGGAACAGGAGTTTCCTGTGTCCCCAATGCCTCTTCCCGATCTGAAGCATCTTCCATCGAGTGAATTCCTGGCGCAGTATGCTGCGTTAACCCTCTTTGTGCAACGTGCGCAAGCCATCAAACCGGATTTTCAGCTGACGGAGGCCAACGCTCGTCCCATTGCGGAAGTGTGTATTCACCTGGACGGACTTCCCCTGGCGATCGAGTTGGCAGCCGCTCGCATTAGGCTGCTTTCGCCGTAGGCCCTGCTGGCACGTCTGGAGCATCGACTCGATGTACTGACCGGCGGAGCACGCAATGGGCCTGCCCGCCATCAGACCTTGCGTGCGACGATCGCGTGGAGCTACCACTTGTTAGCGCTCCAGGAGCAGCAGCTCTTCCGACGCCTTGCCGTCTTCGTCGGTGGCTGCACCCTGGAGGCCGTCGAGGCCATCACGAAGAAAGCTGGCCCAGGAGGTGGCCGAGATTACCGAAAGCGACTACTTCCAGCATCTGCTGCAACAGGTGCAGCGCTTGCGTCCCGACCCAAGCTAGTACGAGCCTAGACCATGACAGAAAGGTGGGCACTCTCATGTCTAAAATCATTTCCGTTCACTCCTATCGAGGGGGGACAGGCAAATCCAACCTCGTCGCCAACCTTGCTTGCAGAATCGCCCAACAGGGCAAACGGGCTGCTGTGGTCGACACCGACCTCCAATCACCAGGGTTGCATGTCCTCTTTGGGATGGATGGGCAAACGACTGGCCTGACCCTCAACGACTACCTCTACGGCCGTTGCCGTATCGAGCAGGTGGCGCACGATGCCACGGCCAAGCTTGGCCCTGCCGTAGCACCTGGAGGCACGCTCTACCTCGTCCCCGCCAGCATCAAGTTGGGAGAGATTACGCGCGTCTTGCGGGAAGGCTATGAGGTCAACCTTCTCACCGATGGCTTTCGTACCTTGATCAAGACATTGCAGCTCGATTACCTCTTCCTTGATACCCATCCTGGTCTCAATGAGGAGACGTTGCTTTCCCTTCTTCTCTCCGACATCCTTGTCCTCATCTTGCGACCCGACCAACAAGACTTCCAGGGCACGGCGGTGACGGTCGAAGTCGCCCGCAAGCTCAAAGTGAAGCATCTGCTGCTGGTGGTCAATAAGGTGCTTCCCAAACTGGACACGGCCTCCCTCCGGCAGCAGGTTCAAACGGTCTATGATGCTCCTGTGGCTGGCGTCTTGCCGGTCTCGGAAGAAATGATCGAACTGGGGAGTGCTGGTATTTTTAGTCTTGCCTACCCCAACCATCCGTACAGCCGGGGTGTTCGCGAGGTCGCCGCCCAGATAGTGAAGTAGGAATAGAGCAGGTGGTGTGGCCTGTGCGCAACATACAGTCGGAAGCAAGGCTCACTTGAACGCGCACCTCCCAACGGTCCATACCCCATCAGCATGGAAGGAGAAGGAACCATGCCCACCGACGATGAACTGTTCACGCCTGCCGAGGTGCTGGGGGGCTTTTCAGCGAAGCGAGCGCGCTTGCTCCTCTTTCAAATTGAGAGCCGGACGGCCCATCTTATGCTGCAATCACGGCGCACGGTCGATCTCTATCTGACCGAAGAGATCGCCGAACAGCAAGACCTGGCGTTCTTTGAAGCCCTGGCAGCGGGCCGCGAACTGCCTGTCCGTCCGACGATCCGAGACCTGGAACGCTATGCCCCGCAATGGCAATCCCTGGTACCTCCCAACTCGACCCTACAAGCCACCCTGGCACACCTGCTGGCACAGAAATACCGCTTTGCGCAGCGAGATATTCCCCACATCAAGAGCGCTTTAGCACTGGAGAGTGAAGGAGTCCAACACGCTTTCCAACGTCAGTATCAGCAGTCGCTTGACATGATCTATAGCAGGAGAGTTGATCTGCTTGAGTGGGTGGGTTGGCAGTGGAACAAGCTGAGTGCGTGGCTAGAGCATTTACCCCCTTTTTGGACCGCCTATGCGCTGACCTTCACCCAGATCATTGGCGCATCCATTCTCGCTCTGCCCATTGCCCTGGCTGGCCTGGGACCATTGCCAGGCATAGTCATTCTGGTGGTAGTGGGCCTGATCAATATGCTTACGATTGCTGCAATGGCCGAAGCGGTGACGCGCAACGGGTCGATCCGCTATCAGGGGAACTACCTGGGTCGCCTCGTGCAGGATTATCTGGGAAGAACCGGTTCAATGTTGCTGACCGCCATGGTCGTGCTTTACTGTAGTCTGGCGCTGATCGCCTACTATTTTGGGTTCTCGCTTACCCTGGCCGGAGTAACCCCTGTGCAGGCCGAAGTGTGGGCAGGCGTCCTTTTTCTGATTGGCTTTTATTTTGTGCGACGGAACACGTTGCGTGCTACGGTCACAAGCGCCCTGGTGGTCGGGGCCATCACCATGGGTCTGATTCTGCTTCTCTCTGTGCTGGCCCTGGGCCACCTTCAACTGCACTACCTGCTGTACCTGCATGTTCCCTTCCTCAATGGAGGAGCCTTCGAACCGGCCCTACTGGGCTTGATCTTCGGCGTGGTGTTTAGCGCCTACTTTGGTCACTTCTCGGCGAGCAGTTGTGCCAGGACTGTGCTGCAACGCGATCCCAGTGGACGCTCCCTGGCCTGGGGCTGTATCGCAGCGCAAGCAAGCGCTATGGCGCTGTACATCCTCTGGACCGTGGCCGTCAATGGAGCCATTGCCCCACAGACCCTCGCAGGGTTTACCGGGACGGCTCTCGTACCGCTTGCCAAATTGATTGGTCCTCTGGCAACCGTCTGTGGAGCGCTGCTGGCAGTCCTCGCCATGGGCATGGCTTCTATCCACATCAGCCTGGCGCTCTACTTCACGGTGCGGGAGTGGATTCCTGGCCACGCTCAACATACTCTGGCGCTCGGACGACGTCAAGGAAGCCTGATCTTTACCCCGCGCAGAACGGCTCATGTACACCTGACTTTGACCTATCTCGGCCTGAAAGAATCACAAGCGCAGTTCAGCCTGGAGCTTCAACAGAAAGGGGAAACACGTCGCTTCGAGATCGGAGTGGATACGAGTTGGGAAGCGGCAACGTTCCTGGCTGAACTCACCCCAAATCTTCCTTCCAGGAGCATACACCTGGCGTTAAAAATAGTGAGGGCCAGCGCCGACATGGTTCGAGTGCAGTGTACCACCACCATGCGGATGGCCTATGAGGGAAAGTGGGATACCCTGGGCTTCAACTTCCTGCACATGAATGATACTGCCGAGGATGCTCAAACGGACGTAATCAAATGGCTGGCAGGCCGAGAACACGCCAGCATGGAGGAAGTAACGGACTTCCTCCAAACCCAACAGAATCCTCAAGCCCTGGTGAACAGGTTGGTGAAGCAGGGGGTCATAGTAGAGACCAGGGAGAACGGCCAGACGGTGTACGAGGCGCATTTTGCCGCCAGGCGCAGGCGACAGATTCCCTCGGCCCTCGGACAGCCTCTGGATGATTCTGAGAAAGTGGCAGCCAGAGAACGCGGCGCAGCACAACGGACGAAGCAATGGATGTGGCTGAGGCGGATGAAAGAACTGGCGCAAGGAGAAGTAGCTCGTTCCTGGCTGAGTCTGAGCCCACTCTTCCTTCTTTTTCTGTTCGTTGAGTGGCTGTTTGTCAAGAAGTTGGATTCATTCTCTCAGCTACTGAGCTTTAGGGGAGTGGTCACGGTAGCGGTCGTGGCAGGAGTGTTTCCCATCCTCTTACTGTTGGCCAGTCGTCGTAAGGGTGAAAACGTGCCGGGATTGGTGTTGCCGTTTTTGGCTCATCCGTTGGTGGCAGGCGGAATCTATCTGATAGCGATAGGCAGTCTGTTCCTGCATGGCTTGTTGATCTGGCAGGACCCGTTCCAAAGAGCAGTGGCGCTCGTCGTTGGGGTCGTTGTCCTGGCAGCGACCTTTCTGATGGTGCGACAGGGTGCCTTTGCTCGTCGGGTAGTCATCGAAGTCCGGCAAGACCCGGCAGTGAAAGAGCAGGACAGCGGCGTGTTTGTCGTAACTGACTGTGGCCGAGATGCAACGCAAGCCAGGGTGAGGTTGGGCTATGCCGATGGAGAGCGTGTGTACCAAGCTGCCAGTGGTGCCATTCCGGGATTTCCCACCCTGTGCTCTGCGACATTTCACTTGCTCGGCACATCGGCCCAGGAACTCAAGGTGTGGCTGCATCGCGTGACACCGGAGGGCCACTCGGAAAATCTGCCCGCGCACGTAAAAGTGTCCTCAGGAAAGGAAATCCGGGAGTTTCATGTGGATGCAGCCGGGAAACAATTCGTGTTCCCCCTGCGAGAGGTCGTGAAGAAAGAGCACAAAGAAAGCTCAGGGGAGGCGCGTCAGCTCGCAGTCGAAGTGCAACTCGTGGCTCATCCCACATAGGAAACAGACCCTGGTGGTTCAGCCACTGAAGCCATTTTGGGAGGGGAAAAGATGCGCATGAGATGTGAAGGGCGTAAGAGGAGGGTAGCTGGGAAAATGGCTTAACCTATGTTCCTCAGAGGCCTACCTTCACAGAGGACTTTGTTCCTACACGCCTATTCCGACTTCGTATGGTCGGCGATGAGATCACTCCCACCGCCGCCAATCCCAATCTGGACGTGAAAGTTTCCCTTCTAAACGTGAATAAGTAAGGGCATACACTTTATCAACACTGAAAAGGGCAGCTTCTTCAGGGATGTAGACCGGGCTTTATGTTTGCTTCGCGCAAGCATGGGGAGTAGCGGAGGTACTGCGCGTTTGGCGTGAACTCGAACAGGAAAAGTGCATGTGACAGTTGCCCAAAACCGCAAACTATGCTATACTTTGGGCAACAAGGACAAATGTTCTTCGTAGGAGCGAACATGCATACAGATCGTGATCAGCAGCCCCTCAGCTACGATGTGAGGCTTCCAGACGAGGCGCAGGCGGATGCGCTACGCCTGCTTGATGCGAGCCGTGCTATCGTGAATGCACTGCTCATGGCCTTGTGGCCGCGGCTTGATGAGTTTCTGGGTGAGCAGCGTGGCCCTGCCTGGAAACAGATGGTGACCATGACCCCTTCCTCGGACCCGCATGGTGATCGGCAATTTCGGTGTAAAAGTGAAACCGCTGGTCGCATCTTACGTGCCCAGGCTGAACGCAGGCAGGTGTTTGAATTGATTCGGCCCATTCTTTTCGATGGCTTCATTCGCCCCAAGACCGAGAAGCGACCCGCAGGCAAGACCGCCAGGGTATCAAAGAAGCCATCGAGGCCCTTCAAAAGATGCTTGAGGAGGACGACCTCGCCTTTGTCACCATGCAAAATGTGGTCGAACAATGTTGTAATTACTTCCTCGAACAGGGAATGTTCCCAGAAACGTATGAAGAGATGCAGGCCATTCCCCTGCTCAAAGTCGGGATGCTGACCTACGCAGGAGACGATGGTGGGACGAAAGGGCAAAGTTATCGTCTCTCCTTCGATGTAGCCGCCGGGACCGCCTCCTTGTTCTTCCGTTCCCCCGATGAGCAAGGCCGGTGGCAGTGGAAGAAAGATCCCCTCACGCTCAAGTTGCCTGCCTGTGTGGTGGAGCGTCCCAAGGAGGGGGTTTACATGGCTCCCACCTTGCGCGAACTGGTCAAAGCCGATGGCCGCCGCATCGCGGTCCTCTTCCGACTCTGTGGATAGCTTCTTGCGGATTGTTCAGGATTGTTGTAGATTTAGGAAACGGTGGGTAGATAACACTATTGGAGCAATCATCCGAATCGTCGCAACTCGCTCGCAAACACCACTTACCGGCTCCACTCACGCCCCTTCTCGGGCGCGAACGAGAGGTGGACACACTCCAGCAGCTTCTCCGTCACACCGAGGTACGCCTTGTAACGCTGACTGGCCCTGGCGGTGTTGGGAAAACCCGCCTGGCTTTGCAGGTCGCTACGGGCTTGATTGAGGATTTCGCCGAGGTCTTCTTCGTCCCGCTCTCCTCTCTTCTCGACCCTGCTCTTGTTCCCTCAGCCATCGCCCGGGTTCTCGGACTGAAAGAAGCAGAGGCGCAGACCCTGATCGAGCAGCTCAAAGCGTACCTGCAGCAGAGACATCTCTTGCTCGTGCTTGACAATTATGAGCACGTGCTGTCTGCTGCCCTGCTCATCTCAGAACTGCTGGCGGCTTGCCCGGCTTTGCAAGTACTGGTGACCAGCCGGGCGGTGCTTCATCTCTCTGGTGAGCACCTGTTCCCTGTCCTTCCATTAACGTTGCCTGATCTTGTGCATCTACCTCCTCTCGACAATCTGGCGCAGACGCCAGCGGTGGCCCTCTGTATTCAACGTATGCAGAGCGCTCGGCCTGATTTTCAACTGACCGAGGCCAACGCGCGTGTAGTGGCAGAAATCTGTACGCACCTGGATGGTCTGCCCCTGGCCATCGAGCTGGCAGCAGCTCGGATCAAACTGCTTTCGCCTCAGGCACTCCTGGCACGTATGAAGCAGCGACTTCCCTTGTTGACGGGAGGGACACAGGACCTGCCGGCACGGCAGCAGACTTTGCGCAACACACTGGAGTGGAGCTATTCCTTGCTGAACTCAGATGAGCAGCGATTGTTTCGACGCATGGCTGTATTTGTAGGAGGTTGCACGCTCGAAGCGCTAGAGGCAGTGTGTAATCGAGAAGAGGTGAGTGCCCTGGAGATTCTTGATCGGGTAGGATCCCTGCTTGACAAGAGTCTACTCTACCAGGGAGCAAAAGGAGGGAGCGAGCCACGCTGCATGATGCTAGCAACCATTAGGGAGTACGCATTGGAGCGCCTTAGGGAGAGTGGAGAAAAAGATGCCATCTCTGATGCCCACGCTGCCTACTATCTGACATTCGCCGAAAGGGGCGATCTGGCACTGCGTGGGCCTGAGCAGGATGGATGGTTAAAGCTGTTCGAGGCTGAACATCACAACCTGCGCACGGCATTGCACTGGTTTGTAGAGCATGAAGCAGCTGAGGGCGCATTGCGCTTGAGCAGTGCGCTCTCCTGGTTCTGGTATCTGCACGGGTATTTGCGTGAGGGCTGTGGATGGCTCGAGCGAGTACTGGTGTTGCCCGGAGCGTCTGACCGCACCAGGTATCGAGCAAAAGCGCTGTATAGCGTCGGAGGGCTGGCCCGCTTCCTGGGAAACTTCGCTCTCGCACGCTCCCGCCTTGAGAAGAGCCTGGCGCTCTGGCGTGAACTGGGAGATCGGCAGGGGTGCGCCTATACCCTGGCCAGGTTAGGAACAGTGTTGAAGTTCCAAGGGGACCTGGCCGTTGCACATGGGTTATTAGAGGAGAGCGTGGCACTCTTTCGGGAGGAAGGGGATAAGTGGGGTCTGGCCCTGGCACTGTTCGGTCTGGCAGAGGTAGTCACCTTCGAGGGTGATCTTCCCTCAGCGCACCGTTTGCTGCAGGAAAGCCTGGCGCTGTGGCGAGAGGTAGGTGATCAGTGGGGCCTTGCTTTGGCGCTCGATGGTATGGGCGAAGTGATGCGCTATCAGGGCGACTATGAGCAGGCAGCGAAGTTCTATGACGAGAGCCTGGCCCTCTTTCGGCATCTGGACAACAACTGGCGTATTGCTTATTTGCTGCACAATCTTGGACATGTAGCGCGGGCTCAGGGGAACTACGCGGGGATGGCAGCCCTCTTCGAGGAAAGTTTCGTCCTGTTCCAAGAACTCGGGCATAAGGCAGGCATCGCAGATTGCCTGGCGGGATTGGCAGCTGTGGCTGGAGTGCAGGGACAACAGGAGTTAGCGGTACAGCTCTTTGCGGCGTCACAAGCCCTGTTCAATGCGCTTGGTGTTCGCCTGGATCCTGCGGATCGTGCCGAATATGACCGCAATCTGGCTGCAGTACATACCCAGCTTGACGAGGCAACCTTCACGGTTGCCTGGACGCAGGGCCAGCAGATGACGTGGGAGCAGATCCTCACTGCGCCCGAACAAGTGAAACGGAAGCAGGGTCTTCCAACTCCCCAGCCAGCTTCATCCCTTGTCTCTCTGGTACAGGGACCTCCATCCGCTGCGTATCCGGCCGGGCTCACGGTTCGTGAGGTTGAGGTGTTACGTCATGCAGCGCAAGGACTGAGCTATGCGCAAATAGCCGAGAGGCTCATCATCAGTGCCCGCACGGTCGATGCCCACTTGCGCTCGATCTACGCCAAGCTCGGCGTTACTTCACGCACTGAGGCCACCCGTGTCGCAAGAGAACACCAACTCCTCTGAAGTACAGTGCAGGCAGTTCATGCTTCTTTAGCAGTCTGTTTGCGCCTTGCTTGCCGATAGGCGCCGGGTGCCATGCCAAAATAGCGCTTGAACGTCTTACTAAAGGCCACCTCAGAGTCGTAACCGACAGACAACGCGACTTCCACCAGGGTCGCCGGATCCGTTCGCAGCAGAGCAGCTGCCTTCGTGAGACGCACACGCGTGAGGTACTGCATGGGAGACTCGCCAACCAGTTGCTTGAACTTCGCAGAAAAGGCTGAACGTGATAAACAGACGCTATGTGCCAGAGACTCGACGGTCCATGGTTCTCCTGGTTGTTGATGGATCAATGCAAGTGCTTGACCAATTTGGGGATCTTGCAAGCCCCGATACCAGCCCACATGCCCGTCCCCGACGGTACTCAGATACGCACGCACGGCCTGGAGAAAGAGAATCTCTGAGCAGCGCGTAATGACCATCGCTGCGACTAGTTGGTTGGCACTGGCCTCTGCCTGCACTAGCTGCACAATGGCTTGTCCCTGCTGGCTGCTCAGATGCAGCACTGGCGGCAGGATCGAGATTAGGGGATTGGTTGTGCGCTCCTCCAGCTGGAGTCCCCCACAGACCAGTGTCGTCAAGGCCCCCGGCCCTCCCCGAGAAACGAGCCTCACTTGTGCGCCAGATTGCTTTGGCATCGGGTCCTCAATCCTGGTCACCTGGGTGGTGGGATGGTCCTTCATGGTATGGGCATGGCCGTGCGGGAGGATCACTAGATCGCCTTCGGAGAGCAACACTGGCGTGCCCATCCCTTCCACGGTGAGCCAGCAAGTGCCTTGGGTGACCAGGTGAAAGCTGGCAACCGGTCTTGGAGCCACGCCAAAACCCCATGGCGCGCCCATTGTGGCACGGCAATAGAGCGTACTGCGCAGACGGAGAGACTGGAGGAGGTCGGCAAGGACATCTTCCTGAAAATGAGTGAGAGGTTCCATCGCATTTCCTCCTGATGTGGACGATTGGCAAAGGATTGTAGCGCTTCAGACATGGTCAGTCATGAAAGCCCAGGCTAAAATTATAACACCATTTCAAACCGACTCATGACATATCTGACTCATATTGCAACGATTCGTTACAATAAAGGTCCGCCTGACGAGAGACCCTAATGGCTCTACAAGCCGATTTTCCTCTCTGGCGATACCGGTGTTGTCGTAATCAACGCTGTAGGTATAGGTAAAGGACGACATGAGTCAGTCTGTACCATTTTTTACATTAGAGGAGGAATGAAACATGACCAGTGCTAGTGCAAGTGAGATCATCGAGAGCTACCGGGCGGCGCTCGGTAAAGGGGATTTCGCCACTGCCCGCAAGCTGATGCAAGACAACATGACTTTCCAGGGTCCATTGGACACGTTCAACACAGCCGACGATTATCTCGAATCTCTCAGGAAGCTGGCTTCCATTATCCAGCGCATTGACCTCAAGAAGGTATTCGTTGACGGCGACGATGTCTGTGTGCTCTACGATATGGTCACGAACACCCCCGCTGGAACGGCGTTCATAGCAGAATGGTACCAGGTCAAGGGTGGGAAGATCGCAGCCCTTCGCGTCGTGTTCGATGCGCGCCCCTTCGCGGCCCTGTTTGGAAGGTGAAGCTCTGGGGGGCCGCTGCCTGTCCCTGAATGAGCGTAGGCACCATAAACTGGCCCTGGATGAGTGTAGGTCCCCGATTCATCGTGGGACCCTCGTCCAGGGCCAGTTTACCTTCCTTTTTGGAGTTAGGAAATGTTCTCATCGGTAGCACGTCACTAGCGAGCGTAGGGGCCGATTCATCGTGCCCACCGCCGATTTATCGGCCCCATCGGCGATGATGAACGGTCGATCGCGGGACCTTTCCCAGTGCCGATAAATCGGCGGTGGGCGCAGTAAACTGGCCCCTACGCTCGCTAGTGACGTGCTACCGATGAGAACATTTCCTAACTCCAAAAAGGAAGGTAAACTGGCCCTGGACGAGGG
>Ga0187805_10000923_pt1 | contig 10311 bp, 15 predicted proteins | sample NC_wetland_sal_i_6_FD_132965 | JGI IMG/M metagenome (GOLD analysis project Ga0187805, IMG submission 132965) | Wetland sediment microbial communities from Neuse River Estuary, North Carolina, USA - Control_5 | ecosystem: Environmental > Aquatic > Freshwater > Wetlands > Sediment | place: USA... | reverse complement strand
TACCGCCCGCGGCGTAGCGACGGTGGATCCGCCCGGCGAGCACCTCAAAGCGTATTCCGTTCCACTGCGGCCTATGCTGGGATGCATAGCCACAGCGCCGCCGCCGTCGAATGCCGCGCCGGGCACGGGGGACTCCGGCGGGTACGGCGGAAACATGGACTTCAACGAGGTGATCGAGGGCGCGACCGTATATCTGCCGGTGCGCACACCTGGCGCAATGCTGTACCTTGGCGACGGGCACGCCGCACAAGGCGATGGCGAATTGAATGGAAACGCTCTGGAGACCTCGATGGACGTGGAGTTCACCGTGGAACTGATCCAGGGCAAGCGCGTGCCGTCGCCGCGTATCGAATCGGCTACACAAATCATGGCGGTCGGGCTGGACGGCTCGATTGATGATGCATTTCGCGACGCGACCGTCAACATGGCCAACTGGCTGACTGACAAGTATGGGTTGACACCGACAGAAGTCGCCGAGGTCTTGGGTACTGCGGCGGAATATCACGTCAACGAAGCCGCCGACCGCAACGCCGGCGTCGTGCTGAAGATCGACAAAAAGCGCTTGGAGGGCCTGACACCGGCCGCGAAGTAGGCAAGCTCCGCCACGTGCCGGCCCGCTTTTTTCTTGACCGTGCGGAAAGTGTAGTTCTATATCCTGGAATCGGTGTGCACGGTCGCCCCGCAAAATCGCAGAGCCGTTCTGCCCTCCGGATGCCCCACACGCGGATTTTACTTTTGGGATTCTGACTTTTCCGTTCACTACACGAGCGTCACTTCCGCCTTAAGCGCGTCCGTCCGCAGGCCCTCACCAGCGCCGCCAGCGTCAATCCCACCTTGCCACCAGTCGATGCTTAGCTGATGTCGCAGCCCAAAGCGAACCGCAAAGCAGCACAGACTTCCTTCATTCGGCCCGAGCTTAATTGCGCCACGCGCTTTCCCAAGTGGTGCTGCGAAACCGTGATTACAATATGAAGGTTCACCGCGCACGGCGCTTTCATCCCGTCGTCTCCGTCCAGACGCACCTCCGACGGGACTCCGCGGACGGTGGAAGTGATCGGCGCTATCGTCACTGCGGAAAGGTAGGGAATTGCGCTGTCGCGTGTGAGGATGACGACCGGCCGTGTTTTATCCGGCGGAGCGAACTGATAAAGCCGGACCTCTCCGCGCGCTATTCTGCCGGCCACACGGCCTCCGCCTCCCAGGTGAGAGACTCCTTCTCCCCTTGCGGCCGCCGACCGTAACCCGCGCGGTCGCTTTCCTCCGCCTCTCGAACGCGCAATCCTCGCAGATGTTCCCGCAGCGCATCCCGTATCAATGCGGAACGATTGCGTTTGGTTCGCCGTGCGGCTTGATCAGCAGCACGCAAAAGGTCCTTATCGATGACAATTTGCACAGTTTCCATACTGTGGAGTCCTCTCCACAGTATGCTCCACACCCTAGGACAGTTTCAAGCTTTACGGTGCGGGCGGCAGTTCCTTAACTCTTGGGTGGCCTGTTCCATGCAAACGGTGGGCAACCTTCGCCGCTTCTAAACCCCAAACTGGCGCAGATGATGGTCCAGATGCTTGTACATCAAGATCGCCCACTCGTCCGGTGTAAGCCGCCCAAAAAAGCTATGCGGATGCCTGGTACACCTCGCGGGACCAGCCGCGGCAAACCGGTCGATCAATCCACACAACCGCGTGCGTTCCGCTCCCAAGTCCCGTTCATCCTGCACCACAAGTTCCTTCATCGTCGGCGAATTCCGCCGCAGCGGTTCGTCGTTGGCCATCACTCTCGACTTCACTATCGGCCCGAGGATCCGCCCGATGAACACCCGCGGCGGTGTCTTGTCCCCCAGCGCCATCTCCACCCCTCGTGAGCAATGTTCCAGCGCTTGCGCAGGACTCATCTTGCCCCACTGCCGCTGGCTATCCGGCCCTATCTGCGCGATTCGCTGCTTCACTTCTTCCACCCGACCCGCTTCAAAAAGATTCTTCATGCGGAAATCTCTCCCCAATCAACTCTTCACAAGCAATCGGCAAACGACCGATTCTCCGCCGGATCGCCGCCTCACTTACTTCATTTCAGCAGCGCCACGCCAGCCTTCACCGCCGCCGCCCGCAATCCCTTATCCAGCGTCGCCAGCGGCAGATTCTCATTCAGCGCCAAATCTATGTACATCGCGTCGTAACTTGTTAAGCCCAAGTCAAGCGCCTTTCGCAGCAGCTCTCGCATGCTGGGAATCTGTGCAACAATATCCGTGTGTCTCACAAGAAAGCCTTCGTAATACTTCAATCCCTTGTCGATCTCCTTCGTGTTCAGTAGGCCGCGCCTGCGGACCACCGCCAAAACGTTGCTGATCTCAAGCTGCCAAAATGCCGGCACAGTAGCCCGATCCCCGGCGTTCGCCCTTTGCCGAACCCCCGCCGCGTAAGGATCCGGGTTGCAATCGACGACCCAAGCCAGGGCCACCGATGCGTCCAGCACAAAACGCATCAGCGCCGGCCTTCTTCAATCAGGTCCTTAATGGTCACACCCGGTGGCAATGGTTTGGCTTTCTTCCGGATTCGTTCCATCCCCGCGAAGATTTCTTTCAGATCTTCAAGGTCGGCCTTCTCCTGCGCCGGCCCAATCTCCGCCGCCACCTTGCCTCGCCGCGTGATCCGGATGCGCTCCCCGCGCGACGCCCGCTCCACCAATTCCGATAGCTTCTGCTTCGCCTCAAATATCCCCACGGTGCGCATCGCCAGTCTCCTTCCGAACAACCTAGATTATTAGTCTAGATGATTCGTTAGCCCTTCGCAAGTTCGTCTCCCGGCCCTTCGCGCCGGCTGGATCACTTCCACCGCAGTCAGCCTGCCCCCGTTTCTCCGACTCAAATCTATACAATATCCGCGCCCGCCATTCGTCTACAGGACTGGATGGATGAGCCCGTGAGCGTCATCTCGATGGCCGAGCAAGACCGCCAAATCTCAGAAGTCGTCACGGAACAGCGCGCGCGGCTCCGCAACTTCATCCGCCGGCGTGTGCCCGATCCCGCTGACGTCGAGGACATCGTGCAGGAAGTCTTCTACGAACTGGTCGAAGCCAATCGCCTGTTGATGCCCATAGACCACGTCACTGGCTGGCTTATTCGTGTCGCGCGCAATCGCATCACGGACCTTTTCCGCAAGAAGAAGCCGCAGCCCTTCAGCGATGCGGCGGTCGAGGACGAAGACGGAGCGCTGCTGCAGATCGAGGATTTGCTTCCATCGCCCGACGCCGGGCCGGAAGCGCTCTACTTCCGCAACGTGCTTCTGGATGAGCTGGAATTTGCGCTCGCCGAACTTCCCGACGAGCAGCGCGAAGTATTCGTCGCTCACGAAATCGAGGGCCGCAGCTTCAAAGAGATGGCGGCGGAAACCGGCGTAAACATCAACACTCTGCTTGCGCGGAAACGCTACGCGATCCTTCACCTCCGCGAACGATTACACAGCATTTACGACGAACTTGATAAGAAATGATGCAGAGATGGTTTCAAGGAAGTGGTTCAAGAAGTAAGGAGCTCAAGATGAATAAGAAGAAGAAATGGATAGCGTTTCTTATTTTTGCCCCAATTGCGATCCCGCTTTTCATCTGGATTGGCGGCGAGCTGGTCATGCATCTCTGGAACTGGCTCGCGCCGGCGCTCTTCGGATGGCGCCAAATTACCTTTTGGCAAGCTCTCGGACTCTTAGCTCTCTGCCGGATTCTCTTCGGAAGCCATGGGTTTCGCGGGTCTCATCGCTCCGAAGGCCGGCGGAAAATAAAGGAGCGCATGGACGAGCGTTGGGAAAAGATGACTCCCGAAGAACGCGACAAATTCCGCCAGAGCTGGCGCGCTCGTTGCAGCGGCTTTGAACCCCCGCTCAGCGGATCCCCATCGAGTGGAACAAAAGAGTCAGCCTGACGCTGCCGCGCAGTCGGGCTGGCACAGCCATCCGCCCGCGGCTACGGGTGAAGTGCAGCGGTGGTATGCTCTTCGAAGCGCTCCCACGAAGGAAAAAGAACAATGTCTGCACAACCGACGGAGCGCGTTTAGCCGGAGAGGCGTTGCGGCCCGGACCTCTCTTCGCATAGCGCCGGCCTGGTTTCCGGCCTGGACCCCGAAACCGTTTCGCGGAGTCAGCCCATGAAACTAAACCCCGGCGTGGTCTTCGTCATCGTCGTCCCGCTCGTCGGTATCCCGTTCGTGATCTACGAATTCGCGCATTCCCCTTGGAGCCCGATGCGCATCTCAGGTCTGGTGCTTATGCTTCCAGCTCTCGCGCTTTTGACGCTGGCGCGCTTTCAGCTCGGCAATTCTTTCTCCGTCTCGCCGCAGGCAAAAAGACTCGTCACCCACAGCATCTACTCCCGCATTCGCAACCCCATCTATGTTTTCGGCGCATTCGTTGTCGCGGGTCTCTTTCTCTTCCTTGAGCGGCCTCTTCTGCTTCTGCTCATCGTGCCCGTGCTCATCCTGCAGATCACTCGTGCTCGCGCCGAATCGCGGGTCCTCGAAGAGCGCTTCGGGGACGAATATCGCCGCTATAAAGCCTCCACTTGGTTTTAGCCGAAGGCGACGCTCAGCAACGCGCCCTTATTTTCGTGGCGAACGCCTACTTGATTCCTGTTTACCCTCCGTTTAGGAGCCGGGCCGCACACTTGAATTCAGAAGCAGAGCACGCTTGTTCTTAGAGGAGAATCTATGAAGAAATATTATTTGGCAGTGTTTGCAGCTGGCATTTTACTCTTTACGGGCACCGCTTCGGCACAGGAACGGAAAATTAAGCGCTCGGAACTACCGCCCGCGGTCGAAAAGACTGTAGCGGCGCAGAGTGCGGGAGCCACTATTCGCGGATTTTCCACCGAAAGAGAGAATGGCCAAACTCTCTACGAAGTGGAAATGACCGTCAACGGCCACGGTAAGGACGTCTCCATGACCGCCAATGGCTCCATCGTAGAAGTAGAGGAGCAGGTTGCGATGGACTCGCTTTCTCCGGGAGTCAAAGCTGGATTGCAGGCCAAAGCCGGCAAAGGCAAAATTTTAAAAATCGAATCCCTCACGAAGATGGACAAGCTGGTCGCCTACGAGGCTCAGGTCGTAACGAACGGGAAGAGATCTGAAATTCAGATCGGACCGGACGGCAAACCGCTCGACCACGAAGAGTAACGCGCGCGTTTCCCATTCCTTTGGTTGCGCCGCAACGTCGCACTTGCTGGATTTTGCGGAAAGAGAGCTTTCTCATGTGCAAAGTGGAATTCGTTTAGCTTTTTTTGGCTACGCGCAGCGGGACGTGAAAATCGGCAGTTAACTTATCATCGCGCGTGCCGCAGCCCTTGCCGCACGCGGAACACGAGGGGAGCGCCCCTCTCCCTGAAGCGCTCCCCCACGCGTCTCCCGACCATTTACCCCCACGTCTGGCATCTGAGACAACGGTGTCCCGTTGGTTAGAACGGAGGCATTTGCATTGGGATTGGTCTTACTACTGCATAGTGAAAGATGCGTCCAAATCGTTTCAGGGGCAGTTCTCGGAAAAGATGCGTTGTAGAGTTCGCTCCGCCGGCGGCATCCGTCGGCACAATATTGTCAGCTGCTTGATAAAATCGGGCTGATGCCGCAACGCATTTTCTTCCGCTGGATTTTGCCGACCATAGCGAGCTTGTTTGTGGGTTTTTTCGCGCTGGCTTGGGCTTCCACCAGCGAATCCGCTCCTCCAGTCTGGCTCGTCTGCTTATTTTTGCCGGGTCTTAAAATTGCGGAACTGGTCATGCCCGCCGCCCACGAATCGCTTGCCTGGACGTTTGGCTGGTTTCTCCGCATCTCCATCGGCGTCAACGCCATCTTCTATTTTGTGGTTTTTGCTCTGCTGGTCTATCTCGTCGATCGCCGCCGTCCTCGACCCAGTTAGCGAGTCGGCCCGCTCAGCGAATCCGGGCCGCCGCACGTTGCTATACCGAGAGAATTCGGCCGAAAAACGACCTGTAGCGCTGCAGTGCCAAACGGAGATCCTCGGTCGAGACGTTATCGCCGCGATCCCATTGGCCTTCGAGCCTCGCTCTCTCCGCTGCGAACATTTCAGCCAACCGCTTCATCGCCACGGCAACAAGGCTGTCTGCCTGCTCCACCACCTGCCGAGGCTCGTCAACAAAATTCACTTGGATGGCATCCCACCGGGCGCGAAAGTCTTTCGTTTCTTCTGCTGAAAAGAGCGGCACTACTTGCTTGTCCAAAGCCGGAGCGGTTGCAGCACCTGCGGATGAGCCGCCGCCAACGCCGAAGCTTGGCGCGGGCACAGCTCGCACCTCAGGCCGTGCGCCGGCACGGGCCAGAGTCGCTGTTGTCAGCCCCACGTCCGTATCTTCTTCCTTGAACTTTTTTGATTCGTCCATCGGCTTGTCTCCTCTTTTTTGGCCTGCACTCCGCACAACCTGACACGCCTTCTAGGCTCTACACCTTTTTCTCCGTCGAGATCTACGAACCCGCTGCCTTGGCACGAGCCATTTCTGGCTCGCCAATTAGTTCATCGAATAGCGTCCGGTAGTGAATCATTGCCTGGCGTAAGTCTTCCGTGCTGGCTTGGCCAGCCGCGTGGCGCACGGCAATTTCATGCGCCGCCCGGTAATTCGCCACAACCAGTGGGTGGTCCACGGAAATATCCGCCGAGCGCTGTTCAAACTCACTTACAGAGTAACCGCGCGTAGACATCACGTCGCCGAGGAGTTGGTCAGCCTGAGTGACCGAATTCTTGGGGTCGTCAACAAACTCTGTCTGAATCTTTTGCCACGACGCGATGTAGCGTTCCCGGTCGCTTGTCGCGAGCGGCCGGATGGCGAAAGCTTCCACGCGTTTTTCTCGTTTTTCGAGTCCGGCCTCTCCCTTCCGCCGGCCCCCGCTTTCTTCGACGACGCGCGCGTATTCCGGCCCGAATCGAGTGCGGAGTCTTTCTGTTTTATGCTTCCTGAGAATCAGAATGGCAGCCAAGCCCACTAGCGCAATGACAATCACGGCGATGACGATGACCAATGTCGTCGTGTTCATACCCATAGCCTCCTAGTTTTTTCGTAAATCCAGCTACGTCCTGGGTTCGTGATTTCTCGGTCCAAGCGAACAGGTGATTCTGCAACGACTGCGGAACACCTCGCGGCGAATGATGAGGGCGGTCTTCGTCTCTTATACGGCAGCCCTTCTACCCGTCAGGAAATGCAAAACGAGGAGAATAAGCCCGACGACAAGAACAATGTGAATTAAACCGCTGGTGACGTGAAATGCGAAAAGCCCGAGCAACCAGCAAATGATCAAGACTGCTGCGATAAGTCCCAACATGATTTTTTCTCCTTACGCTTATGCGCGAAACCGAGCCCTCTCTATAGTCGCGCACAGCTCCGAAACCCAATTACAAAGTAGTCCTTGCAAACCTAACTTGCGCGTCTCAAAGCGAAATATCTGTACACTTCGGAACACTTCAGATGCTGGCTCTTCTCAAGATTCGGCATGCCTTGCGTAATCGTCTGGAAGGTCGGTTGAATGAGCTCGCCCACTTCAGCGAGATAGCCGGCTACCTATCAACGGTGTAGCCGCGAAGGTTGTCGTCGAATAGAAACCTGCGTGATTATTGCGGCGCGGGCCCGCGCACTATTTGCACGAATCCGTCGGGACGGATCCATTTCGCAAAAGCGGCCTTCACTTGATCCGCGGTCATCGAAAAATAAATCTGTGCTCCTCTTACCGGTTCGTCCAGCGGCAATCCGATTTGAGCTCGCGCCAGCAAACCTTGAGCTACTCCGCTCTCGCTCGATTCCGCTAGAGGAATCTGCCGCAGCAGCAGCGCTTTGGCTTGTTGCAGCTCCGCATCCGTGACATTTTCTTTCTGCATGGCGATTAAATCCCGTTGGATCAGCTCTCGCGCCTTCGATACATTTTTCGGGTCGCACGCATACGTCACTGTGTACACGGTTCTCGTTCTCTCGGCGTTCATACGGACGTCCACGCTGTACACATATCCGTTTACCTGCCGCAGATCGTGGTAGAGACGCGTTGCATAGAAACCGCCTCCCAGCACATGGTTTGCCATCTGCAGCGGATAATAATCAGGATCGTATCGCGTGATCCCCACCGTCTCGGAAAGATCGACCGTATCCTGCAGTTGGCTCGGATCAGGCACGTTCGCCGCCGACGCCTTGTTCGCCGGGACGCGGGGCAAGTCCACCTCAGGCTTGGCTCCCGAAGCCTTCCATTCTCCGAACTCCTTCTCGATCGCGGCTCTGGCTTCCGCCGGCGTGATTTCGCCAATCACCACAATCGTCGTGAGATCGGGCCTCAACGTCTTCGCATAATATTCTTTTACGTCCTCGAGAGTGAGCGCGGAGACTGACTGCGGCGTCTCTTCCCGGAGCGAGGGGTCGTTGGCCGGATACAAAGCGGTGCCCAAAGCTCGGGTAGTCTTGAAGCCAGGGCTCTTCATCCGGCCAGCCACATATTGCGCTGTCTGCGGCTTGATCACGTTAAACGCTTCTTCCGGAAGCGCGGGATTTAATTCATTGTCCGCCAGCAAATGTACTCCGCGCGCAAAGTCCGGCTTCAAAACTTCCAGCGAAAAATCAAAGCCGCCTGATTCATCAGCCGCGATATCATCAAGCGCTTTTTGAAACGCCAGCCGATCCAACGTTTTCGTGCCGTAGGAAAACAGCTCGTCCAGCACGTCGCTGACGCCTTCCTTTCCGGCCGACGTCTCCATGTCGGGATCGTTTCGTACGTATCCCCGCACTGTGATCGTCGGCGTTATATTTTCCGTTCGCACGATTAGCCGCAAACCATTTGGCAAAGTCACATCCGACGGCGGCGGTTCGGGGCGCGGCTGTTCGAGCATCAGCAGTTTCGATGCGGCCCACGCCGGCAGTTCAACTGCCTTCGTGGGAGCTGCGGTCAACTCTTCGCCTCCGCCAAATCCGTGCGCAGATACCGGCGCACCGGTGGGCTGCGGTTTCAGTTCCGCCGCGATCGACTCCTGGTCCACTAAATATTTTTTGGCCACCCGGTTCACGTCTTCGGGCGTGACCTTCTTCATCGCTTCGACGTCATCTTCCGGCGAATTTCGTCCTTCGCTTGCCAGCGCTTCTGACCACGCCGCCGCAAGTCCCGGGATTGAGTTGCGCTGAAACTCCGCGGTGGCGATCTCCTTGCGCTTGGCGGCTTCCACGAGTTCGGCAGGCACGCCGTTGGCCGCATAGTCCGACATGATTTTGCGCATCTCCGCGATGATTGGTTTCGCATCCGCTTCGGCGGGCAACGCCGCCGCACAATACGCCACGCTTGCCTTCGCAAACGTCTCCGCCAAACCGAATCCCGTGTCGAGCGCCTTTCCCTGCGGCACCAGCGCATACAAATTCCCTCGCTGGCTTCCCAGCACGTCGCTCAAAATTTGAATCGCCGCGTAATCCGGGCTTTCCGTTCCGGGCACGCGGTAAGAAACAAACGCCAAGAGGTAGGGCAAATTGCTATCGAGCGTAAATGATTCCGCCTTCACCGGCGGCAGAGTCACCTCCGTCCGCGCCGGCAAAGTTTTCCGTTCTATTTTTCCGTAGTATTCCTTGACCTTCGCGATCACTTCCGCCGGCTCGACGTTCCCCGTTATCACCAGAATCGCATTGTTCGGCGCGTACCACTTCTTGTAGAACTCCTTCAGCATCTCGCCTTTCGTCGCGTCGAACGATTCCTTCGTCCCCAAAGCGTCATGGCTGTAGACCGTGCCGGAAAACATGTCCTCATTCAATCGCGTGATGAATTTGTACGTGGGATTCGAGAGATCGCGCGCCACTTCCTGCTCGATCGCTCCTCGCTCCTTGTCCCATTCCACCTGCGAGTCGTCGACGTCCTGCATGCAAGCCGCGTCAAGCCGCAGCGCAATGTCCAGATCCGAAGCAGGCAGCGTCGTGAAATACTGCGTAATGTTTTGCTGCGTATCTGCGTTGCCCGCGCCCCCAAGCTGCGCAAAGATCGCCGCAGTCTGATCGGCCGTCACTCCAGCACATCCTCGAAACGCCATGTGCTCCTGTGCGTGGGCCATGCCTGGAAAACCCGCAGGCGTTTCGTTGCCGCCCGCCAGAAAGTTTTCTTCCACGGTAACCACTGGAGCCAGCGTATCGCGAACGATCACCACTCGCAGCCCGTTCTCCAAAGTCGCTCTCGTGACGTCGGAATTCCCCGCGCGTTTCTCTTGTCCAGAAATCAAGCACGCGGCCATCAATACCACTGCGCAAACGCTGGTTGTGCGGATCAATGTGTTTCCTCTTTTTCAGTGAGTTAGCACGTGCGGTGCAGACCCTGCC
>Ga0187805_10000922_pt1 | contig 10312 bp, 9 predicted proteins | sample NC_wetland_sal_i_6_FD_132965 | JGI IMG/M metagenome (GOLD analysis project Ga0187805, IMG submission 132965) | Wetland sediment microbial communities from Neuse River Estuary, North Carolina, USA - Control_5 | ecosystem: Environmental > Aquatic > Freshwater > Wetlands > Sediment | place: USA... | reverse complement strand
GGCCATGGGGTCGCGCTCTCCGTCTACCTCGGCAAATGGGCCGCCGAAGCCCTCCTTGCCCGCCGCCCCCTCCCGCGCTGGCAGTGACTGTAGTTGTTCTCTCTGCTTTCGCTTACCGGCGAAAATCGTGACTGTAATGCCGGTCTCAGATGTCAGTCCCAGGTGCGGCCACGTCGCGAAACGTAGTAGGGTAAAATGCTATTCCCACTTTTGAGTTTAAGTTTTGGAAACAAGGACCACCACCATGACACGCGAGCAAAAATACCAGGCATTTCGGGCGCTTCATGAACGCCAAGGAGCCTTTGTCATCCCCAATCCGTGGGACGCGGGAACCGCAAGAATCCTGACGGCATTGGGTTTCGAAGCGCTCGCGACCACTAGCGCCGGTTACGCGTTCTCCGTCGGGCGCCTGGATTCCTCCAGTGCACTCACCCGGGAAGGAATCCTGCAGAACGCCGGGTCCATCGTCGACGCCACAGACCTACCCGTTTCCGCCGATCTGGAAGAGGGGTTCGGCCGCTCACCGGAAACCTGCGCGCAAACCATCCGGCTCGCCACGGAAGTTGGCCTCGCCGGGGGATCGATTGAAGATGCAACCGGCAATCCCGGAGATCCCATCTTTGACTTCCCGCTCGCGGTCGAGCGCGTTGCGGCCGCGGCCGAATCCGCTCACGCTTGCAAATTCCTTCTGACCGCCAGGGCCGAGAACTTCCTTCACGGCCGGCCCGATCTCGGCGACACCATCCGGCGATTGCAAGCCTTTGCCCAAGCCGGCGCTGACGTTCTCTATGCGCCCGGACTGCCGGGCCTCGAAGCCATCCGGGAAGTCTGTGCATCGGTTTCAAAGCCCGTCAATGTTGTCATGGGTTTCCAGGGCGCCATCTTTTCCGTGGAGCAATTGGCTGCTTTGGGCGTCAAGCGCATCAGCGTCGGCGGATCGCTCGCGCGCGCCGCCCTGGGAGCTTTCATGCGCGCGGCGCGCGAAGTGAAGGAGAAAGGCACTTTCACTTATGCGGCCGACGCTCTTCCCTACACTGCGGCGAGAGCCTACATGGCAGCGGGCAAAAGGTAGTTGACATCCAAGGCGACCGCCAAGTTTGCGGAAAGACAGAATCAGGCATCGACGATGAAGTATTGCCAGTTCAACCCGAGCGCCTCAGTCGGCAGGTTCGTAGAGTTCTACTGGATGTTGGAAGACAATTCGCCGGCGAGCTTTGTTCAAAGGATTGTTCCGGACGGCCGCTCCGGGATCATTCTCAATTTCCGCAATCCATTTGAGGGCCATAGAGATGGGGCATGGAAGCTGCAGCCCGAGTGCTTTTTTGTCGGGCAAATCACCGGGCCGCTTTTGCTGCGGCCGTCCGGCCCCGCCGGGATGCTGGGCATCCAGTTTCATCCGCACGGAGCGGCGCAACTGTTGAACATGCCCATGTATGAGCTGACGGATTCTGCGATCGCACTCGATGATCTCTCTCGCCGCTTGTTCCGCCAGCTCGATCGCGTGCGACAGCTATCCTCATTGACGCACGCGGTCGCGGTTCTCGACCCCATTCTCCACGCCCTTGCTGAACAGACCCGTGCGGAAGATGATCCCATCGCATACGCCGTGAGGGACATCGAGCGGACAGCCGGATGGATGAGCATCAGAGTCGTAGCGGATCGCTTGGGTTGGAGCACGCGCCAACTCCAGCGGCGCTTTAGGGATAGCGTTGGCATTTCACCCAAGCTTTTTGGGCGCATGCAAAGATTCCAGCGAGTTTTCCCAGCAATGGAAGGCCCCGATTTGAACTGGGTGGATGCCGCGGCCCAATGTGGCTATTACGACCAAGCACACCTAATCCGGGACTGTCGCGAATTCTCAGGAAAAACGCCGGCCGCGCTTCTCGATCAGGAAATCGACTTGACACGGCACTTTTTGCAGGCACGCGCGATGTCGCATTTTTCCAAGACAGCCGTGGACAAATCCCCTTAGAGTCGTTTGCGCATTCCTGGAGGATGCCGCATGAAAACAGCCCCAGCCCTGATCCTTATTGCAGTGGCCACGCTCTCCGGTGCTCTCCTTCTTGCACGGCCCAAGACGTTTGCTGCCGAAATATTTGCATCGCGCGATTCCGCTGCCAAAGACGGCTCGATGGAGCAACAAATCGTGTCCAAAGAACGCCAGGAGTTGGACGCTCTCAAGACCGGCGACTTGGAGCTCTTTGGAAATCTCACTGCCGATGACGCAGTGTTTGTGGACGAGCATGGTCCGGCGAGCAAAGCACAGATTCTCAAGAACGTCGCGGGATTCAGGATCACGGACTACTCGATGGAAGACGTGAGGTTCGTGCCTATCTCGGCAAAGTCCGGCCTCATCTCGTACAAGATCAGCGAGAAGGGAATTTCCCACGGCAAGGAATTTACCGCTCAGGTCTACGTTTCCTCTGTCTGGGCTGAGCGCGGATCGAAGTGGGTTTGCCTGTTCAGCCAGGAGACTCCGGCTAAGTAGTCCAACGTTATCCCCATCGAAGAACGACGAAGGTCGTGACCGATCAGGGCCGCGCGTTTGGCGAAAAGAAACCGATGGGCAGGTCGCGTGAAGTGCGCAATCCCGCCGGAGCGTCAAGGATCACGGGAATCGAGTTGACCACGACGGAAGCCGTGGCGATGTCGCCGTGCGAGCCGCCGGGAATCACCAGGCTGATATTGGGGTGGCCGGTGAGCCAGATGGTGTCCGACGGATCCTTTGCGCCGACGTACATCTGCAACTCGAGATAGACCAGTTCGGTGCCATCTTTCGATGCGCCGCACGCCACCTGATGAACGCCCGCGGCTTGGCCCTTTTCAACGATAAGATACTCGGTCTCGACGCGCTCGACGGCGAGTTTCGGCTCGATGGTCTCGGTGATTTGCTCGACCGGCAAATTCAAGCTGTCCGCAATCATGGCCACGGATTCCGGTAGACCCACGTGCTTGATGACCCCTGCTTCCACCTGCGCGCGAAATTCGTCCACACTCATGCCCGCGCCAATTTTTTTCTGCAGCGGGAGGCGCCGCTTCGAAGCGTCTACAATGCGCAGCGCCTTGGCGTGCTCGACCTTTTGCGAGATCGCCGCGATCGTCACGACAAGTTTGTCCATAACGAAGCCGGGATTGATTCCCGTGCCCACCAGCGCCACTCCCGATTCCTTGGCCGCCGCGTCCAACTGCGCCGCCAGCTCGGGATACGTGCGGAACGGATAGGATAATTCCTCGCACGTCGAAACAACACATGACTCCGCCTCCAGGCAGCCCAGCAGTTGATCCATCACCTGCCGGAGAGAAGAGGAAGTCGAGTGGATCACCACATCCGCGTTTTGTTCCAAAACTTCCTTGGCATTAGCGGAGATTTTTACATCCCAAGGCGCGTCGGTCGCTCCAATGAGTTCGCCGAGATCGCGTCCAACCTTGGAAGGATCGGTATCAATGGCGCCAATGATTTCGATGGCCTGCTTTTCCCGCATCAGCCGCGCAATCGATGCGCCGATGGGGCCGACGCCATACTGGATAGCCCGAATCTTCTTTTTCACTTTTGCCCGACTCTCCGCGGCGCGTACACACACCGCCCTCTGTGGCCAGAAAAGAAACCCATACGATAATGGAATTTTCGTGCGCATTCAACGGGGAAGAGCTTCGTGCCGCAATTCCTTGATTCTTGCCGGGACCCTGTTTGCGTCTCATACTATTGAGCTGGAGCGTGCGCTCTTTCCGGAGGTGCTTGCTATGCCTGCAAAAAAATTAAATGATGCCGAAGTTCAGTCCTTGCTTCGAAAGGCCACGGGCTGGAGCGTCGTCAATGGCAAGCTGCACCGCGAGTTCACGTGCAAGGACTTTGTCACCGCGTTCGGAAACATGACGCGTGTGGCGCTCATCGCGGAAGCCATGAACCACCACCCCGAGTGGTTCAACGTGTGGAACAAAGTCGTGATCGATCTAACCACCCACAGCGTGAAAGGAATTAGCGACTACGATCTCGTGTTGGCCGAAAAAATCAACGAAGTTTTTGGCGCTTGAGCCTGATTCCCGCCGCCTTCGAACAGTGCAAAGTTGGTTCCCCGATTGCTGAGCAATTCACTTTGAACAGCATGGTGTTTCAGAAAGGCGTACTGATTTGAAACACCTCCGCATCATTTCGGTACTAATCTTGGGACCGTCAACGAACTTCACTTGACATCTGCTTTCGCATGCGGAAAATAGAACTCCCCCTTCCTTAGAATCGGGAAGTTAGAGGACTGCCCTCTCCGGTCTCGTCCTTGCAGCAGGCTAGCGATGAAAATGCGCAGGCGTCGGGCTGTCGGCAGAATCCGCGTCGCCGTGCTCTTTCGAAAGCCTCCCGCTAACTCACATGGGCCCGCCTGGCAAGAGAGAGGCCACTTGTGAGCGAGAGAAGTCTGCGTGTTCTGGTTGCGGAAGATCCGCCGGGCGAAGCGGGCACCTCTCTTCGTCTTCTCTTTCCCGAACGCGACCAGAAGTTGGATCTGACGGCCGTCAGTTGCATTGCCACTCTTTTTCCCACCATCCACGTGGTCGCTCCCGAAGTGATTTTGCTCGATCTCTCGTTGGCGCAACCCGACCCGCTGGAGGTCGTCCGGCGCGTTTACCGCTCTGCGCCTGATGTGCCGTTGATTGTGTTGGCTGCCGAGTCCGAAAGGCAACTTGCCGAACAAAGCATCCGGGAAGGCGCTCAGGATTACCTCCTCAAGGGATCCATGGATCCGGCCACCATGGATCGTGTGCTGCGAACGGCGCTGGAAAGCAACACGCTCGAAGGTCTGGCCGACTTGTTGCGGGATCCCGTTACCGGGTTGCATGCCCGCGACGGTTTCGAGACCTTGGGCACTCGCGCATTGGATTTCGCCAAGCAAAAAAGCAGCACTTGCGTGCTGGTTTGTGCCCGCATCGAGAATCTTCAAACGATTCGCGGCCAATTTGGGGGCAGCGCTGTCGAAAGGACCTTATGCGACGTTGCTGAGTTGCTCAAGGGCAGCTTTCGAAGAACGGATCTTCTCGCGCGCCTCGGGGACGCGCAATTTGCAGTCCTCGCTGTTGACGCCGTCGAACCCAGCGGTCCGGTCCTTCGCCAGCGCCTGGAAAAACGCGTCGCCGTTCTCAATCAGGACCTTGGCCCGTGGGGACCTCTCGATCTGAAGATGAGTGTGGGCTTCTGGTCCGCGGCGAGCCCGATAGGTTTTACGGAATTTCTCGACAGGGTTGAGGGAGGGCTCCGCCAGGCCGAGCCTGTCGCCCAGTTGAATACGAATTAGAAACACAGCGCAGGGCGGTTGAACAGAGTTGAACAGAGGGAGAGTTCCATGAAGACCGGAACGCTTGAAGAAATGCGGACCCCCGCCCTTGCGACGCCGCTGCGGTTGCTGATCGTCGAACACGTTGCGGAAGATGTGGAACTTGTCCTGATCGCTTTAAAGGAGTCGGGAGTGCGACCCGATCATACGGTGGTGCAAGGCAAGGAAGAATTTCGCCAAGCCCTGCAAAGCGGAAGATACGATGCCGTCCTTTCCGATTACCGGCTGCCCAGCTGGAACGGGCTTGATGCGCTCAAGGAACTCCGCGAGAGCGGCAGAGACATTCCCTTCCTTCTCGTGACCGGGACTCTCGGCGAGGAGGCCGCCGTCGAGTGCATGAAACACGGGGTCGACGACTACATCCTCAAAGGCCACATTTCGCGCCTGCCCATGGCCCTGCGCAAGGCGGTTTCTGAAAAGGCCCTGCGCGGCGAGAAAGAGCAAGCGCAGAACGCCCTCCGGCTCTCCGAGGCGCGCAACAGAGACCTGTTCGAAAACTCCAGCTACGCCATTTTCCGAGCCACTTTTGATGGCGCATTAATGGACGGCAATCCTGCGCTCCTTCAAATGCTCGGGCGTTCTTCCACCGATGAGCTCAATGGCCTCAATCTCCTGCGGGACGTCATGCGTTTTCCCGAACAGTGCGCCGAACTTATGAACGAATGCCGCGAACGCGGACAGGTGCGCGGCGCGGAATTGGAATGGCGGCGGCGGGACGGCGGCTATGTCGCGGTGCGGCTCAACGTCCGCCGTCTCAGCATTCCCGGTCCCCCGGATTGCATGGAGTTCATCGCTGAGGACGTGACGGAATTTCGCGCGATGGAGCGGCAGCTGCGCCAGGCGCAGAAATTCGAAGCGATCGGCCAACTTGCCGGCGGCATCGCCCACGACTTCAACAATGTGGTGGGAGCGATCCTCGGGTGGTCGGAGCTCGGGATCGAGCAGAATCGCGGAAACGCCCAGGTCGTGGACCGTTTCGCAAAAATCCGCGAGCAGGCGGAACGTGCCGCCACCTTGACGCGCGAACTTCTGGCCTTTGCTCGCCGCCAGGTGCTCCAGCCCAGCGCCGTCGATCTGAACGCCGTTACCAGCAGTCTGGTCAGTTTCCTGGACAAGGTGATTCCCACCAACATCGAGCTCAAGGTCATTACCGGTTCCTTGGATCCCGTCAAGGCCGATCCCACGCAACTCGAACAAGTGCTCATGAATCTCTGCCTGAATGCACGCGACGCCATGCCCGATGGCGGCAGGCTGCTCATCGAAACGGAAATGGTGGAACTGGACGAATCGTTCTGCCGCTTCTACCCCCAGATCTCGCCGGGCCGCTACGCCGTCCTCTCCGTTTCCGATACCGGGCTGGGAATGGATGCCGAAACCCGCGAGCGCATTTTTGAACCTTTCTTCACCACCAAGGAACGCGGGAAAGGCACCGGCATGGGTCTCGCCACCGTCTACGGCATCGTGAAGCAGCATGGCGGTTTCATTCACGTGTACAGCGAACCGCGCCAGGGGAGCCTCTTCCGCGTTTACCTGCATACCCTCTCCGGTGCGCCTGCCGATGGCCATTCCGCCAAGACTCCCGCACCCGCGTTCTCCGACATGCGGGGAACGGAAACCATTCTGATTGCGGAGGATCATGAGTCCATCCGGGAGATGGCCCGCCAGACGCTGGCCAACCTGGGCTATCGCGTACTCTCCGCGAGTGACGGAGCCGAAGCGCTCCGGCTCTGCGAGAGCGAAATTCCCGCACTGGCCATACTCGACGTCATCATGCCGAAGCTGGGAGGCCCGGCCGCGGGCGCGAAACTCTCGGCTCTTTTTGAGGGAATCCCCCTTTTGTACACCAGCGGCTACTCACAAGACTCGGAAAATATGGCGCCTGCGGGACCCGAGGCTCGTTACCTGCAAAAGCCCTATAGCCCCACCACGCTTGGCCGGATTGTCCGGGAGATCCTGGATCAACGAAAAAACCAAAAGACGCAATCGCAGACTCTTTCTCTGTAAAGCACGGCTCTCTGAATGTTTACTCTGTTATTCTATATAATATAGGTAACCTACGGGGAACGGCTGTGTTTTTGCCGTTGACACGCGCGTTCCGCGGTGCTAAAAACCGCACAAAGACCGGTTCTTTGGTGGTGAGTCTCCTAACGAATTGCGAACCGCAGTCCGCGAGTGAGGCCGCAGACCTGCCTGGCAGGGCAGGCCTGCTGAGCCGCCAGGGGATTGGCATGCAACACCCCACCCACCCCGGGAGGTGAGAACGAAGGCGTTTTCACCTCCCTTTTATTTCAACCCGAAGAAATTTGCGCCTGTCCGTTCCATTTTGAATCAACTGCCCGGCGCTATCTGCCCGTTATTTCAACCCGTTCCTTCGTTTCTTCGGGCGGAACGCCCGAAACTCAGCCTCGTCATTTCCTCAATTTGGTGTCTCCCGGTCTCTCGGTTAAGATGGCGCTGCTATCCACGACGATCTGCCCATGCAAACGCCCGCGCCCGCTCTCTTGTCGCTCAACCACGTCACCATCCTGCGCGGGGAGCTCGGCCAGCGGCCCGCTTTGGATGATGTGAGCCTGCAAATCGGTTCCGGCGAACATGTCTGCATCCTCGGCCCGAACGGCTGCGGGAAATCCACGCTGATCAAAACCATCACCCGGGAGTGCTACCCGCTGGCTCGAGACGGCTCTTCGATCGCCATTCTAGGCAAAGAACGCTGGAACATCTTCGATCTTCGTTCGCTTTTGGGGATCGTTTCTCCCGATCTTCTCGCCTCCTGCATCACCGACGCGACCGGGCTTGACGTCGTCCTTTCGGGATTCTTCAGCAGCACCCGAATTTATCCTCATCATCACCCTGAGGCCGCGCACGTGGCCCGTGCCAGGGAAACGCTCGAGCGCCTGGGTATCTCGCACCTCGCGGGCCGCGCAGTGGCGGAAATGTCCTCCGGGGAGGCCAAGCGCACGCTGATTGCCCGCGCCTTGGTGCACCAGCCGAAAGCTTTGCTGTTCGACGAACCGAGCAACGCGCTGGACATTGCCGCGCAGATACAGCTTCGCGACACCATGCGCGAACTGGCGCAATCCGGCATCGGCATCCTGCTAGTTACGCACCACGCTTCCGAAATTATTCCCGAAATCGAGCGCGTGGTTCTGCTGAGGAAAGGCAAAATTCTTGCGGATGGTCCGAAAGCTGGAATTCTCAGTGAAAAGCTTTTGTCCGAGCTCTTCGGCGTTCCCGTGCGGTTAGGCCGGGTGGACGGATTTTTCCATCTCTATTAGCCGGTTAAAAATAAGACCGCCTTGGTTCCGCGCCCCTCAACTTTCCTGGGCCAGCGCGTACAGGAATTCGACGTGAGAACGAGTCGCGCCGTCCATGCCCTGGATCTTCGGATTGGTTGACTCGATCACGTAATACTCGTCCGGTGCGTGCGCGCCGCTTCCATGGCCCAAGCCGAAGTGGCCCGCTGGAAGGTGCAGGGGATCGCCCGTAAAAACGTATCCGGGCCATGACCCCGCCAGCCGCGGAAGCACCACGGGATCAATTCCGCTTTTCTTGTAAACAGAAGCCGCCGCTCGAATCACCGCAGAGTCCGCGGGAGTGCTCGTGGGATCATAACCGCCGGACATGTGCACGTCGATATCGCCAAATCCTTTTTTCGCCAGATGCGTTTTCAGCGCTGCCAAGGCTTCCCCCGCGGTCATGTCGGGCACGAGCCGCAGGTCGAGTTTTGCAAGCGCTTTTCCCGGGAGAATGGTTTTTCCGCCAGGACCTGTGTAGCCGCCAACGAGGCCCTCGATGTTCACGGTTGGGCGTGAAACCAGCAACTCCAGCGCCTCCTGCCAGCTCACGTCGTGCACCCAACGCTCCACGCCGAGGAGCTTTTTTGCTTCCGCTTCGCTCAGCCGCTGGGCGGCTACCGCGATCATTTTTTTCTCGCTGTCCGAGAGCGGGCGGGCCTTGGCGGCATAACCTTCGATGGCGGGATCGTTCCCGTCGGGCGACACGAGTGTGGTCAGCGCTTCCACAAGATGCCACGCCGGGCTGTCCAGCTGCGCTTTGTTGCTTGAGTGAACGTCTCTCCGCGGACCGCGGCCCCATCGTTCCCCGCTCGACACCAGCTCGCATTCAATCACTCCCTTTGCGCCCAGAAACATGGTGACCTCGCCGTCGAGTCCCTGTGAGGCGTACGGCATGAACACGCCGCTGCACTTCTTCAAGGCTGCCGCTACTTCCGGTTGGCGCACGACCTGCGGAAAATGCGGCGAGCCAATCTCTTCCTCTCCCTCCGCGACGAACACGAGATTTACGGGAAGCTTCTTGCCGGCGCCGTGAATGGCATGGAATGCCGCAAGCAGCGTCGCTTCCGGCCCTTTTTGGTTCACCGCGCCTCGCCCCATGATGACTTTGCCGAGGCCTGGCCTGTCCACAAGCGCCGCATCAAATGGCGGAGAAGACCACTCGGCCGGATCAGCCTGCTTCACGTCGTACATGAAGTAGAGTCCCAGAGTTTTTGGAACTCCGGCGTCGAGTGTGGCGAAGACGCCTGGCTGACCGTCCGTCGGCATTTTTCTCACGCCGCTGAATCCAGCCTCGCGCAGCATTTGCATCATCAACTCGCAGCCTTCGTTCATCCCGCGGTTTTCGGCCGCGATGGAAGGCTGGCGAATCCAGGTCTGCAAGCGCTTGACGGCCTCGTCGTGGCGCTTTTCGATTTCCGCGCGGATGGCGTCCATGTCTCCGGCAGCGGTTTCGCCAAGGGTCCAGCCGGGCCAGGCGAGGGCCGTTGCACCGCTTACGGCGGTGGCAGCAGCCCCTTGCAAAAATGCGCGGCGGTCAGAAGAAGCGAAGCCGGCAGACGCGCTGGAACAGGTTTGCTCGCATTCGCTCGCACTTTGTCTTTCACTGGAGTTTGATGAGTTTGTCATGCCGCCTCCGCAATGAAGTTTTCTACTGCATCAGAATCTATAAAAAACGTTTCGCCGTCTTCCGCGCGG
>Ga0187805_10000920_pt1 | contig 10329 bp, 7 predicted proteins | sample NC_wetland_sal_i_6_FD_132965 | JGI IMG/M metagenome (GOLD analysis project Ga0187805, IMG submission 132965) | Wetland sediment microbial communities from Neuse River Estuary, North Carolina, USA - Control_5 | ecosystem: Environmental > Aquatic > Freshwater > Wetlands > Sediment | place: USA... | reverse complement strand
TTGCTGCAAGACGATTATTGGAGCGGGCTCGCCCAACAAGGAAGGCACTCACGACGTGCATGGCGCGGCGCTGGGCAACGATGAAGTCGCCTCCACCCGCGCACATATCGGCTGGAATTATCCTCCGTTCGAGATTCCCCAGCATGTTTACGATGCGTGGGATGCCCGCACCAAGGGCGCCGGGCTGGAAAACCTGTGGAACAACAAGTTTGCCGAATACAAGAAGGCTTTTCCGAAAGAAGCTGCCGAGTTCGAGCGCCGCATGAAGGGCGAGCTGCCCGCCAACTGGGCCGAGCATGCGGCCAAGGCGATTGCGCAGACCAATGAAAAGGCCGAGACCATCGCCACCCGCAAGGCTTCGCAGAATGCGATCAACGCGCTCGTTCCGGCGCTGCCAGAATTCCTGGGCGGCTCCGCCGACCTGACGGGTTCCAACCTGACCAACTGGACGGGCGCGCATCATGTGCACGGCGCCAAGCCCGGCAACTACATCAGTTACGGCGTGCGCGAATTCGGCATGTCGCACATCATGAACGGCATGGCGCTGCATGGCGGCCTGTTGCCGTTCGGCGGCACCTTCCTGATGTTCTCCGAATATGCCCGCAATGCCCTGCGCATGTCGGCATTGATGAAGCAGCGCGTCATTTTTGTATTTACCCACGACTCCATCGGGTTGGGCGAAGACGGTCCGACCCACCAGCCGGTGGAACAGACCACCACCCTGCGCTTCATTCCCAATATGGACACTTGGCGTCCCTGCGACACCACCGAGTCCATCGTTTCCTGGGTGTGCGCGGTGGAGCGCACGACCGGCCCGGCCTCGCTGATTTTCAGCCGTCAGAACCTGCCGTTCCAGAAGCGTGATGCGAAACAGATCGAGGCTATTCGCAAAGGTGGGTACATCCTGTCGGAGGCTGGCAACGGCAAGCCGCAGGCGGTGATCATCGCCACCGGCTCCGAAGTGGACCTCGCGATGAAGGCGCAGGCTGCGCTGGCCGGGGAAGGCATCCACGTGCGCGTCGTGTCCATGCCTTCGACCAATGTATTCGACCGCCAGGACCAGGCATACAAGGATAGCGTGCTGCCCAAAGGCATCAAGCGCGTCGCCGTGGAAGCGGGCGTCACCGGCTTCTGGCACAAGTACGTGGGACTGGAAGGCGCGGTGATCGGCATGGATTGCTTCGGCGAATCCGCGCCGGCGCCCGAACTGTTCAAGCACTTCGGGTTTACGGTTGACAACGTGGTTGCAACGGTGAAAAAAGTTATTGGATAAATGGCTGCAAACACGTTGCGGCGGAGGCTAACATGAGCGTAGCGAATGTTAAGGGACACAGTCCCGGCCAAAGCCACAATGTCGTAAAGACTGTTAAGGGCATACTACAAAAAATTCTTAAATAAAATCGAGGAGCATTGAATATGGCAATCAAAGTTGGCATCAATGGATTCGGCCGCATCGGGCGCATGGTGTTTCGCGCCGCCGCCAAGGATTTTCCTGAAATCGAAGTGGTCGCGATCAACGACCTGCTGGAGCCGGACTACCTGGCCTATATGCTGAAGTACGATTCCGTGCACGGCCGCTTTAATGGCGACGTGAAGGTGGACGGCAACAACCTGGTCGTGAACGGCAAGAAAATCCGCCTGACCGCCGAGAAGGATCCGGCGAACCTGAAGTGGAAGGAAGCTGGCGCGGACATCGTCATCGAGTGCACCGGCTTTTTCCTGACCAAGGAAACCTGCCAGAAGCACATCGACGCGGGTGCCAAGAAAGTAGTGCAATCCGCACCGTGCAAGGACGACACCCCGATGTTCGTTTACGGCGTGAACCACGACACCTATGCCGGCCAGAACATTGTGTCCGCCGCGTCCTGCACCACCAACGGCTTGGCGCCGGTGGCCAAGGTGCTGCACGATAATTTCGGCATCAAGCGCGGCCTGATGACCACCGTGCATGCGGCAACTGCCACCCAGAAAACCGTGGACGGCCCGTCCAACAAGGATTGGCGCGGTGGGCGCGGCATCCTGGAAAACATCATTCCGTCTTCCACCGGCGCAGCCAAGGCCGTGGGCGTGGTGATTCCGGCGCTCAACAAGAAGCTGACCGGCATGGCATTCCGCGTGCCGACTTCCGACGTTTCCGTGGTTGACCTGACCGTCGAACTGAACAAGGAAACCAGCTATGACCAGATCGTCGCCGCGATGAAGGCCGCCTCCGAGAGCGGCCCGCTGAAGGGCGTGCTGGGCTTCACCGACGAGAAAGTAGTGGCAACGGACTTCCGCGGCTGCTCGCAGCCTTCCATTTTCGATGCGGAAGCAGGCATCCAGCTCGACCCGACCTTCGTCAAGGTGGTGGCTTGGTACGACAATGAATACGGCTATACCTGTAACCTGATGCGCTTGGTGCGCCATATCGCCAAGTAAATGAATGCGCGGGGCACGGAGCAATCTGTGCCCCGCGTTTTCCTTTTAATAACGGGAAAGATTGCCCACGCAGTTGCAGCAACGCTGGCTGATGGCTGCGCCTTCGTGGTTAATTTTATTTTCAGGAGTAGAAAGTGGCTCAATTCATACGCATGACCGACCTGGACCTGAAGGGCAAGCGCGTGTTCATCCGCGCTGACCTCAACGTGCCGGTAAAGGATGGCAAGGTAACTTCCGACGCGCGCATCACCGCCTCGATGGCGACCATCAACCATTGCCTGAAGGCTGGCGCCAAGGTGATGGTTACCTCCCACCTGGGCCGCCCGGAAGAGGGCAACTGGACCGAGGAAAATTCGCTGAAGCCGGTGGCGGACAACATCGCCGGCCGCCTGGGCAAGCCCGTGCGCCTGATCAAGGATTGGGTGGACGGCGGTTTTGATGTTGCGGCGGGCGAGCTGGTGGTGCTGGAAAACTGCCGCATCAACAAGGGCGAAAAGAAGAATGTTGACGAGACTGCCAAAAAATACGCCGCCCTGTGCGACGTATTCGTGATGGACGCATTCGGTACCGCGCACAGGGCCGAGGCATCCACCCACGGCATCGCCAAATATGCGCCCACCGCCTGCGCCGGCATCCTGCTGACCGAAGAACTGGACGCCTTGGGCAAGGCGCTGGCCAGCCCGGCGCGCCCCATGGTCGCCATCGTCGGCGGCAGCAAGGTTTCCACCAAGCTGACCGTGCTGGAAGCGCTGGCCGAGAAGTGCGACCAACTGGTGGTCGGCGGCGGCATCGCCAACACTTTCCTCAAGGCGGCCGGCAAGCAGGTCGGCAAATCCCTGTGCGAAGACGACCTGGTGCCCACCGCTCAAAGCCTGATGAAAAAGATGACTGCGCGCGGCGCGACCATCCCCATCGCGGTGGACGTGGTGTGCGGCAAGAAGTTCGACGCCAACGAGCCTGCCGTGCTGAAGGATGCCGGCGCGGTGGCGGATGACGACATGATCTTCGACATCGGTCCGAAGAGCGCACAGGAGCTTGCCGATATCATCATGAAGGCGGGCACGGTAGTGTGGAACGGCCCGGTCGGCGTGTTCGAGTTCGACCAGTTCGGGGCGGGCACCAAAACCATCGCCATGGCCATCGCCACCACCAAGGCGTTCACCCTCGCGGGCGGCGGCGACACCATTGCCGCAATCCAGAAGTACGACATCTACGACAAGGTGAGCTACATCTCTACCGCGGGCGGAGCGTTCCTTGAATACCTCGAGGGCAAGACACTGCCCGCGGTGGAAATTCTGGAGCAGCGCGCCAAGAAATAGATGGGCGGACCAGAAAACAAAACGGCAACAACATAACAACAGGAAGTCTATGCTTCGCAGAACAAAAATTGTGGCAACTCTGGGCCCTGCCTCCAGCGATCAGAAAGTGCTGGAGCGAATGATACGCGCCGGGGTGGATGTGGTGCGGATGAATTTTTCGCACGGTTCGGCGCAGGACCATATGGGACGCGTCGAAAAGGTGCGCGCAGCCGCGCAGGCGGCTGGGCGTACCATCGGCATTCTGGCCGATCTGCAAGGCCCCAAGATACGGGTGCGCAAGTTCGAGAACGACAAGATCGTCCTGAAAAACGGCGATCATTTCATCCTGGATGCGGCGTGGGACAAGCTGGGAAACCAGGAGCGTGTTGGTCTCGACTACAAGGAGTTGCCGAACGATGTCAGCAAGGGCTCGGTGCTGTTGCTCAACGACGGCATGCTGGAATTCGACGTGGTCGAGGTCAAGGGTACCGAAGTGCACTGCAAGGTGGTGCGCGGCGGCGTCCTCTCCAACAACAAGGGCATCAACCGCAAGGGCGGCGGGCTGACCGCGCCCGCGCTGACCGACAAGGACAAGGAAGACATCAAGACCGCGGCGCTGATCCACGCTGATTTCCTGGCCGTGTCCTTTCCGCGCTCTGCGGATGATATGAAGCTGGCGCGCGAGTTGATGCACGCTGCAGGCGGCAAGAGCCTGCTGGTCGCCAAGATCGAACGTGCCGAGGCGATTCCCGTCCTGGACGAAATCATCGAGGCATCCGACGCCATCATGGTGGCGCGCGGCGACCTGGCGGTGGAAGTCGGCGATGCCGCTGTTCCCGGCCTGCAGAAAAAGATGATCAAGCTGGCGCGCGCCAAGAACAAGCTGGCGATCACCGCGACCCAGATGATGGAATCCATGATCACCAACCCGATCCCGACCCGCGCTGAAGTGTCGGACGTGGCCAATGCCGTGCTCGACGGCACCGATGCGGTGATGCTGTCGGCAGAGACCGCGGTGGGCGACTATCCGGTGGAAACCATAGAGTCCATGGCGCGGATCTGCCATAAGGCGGAGAAGGAGGCGGAAGAAAGCGAACAGGACCGCCGCCGGACTCACGCGAAATTCGCGCGCATCGACCAGTCCATCGCCATGTCGGCGCTGTATGCGGCCTCGCACTTCAAGGTGAAGGCCATCGTGGCGCTGACGCAGTCGGGCTCGACTGCGCTGTGGATGTCGCGCGTGAATGCGGGCGTACCGATCTTTGCGCTGACCCCGACCAAGGCAACGCTGAGCAAGGTTACGCTGTTCAGCGGCGTGCACCCGATCGCCTTCAACACCGACTCGAAATTTCCTTCCGAAGTGCTGCATAAGGCCGAAGAAGAGCTGGTGCGGCTCGGGCTGGTGCAGGGCGGGGATATGATCGTAATGACCATAGGCGAGGCCATCGGCAAGGCGGGTCACACCAATACCATGAAGATAGTGCGGGTAGGCGATCACCACGCGGAATAAAGGGTTGTAGCCCGGCAGGGTTGACCTTACACTGCCTGGCTGCCACACGGTTTTTAGAAATATTTTATAGTTCAGGAGAAAAAAATGGCACTTGTCTCTTTACGTCAACTGCTCGATCACGCTGCGGAAAACAGCTACGGTTTGCCTGCTTTCAACGTCAACAACCTGGAACAGGTCAAGGCGATCATGGAGGCGGCCGACGAATGCAACAGCCCGGTCATCATGCAGGGCTCCGCCGGCGCGCGCAAATACGCCGGCGAGGCTTTCCTGCGCCACCTGATCGAAGCCGCGGTCGAAGCCTATCCGCACATCCCCGTGGTCATGCACCAGGATCACGGCGCTTCGCCTGCGATCTGCATCCAGGCCATCAAGTCTGGTTTCTCCAGCGTGATGATGGACGGCTCGCTGATGACCGATGGCAAAACGCCCTCCACGTTCGAATACAACGTAAACGTCACGCGCCACGTGGTGGAAATGTCCCATGCCGTCGGCGTTTCCGTCGAGGGCGAGTTGGGTTGCCTGGGCTCCCTGGAATCCGGCCACGGTGAAAAGGAAGACGGCCACGGCGCGGAAGGCGCGCTGTCGCACGACCAGCTCCTGACCGACCCTAACGAAGCTGCTGAATTCGTCAAGGCGACCCAGGTGGATGCGCTCGCCATTGCGATCGGCACCAGCCATGGCGCATACAAATTCACCAAGCCGCCCACAGGCGACACCCTGGCGATCAGCCGCATCAAGGAAATCCACGCGCGCATCCCCAACACCCACCTGGTGATGCACGGTTCTTCCAGCGTGCCGCAGGAATGGCTGGAGGTCATCAACCAGTTCGGCGGCGCGATGCCGCAGACCTATGGCGTTCCGGTTGCCGAGATCGTCGAGGGCATCAAGCACGGCGTGCGCAAGGTGAACATCGACACCGACCTGCGCATGGCATCCACCGGCGCCACCCGCCGCTACCTGGCGCAGAACCCTAAGGATTTCGATCCGCGCAAATTCCTGGCCGAAACCACCAAGGCCATGAAGGCTATCTGCAAGGCGCGTTACGAAGCCTTTGGCTCCGCCGGGCAAGCCGCGAAGATCAAGCCGATCTCGCTGGACAGCATGGCCAGCCGTTACAGCAAGGGCGAGCTCAACGCGGTCATCAAATAGTAATTTTTCACACCTAAAAATGAGCGGCGTAAGCCGCTCTTTTTTTGGGCTGGCCATTCCCCCGCCAACAGTGTGGAGTATCGACCAACGAATCCGGAATTTAGCGAAACATGGACGACCAACTCAGACAGAAGTGCAACGATTTCATCAACAAGTTGCTGCGATTGATGCTGGAGCGCAAGGCCTCCGATCTGTTCATCACCGCCGGCTATCCGCCTGCTTTCAAGGCGTTTGGCAAAATGACGCCGATCGAAGGCGCCAAGCCGCTCACGCCGGATGAAACCCGTCACTTGGCGCATGCCATCATGAGCAACAAGCAGTGGGAGGAGTACCAGGCGAACAAGGGTTGCAACTTCGCCATCAGTCCGGAGGGAATCGGCCGTTTCCGCGTCAATATTTTCACCCAGCAGCATCATACCGGCATGGTGCTACGCACCATCACCACCAAGATTCCCGATTTCGACGAAATGGGCCTGCCGCCGATCCTGAAGGACGTGGTGATGGCGAAACGCGGGCTGGTGCTGCTGGTGGGCGGCACGGGCTCTGGAAAATCAACCACGCTGGCGGCGCTGATCAATCACCGCAACAAGAACTCGCACGGCCACATCATCACCATCGAGGACCCGGTGGAGTACGTGCATCCGCACCAGAACTGCATCGTCACCCACCGCGAAGTGGGCGTGGACTGCAATCATTGGCACGATGCGCTGAAGGACACCCTGCGCCAGGCGCCCGACGTAATTCTGATCGGCGAAATCCGCGACCATGACACCATGGAATATGCGATCAACTTCGCCGAGACAGGCCACCTGGCGATGGCCACTCTGCACGCGAACAACGCCAACCAGGCGCTTGATCGCATCATCAACTTCTTCCCGCCCGAAAAGCGCGAGCAATTGCTGATGGACTTGTCGCTCAACCTGCAAGCCATTGTATCGCAGCGCCTGATTCCCACCGTTGACGGCAAGCGCGCGGCCGCTATCGAAATCATGCTGGCCTCCTCCACCGTCAAGGACCTGATTTTCAAGGGCGAGGTCGGCGCAATCAAGGAGGCCATGGCCGCCTCCAGGAACCTGGGCATGCAGACTTTTGACCAGGCACTGTTCGATCTGCTGATGGCAGGCAAAATAAGCTACGAAGAAGCGCTGAAGAACGCGGACGCGGTCAATAACTTGCGCCTGCGCATCAAGCTGGAGGGCGGCGCCGCGGCGCCAAAGGAGGAGGCTGGGGTCAGTAAAATGGCTGAACTCAGCCTGTATGAGCATAAAGAGCCGGAATTGGAGGTTGCCGGCGACATCAAGAAGTAACGCAGCGAAAGGCAATTCAGTCATGGACTAACACGGATGACCAATAGACATCCGTGGCAATCCATGGCTGAATGAATTTATGATCGTGGCAGAAGCTTCCTGCCCTTCCAGACGCACACGGCCAGCATCATCGCGGCCAATCCCAGCGCCAGCGCATTGCCGAAGCGCACATAGGGCGTGCTGCCTGCGTAGCCCTGCACCATGGCCGTGAGCGTGCCTTCCTCATGCTGCGGCAGCATGTGCAGCACCCGGCCGTCGCGGTCTATCACCGAGGTCACGCCTGTGTTGGTGGCGCGCAGCATCATGCGCCCACTTTCCAGCGCGCGCATTTGCGCCATCTGATCGTGCTGGATGGCGGCGGGCGAATTGCCATACCAGGCATCGTTGGTGACATTCACCAGGAGGGTTGCTTGAGGCAGAGCACGGATAATTTCCTCGCCGAAGACGTCTTCATAGCAGATGTCCACGGCGACTTTCTGTCCGGCGACGTTCAGCGCCTGCTGGCGCTCGCCGCCTCGCGCCAGGTCGCCCATGGGGATATGCAGCACCTCATTGATGAGCCAGCCCAGCGCGGGGCGCAGGGGAATGAATTCACCGAACGGCACGAGGTGGTTTTTGCGGTAGCTCTGGCTTTCCGCCGTGCCTAGCGTGAACACGCTGTTGTAATACAAATCGTGCTCGCGTTCGAACGCGCCTATCAGCACGTCGCCCCCGTTGGCGCGCGCATGATCGCGCAGGATGGCGGCCAGGCTTTCCGGCACCTCCTGGCGCAGGATGGGGAACGCGGTCTCCGGCAGTACGATCAGGCGCGCATCGGACTGCAGGACAAGGCGGCGGTAGGTCTCCAGCGTGTTGACCAATTGGTCCTCATTGAACTTGAGTTCCTGCGGAATATCGCCCTGCAACAGGCTGACCTTGACGGGATCGCCTTGCGGCTGCGTCCAATCCACCTGGTGCAACAGGGCGCCGAGCAACCAGATACCCAGCAGTGCGGCCCCCCCAAGCAGCATGGGTGCACTGTTTTCAACCCGCCTGCGCAAAAACAGCGCGCCAACGGAGGGGGTGACCCAGGCAAGCAGGCCGGCACTCACCGCCGTTGCCAGCGAAACGCCATATACGCCGAAAATGGGAGCGTACCCTCCAAGGGGGCTTTCCACTTGGGAATAACCGGCGAGCATGCAGGGAAAGCCGGTGAATGCGAGGCCGCGCAGCCATTCCAGCAACGCCCAGGAGGCGGGCATTACAAGAACAAGCCGCATCCACAGTGAAGCAGGAAGCCTGGCTTGCGCATATCCCGCCAGCGCGGCAAATAACGCCAGGAAAGCTCCTGCCAATGCGGTGACAAGGACAGAAAGCACGGGATTCATGTCGCCGTAATCATGCACCGCGACATAGATGAAACTGATGCCCGCGCCATATATTCCCAGGCCATAGAAAAAGCCGATCCACGCCGCCCTGCGTGGCCGGTCCGCGCATGCCCACAACCAGAAAAGCAGCGCCAGCGATACCACGGTCAGGGGGAAAGCATAGAATGGGGCAACGGCCAAAAATGCCAGCAAGCCGGCCGCAAACGCGATCAAATATTTAGTCAGGGGCGGGCTCTTCAATGATGGGAAATTCACGTTTTGTGGCGCGTAAGATTGATTTGCGGAATTATACGGTGTAACTTGATTACAATTACGAAGTTGGTTCAGGCCAAGCCGCCATGCTCGAATTTACCGAATATTCAAAAATTTTTATCAGTCTGTTCGCCATTCTCGATCCGATAGGCGTCATACCCATCATCATAACCTTTACTGTCGGAATGGAACGGCAAAGGCGCGAGCGGTTGGGGCGCATGGCATCGCTGTCGGTATGCGGCATCCTGCTGGTGGCGTTGCTGTTGGGTGAGGTGCTCCTGGCCTTTTTCGGCATCAGTATCCACTCCTTCCGTACGGCGGGTGGAATATTGCTGTTGCTGATGTCCCTTACCATGCTGACCAGCCCGAAGCCGTACCCGGTCGACATAACAGATGGGGAGTCCACTTCGTCGATTGCCATCGTGCCGCTTTCCACGCCGCTGCTGGCGGGGCCCGGCGCAATCAGCACGGTGATCCTCGATGCTCACAAGGGAACCGGCATGCTGCACTATGGCATCATGGCGCTGGTGATCGTATTGCTGAGCCTGACAGTCTGGCTGACATTCCTTATCGCTCCGCGGGTGGAGCGGCGCATGGGACGAACCGGCATCAGCATTTTCACGCGCCTGATGGGTCTGGTGCTGGCTGCCATTGCGGTGGAATTCATTGCGAGCGGGCTGCGGGGCCTGTTTCCTGGCCTGGGTTAAACCAAGGTCCTAAACTACTGAGACACGAATCAAACAAAACAAATGGAAAAAGTTCGTCTTTCAAAATTAATGTCCGAACAAGGCCTCTGTTCGCGCCGCGAAGCAGACAGCTACATCGAGCGCGGCCTGGTCAAGGTGGACGGCGTGGTGGTGAGCGAACTCGGCACCAGGATATTCCCCAATCAGCGCATCACGCTTGAGCGCGCCGCCCAGGCGCAGCAGCAATCGCGTGTCACCATCCTGCTCAACAAGCCAGTGGGCTATGTTTCGGGCCAGGCGGAAGACGGCTATCAGCCGGCCGCGGCGCTCGTCAACGCTGCC
>Ga0187805_10000919_pt1 | contig 10330 bp, 8 predicted proteins | sample NC_wetland_sal_i_6_FD_132965 | JGI IMG/M metagenome (GOLD analysis project Ga0187805, IMG submission 132965) | Wetland sediment microbial communities from Neuse River Estuary, North Carolina, USA - Control_5 | ecosystem: Environmental > Aquatic > Freshwater > Wetlands > Sediment | place: USA... | reverse complement strand
CGAAGGTGAGGTCGAAGGCTGATCCCGCCCGTTAAGGCTTTACGAGTCCTTGCCTGGCAGACTCCCGGGTCGAAGGATTCGGGGTATGGGCGTTCGCAGTTTAGTGCGCAGCGTTGGCGCTGCCGCTTTCCACCCGAGAGAGGCCCGGCAAATAGCCTGGCTGTCGCCTGATGTGCGGCACTTGGCGCTCGAAACCGTTGCGAGCGTGAAGCCGCCGAATCTCTACCGCTTAGCCGGCACCTTCGGCATTCTCACCAAGCACTATGCCGGGCTTGCCTCTCGCAATGCGCTTCCCGATCCCGAAAAGGCCTTGCGGTGGCCAGACGGCCTTGCGGGCGTGTGTGCCGAACTCAGCGCGCCTACGCTAAGAGCAGCATATGCGAGGGGCCTCTATCCATCATCGCAGATCGGCCCACAAACATGGTGGGCGCCGGCGATGCGCATGGTGCTCTTCATCGAGAACTTCCACAGAGCAGAATGTGCGGCAGCGGCTGAGACACAGGGACCTCCGCGTTACCTTTGATCACGACTTTGGCGCTGTCATCCGCGCCTGTGCCGGAGCTCGCGGTCAGCGCATGGGGCCCGGCCTTATCGAGGCGTTTATGGCAGCCTTCCAAGCCGGGCTTGCCCATTCCGCGGAAGTTTGGGATCGCTCCGGTGCTCTCGCTGGTGGCATTTTCGGCCTTGCCATAGGCAAGGTGTTCTTCACCGAGGCCCAATTTGCAAGGGCGAGGGACGCCTCAAAGGTGGGATTCACCGCGCTTAACTGCCACCTACAGCGCTGGGGCTACCTGCTCAATGACGGCAAGCATGTCAGCGGCCAGTTGGGCCAACTCGGGTTTACGCCGATCCCGAGGAACTCCTTCAACGCGCTGCTCGCCATGGCTTGCACAAAAACCGGGCGGGAAGGACGGTGGGCGGTGGATGAAAGTATCAACCTCGCCGGTTGGAATCCGAAGGCGACAATCGCCGCTCAGTAGCGTTTCGCGGCGTTTCTCGAATCGTCACACGACTGTCATATGTGTATCCTCAACGGCTCGCACCAGGCATCGGGGGACTCGCGACGATGACGATTGCATCGATCGACTTTCAAATGTTGGCCAATGCCGGTTTTCCGCCGGCGCGCTATGCCGCGGGCGACGTGATCTTTTCCAAAGGCGACAAGGGCGACGCCATGTATGTCGTGCGAACCGGCGAGGTGGTCATCAAGCGCGGTGGTCACGTCATGGAAACGCTCGGAGGTGGTGGCATTTTCGGCGAGATGGCGTTGATCGACGGCTCGCCGCGAAGTGCGACCGTGCGTGCCAAGACCGATTGCGAGGTGGCGCCGATCAATCAGAAGAGCTTCCTCTTCCTGGTGCACGAGACGCCGTACTTCGCCATCGCGGTGATGCGCGCGCTCGCCGACCGATTGCGGCGCATGGACGAGGCAATCTAGGGAGCCCGGCGCCGCGTTATCCGGACACGACATTTTTGGCCTTTTATTTGCGGCTCCCCACGGCCATGATCGGCCGGAGCCTCAACCCGTGACCAATCCGAACACCCTCCTTGGAATCGCTCGCTAATTTGGCGCTGAAGCGCCCGCGCTACATCGATGCTTCGACGCTCGGACGTGACGCATTGGCTGGCGTCATCTCGGCAGTCGTTCAGATCGCCTACTGCATCTCCTTTGCTGCGCTCATCTTTACGGGCGATCTCGCCAGCGGCTTTTCGCTTGGGCTCGCTGGTCTGATCATGGGAACCGCGATCACCGGGGTTGTCATCGCGCTCACCTCCACCTTCTCACCTGCCAATGGCGGACCCGACTCCCCGGCTGTCGCCGTAATGAGTGTGCTGGCAGGTTCCGTTGCTGCCGCGCTTGGCGCCAAAGGCGCGAGCAACACCACGATCATCATTAATGTGCTCGTCGCCCTTTCCGTGAGCACCCTGCTTACCGGCATCTTCCTGTTCACTATTGGCGCGCTGAAGCTCGGCCAATGGCTGCGCTTCGTGCCCTATCCCGTGATCGCCGGGTTTCTTGCCGGTTCGGGGCTTCTACTCATCACCGGCGGCATGGAGGTGGTGACTCAGACCAATCTCACGCTCGCACCCTCCTCCTGGCAGCCCCTCTATTCACCGCTGTATGTTCCCCAGATCGTCATCGGCGCGCTCTTTGCTATCTCGATCCCCCTGATCGGAAGGTGGGTTCCGAGCTACCTTGCTCTTCCAGTAGCTTTCATTGGCTTTCTCGCCGTCTTGGACGCGATTCTTTTCGGCTTTATCCAAGATGGAACCGTTCGCCATGCCTGGTTCATGCCGAGCCTCGGCCACCTTACCTTGTGGTGGCCAATCGCTGCCATTCTACGCCACAAAGTGGACTGGGGAGTCATCGCCCAGAGCAGCGCCGATATCGTCTCCTTTTGCGGCGTGATGGCCATTGCTCTCCTGCTTGATGTGTCGAGCCTGGAGGTGGCGCGACAGAAGTCTGGAGACCTAGACCAAGAATTTCGTTCCAACGGTCTTGCCAATCTGCTTGCATCAGTGATGGGCGGATTTGGGGGCTCGCTAGCGATGAACGGGTGTCTGCTCCTCGACGAAACAGGCGCCACGACGCGCTGGGCAGGAGTAATCGTCGGCGTCGTATGCGCTCTGATCCTGCTCTCTGGCGCCGATATCGGCACATTCGTGCCGAAGTCGATACTGGGCGGTATGCTTGCATATATCGGAGTCGTGCTTCTTGCCGAGCTCGCGGCGTCGCCCGCTCAGCGCTCTTCCTGGGTGGACTGGGCGCTTGCCATAGCGATGATGCTCGTTATTGCCAATTTTGGCTATTTCCAGGGCGTGTTGCTAGGCGTCATCGCCTCCTGTCTGATGTTCGCGGTGAGTTATAGCCGTATTGGTGTGATCCGGCGTCATCTCACGCGCCAGGAATTCTCCAGCAATGTCGAGCGTGCGCCCGAGCAAACGCGTCTCTTGAGCCAGGAGGGCTCGCGCGTCCATGTGTTTTGGCTCTCAGGCTTTATCTTCTTTGGCTCGTCCAATGGTCTCTTCGAGCGCATCAAACGAGTGATCGAGGCGCAACAGGAAAGGCCCGTGGGCTATGTCGTCCTCGATTTCGGCGCCGTACCGGGCTTCGATAGCTCGGCTCTGTTGAGCCTGATCAAGCTCCGCAACTATTGCAACGAACACGGGGTCACCCTCGCCTTCTCGGGGCTCAGCGATCCGATGCATTTAAGCTTCAAGAAGGCCGGCTTCTTCTCAGCCGGCGAGCCGCACCAAGTCTTCGCCACCCGCAACGAGGCGGTCGAATGGTGCGAGGATATGCTGCTTTTATATCACGAGGTTGGAGAAGCCTCCGTGCATAGCTTCGAGAGCTGGCTCACCGCCGAGCTGGGAGGCGCGGCCGACATGACCCGCATATCGCCCTATCTCGAGCGGCACGAGCTCAAGGTCGGCGAGGCCGTATTCAGACAGGGCGAACCTCCCGACTCCGTCGAAATTCTCGCGTCAGGCTGTGTCGCCATCACCATCGAGGACGAACAGGGCCGTCCGATCCGGCTTCGGCGCATGATGGGCTACACCGTCGTGGGCGAGATGGGCTTCTACCGGAAGGTTCCGCGCACCGCGACGGTGATCGCTGAGGAGCCGAGCGTCGTCTTTCGGCTAACGCGAGAGTCCTTCGACGCGATGCAGGAGCAAGATCCCACCGCGGCTTCCGTGTTCCACAAGCTAATCATCCGCCTGCTTTCCGACCGGCTGGAATTTGCCAATCGCGAGATCTCGGCGCTGCTCTAGACGCCTTGACCCAGGTCAGACCGCATAGGCGATAAGCACGCCGACGATCACGAGATAAGTTAGCCCGTGCACGGGCTGGTCCGTGCCGAGCGCGTACCAGAAGCCGCGATCCTGCGCGGTCCAGCCGTTCCGGTGGGTGATCTGCTCCTTCAGCCAATCGATGTGATAGTGGAGCAGAAACTCGCTCGCGGCGATGCCGAAGGCGAGCAGGAGGGAGGGTCCGATAACGAGATAAACGAGCGGCGTCAAAGCAACATGGATGGCGCTGTGCAGGATGCCGCCGGGATGTCCGTAGTGTCCCTTGTTCATGTACTGATAGGTGCTCTGCAGGTAAAAATCGGCGACCGCATGCTTAAGCATGAGGACCGCAAGGGCAGCGAGAACGATTAAGGCGAGCTGTGGCATGGGCTATTTGCCGAGGGCTTCCGCGGTCCCATCCCAATGGGCCGGGGGAGGGTTGTGCCGAAAGAAGGCGATGCGCTCACGATAGAGCGCGTAGAGCCGGTCGAGACCGGCCCCGTTGAGCCTCTCACAGTCGCGGGCTAGTGACTCCGCCGCATCCCAGTCCTTGGTGCGATAGCGTTGCAGGAATTCTCCGTGGCGGGCGGAGAGTTCGATAAATGTTTGCGACTGCTTGACCTCGCCGTCGCCGAGCAGCGCAAAGATCCGCGTGGCTTCGGTCTTTCCCTTCACCTTCAATAGGTCGAGCTCGAGAAAGGCGAAGTCCGGAGCCCGCGCGGTAGTGGATTCGCCGACGATAGTGACGACGTCATAGGTCTTCGATTGGCCCTCGAGCCGCGAGGCGATATTGACATTGTCGCCGATCACCGAATAGTCGAAGCGTGTCTCCGAGCCGAGATTGCCGACGCAGCAGACCCCCGTATTCAACCCGATGCCGATCTTCACTGGGTTGAAGAAACGGCCCTTGGCCTCGGCCTCCCCACGCCAATGGGCGTTGAGGTCCGGCATCTGTTGCATGATACGGAGAGCCGCCCGGCAGGCATGACTTGCATGCTCGCTGTCGTCGAGCGGCGCATTCCAGAAGGCCATCACCGCATCACCCATGAACTTGTCGATGGTGCCTTGCTCCTCGAGGATGATCTTGCTCAGGGGCGTAAACAGACTGTTGAGAAAATGCGTGAGCTCCTCGGCGTCAAGTCCCTCGGAAATCGCGGTAAAGCCGCGCACGTCGCTGAAGAGGAGCGTCATATCGCGCGTCTCGCCGCCAAGCTTCAGCCGTGAGGGATCGTCGGCGAGCCGCTCCACCAGAGCTGGCGCCATATAGTGGCCGAAGGCATGGCGGACGCGGTTGCGCTCCCGCTCGGTGCGCAGGAACACGAAGAGCGTTCCGGTGAGATAGATCGCGGCGAGCGCGATTGCCGGGTAAATCGGATCGACCAGCCAGCCGAAAGCGGCGAAGGCGTACCAGGACACGCCGATGACCGCCGCGACGGCAATGCCGCCAAGCACGGCGCTGCCGATGGCTCCCATGCGATAGATCAGAAAGGCGATGAGCAGGCCAAGCACCAGGATGTAGAGCAGCTCAGCCGGGGTGGCGAAGTCGGGCCGCTGCAGGAAGGAACCTTGCAGGATTTGTTCGATGGCCTGCGCATGCAGCTCGACCCCGGGAACCGAGGCTTCAAGCGGCGTCGCGCGGAGATCGAGCAGACCCGCGGCGCTTGTGCCGATAATGGCAAGTCGGCCTTCGATGTCTTCCTTGCCGATCTCTCCATTCAGTACGCGCCAAGCGGGCAGGTACCGCTCTTTGGCCTGGTGAGTGAACCTGATCAACATCTGGCCGTCGGCTTCGGTCGGAACCTCATAGTCCCCGATGCGGATCTTGACGATCCCAGTCTTCTCTCCGAACGACGTCTCGCTGCTCGCGCCGGACGATTTGACGATATAGGTCGAGGCACCTTGCGCAAGCCGCAGCATGTCGGCGGCGAAGGAGGGATAGAGCTTGTCGCCGACCTGAACCACCATGGGCACGCGCCGGATGATCTGGTCGTACTCAGGCAACCAGTTGAGCGAGCCAGCGCCGGAAGCCTTGTCCTGCAGTTCGGGCAGGCTTGCTGCGGCGCCAGGATAGGTGGGAGCGAACAGCCTAGGGTCATCTCCACCATGAGCGAAGCCCGCCTTCGATTGCGGGATCGAGCCGCCTTGCGGCGTGGCGATGAAGCCGAGCACGACGGTGCCTTGTCCGATGGCTTCGGCCAGGACTTGATCGTTCGAGGGAAGCTTCTCGACCTCCTCGCGCAGGCCGGCAAGGGCATCGGACTGCGGCCAGAAGCGCAGTGCATTTGCCGGAGACATGCGGTCGTGCTCGGGGAAGACCATGTCGAAGCCGATGGCCGCGGCGCCGCTGTCGGAAAGTTTCCGCACGAGCTGGGCGAGGACCGTGCGCGGCCATGGCCATTGTCCGACCCTTTTCAGGGAATCCTCGTCGATGTCGACGATGCGCAATGGAAGGCTGGGGTCGAACTTGCGCGGGCTGATCTGTTGGTAGGTGTCGAAGACCACCGCCCGCAAGCGCGCCACTGAGCTCGGGTCCCATATACGCAGGGCGAGCGCACCCGCAATCACTGCCCCTACGATGAGGGCGTAGAGGAGACGAGGACCCATCTCGGTTAACGAACCCCGCGACACTTGAACGGCGCCTGACCCGGCGCGGCGGCTGAGCCTAGTCGATGGCGTCCACCCGCTCCAGTGTCACCTTGGCCTATGAATCGACCAGCAAAAGCGCCCGATTTGCAAGGCAGGTGGCATTGAACGGAAGGACAGAATGAACTAGGAAGCGCTGACATTCTCAAGCCCAAAACGGCAATCCGGGAGTTCGTTTCGTGAACATTTCGATGATTGGGGCGGGCTATGTCGGCCTGGTCTCCGCAGCTTGCTTTTCGGAATTCGGCTGGACGGTCACTTGCGTCGACAAGGATCCAAGCAAGATCGAGAACCTTCGTGAAGGTAAACTGCCGATCTACGAGCCGCGGCTCGACGAGCTCTTGCACCGCAACTTGCGCATGGGGCGTATCGACTTTGCATCGGATTTCGCGCCATCGATCGGCGACGCCGATCTCGTGTTTCTCGCTGTCGGTACGCCGATGCGGCGCGGCGATGGCCACGCCGATCTCAGCTTCGTGTTTCAGGCGGCCGAGGAGCTTGCTCCCCACCTCAAAGGCTTCACCGTCATCGCGACCAAGTCGACGGTGCCGGTCGGGACCAGCCGGGAGATCGAGAGGCGTCTTAGGGCGCTCCGTCCCGACGCCGATTTCGCGATCTGCTCTAATCCGGAATTCCTGCGGGAAGGCTCCGCCATCTACGACTTTATGCACCCTGACCGCGTGCTGGTCGGCTGCGACGACGAGCGGGCACAGGACGTCATGGAGCGACTCTACAAGCCGCTCGCCTTGCGCAACGCCCCGGTGATGTTCGTCAGCCGGGAATCGGCGGAGCTCGCCAAATATGCCGCCAATGCCTTTCTTGCCATGAAGATCAGCTTCATCAACGAGATCGCCGATCTGTGCGAGGCGGCCGGCGCCCATGTGCAGGAGGTGGCGACCGCCATCGGCGCCGATCGGCGCATCGGCGACAAGTTCCTGCATCCGGGTCCTGGCTATGGCGGTTCATGCTTTCCCAAGGACGTGGCGGCTTTGATCCGGACGGCGCGTGAGGCACGCTCGCCCTTGTCGCTCATCGAGCAGGTGCAGACGGTAAACACCGAGCGGAAGATCGCCATGGCGGGCCGCATCGAGCGCGCGGCAGGCGGCAAACTTGCCGGGAAGGCGGTCGCGGTGCTTGGCATCACTTTCAAGCCCGACACCGACGATGTGCGTGACGCTCCGAGCCTCACCCTCATTCCTATGCTGCAGGAGAAAGGCGCCTCGGTCAGGGTTTATGACCCGCATGCCGATGAGAGCGCCGAGCAGCTTCTGCCAGGCGTGATCTGGTGTAACAGCGCGCTGGAAGCCGCCGAGAAGGCCGACATCGCCGTAGTCGTTACCGAATGGAACGAGTTCCGCGCGCTCGATCTCGACACTCTGAAGGATCGTATGCGTGGCGACGTGCTCGTCGATCTCCGCAACATCTACATGCCGGCCCAGGCGCGCGCCGCGGGGTTCAGCTATACGAGCATCGGGCGTTAAACGATTCCGCTTGCTAGCAGCCGCTGGGGCGAGCGCTGCGAGCAGGGCCGCAAGACCGAGGAGACAGGCGGCGAAATGCCTGAGCATGAACGGCAGCTGAACGGCCGGTCGCATGAGCGCGAGGCGATCATAGTCGCGCCTCGCGGGCTCCAATTAACGGCAGAGTGCGCGCCCGCGGAAGGGCGCAACATCGTGAGAGGAGGACGGACCGCGTCCCGAGGCAAATTAGGCCGAGGTCGTTGAGAGCGACTTCTTCCTCGTTTCGGTCGACGTGGTGTGGGCGCCGCCGCTCGTCTTCCGCCAGGATTTGAGCTCAGCTTTGGCCACGGTGCCGAAGCTGCGCAGCAACCGCCGCGCCTTCCGGCGATAGGCGTAGTAGTTGGTCTCAAGTCGATGCCGCTCGCTTTGCACGTAAGACGAACGCGAGGGGTCAGGTCCTTGCGCCTTCAAAGCGCGGAACCAGGACGCGCGCTCATGGCCTTGCGCCGCGGCGACGAGGAAGCTCGCCACGAGCTTCGACTGGTCGTCGGCGACCCGCCAGATGCTGCCATTAGCCTGGATCAGCCCGATGGCAAAGAGATCGTCGAGCTCAGGATGGAAGACATTTAAGTAGAGGCGGGGGCAGCCATCAGCGTCGAAAATCAAATCATTGTCAATGAGGGGAACGGCGATTTGATAACCGGTGGCATAGACGAGGAGATCGGCTTCGACCTCGGTCCCGTCGGCAAAGCGGACCATGCGGCCCTTGAGCTCGGTGATCTCCGGCTTGATGCCGATGCGGCCGTGGGCCGCGAGCTGGGGCAGCACCGTGTTCATCGTCGGGTGCGTGTCCATGATGCGATGCTCTGGCTCCGGCAGTCCGTAGCGCGTGTTCGAGCCAACCATGAGCTTGTGCCAGATGGTGTAGATGCAGTTCCGCAAGCCGCGCGGCATCGGCATCTTCTCGCAGAAATTGACGATGCCGTCGGTCGGTCGGCCGAGCATGAATTTCGGCACGAAATACGTGCCGCGGCGCATGCTTTGATAGACGGCGCGCGCCACGCTCGTGGCATCTACGACAATGTCGCAGGCGGAATTGCCCGCGCCCACCACCAGGACGCGCTTGTCGGTAAGCTGCTTGACGCTGCGATAGTCGCGCGAATGCATGATTTCCCCAGTGAAGATGCCAGGGATTTTCGGAATGCGCGGGACATCGTGATGGCCGGTGGCGATAACGAGCGCGCGGTAGAGCCGGGGTCTGGTCTTTCCGGCGATATGGACAAGCCAGCCCTCGTCGGTCCGCTCGACGCGCTGCACGGTGGTGTTGAACTGGATCCGGTCGAGGATGCCGAAATTTTGGGCGTAGTCGCGCAGATAGGCAAGCGCTTCCCGATGCGAAGGATAGGTCGGATAGTCCTCTGGCATCGGGTAATCCTCAAATCCCGTATATTTCCGGGATGAGACGAGGTAGGTGGTGTCGTAGACGACGCCAGTGCCAGTGGTCTCGTTCCACAGTCCTCCGATGTCATTCTCGCGCTCGAGGCAGTCGAACGGAATGCCGCGTTCGGCGAACGTCTTGGCGGCGGCCAATCCCGACGAGCCCGCGCCGATGATGCAGACTTTGTCTGTCTCGTTTTTGATATCGGTCGATTGCATGTCCATCAGAGCGAAATCCTGTCTTGCCGCCAAATTTTGGTTAAGTGCCCATTAATCGGGCCCGCTGCCACAGCGGTAATCCACCACTAATCCACTGTGGGAACTATGTGACATATATTGGGTTTCATGCGTTGTACTCATAAAAAGCTTTGGACGTGGTCCGCCATGAGTTTAGATTCTCTGAGGAAAACGACTCAGTGCGGCGGGGGGCCCACTATGCGTCTTCCAGACTTGGCGAAGGCTGCTATCCTAGGGATCGGGCTGATTTGCGGCGGCAGTGCGGCTGCCCGCCAGCTCTGGCTTCCTACCATTGACAATCCATTTTGCGCGATCACGACCTACCTGCTGCCGGAGCTACCCGAGCAGGCGATGTCAACAATCGATGCGGACGGCCAGCCGGTTATTGTGGTCAGCGCCCTGATTATTGCCGAATCCGCGGCCTATGGGCGCTTCCTGATGGCCCATGAGTGCAGCCATCATACGCTCGGCCATGTTGCCGCCTACCATCGGGAACTCGGCCATCTCGGCCCGCAACCCTTCTTCTACGTTGCGCCGCAGCTGAAGCACATGGAGCTCGACGCAGACTGCAACGCCGTCAAGATGCTGAAGCTCAAGAACGAACCCGAGACCATCGAGGTCGCGCGGCAAATGATGTCGAAGTTCGGCGACAAGCCCACCGGGGCGTACTATCCGACCGGCGTCGAACGGGCGGACAATATCGCCAAATGCGCCGCCGAAGACGGAGTCAGCTTCCAAAGCGATAGCCCAGCGCCCCGCCT
>Ga0187805_10000918_pt1 | contig 10337 bp, 11 predicted proteins | sample NC_wetland_sal_i_6_FD_132965 | JGI IMG/M metagenome (GOLD analysis project Ga0187805, IMG submission 132965) | Wetland sediment microbial communities from Neuse River Estuary, North Carolina, USA - Control_5 | ecosystem: Environmental > Aquatic > Freshwater > Wetlands > Sediment | place: USA... | reverse complement strand
TTCTTTCTTTATGGGTAAGCCAGTATCCTTGCTCGCGAATTTCAGAATCTGATCAACGTCGTGGAAAAGTTCTTCGGCTTCCTTGGGCGAGATTTTCTGTTCTTGAGTGGCCGCGTCCCCGGTGGACGTCTTCTTGTCTGGCTCCGGCTGCGAAGCACCAGGCTTAGTTGCTGCCTCCGCTTGTGGCGGTTGAGTTGGCGCTTGTGACCACGCGCACAACGCCGACATCAATGCCAGCGCTGCGACCCCAAATAGAGACAATGATTTTCGATACAATTTATTCAGTTCAGTCATTTAGGTCCATCATGTCCGAAGACGATCCTCGCCAAATCGCGGCTGATTACTTTCAAAAAGCTTACGAACTACAGATGAAAGGCGAGTACCAGCAAGCCATCGATCTCTATAGCCGTTCCATCGAGGCCTTTGCGACCGCCGAGGCCTACACCTTCCGCGGTTGGACGTATTCGTTCCTCGGCGACTACGACCGCGCCATCGCCGAGTGCCTGCAGGCGATCCAACTGGATCCGGAGTTCGGTAATCCTTACAACGATATCGGGGCTTACCTGATTGAACAAGAGAAATGGGATGAAGCCATTCCCTGGTTTCAAAAAGCCATGATCGCTCCCGCTACGAGGCGCGTCCTTATCCACATTTCAATTTAGGCCGCGTCTACGAGCACAAGCGAAACTGGCAGAAGGCGAGGGAATGCTATGCCACCGCATATTCAATGGATAAGCGATACGTGACGGCGCTGGCGGGATTACGAAGATTGCGGGCGATGTTTAATTAAGAACTTCTTCGCCACGGATTTGCACGGATCAAGCGGATTGACCTGCGAATTGTCATAGTGAGTCAGGGGCAACCGGAGCCTACCACCCTCTTCGCCACCCACTCGCCCGCTTCGCTCGTTCCCAGTGCTCCGCCGACATCCTGAGTCGTCCGCTTCTGCTGCACAGCTTCAAGAACGGCGGCTTCGATCTTCTTTGCCTCTTCTGCTAATCCCAAATGGCCCAGCATCATCGCCGCGGTCAGAATTGCTCCGAAAGGATTGGCCAGATTCTTTCCTGCAATCGTGGGTGCTGAACCGTGCACCGGCTCGAACATCGAAGTCTTTCCCGGATGAATGTTCCCGCTAGCGGCCATACCCAGGCCGCCCTGCAGGGCGGCAGCGAGATCGGTGATGATATCCCCGAACATGTTGTTGGTGACGATAGTGTCGAACTGCCGCGGGTCCCGGACCATCTGCATGCAGAGCGCGTCCACATACATGTGCTCGGTCTGGATTTGCGGATATTCGCCGCTCACCTCCTTGAACACACGTTGCCAAAGCCCGCCGGCATGGGTCATGGCGTTGGACTTGTCGCACATGAGCACGCGCTTGCGTGGGCTGCCGTCCAGTTTTGGGTGGCGTTCGGCGTATTCGAAGGCATAGCGGATTATCCGTTCCACGCCTTTCCGCGTGTTGATGTCTTCCTGCACTGCGATCTCGTCCGGCGTGCCTTGTTTGAATACTCCTCCGGCATCGGTGTAAACGCCTTCGGTATTTTCGCGGATCACGGCAAAATCGATGTGCTTAGGCTCGATGCCTTTGAGCGGGCACAATGCAGCGTCGAGCAGGCGTACCGGGCGCACATTCGCGTACAGATCCATTTTGAAGCGCATGCCCAGCAAGATTTCTTTGGCGTGAATGTTCGAGGCGACACGCGGATCGCCGAAGGCACCTACCAGAATCGCATCGAAATCGCGTTCCAGCATGGCGAAGCCGCCGGGCGGGACGGTGATGCCATCTGCCAGATAGCGGTCTGCGCCCCAGTCAAACTGAGAAATCTCGACATCGGCACCGGAAGCAGCAATGACCCTGACAGCTTCCGGGATGACTTCTTTTCCGATGCCATCTCCAGGAATAATGGCGATACGTTTCTTCAGACTCACGTCGGGAAAGGTAACACAGTCCGCGCGAGAATTGCCTGGGGGCGTTTGATCGCGGAGTTCCGGAAAAGCCCACGGAGTCTGCGGAAAGCATCAAGTTCTACGTTGGCCGTCTTTCGCTACTGAGCGCGGCCATCGGAACTCGCGCTCCGCCGGTTCCGATTAGGCCTCGCGCTGCATTTCGAAACTGATAGCCAGGATAGCCTGCAGTTCGACTGGATTGGTTAGGCATCGCCGAGCCCAAAAGGTGCCGGATTGGCACCTCCTGAGCTTGACGTTAGCCTATCTGACAAGCGGATTATGGGAAAACAGCGATCGAGTTATTTGCTATCGCCGTCGTGGTTTTTGTCGGTGGAAGGTGCCTGCTGGGTACGGCCTTGTGCCAGGGCCTGGGGACTCAGAGTTACCTTGTCCTGTGGGACAGACGACTGCTGCGGTGCCTCATTCTGTTTAGGCGCAGCCTTCAGGGCCGCTCCATTCTGTGCTGCAGCAGGCGAACTGTGAACTGGATTCGTGATCATCAATACCTCCCCTTCATGGCATCTATCGGCCTGCCAGGAAGAAACTTTAGGTCGTACCAGCCCGGTTTGTGAAACTCGAAGCGCTAGGACCTCGAGAGATCAGCTAAGACTAAGAATCTAAAAGAGTGCCGGATGCCTCCAGCGAATCCTGATCGCGCTTCCGGCCTTGTATAATCAGAGGTTATCGTATGACTTCAACGGCGATCCATGGCAATCCAGTTATCCCTGCTGCGGACTTCGGCGATGTGTGCGCCGAATTTAAGGCATTGCTATCCGGTTGTGGCATCTACGACCTGACTGCGAGAGTCAAGATCGCACTTACGGGTGGCGATCGGATACGCTGGCTCAATGGTATGGTCACAAACAATGTCCGCGACCTTGCGCCTGGGCATGGCATTTATGCTTTCTTGCTGAATCCGCAGGGACACATTCTGGGCGACTTGTATGCCTACAACCGCGGTGATTCACTCCTGATTGACGCCGATCAATCCGAGTCGGAAGAGCTTCTGGCTACCTTCGATCACTACATCATCATGGATGATGTAGAGGTTATGAACGTCAGCGACAAGCTGAGTGCAATCGGGCTCGCAGGGCCGAAAATGCGAGATGTACTGAGCCAGGCAGGATTTGAAATATCGAGCCTGGAGCCGCTGCAATTTGTGGATGTGATTTGGCGCCAGATGGCCGTGACGGTGGTGCGAGGGGACAATGCGAGCGTCGAATCCTATGAGTTGTGGCTAGCGCCCGAGCAGGTGCCGCTTCTCCGCGATGCGCTGACGAAGATCGGGGCGACACTCGTGGGGACAACTGCATTGGAACTGCTGCGCATCGCGTCGGGAATTCCGCGTTACGGGCAGGACATACGCGAACGTGATTTGCCGCAGGAGACTGAGCAGCAGCGCGCGCTGCATTTCAGCAAGGGATGCTACATCGGGCAGGAGATCGTGGAACGTATTCGTTCCCGTGGCAGCGTCCATCGCAAGTTCACCGGGTTCGAGGTTCAGGGTCCACTGCCGGCTGTCGGTACAAAGATCCAGACGGACGGCAGAAATATTGGCGAGATTACCAGTGCTGCTTCACTGCCGGTTACTAATGGCGAGCGGTCCGTGGCGCTGGGTTATATCCGGCGCGAAGTCGCAATTCCGGGCAAGCAATTTCAATTGGGTAACACGCAGCTTTCAGTTGCAGCTCTGCCATTTTCGGAAATCTTCCGAGGTGAAAAGCTGTAAGCATTGAAGGGACAATTTATGGCTGAAAAGAAGCAGGAAAGTTTCACTGTAACGGACCGGCGCCTGTTTACGCCGGAGGGCGAGATTCGCCAAGAGGTTTCTCCCGAGGAAGTTTCCAGTAGTGCACCCAGTCCGCAGGCTCAGCCCCGAGCCCAGCAGGACGTGGCTCCGCCGCACGCTGAACCGGACGCGCCGCCATCTCCCACAGCCGCTGAACAGAAGGAACAGGCAGACGCGTACCGCAAGTCTTCGAAGGATCTGGACGCACGCGTGGAACTCAGCGGGCATTCCACCAAAGAGCTGGAGATGACGTTTGAGCGTTTCATGGCTTCGCTCTACATGTCCGCCATGCTGCAACTCGGCCTGATGCACGAGCAAGGCGGTCAACCGCGGGTTGACTTGATCGGAGCCCGCCAGACCATCGACACACTCAGCTTGCTGTCTGAAAAAACCAAAGGCAACCTTACCAGCGCCGAGGAAAACTTTCTGCAAAATTGTCTCTATGAACTTCGCATGGCTTACGTTGAAGTGACCAACGCACTGGCCCGTCCACCGCAAGCTCCGGCCTCGAGCGCCGCAACCACCAAACGATGAAGGCCACGCTCACGGTGCTGGGCAGCGGCACCTCGATGGGAGTGCCTACCATCGGGTGCGACTGCGCCGTGTGCCACTCTTCCGATCCGCACGACCGCCGTACTCGGCCGTCGATCTTGGTCGAGTATGCGGGCAAAACAGTGCTTATCGATTCCACGCCCGACTTCCGCGAACAGGCCATCCGCGAGCATATTCGCCGACTTGACGCTGTGCTTTATACGCACAGCCACGCTGATCACATCCTAGGCCTTGATGATCTGCGACCGCTGAGCTATCGGCACAAACCCAACAAGCTCCCACTCTATGCACGGCCGGAAGCAGCGGATTTCATCCGCAGTACGTTCCGCTACATTTTCGACGCAGATTACAAGTTTGGCGGGCTGGCCCGGGTCGAACTCAAATCGTTCCAGGGGCCGATTGAATTGTTCGGGGCGCGCTTCGAACCGATCACAGTGATCCACGGCGAAACCGAGATCGATGGCTTTCGCTTTGGCAGTGCTGCGTATCTTACGGATCACAGCAGCATCCCCGAGGCCTCGTTGGCAAAGCTACAGAATCTCGACATCCTGTTTCTGGACGCGTTGCGCCACATTCCGCATCCCACGCATTCCACCGTCGAGAACTCCTTGCGCATCGTGGAACGGCTCCAACCGAAGCGGGCTTTTTTCACGCATATATGCCACGACTTGCCTCATGAGGCGACTAACGGATCGTTGCCGCCCAATGTGCGGCTCTCCTACGATGGCATGAAACTGGAGTTTGAGATTTAAGTGCGCGGGGGCGCCCTCGCACGCGGTTTTGACATGGAAAATTAACGAGCCCCCTGGGCAATCCGCAGGGATGGAACATGCACTGCAGAAAATGTGCCGCGCCTGCGGGCGAGGCGCCCGCACCACACGAACAAATGCGAGTTTTTCGCAAACTCGAAGATGTTCCCGCCGGCTTCGGCCCCACGCTTTTGAGCGTCGGCAATTTTGACGGTGTGCATCGCGCTCATGCTCGCGTGCTGGCCAACATCGTGCCCCGGGCGCGGGAGCAAGGGCTTAAATCAATGGCGGTCACCTTCGAGCCGCATCCCGTGCGCATCCTGAGACCTGACTCCGGACTGAAGCTGCTCACGCCTACTCCCGAAAAACTTCATCTGTTGGATGCTACTGGCTTGGATGCTGTACTCCTGCTCCCATTTACGCGTGACCTGTCTCTCATGTCGCCGCATGCCTTCGCGCATGACATCCTGAAAAAAGGTTTGCAAGCGCGCGAGGTTCACGAAGGCTTCAACTTCCATTTCGGCAATAAGGCAGCAGGCGACGTGGACCTGCTCGCGAAATTTGGCCGTGAGATGGGCTTCGAGGTGAAACTCTATCCCGAGTTGCGACTGCGGGGTGAGCCGGTATCGAGCACTCAAATCCGCAAACTGCTCGCCGACGGACGAGTGAGCCGCGCCCGCCATCTGTTGGCGCGCCCGTTCAGTATTTTGTCGACCGCCGGCCGCGGGCGGGGATATGGTTCCAAGTACACCGTCCCCACCATCAATCTGAGCCGCTATGAAGAGCTAGTTCCCAGGGACGGGGTTTACGTTACTCGCACCCGAGTGGCCGAGGAGTGCTTCGACTCGGTAACCAACGTGGGAAACCGTCCCACATTTGGGACTGAGTTATTTGCCATTGAGACCCATTTGCTCAACTTTCATCCCATTGAACTGAATCCGGAAACGGAAGTCGAGATTCATTTTCTGCAGAGGCTGCGCGACGAAATCAAATTTCCTTCAGTGGAAGCATTGCGCGAACAGATTGGTAAGGATGTAAGGAAGGCTCGACGTTATTTTCGATTGTTGAGGTTGAGAGATCGCGCGAATCGGTGAATCGTCGATTGAAACACATTTGTCATCCCGAGCGCAGAGAGGGATCTCGGTTCTCGCCTGCGCCACGAGGGTCGCCGCTGCACGCAAACACCCAGATCCCTCGCTTCGCTCGGGATGACAATTCGGAAATGGAACACTGGGCTAAATTTGGAATGGACCGCTGGGCTAGTGCGGCAAGTAGCCGTCTTCCATCGGTAGTTTGCCGTCGACCCTCACCACATTGACCTGGTCATTGATTGACCGGACATCGACCAAGCCCACCGCACCCGGGGTAGTCTCGACCAGCTTAAGCACATCTTCGTCGGAATCAACCGTAGTGATCGATGCCTGATGAGCCGCGATAAATGACTTCAGCTCATTGGCGGACATCTTGTTCAGCCGTTCCAGCGTCATCATTTCTCCGCTGGAATTCTTGTGCAGGACAAGAATCACATCTTTGCCGTCGTGCCACTTCTTAGCTTCCAGACGAAAAATCTTGGCCAGATGCGCGGAACTTGCTTCGCCCACATTGTTATCTTTGTTGACCACCACCGCCATGTGATGCGCGAAGCAGGGAAGCAACGAGCACATCATGAACGCAAACAGACAGCAGATGCGAGAACACTTCATAGCAACACTCCACCCCGAGGAACCGCCTGCTAAAAGAATCCGACTTTTGCCTGCAAAAACCCAGAGGAAAACCGCAGTGTTGGTTACCTTGGTGACGTTAGAAACATCACTATTCGATGGGCTCGACCAGAGTAATCTCCTCCCGTAATCTTCGATCCGGCAATTGCACCACCACGATGGCCACCAGCACGAGCACGATCCCCACCGTCTGCAGCGGTCGCATCAACTCACCCAGGATGGCGGCCGCAATCACAATTGAGAATACTGGCTCCAAACAGCTCACCACGATGGCACGCGTCGGCTCCAGATGCTGCAACCCAGCAAAATAAAGCGAGAAGGGCGCGAGCACAGATATCAACGAAAACACCAGCAAAAATAACCACTGGTCTCCGGAGTAGTGCGCGGCTGCGATCTTCCACGGCGGGTTCACAATGACCCAAAATAAAGATGCGCTTAAGATGACGTACAGGAGCACCGTCCAGCGATCATAGCGGGCAAGGATGCTGTGCCCACCAACGTTATAGAAAGCGAAAGAAAATGCCGCCCCGAGGGCTGCCAGCACTCCAATCGCGTCCAGACGAAACCCTCCAGAGCCGAATACTCCGATCACCAGGGCAATTCCGGTCACTGCCAATGCCACGGCCGCCACTCGCTGGAGGGTTGGCTTCTGCAGCCCACGTGCGACGGTGTAGAGCAAAACCCATACCGGCGCCGTGTATTGCAGGATGATGGCAGTGGCTACGTTGGTCCTTTGGATCGCGAGGTAATAGAGGTAATTAGACGCCGCCACGCCCAGAACGCCCAACACGAACATCCGTCGCAGATCGGCTGCGGGCAGTAACAGGCGCCTCCATCCACGAAGTAGAACAAGCGCAAACATAAGAACAATGAAAGAAAATGTCGTTCGGCTCTGAGACAAGATAAGGGGATCGATAGGCCGAAGGGTTTCGCCCTTGGGCAATAGCCGCCCGGTAAATGCGGCTCGGCCAAGGGTAGCCGCCACGCCCCACAAGAACGTGGCGCTGGCGATATATAGATATCCGCGGAGAGGTTTGCGATCGTGTATTTCCAATGGCGGATTGCCGATCCCTAGGTCGCAAGCAGGCCTGCAAAGCACCTGCAAATCCGGAAGACTGCCGAGCTTTGCTCGGCCGGACAGCCGAGGGCGGCTGTCCCCACGTGGGTTTTTATATGTACTCGATCACGTAGCTGATCTTCACGGTCTTATGCAGCATGGCTGCGACCGAGCAGTATTTTTCCTCGGAGAGCCGTACCGCGTCTTCAACCGCTTTATGCGAGACGTTTCCGCCTACCCGATAAACCAGACGGATTTCCGTGAAGACGGTGGGCGGAGTGGTAGCCCGTTCCGCTTTGGCCCGCACCTCCAGGCTGGTGAAGGGCTCGCGCTTCTTTCCCAGGATGCTGGCAACATCGTAGCCAGTGCATCCGCACAGCCCGATCAGCACGAGCTCTACGGGACTGTTCCCGGTTTTGCTTGCACCATCTACGACGATCCCATGGCCGCTGCTGGCCTGTCCCAAGAAACGTAGGCTGTCGGTCCAGATCGCCTTCGCCTCAACCATACCGTATCTCCTCTACCGCCGATTATCCGTTTGCGGCTCCGGATGAATCAGCACGCGAAACAACTCCGGCGCCTCCTGCTTGAAGTGGATCTCCAACTCCGTCGAAATATCATGCACCCTGGAGAGCGGCAGGTCGTCAGAAAAGGTGCAGTGGCAGGAGACATAGAGACGCCCGCGCACGTGTTTGACTTCGACTTCGTGCACATCGAGAACTTCGGGAAAATGCGCGACCACCGCCTTCAGTTTCTTTTCCAGGAGAGCATCGCGCCCCACCTCATCGCCAGTTTCGATAGTGGCTGGTTCGCTTTCGATGTGAGTCAGAATGGTGGAAATCTCGGGCACGTCGTGACGAATATCCGATTCGAGCCGCGTCACCTGATCGTGTGCCTCTTTCAAGCTCAACTGTTCATCAAGTTCAAGATGCTGCTCGACATGCAGGCGCCCGCTCAGATCCTGGACACTTATGTCATGCACGTTGAAATTGCTGCGTGTAGCCACGGCACGTACACGATCGAAAATATTTTCTCTCCGTGCCGGCCGCGCCACCGAACGGACGACAACGTCTGCATCGGGTAAGACCCCTTGTACAGCCGAGGTCACAGCGTCGGCGACCTGCTCCGAACGCTGGAAGGTAACGTTGCGCGCCAGACCAATGGAAAGATCCGCGAAATAGCGGTTACCGGCTCGGCGAATGCGCACGCGATCCACTTCGAGTAATCCGTCCACTTTGTTGACCGCTGCCACGATCTTGCCGCGCACGCCCGCGGGGGCGGCGTCGAGCAGAGCGTCGACGGTTCTGCGGGCCAGTCTTGAACTCACGTACACCACCACTCCGGCGACGAAGAGCGCGGCTATAGGGTCGGCGTCGCGCAGCTTGTCCACGCCATACATGCGGCCGAGCAGCACCAGCGCCAATCCCACCACGACAACACCACTTGAGTAGATGTCGGTGGAAAAGTGCAAGGCGTCGGCTTCGAGGGCCTGGCTGTCATACTTCTTCGCAATTCGTCCCAGTGCGCGGGAGCGCCAAAAATCTATTGCCATGGAAATGAACATGACCACAAAGGCGGCGATGCTGGGTTCAATCTCCACATGCCGGAAGAACAGGCGTTTGACGGCCTCGTAGATGATCCAGACACAAGTCAGGAGCAGCAGGCCAGTCTCGATAAAAGCGGAGAAATTTTCCACCTTGCCATGCCCATATTGATGATCGGCGTCGGCGGGTTTGTCGGAGACCCGGACGGAGAGCAATGTGACGACCGCGGCAACCAGATCAAGTCCAGAGTGCGCGGCCTCGGACAGGATGCCCAGACTGCCGGTGGTCACTCCGACGACAATCTTCAGAGTGGTAATGGTGATCGCCGCCAGCACCGAATTCCCCGCCACGGCGCGTTTTTCGGCACGCATGGAGGCGGGGCTGTCAATCGCGGATGCTCTGGTCATATCAGCATTATCGCCGCTCGTGGCTTCCTCCGCCAATTCACCTTCTCCGACCATTTCCGCCCCGCCGCCGACAGCGGCCCAACTCTGTGCTAGGATTTTCATTGACCTTTTTCGATCTTCCTTGGAGGAATCAGTAAAATATGACGCGATACGGATTAGTCTGTCTGCTGCTTGCAGCCATGGCCTGGGGCCAAGCCGCGAGTTCACCAACCACTACCGCCCAACAGCCGGGTGCGCCGCCGAGCGTTGCCGGCAATCCCGCCCAGGACAAAGAAGCTGAGGCTGCGAAAGTTGCGCCCGATGCGCCCGTGATCACGATAAATGGATTGTGCGAACACCCGCCCGCGGACAAAACCGCCGATCCCAACTGCAAAACCGTAATCACCCGAGCTGAATTTGAAAAAATCGTGGACACAGTTCAGCCCAACATGCCCCCCCGCGTCCGCCGGCAATTCGCTACCCGCTATAGCATGGCGCTGGTGACGGCGGAAAAAGCCCACGACATGGGTTTGGATCAGGGACCGAAGTTCGAGGATCGTATGAAGCTGATGCGTCTCCAGGTCTTGTC
>Ga0187805_10000917_pt1 | contig 10340 bp, 8 predicted proteins | sample NC_wetland_sal_i_6_FD_132965 | JGI IMG/M metagenome (GOLD analysis project Ga0187805, IMG submission 132965) | Wetland sediment microbial communities from Neuse River Estuary, North Carolina, USA - Control_5 | ecosystem: Environmental > Aquatic > Freshwater > Wetlands > Sediment | place: USA... | reverse complement strand
GCGCTGGAGTTCAGCTTGATGACGTTGTAGCCGCCGGCCAGCAGCGCCTCGCCGCCGGACACCGAGAACTGGCCGAGGACGTCGATCGTCCCGCCGGTCAGCGCGAGGATCGACGGGGGCTGGGTGTCGTAGAAGGTGAATTGGGTCCCCGAGGGCAGCGCCTTGGTGCCCCAGTACGACTCGTTCCGGGTGAAGGTGGCGCCCGACTTCGCCGTGTACGTGCCCAGCACGAACGGCCCGGTCCCGACGAACGAGCTCTGCCACTGCGTGGGCGCGTAGTTGTTCGGGATGATGATCGTGTTGTAGTTGTCCGAGGAGACCAGGTACGGGAAGTTCCCGTTCGGGGCCTCCAGGTTGAAGGCGACCGTGAAGTCGTCGACCTTCTGCACCCCGGTCGGCTTGAGCACGCCGGCGAACGCGGACAGGGCGGCCGACCCCGGGCCGGCGTACAGCTTCATGGAGTACACGACGTCGTCGGCGGTCAGCGGGGCGCCGTTGTGGAACTTGACCCCCTGCCGGATCTTGAACGTCCAGACGGTGGCCGTGGAGTTCGGCGACCAGCTCGTCGCCAGCACCGGCTTGAGGTTCAGCGTCTGGTCGGACAGGACCAGGTACTCGCCGGTCTGCGCGAGCATGTCGAGGCCGCCCTGGTCGGCGACGGTGATCGGGTTGATCGCCGCGGCCGGCGTGGTGATGCCGACCCTGATCGTCGCCCCGGACGCACCGGCGGCGGGGGACGAGGCGCCGGTCGACGCGGAACTCGACGAACTCGACGAGCTCGAGGAACTGCCGCACGCCTCGAGGATCGACCCGAGCACCGGGACGGATATGCCGACGACGGTGGCGCGGCGGATGAAGTCGCGGCGGGACAGCCGCCCCGCGGCGAACTCGTCAATGACGTGGTTAGCAAGCTCACCCTGGTCCTGGCGCAGTCGCCCGAGCCGGCGGTGGTCGATCTTCCTGGTCATGAGGAACCTCCCTGGGATGGGACGGATTGGCTGCGCTGGAGATCTCGCAGTTCGGCGAGCGGGATGTGGCAACGGATCTGATGGCCCGGTTCGTCCTCGTGCAACGGTGGTTCGGTGGACTCGCACTCGCCGGTCGTCAGCTTGCGGGGGCATCGGGTGTGGAACACGCAGCCGGTCGGCGGGTTGGCCGCGGACGGAATCTCGCCGGTCAGCTTGATCCGGTCGGGCCGCTCGCCGTCGAGCGACGGCACGGCGGAGAACAGCGCCTCGGTGTACGGGTGGTGCGGGCCGGCGAAGACGGTCTCGGCGGGCCCGACCTCCATCACCCTCCCGAGGTACAGCACCACGATGCGGTCCGACAGGTACCTGACCAGGCCCAGGTCGTGGGAGATGAACAGGTAGGTGGCCCGCTCGGTCTGCTGCAGGTCCGCGAGCAGGTTGAGGATGGCCGCCTGGACCGACACGTCGAGCGCGGACGTGGGTTCGTCGCAGACCACCACTTCCGGTCCGGGGCCGAAGGCCCGCGCGATCGCCACGCGCTGCTTGAGCCCGCCGGAGAGCTGGCTCGGGCGCAGCGGCAGGTGCCGGTCCTCCAGCCGTACCGAGGCGATCAGTTCCTCCAGCCGGTCGCGCAGGGCCTGGCCCGAGAGCCCGGCGAGCTGAGCCAGCGGGCGGCTGATCAGGGCCCGCACCGCATGGCGCCGGTTGAGCGCGGAGTCCGGGTTCTGGAACACGATCTGCAGCGTGCGCAGGACCTCCCGCGGCCGCCGCCGCGCGTCCGGGCTCAGCGGCTTGTCGTGCAGCGTGACGATCGAGCCCGCATCCGGCTTGGTGAGCCCCAGCAGGACCCGCGCCAGCGTGGTCTTGCCGCTGCCCGACTCGCCCACCAGCCCGAGCGTCTCGCCCCGCTCGAGGGCCAGGTCCACCCCGGCCAGGGCCCGGACGCTGCCCCCGAAGGTCTTCGACACCCCCTCCATCACGACGAGCGCCCCGTCGGCTCCGTCGCTCCCGTGGCCCGCGAGCTCGGGGATCGCGGCCGGAGTGGCGCGGGGCAGGTCCGGGGCCTGCTCGTGGAAGAAGCAGCGCGAGGTGCGGGTGGCGTCGACCAGGAAGAACGGCGGGTCGGTAGTCCGGCAGCGCTCCTGGACCAGCGCGCACCGCGGCGCGAATATGCACCCGGTTACCGAGGAACCGGGCGTCGGCAGGAAGCCGGGGATCGTGTCCAGCCGGTCGCTGTCCTTGCGCTGCCCGCGCCGCGGGATGCAGCGCAGCAGCCCGACCGTGTACGGATGCCGGGGGTTCTCGAACACCGCGCGCGCGGGTCCCTGCTCGAGCAACTGACCGGCGTACAGCACGCCGACCCGGTCGCACATCTTGGCGATCACCGCCAGGTTGTGGCTGATGAACAGCACCGTGGTGTCGAGTTCCTGGCGCAGGGCCGCGACCAGGTCGAGCACCTCGGCCTCGACGGTGGCGTCCAGCGCGGTGGTCGGCTCGTCGAGGATTAGCAGCGACGGCGAGCGGGCCAGCGCCATCGCGATGACCGCCCGCTGCGCCATCCCGCCCGACAGCTCGTGCGGGTACCGCTGCATGACCCGGGCCGGGTCCGATATCTGCACCTTGCGCAGCATCTCCTCGGCCGAGGCCGTCGCCTCGTCGCGGGACTGGCCGGCGATCGAGAACACCTCCGCGATCTGCCGGCCCACCCGGATCGACGGGTTGAGCGCCCGCCCCGGCTCCTGGTACACCATCGAGACGGTGCGAGCCCGTAGGTCCCGCAGCGCCGTCCGGCCCATCGAGAGCGGGTCGAGCCCGTTGATGCTCACCGTCCCGCCGCTCACCCGGCCGTTGCTGGGCAGGTAACGCACCAGCGCGAGCGCGACCGTGGACTTGCCGGAGCCGGACTCGCCCACCAGCCCGTAGGACTCACCGCGCGCGATCGAGAACGTCACGTCCCGCAGCGCGAGGCGGTCCTGGCCCCGGACCTTGTAGGTGACGTCCAGGTTCGTGACGGACAGGGCCTGCGCCGGAGCAGCGGGAGCAGCCGGGTCGACCGGAGGCGCGGAGTCGGCGGTCATGAGGCGAGCACCTGCTCAATCGAGTCCGCGATCAGGATGACGGCGACCACCAGTGAGGCGATGGCGAGCGCCGGGAACAGCGTCTGCCACCAGTAGCCGGGCAGCAGGTTGATGTAGTTGGCCGAGATATCCGCGCCCCAGTCGGGGGTGGGCGCCTGGACACCGAAGCCGAGGAAGGACAGCGTGGCGATGGCGAAGATCGCGTAGCCCAGCCGGACCGTGAACTCGACCAGGATGGCCGGCATGACGTTCGGCAGGATCTCGCCGAACATGACCCGGACCGGGCTCTCGCCGAACAGCCGGGACGCGGACACGTAATCCTGCTGCCGCTCGACCAGCGTCGCCGCCCGGACCGTGCGCGCGATCAGCGGCGTGAAGACCAGGCCGACGACGACGATCAGCGTCCCGGTGGAGGGGCCCACGGCGACGACGAACAAGAAGGCGATGATCACGAGAGGCAGCGCGAGGAAGGCCTCCACGATCCGCCCGGCGATGAGGTCGAAGACGCCGCCGAAATAGCCCATGGCCAGGCCGAGGATGGTACCGAGGACGGTGCCGAGGACGGTGGCCAGCGGCGTGATGATCAGGATGTCCCTGGACCCGGTGATGACCCGGGACAGGATGTCCCGGCCGAGCGGGTCGGTGCCGAACCAGTGCGCCGCGGACGGGGCGGCGTTGGGGAGGAGTAGCTGCTGCGCGAGCGGGCTGTACGGCGCGAACCAGTGCCCGAAGATGGCGCAGACCACCCAGAACAACAAGATGCCCGCCCCGACGTAGAACGTCGTCCTGCGCAGCAGCAGCCGAAAGGCACCCGGCGTGGCTCGGCCCGCGACCGCGACCGCCGTCGCTGCCGTCGCCCCGAGGTACCCGGTCGTCATGCCCAGGGACCCAGGACGCTGAACGGGCTCGACGGGCAGCGCGTCGTCCGGTCCGGCCGGCGGCTGGAGCAGGCCGCTCATTCGCTACCACCCCCGATCCGCAGCCGCGGGTTCAGGTACGTCAGCAGCAGGTCCGCGATGAGCGTGGCCAGCACGTAGACCACGCCGATGATCAGGATCCCGGCCTCGAGCATCGGGAAGTCCTTGGCGATCGCGGCCTTGTAGATCAGGTTCCCGAGCCCCTGGTAGTTGAACAGCGTCTCCACCACCACCAGCCCGCCGATCAGGTACCCGGTCTGGGTCGCGATCACGGTGATGGTCGGCAGCAGCGAGTTCCGCAGCACGTGCCGGCGGATCACCGTCGCCCGCGGCAGCCCCTTCAGGATCGCGGTGCGCGTGTAGTCAGAGTTCAGCGCCTCGATGGTCCCCGCCCTGGCCATACGGGCAATGTACCCGAACAGAACCAAAACGAGCGGTATAGCCGGCAATATCAGGTGCCTGAACTGCTGGAAGTCCGAGGCGTTCGCTCCGGCCGAGGCGGTGACCGGCAGCGCCTTCAACTCGACACCGAAGATCACGATGATCACGACGCCGGACACGAACTCGGGGACGGTGGACAGGGCCAGCCCGGTCACCGAGATGAACCGGTCCGCGGCGCGCCCCGCGTACAGCGCGGCGATCACGCCGCCGATGATGGACAGCGGCACCACGATCACGAAGGCGAGCGCCGCCAGCTTGATCGAGTTGAGCAGCGCGGCCCGGACGAAGGGCTCCACCGCGGTCCGGTAGGAGTACGAGGTACCCATGTTGCCGTGTAGCAGCCCGCCGATCCACGACAGGTACCGCGTCAGCAGCGGCCGGTTGACCCCAAGCTGGGCGTCGAGCGCCTTCACGGCGCTCGGCGCGGCCAGATTGCCCAGCGTCGCGCGCGCGGGATCACCGGGGAGGATCTGACCTGCGAAGAATACGATCAGGCTGAGGATCCACAGCGTGAGGATCATCAGCCCTAGGCGCCGCAGCAGGAACGTTGCCATTTCTGGCCTCCTTGAATGCCGGGCCGCCTGATGCGGAACGTTCCAGAGCGGCACAGCCTAGCTCAGTTATAGATGGGTGAGCAATCAATGACGATCATGCTCAACGGAAGTGATCTGACTGTTACGCAGGTGCTCGCGGTGGCCCGGCGCGGCGAACACGTGGCCATCGCGCCTGACGCAATCGAGGCCATGAGTCAGGCGCGACAGGTGGTGCAGGAGGTACTAACGAAGGGCGAGCCGGTCTACGGCCTGACCACGGGCGTCGCCGAACGCAAGTCCTTCCTCCTCGACCCCGCCGAACGCCGGCGGTTCAACCACCGCCTCGTCCTCAACCACCGGATGGCGCAGGGCCAGACGGCCCCGCCCGACGTGGTCCGCGGCGCGATGGTCTGCCTGGCCAACAGCTACGCCAAGGGTGTCACCGGGGTCCGCCCCGAGCTCGCCGAGATGATCGTTACGCTGCTGAACGAGGGCTTCGCGCCGCCCGTCCGCAGGCTCGGCTCGGTCGGCCAGGGCGACCTCGGCCCGATGGCCGACCTCGCGCACGGGCTGATCACCCGCAGCGGCTTCGAGGTCGCCGAGAACGAGGGGCTGGCCCTGATCAGCAGCAACGCCTTCACCACGGCCTGGGCCGCCATCGCGCTGGCCGACGCGCAGACCCTGATGGACTCATTCGACGTCGCGGGCGCGCTGGACCTGGAGGCGTTCGGCGCCAACCTGACCTGCCTGCACCCGGTCATCGAGCAGACCCGGCCGTACCCGGGCCTGACGGCCACCCTGCACCGGCTGCGCGCCCTGCTCGAGGGCAGCCACCTGTGGCAGCCCGGCGCGGCCAGGTTCCTCCAGGACCCGCTGACCTTCCGCTGCCTCCCGCAGATCAATGGCGCGGCCCGTGACGCTCTCCGCTACGCCACGAACATCCTCCGGATCGAGCTCAACGCCTCCCAGTCCAACCCGGTGGTCGTGCTGGCCGAACGCCGGATCGTCTCGGTCGGGAACTTCGACATCGGCCCGCTGGCCGCCGCGCTCGACTTCGCCAGGATCGCGCTCGCCCCGGTGGTGACCAGCGCGAACGAGCGCGCGGTCAAGCTGCTCCAGGCCCCGTTCTCCGGCCTGCCCGCCGGCCTGGCCCAGGTCGCGGGCTCGCCCGACGACGCGCTGTCCGAGCTGGCCGTGGCCGGCCAGGCCATCACCGTGGAGGCGCGCACCCTGGCCCACCCGGTCTCCTACGAGCTGGCCAGCTCGGTGAAGGGCGACGGCATCGAGGACCGGGCCACGATGGCGCCGCTGTCGGCGCGCCGCCTCGCCGACATGGTCGACCTGTCCGCGCGGGTCGCGGCGATCGAGCTGGTCGTCGCCGCCCAGGCCATCGACCTGCGCGCCCCGGGCCCGCTGGGCGCCGGCACCGCGCAGGCGTACCGCATGATCAGGAACCTGGTCCCGTTCACCCGGGCCGACGACACCCTGCCCGCCGACCTGGAGCCCGTCGTCGAGCTGGTCACCCGCGGCCTCCTGGCCCGGCTCGACCCGGTCCCGGCGCCCTGAGCGCCGTATAGCATGCCCCCATGCAGGAGCACAGCGTTCAGATCGGCGAGAGCTTCGTGGGCGAGGGCGCCGAGGCGGCCCACGTCAACACCGTGCTCGGGGACCGCGAGGGACCGGTCGGCGCGGCCTGGGCGACCGCGCTAGCCACGCCGCGCCAGGGCCACATCCCCTTCGTCACCGTGCTGCGCCCCAGCCTCCCGGTCAAGCCGCTGACCCTGTTCGTGAACAAGGCGCCGGTCCTCGACGACGCCCACGCCAACCTGACCTGGGGTGCCGCCCAGGCCGGCGTGGCGGGCGGGGTCGCCGACGCGGTCGCCGGCGGCATCATCAGCGAGCAGGCCGCCGAGGACCTGGTCCTCATCGCGGCCGTCTGGGTGAACCCGAACGCCAGGAACGCCGGGCTGGTGTACCGGAACAACCGCGCCGCGACGCGCAACGCGCTGCAGGCCGGCGCCCAGGGCACCCCCAAGGTCGCCGACGTCCTGGCCGCCAAGGACGCCCCGTACAACCCGTTCTTCACCCCGGAGTGAAGATCACGGCCATCCGGCTCGACCGGATGCGCCTGCCGCTCGACCCCCCGTTCCACGCGGCCTGGGATCCCGCGCCGCGCCGCCACGTCGACGCCACCCTGGTCCGGGTGGAGACCGACGAGGGCGTCACCGGGTACGGCTCCGGCGACACGATGGACGGCTTCGAACCGTTCGAGCCCCTGTTCGCCGGCCGCGACCCGCTGCGCATCGCCGACCACGTCCGGACCATCGAGACGATCGGCTTCCACGCCGGCCGGTACTGGCCGCTCGAGGCCGCGCTGTGGGACATCCTCGGCCAGGTGACCGGCCAGCCCGCCAGCGTCCTGCTCGGCGGCGCCACCCGCCGCCTGCCCGCGTACGCCTCATTCGGCCAAGCCAGCACCGCGCCGGCCCGCGCCGAGGCCGCGGCGGCAGCAAAAGCCGCCGGCTTCCGCGCGATGAAAATCAGAATTGACCGAACGAACGTTGGTGCCTCCCTCGCGGCCATCCGGGCCACCAGGGCGGCCGTCGGCGACGATATCGCCCTGATGGCCGACCTCAATCAGTGGTGGCGCATGCCCGGTGACCTCACCCCGGCGCTCGACCTGGCGGCGGTCCGCCGCATCGCCGCCGAGCTCGCCGAACTCGGCGTCCTGTGGCTGGAAGAACCCCTGCCCGCGGGCGACCTGGACGGCATGCGCGCGCTGCGCGCCCAGGTCAGGGTGGCGGGCGGCGAAATGGCCAGGACCCCCGCCGAGCTACTCGCCGCGCTGGACGCCGGCGCCCTCGATGTGGTCCAGCCCGACGTGGTCCTCTCGGTCGGCCTGCTCCGCGCCAGGACCCTCGGCGAGCTGGCCCTGCTGCGCCACCGCTGGTTCACCCCGCACACCTGGACCAACGGCCTCGGCCTGCTGGCCAACCTGCACGTGGTGGCCGGCGTCGGCGGCGGCCCCTACGTCGAGTTCCCGTACGACCCCCCAGGCTGGACCCCCGAACGCCGCGACTTCTTCCTAGCCGAGCCCCTCCGCCCCGACGCCGAAGGATTCCTGACCATCCCCGACGCCCCAGGCCTAGGCGCCCGCATCGACCCCGCCGCCGTATCCCGCTACGCCCGCTAACCGCGAGGCCGCCCACGACGCCCGCCCACCGCGCGGCCGCCCACGAGGCCCGCCCACCGAGAGCAATCCCTATCCACGCCGTCCCGACCCCCCAGGCCGCGTGCCCCCACCGCTGCCGACCCCGCCCGCCCATCCGATATCAGTCACCTCACAGGCACCATTAGTCACGCGCCCACCGCGCCCCGTTTGGGGCTCGTGGCCTACCAGCCCGTGTATTGGTGCTCGTGACCCACAAGCCCCATTCGGCCACGCCGCTTTGGGGGTAGGGTGCCACAACGCCCGTCTATCGGTAGCGGGGGTCCCCATGCTCCATTCGGTCACACGCGCTATTCGGGCGTTGGGTGCCACAAGGCCCGTCTATCGGGTGCCGGGTGCCCCAAGCCCCGATGCCGCCCCTACCGTGGTCGGCCGGGCTCCACGAGGCCGACCCAGGGTGGCGCGTCGTCCGCTTCGGCGGCGCCCGCGTTGGCGGCCAATCGGTCGAGCAGGTCGCCGAGGCGGTCAAGATCGGGCTCGGACAGCCCGGCCCTGAGCTTGGAGTCGAAGGCCACGGCCGCCTGCTGCAGCCGGGTGAACGCGGCCTGCCCGGCCTCGGTCAGCTCGACCACGTGGATCCGGCGGTTGGCCGTATCGCGCGTGCGGGTGATCAGGCCGCGGGCGTCCAGCGCGTTGAGGTGATGCGTGAGGGTGGCCTCCCGGATCCCGACCGCCTCGGCCAGTTCGCGCTGGTTGGCCGGCTTGCGGATCGTGAGGTTGAGCAGGATCAGCCAGGTCGGCAGCGTGCCGCCCGCCTCCTCAAGCGCCTCCTCGAACGCGCGGCCGACCGTGCGCGCCGCGTGGTTGAGCCGCAGGCCGATCGGGACGCGGAATCCCTCTCTCACAAACGCCAGCCTACCACCAGGTATCGATATCTAAGTATTCGACATCTAACTATTAGCTGGACATCCACCCTCACGGGGCCGTCTGCCTCAGGTCGTCGAGGCGGCGGAGGGTGCATTCGAGCGCCTCGGTGAGCCGCTTGCGGTGACCGGTGGCCAGCAGGTCAAGCACCAGGCCGGTGAATGTCGCCTTGACCAGCGACGCCTCGCGTTCGGCGTCCTCGGGATTGATCCCGTCGGCGATCAGGCCTGCGGCGATGTCCTCGCGCCACAACGAGATCTGCTCCGCACGCACATCACCGGGCAGGCCGCTGACCGTGGCGTCCAGCGTGGCGGCTTCGAGACCCAGTCGCACCAGCGCCAGGTGCTCCGGGCTGCGGTTGATCCACCGCCACCAGCGCCGCTGCAGTTCCGCCGTGGAGAGGTGCGGTACCTGCCGCCGCCACTGCCCCTCGACTCCTCGCTGAATCTCGGCGGCCCGCCGCAACGCGGCGACCACCAGTTCGTCCTTGCTGCCGAAGTGATACACCAGCGCGTTGACCGACACCCCCAGCGCGCGGGCCACCGGCCGCAGCGACACTCCGGCGAGGCCGTTCCGGCCGAGGTAGCCGACCACCTCGTCCAGCAACTCGGTCCGTCGTTCGAGGTCAGGATGGCGTCCCATCAGTGTCGTGACGTCCCGTTAGACGCGCATGCGATGGCCCGCCGGGTCGAGCACCGGTTCGGATAGCAATCTCGCCGGACGGCGCTGGCCGATGATCTCCACCTCGAACGTCGCGCCGGGCACGGCGAGTTCGCTCGGCACGTAGCCGAACGCGAGCGAGCGGCGGCTGTAGTGCGCATACGCGCCGGACGTCACCCAGCCCACCACCGCCCCGCCGTGCCAGATCGGCTCGTCGCCGAGAACGTCAGCCGGCTCCGCCGGATCGGGGGTGATGTCGAAGTACCCGAGCGTTCTCACCGGGCCGCGCGCTAGCTCCGCCTCCACCGCAGCGCGGCCGATGAAGTCGTGATCGAGCTTGAGTGATCGGTGCATTCGCGCCTCCACCGAGGTGTAGATCGGACGGTACTCGCGCGCCCACGTGCCGAACATCTTCTCCATGCGCAGCGACATCAACGCCCGGAACCCGAAGAGGCCGATGCCGTAGGGCTGCCCGGCCTGCCATAGCAGATCGAACAGTGCTCGCTGGTACTCCGGCGCGACCCAGATCTCGTAGCCGAGGTCCCCGGTGTACGTCATCCGGCCGACGTACGCGGGGATCATCCCGACGTCGATCCGGCGGAACGTCATGAACGGGTAATCCTCGGTGGCCAGCGAAACGCCGGTGACCG
>Ga0187805_10000916_pt1 | contig 10341 bp, 8 predicted proteins | sample NC_wetland_sal_i_6_FD_132965 | JGI IMG/M metagenome (GOLD analysis project Ga0187805, IMG submission 132965) | Wetland sediment microbial communities from Neuse River Estuary, North Carolina, USA - Control_5 | ecosystem: Environmental > Aquatic > Freshwater > Wetlands > Sediment | place: USA... | reverse complement strand
CTTCGAAGTCATCGGGATTTTTCTGGAGGTTATGGCGGGCCATCGCTTCCTGGATGAGCGCGCGCGGGTCGGCAGTGGCTCCGGGAGAATCTTTCGGCAGGACTTGGAGCCAGAGGTGGGCCATTTCGTCGGTGGCGCGGTTGCCGGCGAGAACGCGCTGAGGCGGATTATGGGGATTGCGAATGTTGTCGGATGAGTTGTCGTACGTGAAGCGCATGGAGATCGTAGTGCCCTTCGGCAAAGTTACGAGGTGCGCGTAACGGTACACGGCCTGCCAATTGAGATCCCAGCGGCCAATGTGAATCAGAGATTCTGTTGTTCCGTCGGGCAGCGTTGCAAGAGCTTGGAGATCCTTGCCGAGATAGTGGGCGTGCGGGTAGATGGCGAGGAGATCGACGTCAACGGGTATCGTGAAATCATCGGTGACAAGGAAATTGCTTTCGCCGGGCGGGATGTCGAGCATGCGATCGTTCTCCATCTGGAGAAGGATGGGATGCAACGAAGCGGGCGTTTCGGTGAAGTAGAGGCCGAGACTCGGCTGAAGGATTTCCGGCTTGCCTGACGGCTGCAGGTGAGTGTTAAGGACGAGATCGGTGTCTTTGTCGAGACGAAGAGCCATGTTGTCGGGCTCGACGTAGGGCGCGGAGCCGGGCTTCCAGAATAGAAAATGACTGTCGGGGTCAAAAACTTCGGATTCGATGATGAGCTCCATTCCACCGAAACCTCCGCCGGGTTCTTTTTCCAGGTGGCGAGCGGCTTGACCACGGTCGACCAGGACGTTCGCATGGTGAACGAGGCGCTTGTCGCCGGGTCTGATCTCGATGGCCTTCAACCAGCGAGTGCGGTCGACCGGAGTTCGAAAGACAAAATTCCAGTAGGTGTCTGAGCCTCCGGCGGGGAGTGAGAAAGGCTTTTGCGCTTTGACGATTACGTCGGGCTTGCCGAGCTGCCAGCCTTCAATGAATTGCGGCTTCGCAGGAAGATCGGAGGGATCGCCTTCGACAGCGCCTTGGTCGACCCATGCCTGAATGCGGGCGATTTGCTCGCCGGAAAGACGCAGATCGTCCGCAAATTGCAGCTCGCTGGGTTCGGGAAGCCAGGGTGGCATGATGCGGCGTTGTGTGACGGCGGCGATTTGGTGGGCGTGAGTCTTGGCGTCGGCGTAAGTCAGCAGAGAGAAAGGGCCGGCTTCGCCAGGACGGTGGCATGAAGCACAGGAGTGAAAGAGGATGGGAGCGATGTCGCGAGTGAAGGTTATCTGTTGCTGCGACTCAGCGGGCGGAGAGGCAGACTGGCGCGCGTCCGCTGAGTGTTGCGCGTGCCGCGCCCCGGCGGTGGCCGACAGTAGAGCGAACAGCAACAGGGATGCGGCAAGGCCCTGTGACACGCGGGTTGTTTTCCGGGTCATTCGAGATCCGAGATGTAGCATCCGACGGCGGAAACAGTATCGGCAGGCAGAGTCTTGCCGTAGACGGCGGCCTGGATGGCGTCGTCGAGCTCGTGGGTCGTTGGCGCGGTGCGGGCACGGCCGAAGTCTTCGTAGAGATTGTCGATGCGGCCGTGGTAGATAAGCCGGTGATTCGTGTCAAAGACGGCCGCTTCGGGTGTGATCTGGACGTGGCTTTGCCTGACCAGTGCGTGCTGAAGATCGCGAAGGGCGGGGAGTTTGTAGCCGAAGTCCTGCACGTGCTTGCGGATCATCTCGGGCGATTCGGCTTTACTAGGGTAGACGAGCCAGAAAGCGGCTTTGTCCAGATGTTGGGCGCTGAGGTGCTGAATTGTAGGGGAATAGCGATTCGAGACCGGACAGTCCGTGCGCACGAAAATGAGGACGACAATTTTTCCCGGAGAAGACTTGAAGGGATCGACCGGAGTTCCGCTAAGGTCAAGAGCAGTGGCCTGGGCAGCATGCGAAAACGTAAGGAAAGACGGGAGGAACGCCGCGACAAAGGCTGAGAGAACTAGCGTCCGGCGAAGGATTCGGAAGGTGTGACAACTGCGGCCCATACTCGCAAGAAATGGTACTGCGGCGCGGAGTGCTTGTCTATTTGGGCGGCGGAATTGGCTAGCCGAGCGACCCAAAGAGAAGCCGATAGGGAATGCCGTAGTCAGCTCTGCGCAACAGGCGCAGGAGCCGGAAGAAGAGTAGTTCTAAGCGCGGCTGTGGCCGGCATTTCCACCCATTTGTACAACAACAGGGACAACAGGACGATGATCAAGACGAGCGCCAAGTCTCCGATGTGCGTAGGGTTCCAGTAAGGAGCAGATATCTGGTGGGCGAGATCCCATAGAGGAAAGTGAAGCATGTAAAGGCAGAAGCTGGACTGGCCGAGCATGATAAACCACCGCGGCTGAAACAAGCGAGCGGCAAAGCCTCCGCTCGCCAAGCTCGAAACAACCAGTGCGAGCAAAGGCGCGAGCAGGCCCGAATTGATTATGGGATAGGGAACGTGATGACCGAGAAGCAGGGCCGCGAGAAGCAACAGGCCGGAGAAAAGAAACACCACCGTGGACCTCTGAGGCCGGAAGCCACCAGTGAGCAGGAAGAGTCTTCCGGCCATTACTCCCATAAAGAACTCCGGCAGGCGGACAAGGGGGTTGTACTTGAGGATGTAAAGCCAGAAACCCGCGCTTCGACTGTCAATCTGGTGCAGACCGTCCGGATTCCAATGCACGTAGGCTAAGGACAGACCGATCGAGATGACCCACGCCAACGCAGCAAAGAGCAAGCAGGAGCGCTTGGAACTGGAACGCGTCAGGATCAAGAGCACAGGCAGACTTAGATAGAAAAAGGCCAGGTTAGACAACGCCCACGCCGGACCGTTCCAGTAAAGGGCAGCACTTGGAGACCAAGATTGCAGTAGCAGCACCGTGAGCGTTGCTTTGCCTGGTGAAAAACTCGAGTGCCAAAACATCAAAGGGAGGGCCGCCAGCAGACCCAAAAAGTACACGGGAAGAAGGCGGGCGCAGCGCCCCAAGAAGAACTTTCCGTAATTCATTTCGCTGCGATCCACTCGCTCCGCGTAGTTGTAAGCCAATAAAAAGCCGGACGAGACAAAGAAATAGCTCACGCTGATGGGCGTCACCATTAGACCGCGCCACCAGAAGGTTTTGTCGTCCCAGGCCACGAAGTGGTACAGCGCGACGCGCACAGCGGCCAGGAAACGAACACTCGTCAGCGGAGCGAGAGCTGCTTTAGGAACCGGCATTTTCCACTCGCTAGAGACGGTGGACCGCAACGAAGAGCTTTTTCACCTACGGCCGCTGCGTGCAGCCGTCGAAAACGCGGGCGAGCGCGTATTGACGATGGAAACCCAGGAATCGGACGTCGCAATCGTCGCAGCGATAGGGCCAGACGTAGAAAAGCGGGTAGAGAAACTGCTCGATAAGACCCCTTCGACTGGAACGCCGCACCAAGGTGCCCTCACATTGCGGGCACTCGTTTATTCTTTTTGCGAACAGCAGTCGCATGGCTGGTTTTCGAAACCTCTGTATTGTGTAACACGGCTGTTTTGGGAGCTTCAACGAGCGTGAGTCTTGAAGTTTCGAGTTAGATACTAGTCGAAGGAGGAGTCGCTACTGCACCGCGGGGAAGCGGACTGGGGTTGCGTGGACAACATATTCGTTGCGGTTGACGTGGGTGATCTCCACGATGCGGCCCGACGGCTCGGTAAGTTTCACGTGCGTGGCCTCGTTGTTGGAGCCCATGGTGTATTCCATCTGATACACGCCGACGTCAGCGAGTGTTTGGCGCACGACACGCCCAGCAGAGTCATATTCGTTCGACAGGATGGTGGCCGCTGAATCGCCAGGGCGTCGAATCACGGCGAGGCCGGTCATGCGATGAGCTAAGTTGTAGGAGTAAACAGTGACCTGACCGTCGGCGTGAGTGACGCGCACGAGGCGGCCCGGAATGTCATAGGCGTATGACACTTGGTTCCCGCTGGAATCCTTCCCTTCAGCCAGCCGATGCTGCGGACCGTTCTGAAACTCAATCCCCTGGTTATCGCTGGAGGTCAGGCGATGGAGGTCGCCACCATCGTCACGATCGAAAGTTAGGGCGTGGCCCTGCGAGTCTTGGTAGCCGAGCCAGAAACACAGTGGGTTATTGGTACAGGCGCGAAATTTAAACCATTCGCCGTCACGATGCACCAGCTTCAATTGGCCGGAGTCCCATGTCATCCGGCCCCTATACCACTCTTCTCCGGAATTGGAACGATTTTCGAAAACGACATCGGGAGTCATGCCGAGGCCCTGGGATATTCGTTGGAGACGTTCGCGACTGCCGTTCTCATAAATGACTTCGATGGACGCGAGCTTGGCGGGGTCGTCGGAATAGAGCCAGTTGTTGTAGTTGTGCGTAGTTCCACGGCCAAGCGCCATCGGAACTACATATTGCGAGCGGTAAGCGCGGCGGAATTCGATGGGAGGAGTGGAGTCCAAATGAAAGTCAATCGTGGATTGGAAGAATTCGCCGCTCGCTAGCTGGGTTTCAAAGAGCTCCTCGTCGGTCGACAGGGCCGTATCCACGTGGCCCGAGTCGTCCACGGAGGGGGCTAGAAGCCGGAGCGTGCCCGTCTTGTAAGAATAGGCATACAGAAGAGCGGGCCAATCGACGATGCGCTGGCCGTTGACAGACTCTTCGGAGTGCAGATCGGATTCGTAGAGATCGTCGGAGCCGCCGTCGGGAGTTAACGGCTGGTACATGACACTGGTCGGATCAAAACTGCGCGGCAGATGAAAATACGTGAGAGCGATGTACTTGGTGAGCATTTGCTTGAAGCCGGCCAACTGGCGCGCAGGATCGTGAGGCCTGCGAAAATCCCAGAAAGCGGGATCGTTGCGGCGGGAAGAGACGATGGCGAATTTGTAGCCGGAGTGGTAGCTGTACGTGAATTTCCAGCCTAGAGACCTCGGGTAAATATCCTCGTCGGTGAGGATGATCATGACGGAGTCTGCCGCCACGGCGAGCTTCGGGTAGGCATGCTTCATGTCGAGAATCATGTCGTCCGCGACGTATTGGCTACGAGGGGAGTCGTAAGAGGCGGGATCGATGGGGGCTTCCGCAAGAACGGTAATGTCGATCTTGAATTTGTCGCGATAGTAGGCGGCGAGGGATTCGACGGGGAAAGCCTGGCGGCCCATAGGAACAAAGTACAGCTTGCCGTGATGCTGGAATTCGTCCGGGTTTGCGACGCCGCCGTGAACTACAGCGCGTTCGTGTGGCACTTGATTGAAGGAGTTGCGGAGGAAGTCCAAAAAGCCTGGCTTGGAAGCAACCCGATAGGTTACGGCGCCCAACGCAGCCAGAATGAGTAGAGACCCGGCAAGAAGAAAACGGAAGGTTCGCGGCGGGTCGGCGGCACCACCACCCATGGAGCCGCCAAGGAAATAGCCGCAACGCGGGCAAGCCGTTTGCGGAGCGGCAAATTCAAAACCGCAGACCGAACATCGCATCGTTTACTCAGTCTAGAAGAGTTGACGGGTGGGGAGTTTCGTTTCTCGACACAAGTCACTTTCAGAGTAAATAGGCAGGGGTCAGCGAAGCTGCCCGGGCTCGATGCCGCTCGCGCGGGCAGCGTCGAGGAGGTCATCGATGGTGGCCTGGATCTTCGTTTTCTTGGCCTGGAGCTGCTGGATTTGTTCCTCAACCGACGAGGAATTGTATTGCCAAGTGTTCTGCGAGAGACCCCCAGCATTTTTCGATTCGCCTTTGCCAAAACTCTTGAGATCGGAGAGCTGTTGATCGACGAGGGCCAATTGCGACTGGAGTTTTTGGAGCTGGTCGCGGAGAGCACGCAGGAGCTTGGGATCAACGGACTTGTTGGAAGCGGGTTTGGGTTCGGCTTTGGAAGGGCTGCGGGGCGCACCGACGACGGAAATGGTGCCACCGGCATCGGCGAGATTATCGTTGGTCCAGACTTTCTTGGGTTTCGGCTTCGTCGAGTTTGACGCCGGCGCTTGGGGAACAGTTGGCGCGGGGTTTTGGGCCTGTGAGCAGGGCGGTGCGGGATCTTGCGAACGCTCCGCGGCACCGACTAGCGCCGGAGAAAGGAAAAGCAAACCTGCGGCGGCGAGCGCACGGATCATAACGACTCCAACCGAGAAATATCTCCCGATACGATTAGGACGAGTGGTTGCCTTACTCAGTATAAGAGGAGAAGGGCTCAGGGATCGGCGCTGGCGGGATTGGGCTTGCCCAACTCGGCACGGATGGCGTCGAGGGCTTCCTTGGGCGGCCCGATGCGGCGGTACTGCGTGTAGAACGTTCGCTCGTGGACGGCAAAGCTCAGAAACAATCTTCGGCCGTCGAAATCGTATTGAGAGTACGAGGGCAGCCAGAGACCGGGAACCATTTCGTAGCGCTCCTGCATGAGATGGCTGCCTTTGTAGACTTTGGCCAGAAAGCCGCCGATGGAGATATCCTCGGTGACTTCGACCTCCACGCGGGCGAGCTGGCCGGCGGCTTCGTCGATCCAGATGTAGCCGCGGACCTTGGCGAAGATGGACGTAGCGCGGGATGTTGCTCTGTACGCGGGATTCGGTTCCATGCGGTACTTGGCGAGCATGCGGTCGGCGCGAGGTTCGGTCGAGATGAAGGTGTAGAGGAAAGCGGTGCGGGTGGCGTCGATCAGTTCGGCGCGATCCTTCTGTTTCTTGGCGATCTTTTCGTAGGCGTCGCGTTGGGCGCGACCGTCTTCGGAGGCCCAAATTAGAGAGCGCTCGAGTTTCTCGAGGTCGGCGCGATAGGCCACCGGATCGGTGGGCTTGCCGTCGGGTCCGACGGGGATGCGGTCGACGCCAGTTCCCGCGGGAATGGCTCGGGAAATCTTGACCTCCGGAGGCGAACCAACCGGGCCTTTGCGAGCTTCGAGCCGCTCAATACGCTCGTAGATTCCCTGTTCTTCGTCATTTTTCTTTTGGTTGGCGATGACGCGATCAAATAGGGCGCGCCTGTCCGCGTCGGTCCGAAGCGGAGCTGGCGCAACCGGAAGGTCTTGTGCGGACAAGCGGCCGGCATAAGCAAGAAGGAAAGCTGCGACAAGAATAGGCGTGGATAACCGCATAGCGGACAAGTCTGAGAACTCCGTCACTGGCTTGAGATTGGATTCGGTGCGGGCATGGATTGTTGCACGACGCCATAGCGCCGGGAGCTAAAGCGTCAATCTTCCTTTGTTCATTATCGCGCAATCGCGGGAGCAAAGGAAAAACTAGGGCTTTGGCTTTTCCGCAGACTTTTGCTGCTGCTGCGCCTCCTCGGTCCAGGGCGGAACGATGCCATTCATGCGCGCGTACGCGATGGATTGACCAAGGTGCTCGCCCATGTGCCCGGTGATCATGATGAACGCGCCGCGCTGAGTGGTTTGACGGTTGAACATTTTTTGCGGTTTGTCGGCGTCCACGTCGCTCAGGGCAAGGATGGCTTGGCGGAAATGGGCGAAGGAGTCCTTCAGGCCTTGGACAGTCTTGGCTTTGTCGCCTGCCGCCGCAGCGATGGCCTTGAAATCGACGCCAGGAGGCGGCTGCGTGCCGAAGGCGCGCGCGATGCCGTAGTTAGCGGCCACGATATGGGCGTAAACCTCTCCGATGGAGCGGACGCCTTCGCCTGGCCGCCAACCATACTTGTCTGCGGGAATCGCTTCAGCCAAGCGTATGTAGCGCTGTTCGTAGTAGGCGATTTCGTCGAGGAACTCGGCGCGCGGACCGGACGTCGGAGCCGAGGAAGCCACTGCGGACGGCCTATCTTGAGCCCGTACCCGACTGGCCCAACCGAGAGCCAATGTTGCAACTATAAGAAAACATATAAGCTTACATCGCATGCGTGCGGCTCCTATACTGAGGTCGAATGGCCCGAAAATTGACGGTACACTGAGAACGTCGCCGAGCGTTGCCTTGGCGAGCCAGACGTAAGGCTACACCCGGCGGGAGGCAAAACAAAAGGGCGTACGAGCGTCTAAAGGGAAGAAATCCGGGAATATACGAAACGAATTGACGCCTTCAGTCGTATCAGATTGCGACGGCACAGAAGACGGAGGTCGGGGTTTGGGTGTAGCTCCACTGGAGAGTTTGACGAGAATTCCTCCCGTTGCATCCGGCGCGCAGGGGAAGAGAAGCGTCGCGCTTGGCGGGTTTCGCGGCAGTCTGGTCACATTGGTTGAGACCTTCCGGCTGGCGCTGGATGCGCTGCGAGCGCACAAGCTGAGGAGCTTCCTGACGCTATTGGGAGTGATCCTGGCGGTAACGACCTTGGTCGCGGTCATGAGCGTGGTGGCCGGACTGAATTTCTACGTGGCCGACCGCGTGGCTAATCTCGGCGCGAATGTATACGTAGTGGATCGTTTCGGAATCATCACCAGTGAAGACGAATGGGTGAAGGCCCAAAAGCGGCCGCTGGTGACGCTGGAAGAATTCGAATGGCTGCGTGACAACATGAAGACCGCGAGCCGCGTCGCCGCTGCGGGCTGGGTGAACATCGACATCCGCTCTGGAAACATTTTGCTGGAAAACACTAGAGTGACCGGCGCGACCGCGGATTACGCCGAACTGCGCAACATCGGCCTCGCCGCGGGACGCTACATAACCGAGGCGGATGACTTGCACCACTCTCCGATTTGCTTTATCGGAACGGACGTGGCGAAAAAGTTTTTCCCAAATGTCGATCCGATCGGGAAGACCATCCGGGCGGGCACGCACACGTATGAAGTAGTGGGCGTGGCGGAAGCGATTGGGAGCGCCTTCGGCCAGTCGCAGGACAATTACATGCTGATTCCGCTGGTGACCTACTACAAGGAATGGCATACCCAGCAGGATTGGCTGGCGATCTTCGTGCAGTCCCAGAACATGGAAATGATGAGTGCATCGCAGGATGAAGCCCGCATGCTGCTGCGCGCGTACCGGCACCTGACTTGGAACGCGAAGGACAACTTCGCCGTTCTTGGCTCCGACTCGATCATGGCTTTGTGGAAGGATTTGACCGGCAACCTATTCGGGGTCGCAATGGCGTTGACGGCGGTGTTTCTGGTCGTCGGTGGCATCGTGATCATGAACATCATGTTGGCGAGCGTGACCGAGCGCACGCGGGAAATCGGAATCCGCAGATCGCTGGGCGCGCGAAGAAAGCACATCATCCTGCAGTTCTTGACGGAGTCGGCTGTGCTTGCGGCCGTCGGCGGGATCATCGGCATCGCGCTGGCTTACGGACTCGTGGCCTTGGGACGCGCCGTGACTTCCATTCCGATGCAGATGCCGCTGAGCGCGGTGATTCTGTCTCTTGCCGTATCCACGGGCGTGGGGCTTTTCTTCGGAATTTATCCGGCGATGCGTGCGGCGAAACTCGATCCCATCGAGGCGCTGCGGGCAGACGGCTGACGTGATATGGCACAGGCACACGGCGAAAACCTGAAGCAAGCGATGGACACGCTGCGGGCGCACAAGCTGCGCAGCGCGCTGACGGTGTTTGGCGTGGTCTTGGGCGTGAGTGTGATCATGCTGGTGGCCGCGCTGATCACCGGGTTCGACCAGCAGATTCAGGAAAACATCAAGCAATTCGGGGCGGATACCGCGTTCATTTCGCGCTGGGACCAGGGGCCGCACAACAACACCCGGCCCCTGGAGGAGCGTCTGCGGAAACCGTTGACGCTGGAAGATGCCGAGGCGCTGCAAGAAAGCTGTCCGGCGGTAAAGAACGTCACCGTATACATTAATTGGTGGGAGAAGCCGCACACGGTGCGGACAAAAGCGGGGGAAGTGACGGCCATCGATTTTCGCGGCGTGCAACCGAACTTCGGCGAAGTCTATGCCAATGCCGCGACGCTTTCCGGGAGATTCATCAGCGAGGGTGATGACCTGCACCGTGAGAAGGTCGTGATGCTGGGAGAGAATGTGGCGCCGGTGTTGTTTCCCGAAGGCTCGCCGGTCGGCAAAGATGTGATGATCGATGGCTCGGATTTTCAAGTGATCGGCGTGGTGGAAAAGCCCAAGGGAGGTTTCGGGACAGGAGACGAGGACCGCCGGGTGCTTATCCCGTACAACACCTTTCGAAAGGTTTACCCCGGAGCCTACGAGAACAACATACGCATACAGGCGTACGCGAACATGCTGGACCAAGCGGTGGACCAAGCGACAGAGGTACTACGACGCCGGCGCAACGTGGCGTATACCGCGAAAAACAATTTTTCCATCGAGACCGCGGAGATGCAGGTGCAGGAATTTCACAATATCGTCGGGATGGTGGCGGTGGCGACGGTGGTGTTGAGCTCGATCGGGCTGCTGATCGGCGGCGTGGGAGTGATGAACATCATGCTGGTCAGCGTGACGGAGCGCACGCGCGAAATCGGCGTG
>Ga0187805_10000915_pt1 | contig 10350 bp, 11 predicted proteins | sample NC_wetland_sal_i_6_FD_132965 | JGI IMG/M metagenome (GOLD analysis project Ga0187805, IMG submission 132965) | Wetland sediment microbial communities from Neuse River Estuary, North Carolina, USA - Control_5 | ecosystem: Environmental > Aquatic > Freshwater > Wetlands > Sediment | place: USA... | reverse complement strand
GAGCAAATCGTCAATTGGGTCCGCGACGATGTCTCGCCTTCGCTTGCCCACTTCGGTCCGCCGCTGCGGGGGCTCGACAATTTCGATTCCTACGAGTGCCGTGGACGCAATCGCGTGCGCGCCGCGCAGCTGAGCGAGCATGGCCGCGCCGATGCGCTCGACGTGCGCGATTTCAAGCTTGCCGACGGCCGCGAGCTCGGCCTGACCGATATCAATGTCGACAAGGACTGGCGCGAAAAAATCCGCGCCAGCGCCTGCGCGCGATTTTCGACCGTGCTCGGTCCCGGTTCGGATGGCTATCACGAAGAGCACATCCATCTCGATCTCGCCGAGCGGCACAACGGTTATAAGATCTGCGAATGGGATGTCCGCGAGCCGCCGCGGCCGGTGGAAGCGCAGACGGAGAAGGAGCCGCAGCCGTCGTCCGATGACGCGAGCTCAGAGGACGAAGAAACCGCGCCGATTCCGCCCGACGAAGTGCCGCTGCCGCGGCGTCGCCCGCTGGCGGCGAACCTGCCGGCGGCCGCGGCGAAAAAATTCGATCGCAATTAAAGCGACCATATTTGAATGGCTTGTGGTGTGTGCGGCACCCCTCCACAATAAGGGCCGAGCGCGCGCCCCAAAGCGTCATGCATAAAAAGCGTCACGCATAAAAGGTTCAAATGTCTCCGCTGAGCAATCTTGCCGCCCGCGACGTCGAAACGCTGGTGCATCCCTATATCGATCTCGCGAGCTTCCGCGAGACGGGGCCGCTCATCTTCGAGCGCGCGAAGGGCGTTTATGTCTACGATACCGACGGCAAGCCCTACATCGAAGGCATGTCCGGGCTGTGGTGCACAGCGCTCGGCTACGGCAATGAAGAGCTGGTCGAAGCCGCGACCGCGCAAATGCGCAAGCTGTCGTTTGCGCATCTCTTCAGCGGCCGGAGCCACGATCCGGCGATCGAGCTCGCGGAAAAGCTCAAAGAAATCGCGCCGGTGCCGATCTCGAAAGTGTTCTTTTGCAGTTCCGGGTCGGAGGCCAACGACACCCAGGTCAAGCTTGTTTGGTATCTCAACAATGCGCTCGATCGGCCCAAGAAAAAGAAAATCGTCAGCCGGGTGAAGGCCTATCACGGGGTCACGGTCGCCGCGGCCTCGCTGACCGGCTTGCCGGGCAATCACCGCGATTTCGATCTGCCGCTGCCGGGCTTTTTGCATGCCGGCTGCCCGCATCATTACCGTTTTGCGCAAGCGGGCGAGAGCGAGGAGGATTTCGCGGCGCGGCTCGCCGGTGAACTCGATGCGCTGATCGAGAACGAAGGACCGGACACGGTGGCCGCGTTCATTGCCGAGCCGGTCATGGGCGCGGGCGGCGTGATCGTGCCGCCGCCCAGCTATTTCGAGAAAATCATGGCGGTCTGCGCCAAGCACGACGTGTTCATGATCAGCGACGAGGTGATTTGTGGGTTCGGCAGGCTCGGCACGGCATTCGGATGCGAGAAGCTCGGCTTCGCTCCGCATTCCATCTCGGTCGCCAAGGCGTTGTCGTCGGCCTACCTGCCGATCGCCGGCGTCATGATCCCGGAGGCGATGTATCAGGCCCTGCTGATCGAGAGCAAAAAAATCGGGACGTTCGGCCACGGCTTTACCTATGGCGGACATCCCGTGTCCGCCGCGGTCGCGCTCAAGGCGATAGAGATCTATCGGCGCGAGCGGATTTTCGACCGCGCGGCCAGGCTTGCGCCGCAGTTCCAGGCGCGATTGAGGGCGCTGAACGACCATCCGCTGATCGGCGAAGCGCGCGGCCTCGGCTTGATCGGCGCCGTCGAATTGGCGGCCGACAAACCGACCAAACGTTCGTTCGCGCCGCAGCGCGCCGTCGGCCCGCGCGTCGTGCAATTCGCCGAAGCCGAAGGCTTGATCGTGCGCGCGGTGGCGGGCGACATACTCACGTTATGTCCGCCGCTCATCATCAGCGAAGCGGAGATCGATGCGCTATTCGATCGCCTTACCCGCGCGCTCGACAACACGCTCGACTGGGTGGTGCGCGAGCGGATCGCGGAACCGTAGAGGCCCGAAAGCAAACGGCGCCGGACCATGCCGGCGCCGCGAAGCTTTTCGATGCTGATTAAGTTCAGTACATCCTGCCCCGGCTCGGCTGGGCCGTGGCGGTAGCTACTTGCGGACTGAACGGCGCATCGCCCTGCTTCGGCGCCAAGACCACGACGATGGTGCCGACCTTCACGCGATTGTAGAGATCGATCGCATCTTCGTTCGTCATGCGGATGCAGCCTGACGAAATCGCTTGGCCGATATATTCCGGCTGGTTGGTCCCGTGGATACGGTACAGCGTGTCTTTATTGCCTGAGTAGAGATACATGCCGCGAGCGCCCAGCGGATTATGCGGGCCCCCGGTCACATACGCCGGCAACGGGCCAAGCCGTTCCTGCTCGCCCGGCGTCGGCACCCAAGCCGGCCATTCTTCCATACGGCCGATCTTGGCGATGCCGCTCCAGGCTTGCGCTTCTTCGCCCACGGCAATGCCGTAACGAATGGCTTGGTCCTTCGGCAGGACGTAGTAGAGGAACTTGTTGTCGCTATCGACGACGATCGTGCCCGGCGCTTCCTTGCGCGTGTAGTCGACGATGTGGCGCTTATATTCGTCAGGAATTTGCGCCTGCGCGTAAGGCAGATTCGACATCAATTGCTTGTCGCGCGCATTCCAACCGGCCTGCGTGGCAGGCTCGATCGTCTCCTGCATGCAGCCGCCAAGTGTGAGCCCAATGATGAGGAATGCAATCGCTCGTGTAGACATCACTCGGTTACTCTCCCCCGTCCGCCACTTCGCCCCCGCCACCGATTTACGGTACTCCCAATACCCAAACCGCTATCGCGGTGCCAGTCGATAGGAGCCCGTGACGGCAAGGTCCGCGAGAGGTGTTGCAGGAATGCCGCAGTTGCCTCTGTTCACCTAGACAAACTGGCTCATAATTGCGGCCAGTTCCGGTCACAGCGGCGTCATGACTATGTCAGCTACGCATTAAGCCGGGGTTGCCACTGCATTTTCGGTGACGTCAATCGGAAATGTCGCCGCGCTGTGCCATTTGTCGCCCAATTCCGTCGCATTCGGTGCCTAAGCGGTCGCCATCTCACACCCAGAGACGAATAAAAACGGGGTTCCGCATGCCGGACGTAAATACCAATACCGAGAAAGCAACCAATCAGACCACCGAAGGGCGCAGGATTTCGGAGGAAAGCCGCCTCCCTCGACCTTCGCTGGACGCCTGCTACGGGCGAATCGGAATTTCCGCGGTTGCCGCTGCCGCGCGCTACCAAGGCGCCACGAAGAACCCGGCTTATGCTCCAACATCGACCCATTGGCGCGATCAACATGCCGGTGAAACGGTTTGAGCTCCCTGCCGCGTCGCCCAGCCGGTAGCGTTTTGGCGGATTGCGATAGGCTTTGGGCGGGAGGCTATTGACCGGCCGTGATCTGCGGCTTGTCGTCCCGGACCGCCCAGACTTCGAAAGCCGCCAGCACGGCCACGACGACGCCGATTACGACGTCGATCGTCATGGCGTCGCTGTTCTGGAAGCCGAGCAGCCAGGGCGATACGATTAGCCCGATCCCGGCGATCAGAATGAACCACTCTTCCCAAACCGCAAAAGCGGCCAGCGCGGCGATCGACAGCACCGCGATGATAATCCCGACGATGGACGCGGTTTGCCACTCTGCGCCCGACGGCAAGTCGAACAGCCAAGGTGAAAAGAAAAGCACGCCGCTGAGGATAAGGTTGACTCCGTCGCAGAGCCGGACATTCGACCAGTCGTCCATTTCCTCCTCCAGGCGCGGCAACACACCCCCCCCGCCGCTGTTGCAACGGCATGCCCTGATTTTGGTTCCCGCGGAGCGCTGGACGGGCGGTGTCGCGTGAGCTCGACTAAGCCGTGGACCTCGGATTTCTCCCGCGCCGAGATCGAAGCGGGCAGGCGGCTGTTTGCCGGAGAGTGGAACTTTCTCGCCGCGGCTGGCTCGCTGAACGCGCTGCCCATTGTGTCGGGAGCTGAGGTCGCCTTTGCCGGCCGGTCCAATGTCGGCAAGTCATCGCTCATCAATGCGCTCACAGGCCGTCACGCGCTGGCGCGCACGTCGCGCGCGCCGGGCCGGACCCAGGAATTGATCTTCTTCGGCGGGCCGCATCGGCTCGTGCTGGTCGACATGCCCGGTTACGGCTATGCCGCCGCCGCCAAGAGTAAGGTGACCGCCTGGACCGGGACCGTCGAGGGCTATTTGCGCAGCCGCGCCAACCTAGCCCGGGTTTATCTGCTGGTGGACGCGCGCCATGGGCTCAAGCCAGGCGACGACGCCATTTTGGATACTCTGGGCAAAGCCGCCGTCAGCCACGAGATCGTACTCACCAAATGCGATCAGGTCGGCGAAGCTGCACTAGCCGACCGGATCGCGGGGATCGCGGCCGCGATGCAAAAACGACCGGCGGCTTTTCCGGACGTGATCGCGACCTCGGCACGCAGCGGCGTCGGGATAGAACGCTTGCGCGCGGCCGCTGCCCGGCTTCTCGCCGAGCGGCGGTGACTTGCACATGACGATCGCACGGCCGGGCGCGGTGAAAACGGAATCTGCACCACGCGCACTTGCGGCGATCTGCTTCGCCGGCGAACCAACCGGCCGCGTTCCCGAGACCTGTCCGGCCGAATGGCCCTTTTCCCTGCTGTTCACCCCGGCTAAATAGCCGCAGCAGGCAAAGGAGTTCTTAGATGGACGTGACGCCGTTTCAACAGGCTCAAATCCTGGCGGAAGCCTTGCCCTATATGCAGCGCTACGACGAGGAGATCGTCGTGGTGAAATACGGCGGCCATGCCATGGGCGAGGAGCATTTGGCGCGCGACTTCGCGCGCGACATCGTGCTTTTGGAACAGACCGCGATCAATCCGGTGGTGGTCCATGGCGGCGGACCGCAGATCGAGGCCATGCTCAAGCAGGTCGGCGTGGAGTCGCACTACACCGCCGGATTGCGAGTCACCGACGAAAAGACGCTCGAAATTGTCCAGATGGTGCTCGCGGGCTCCATCAACAAGCAAATGGTCGGCTACATCAACGCGGCTGGCGGCAAGGCGATCGGGCTTTGCGGCAAGGACGGCAATATGGTCCAGGCGCGAAAGCTCACGCGCACCGTGGTCGATCCGGACTCCCATATCGAAAGGGTCGTCGACCTTGGATTTGTCGGCGAGCCGGAGAAGGTCGACACCATGGTGCTCGATCAAGTTCTCGGCCGTAACCTCATCCCCGTCCTGGCCCCGGTCGCCGCTGCGGCGAACGGCGGAACCTTTAATGTCAATGCCGACACTTTCGCCGGCGCCATTGCCGGTGCGCTCAAGGCCAAGCGTCTCCTGCTCCTGACGGATGTCGCGGGCGTATTCGACAAGTCGAAAAAACTCATCAAGGAGCTTTCGATCGACGACGCGCGCCGGCTCATCGCCGACGGTACAATCTCCGGCGGGATGATTCCCAAGGTCGAAACATGCATTGATGCGATCGAGCACGGCGTGGAAGCCGTGGTTATCCTGGACGGCAAGGTTCCGCACGCAGTGCTGCTTGAATTGTTCACCGAGCTCGGCGCCGGAACGCTGTTCCGGCGATGAATGGCGCCGCCGGCTAATCCAACAAAATCGTCATGACAATCGGCGCTGAATGAGTTCGTCCGCGTTCCGGGATCGGATGCATCGGCTCGCTCCCGGGATCGCCGCGGGCACCGCGCTCGGCATTTCCGACGTCCTGGCCAAGTTCGTGCTGGGGTCAGGCGTCGATGTTGTGTCGATGCTCTCGTTTCGCAGTCTTGTCGGTCTAGCGTTCGTCGCAACTTGGTTTCGCTTCGGCGGCCGCCCAGCGGCGACGGCGGGCGTGCGCATCGTCTCGTTGATCATCGGGGTAATTTTCGCGGGTCTGATTTTCTGTTTGTTCAAAGCGATCGAAACGATCGACGTGCCCACCGCGGTGCTGTCTTATTTCACCTATCCGCTCCTGACCGGCATCGCCGCGGCATTGTTTGGACTCGAGCCGCTGCGCTTTCAGGGAATCCTTTGTGCCGTGGCGGCGTTCTGCGGGTTGGCCTTGCTGATCAATGCGCATCCGGCCGGGCTTGTCTTCGCAGGTGTGATCTATGCGATTGGCGCGGCTTGCTGCCGCACTGCCGTATTGCTGGTGACGCGCGCCTATCTGGTCGGCGCAGATGCACGGCTCACCACCTGGTATTCGATGTTGTCGTCGACCAGCATATTCATCACGGCATCCTTCGCGAGCCATGCCTGGACCATGCCGCAAACCAGTCTGAGTTGGGCGTGTCTCGTTGCGCTGAGTTTTGCCACGACGGCCGCGATCCTGTTCGTGTTCTTATCCACAGTCCGCATCGGTCCATTCCGGACTGCCGTCATCATGCATCTCGAACCCTTAACGGCGACAATCCTCAGCGCCGTTGTGCTCGGTGAAGTCATCACCCCCGTGCAAGGTCTCGGCACCGCCATCATGCTGGCGGCTCTCGTCGCGTTTCAATTGTGGCGATGAAGACAGAAAGTGAGTGATTTTCGTCTCATCAGCGTCAACCGACCGTGTATGCACGACAAGATCAAATACAGTTGATTCGAATTGTCGTCCCGTGTCACAAACTCGGCCAAGTTTGCGTTGAACGTCGGGAAATCACAAAAATAATCAGTGATAAATGAGGGATGGGGCCATGCGTGGGTTCCACAATAACTCCTTCGATCCTCAGACGCTCGTCGTCCTGGAAACGGCGTTCGATGAAGCCTGGCTCACGCTCAAGTCGATCGGCAATACGACTGTGAAGCCGGATGAGCTGGCGCGGTGCGTCTTGCGGCTTGCCATGGAAGGCGAGCGCGACCCCGTACGGCTGCATGACGACGCGCTCAAAGGCTTGATACCTGCGACGTCGTGGCGCGAGGCTGGCTGAAACGACGGTCGTCTTCGGGACCGCGTGATCCGGGCGACGCGTTCAGGGCAAGACTTGAGTTCAATAATTAAAAATGTGCGGCGAATAGCGCCATGCCGGCGACGAGGGCCGCGGCCAGCGTTCCGATCAGCAAAGCAAGGACGAATGGGATAGACTTGCGCAATACGCGTCGCACCGTTTGCTCCCGGCGCGGCGAGTCATGCAGAGTCATTTTGAAGAAGGCCCCGATTTTCAGGATCACGCTGGATGATTCGGCACCATACAGATTTCCTCGCGGAAAAGAAGCGCAATAAAGAGTCGCGAACGAAGCTCCGATCGTCGCGGCAGGGCGGCGAGCCCGGCTTCGCCAGTCAGGCTTTCGGCCACGTCGAGACTTGGATCTTCGATCTCGACAACACGCTCTACCCGCATCATCTCAACCTGTGGCAGCAGGTGGATGTCCGCATCCGCGACTTCATCGTCGATTTTCTCAAAATCTCCCAGGACGAAGCGTTTCGGCTGCAGAAGGACTATTACCGGCGCTACGGCACAACGATGCGCGGCTTGATGGAAGAGCACGGCCTCGAACCGGATCAATTCTTGGAAATCGTGCATCAGATCGATCATTCGCCCTTGACGCCCAATCCCGCACTCGGTGCCGCTATTGCGACGCTTCCCGGACGTAAATTCATTCTCACCAACGGCACGCGTCATCACGCCGACGCCGTGATGCGCCGCCTCGGCATCGACAAACACTTCGACGATGTGTTTGATATCAGGGCGGCCGAGCTCGAGCCGAAACCGCGCCGTATCGTTTACGAGCGCTTCCTCGCTCACCACCGGGTTGATTCTACGCGAGCGGCCATTTTTGAAGATCTCGCGCGCAACCTTGAAGTGCCGCACGCGCTCGGCATGATCACGGTGCTTGTCGTGCCGGAAGGCACGCGCACGGTACTGCGCGAAGAATGGGAGCTTGCCGGCCGTGAGTCTCCGCACGTTGACCACGTCACTGACGATCTTACGGAATTTTTGCGCCGGATTGCTGTGGCGTCATTTCACAGATAACCGGCCAAAGCGCCGATGTGCCAAGTGACGGGAATAAGCACCGCGATGGTGAGAGCGGAATCGCCCCGATAAATCGGCCGGACTTCGTTGTCGCCGCGCAAGATCCCCAACCCGCCATAGACCATCGTATAAATCAGAATCCAGAACGCCAGCTTGTAACAGCCCAGCCAGTAGAAGACGCCGGCAACAAGGGCTATTCCCATCGTAATCATTGGAAGTCTTCCCTTGCACTCACAAACATCAATTATGCAAGAAAGGTTCCAACTTTGACGTTAACGTCGAACCTGCATTTAACGCTAACCGCCGTTGGCGGCGCTTGACATCGGTCAAGGCCGCTCCGACAAACCGCCAGCAGGGATCGCATCCATGTCTTCCAGGTCCGGGGCTTCCAGCTCCATGTCTTCCAGCTCCGTGTCTTCCAGCGCCATGCCTTCAACCTCAACGTCTTCGGCCGAGCTTGCCCGCAACATCGACGCCGCTTTCGAGCGCCGCGACGAATTGGGCCCGACCACAAAAGGCGCCGTGCGCGAAGCGGTCGAGCAGGCGCTCGACCTTTTGGATAGCGGCGTCGTTCGCGTCGCCGAGCGGGCAAGCGACGGCTCCTGGCGTGTCAATCAGTGGCTCAAGAAAGCGGTGCTGCTGTCGTTTCGTCTCAACGAGATGAGCGCCATCCCCGGTGGACCGGGCCAAGCGATGTGGTGGGATAAGGTCCCGTCAAAATTCGATCGCTGGGACGACGCTCAGTTCCGCGCCGCCGGCTTTCGCGCCGTGCCCGGCTGCGTGGTGCGCCGCTCCGCCTATATCGCGCCGGGCGTGGTGCTGATGCCGTCATTCGTCAATCTCGGCGCCCATGTCGATCAAGGCACGATGATCGACACATGGGCGACAGTGGGCTCATGTGCGCAGATCGGCAAGAACTGTCACATTTCCGGCGGCGCCGGCATCGGCGGCGTACTCGAACCGTTACAGGCGGGGCCGGTCATCATCGAGGACAACTGCTTTATCGGCGCGCGCTCCGAAGTCGCCGAAGGCGTGATCGTGCGCGAAGGCTCGGTACTGTCGATGGGCGTCTTCATCGGCGCCTCCACCAAGATCGTCGACCGCGAAACCGGCGAGACAGTGCAAGGCGAGGTGCCGCCCTATTCGGTCGTGGTACCAGGTGCGATCGCCGGCAAACCAGGCAAGCGAGCGGAAACGGCCCCGAGCCTTTATTGCGCCGTGATCGTCAAGCGAGTGGATGAGAAGACGCGCGCCAAGACCAGCATCAACGAATTGCTTCGCGATTAGGGCATGATCCGGAAAAGTGGAAACCGGTTTTCCGAAAGGATCATGCCCATCAAAAACCTAGAGCAGCAATCGATTCAGCTTCAAGCGATTGTGCTTTAGACTGCCCTTGACCAAAGATCGAAGTCACGTCGTCCCCGATGGATTGGGCCTATCTCTTCAACAGTTTTGACGGCCGGATCAGCCGCAGGACGTTTTGGACGGCGATGGTCGCGCTCCTCATCGCCGAAATAATCGCTCATATCATTGCCGAAGCGATCCAAGGCGACCGGCTCAGCGCCATCGTCGATCTTGCTTTCACCTATCCGGAATTCGCCATTGCCGCGAAACGTGGTCACGATCGCGACATGCCGCTGTGGCTCCTCATTATTTTCTTCTGCGCCGGCGCGGTGCTCGACTTGCTGACGGTCCTGCAATTGAGCGGCACCGACGAAGAGCCGAGCATGCTGTCGATTTTCATCGCAGTGCCGTTTACCGTGCTGGGCTTGGCTCTCTTGATCGAGCTCGGTTTCCGCCGCGGTACTGTGGGGCCGAACCAATACGGACCCGATCCACTCGCCAATTCTTGATCACAATGCCCGCAGATCCAGTCACCATCGCTCGCGAACTCATCCGCTGCCGCTCGGTCACGCCGGAGGAGGGCGGTGCTCTCACCTATCTCCAGGGCTTGTTGACGCAAGCAGGCTTTGAGACTCACCGCGCGGTCTTCGCCGAACCCGGCACCGCGGCGGTCGATAATCTCTACGCGCGCGCCGGCAAGGCAAAACCTAATCTTTTGTTTGCCGGCCACACCGATGTCGTGCCGGCCGGAAACGAAGCCTCGTGGTCGCATCCGCCGTTCGCCGGCGAGCTTGCCGACGGCAAGCTCTACGGCCGCGGCGCTGTCGACATGAAAGGCGGTATCGCCTGTTTCGCCGCGGCGGCGCTCGATTATCTCGGCGCCAAGGGCGGCGAGCCAAAGGGCTCGATTTCGCTCCTTGTCACCGGTGACGAGGAGAGCGTGGCGGTCAACGGCACCGTCAAGCTTCTCAAATGGGCCGCCGAGCACGGCGAGCGCT
>Ga0187805_10000914_pt1 | contig 10365 bp, 6 predicted proteins | sample NC_wetland_sal_i_6_FD_132965 | JGI IMG/M metagenome (GOLD analysis project Ga0187805, IMG submission 132965) | Wetland sediment microbial communities from Neuse River Estuary, North Carolina, USA - Control_5 | ecosystem: Environmental > Aquatic > Freshwater > Wetlands > Sediment | place: USA... | reverse complement strand
CCTGTCCAAATCACGGACAACCTCTGGGCCCAGGAAATAGACGCCGACAGCCACATCCGGAAATATCAGCAAGAGATCCGCCAGAAGATCCTGGACATGTACGGACTCCCGGCCGTGCCCGAAGAGATCGAGAACTACATCCAGGCGGCGAGCGCCGAGCCGGCGATGGAGGAAAGCGCGATCTTCGACGCCGTGGTCGACGTGGTCATGAAGGGCGACTACGACTACTACATCTACGATCTCGTCCCGCTCGGTCACGCTCTCTACTACCTGTCGATGGCCAAGGTCTACGACGAGTGGATCAACAAGATCACCAAGCTGCGCGAGGAGATGCGCGAATACGAGGAGATGGTGAGCCGGCTCCGACGCGAGAAGGAGGTGGAGCAGGACCAGATTCTCAACGAGCTTCTCTACATCAAGAACCGTATCAACACGTCCGCCGGAATCCTCACAGATAGAACGAAAACGGCCTTCTTCTTCGTGGTGATCCCGGAAGCAATGGTCATCAATGACACGCAGAAGGCTGCCCGGATGTTTGCGCAGTTCAACGTGCCGACCGCCGGCTACGTGGTGAACCGGGTCATCCCGCACGAACTGCTTGGCCAGAACATCCCTGAGTATCTGCGCAATCGCATCGCCATGCAGGATCGACACCTGGGCGATCTGCGAACCATTTTTGACGATCAGGTCCTGGCGCAGGTGCCCGAGATGGAGCGCGACGTCACCGGACTGGCGATGATCGAAAAACTCGCCACCATCATGTTCGCTTAGCGGAGCGTCGCCATGCCAGAAATCACCATGCCGATGGGCCGGTACCTGGGCGAGCATTCGACGCTCAAGTACTTCTTCTTCGGCGGAAAGGGTGGCGTCGGGAAGACCGTCTTCGCTGCTGCCGCCGCTATCGGGCTCGCCCGGCAGGGGCGTCGGACGCTGCTCGTTTCCACAAATCCCGTGCACAGCCTGACGAGCCTGTTCGGCCGCGACATGCTCGGCAAGTACGTCGCCATCGAGGGCGTACCAAATCTTTGGGCCTACGAGATCGACACACGGCAGAGCATCGAGCGCAGTAAGGTCGAGATCCGCGAAAAGATTCGGTGGTTCCTCAAGTTCGCCGACATCACCACCAAGGCCGACGACTTCGTCGAGTCAGCCACCATGAACCCGGCGTTCGAAGAATCAGCCATGTTCGAGAACATGATCGACCTCATGTTCAAAAACGAATACGACGTTTATGTCTTCGACACCGCGCCCACCGCCAACGCAAGGCGCCTGCTCGGCATGTCGTCGGTTTATTCGCTGTGGGTCAACAAGATGCTCAAGAGCCGCGAGGAGGCGCGAACGCTTCGGGAGATGCTCTCCTTCACGAAAAAGAAGGAGGCCGACCCGCTAATGGATTATCTCGTCTCTTTTCGCGACCGGATGTCGAACGCGCGCAAGCTCCTCACGGATCCCGCGCTCACGGCGTTCTTCTTCATTACGCTGCCGGAGGCGCTCCCCATAGCGGTCGTCACTCGCTTCATCCAATGGTTCAACGATTTCCACATCCCCGTCGGCGGCGTTCTCGTTAACATGGTCATCGACCCTGCCTCGGTTGGGCCGGATGCTGCGGCTTTCGTCAAGAACCGCGTGGCGATGCAGCAGGAGCACATGCGCACGATCTGGCGGGAGTTCGACGACAACGTCCGCGCCATCGTGCCCTTATTCGAGACCGAGGTCAGCGGCGTGCCGATGCTCGAGCGGCTGTGTGACGCGATCTTTGCAGCCGGCGGCGCAGAGCATGCGCGTGGCGCATCTGGTAATCGGTTACGCGAAGTCGAAGCGCGAACGTGATCTATGGACGCGGCGTGCGGTAATTGTTGACTACTGCCTCCAACCCGACGCACTCATCGCGATGACAATCGCAAAATAATCGCATTCTGGTGGTCCACACAGACGCTAGCGGACCCGGTCATTATCGATCACGAGGTTTTTTTCCTGTTGGTGTATAAGGCCTACAACAATCGAAATGTTTTTCTGACGGTGCAGTCCTAGATAAATCCGAGTGCCGGCAAGGTGGAAAACCATTCTTTCCTCTCCAAATAGGGGGTCTTTATACGGCTTCGAGGGCGCGCCCGGCACGTTCGAGGCCGATCATCTCGTTCCGTTGTCGCTCGGCGGCGCCGACGTCGCGGCGAATCTCCGGCCCCGATCGCACGACACGCAGCCGTGGAACGCCGACGTCGAGGACCGGCTTGGGTAGAAGATGCTGCACTTGGCCTGCTCCGGCAGGCTCCGTCTCGGCTTGCCGCCACTGAGCGGGCGCATCAAGGAGGCGTTCGTCGTGCGCGCGGCCCAGGACAGCGCTCCGCGACGGGGCGGAAGGACGTCATCCTCGCTGACATTGCGCCGACCGAGGGGCCCATCCCTGGTCCCAGCGGTCACGAAGACCGCTGCTTGGCGGCAACTCACGTCTCCAGATTGTAATCTAGGCTTCCTTCTTCCGCGTGGGCGCTGGCGCCTGCTGCTGTCTGCGCGGACGCGATTCAAAGTGTGGGATTTTGCATTGTTCCGCCTGGTGCGGGCTGGATTTTGAATGGTTCCGGTCGTCAAAATTGAATCCTTGGATACCGCGAACGTCAAAGAGTATGAATTCGACGGACCTGAGTTTGAATCGTTCTGCCGACTCCTACACTCGCGCTGACGTCGGCGCATCTTCCACGCATCGCCGGAGTTCCCATGCCCGCCTACCAGTACATCTATGTGATGAAAGGTCTGAGCAAGACCTTCCCTGGCGGGCGCGAGGTGCTGAAGGACATCTGGCTGTCGTTCCTGCCTGGCGCCAAGATCGGCGTGCTCGGCGCCAACGGCGCGGGCAAGTCCACTCTGTTGCGCATCATGGCCGGCCTCGACCATGATTTCGCCGGCGAGGCCTGGGCGGCCGAAAGCGTCACCACCGGCTATTTGCCGCAGGAGCCGGTCCTCGATCCCAACAAGACCGTCGCCGGCAACGTCACCGACGGATTGGGTGCGATCAAGACGCTGCTCGAGCGCTTCGAGGCGGTTAGCATCAAGCTCGGCGAAAGCCTGTCTGACGACGAAATGAACACACTGCTCGCTGAGCAAGCCGCGCTGCAGGAAAAGATCGAGGCGGTCAACGGCTGGGAGCTCGACCGCACGGTCGAGATCGCCATGGACGCGCTGCGCTGTCCGCCGGGCGATGCCGATGTCGCCAAGCTGTCAGGCGGCGAGCGCCGCCGCGTGGCGCTTTGCCGGCTGCTGCTGCAGAAGCCCGACCTGTTATTGCTCGATGAGCCCACAAATCACCTCGACGCCGAGTCAGTGGCCTGGCTGCAGCGCTTCCTCGCGGAATACCCCGGCACTGTCGTCACGGTGACGCATGACCGCTATTTCCTCGACGAAGTCGCCGGCTGGATCCTGGAGCTCGACCGCGGCCAGGGCATTCCGTATCAGGGCAATTATTCCGGCTGGCTCGAACAGAAACAGAAACGGCTTGAGCAGGAAGGCAAGCTGGAGGTGGCGCGCCAGCGCACGCTCGAGCGCGAGCTCGAATGGGTGAAGCAAAGCCCGCGGGCGCGTCAGGCTAAGAGCAAAGCACGCCTGTCCGCTTACGAAAGCCTGGTGTCGCAAAGCCGCGAAAAGGCGCCGGAAACCGCGCAGATCGTGCTGCCGCCAGGGTCGCGTCTTGGCGATACCGTGATCGAAGCCAGCCATCTCGGCAAAAGCTATGGCGATAATTTGCTGATCGAGGACCTGTCGTTCCGCCTACCGCCCGGCGGTATCGTCGGCGTCATCGGGCCCAACGGCGCCGGCAAGACGACGCTGTTCCGCATGATCGTCGGCCAGGAGCAGCCTGCCTCCGGCAGCATCCGGCTCGGTGACACGGTTAAGCTCGGCTATGTCGACCAGAGCCGCGACGCGCTCGATCCCAATAATTCGGTGTTCGAGGAGATTTCCGGCGGCGCCGACGAGATCGATCTCGGCCGCCGCAAGCTGCCGGCACGCGCCTATTGCGCCCTATTCAATTTCCGCGGCCCCGACCAGCAGAAGAAAACCGGCCAGCTCTCGGGTGGTGAGCGCAACCGCGTGCACCTGGCCAAGATGCTCAAGACCGGCGCCAATGTGATCCTGCTCGACGAGCCGACCAACGATCTCGATGTCGATACGCTGCGTGCGCTCGAAGAGGCGCTGCTCGAATTTCCCGGCTGCGCCGTCATCGTCAGCCACGATCGCTGGTTTCTCGACCGCATCGCCACGCACATCCTGGCCTTCGAGGGCATGAGCCAGGTCGTATGGTTCGAAGGCAACTATGCCGAATACGAGGCTGATCGCAGGCGGCGTCTCGGCGCGGCCGCCGAACAGCCGCATCGCATCCGCTACAAACCGCTGACGCGGGACTAGCGCCTAGTGGTTTTCCTGCGCCTGGGTCGGCGCGAACAAGCCGCTCGTAGGCACCGTGCCGCTGGTGAGGCGCTGTTGCAACTGCTGGTTCAGGCCCGTGACCGTGCCACCGTCGCGCTGGATCACCGAGGCGATCTCCTCGCGCTCGGTCAGTGCCATGCTCACGCCTTCGACCTCGACGTCGACGATCTTGAGATCGTCGTCTTTCTTGCTGACGTGCCAGTAGATCGTGGTCGGCGGCGCCCCGTTGGTGTGGATGAGCTGGCTCGAGACGACATAGCTGGTCGGGCTTTCGGCGCGCGCGCCGGCCACTTTGATGGTCTCGCCGCTATATTCTTTGAAGCGGGACGAATAGGTCTGCACCACCCATTGGGCAAACAGCTCGCTGAATTGGGCGCGCTCCTGGTCGCTGGCGCTGAGCCAGTAGCGGCCGAGTACGAACCGTGCGATCCGCGGGATGTCGAAGCCCGTGCGCAACAACGTGCTGAAGCGTTCTTCACGCTGCACGTCAGGCATCTGCGGATTGCGCAGGATCGTCAGTGCCTGCTGCACGAGTCCGTCAACAAAGGCGGCCGGATCGGTTTGAGCGGCGCGAACCGGTGCCGACCAGAGGAGCAACGCGGCCGCCATGAGCAAAACAGACAGGGAACGGCGAGACGTCGATAGCATGGACCCCCTTCCGCTTAATTCAATATTCGGCGCACGGTGCCGGGCATTTTGCGGGAGCATAGGGCGCTGGCGGCGCGACCGACAAGGGCCCCATCGGCGCGGGCCGGGGTCGCATTTTTGGCGCTAGACGCGCTATGGTGCAGAACGGTATGTCCAGTGGGATTCTGCCCATTTTCCGGGGTATTTTGGATCGATGACGACGAGTCGAGGACGGCAAGACAGATCCCGCGCAGCGGGCGGCTTGGCGGCCGGCGCGCTGCTGGCCGCCGATCCGCTCGCCGGCGCCGGCCGCGCGCCGCCGCGAGTCTCGTTCGAATTCTTTCCGCCCAAGACCGAGGAGATGGAGGAAAAGCTGTGGCAGACGGTGAAACGCGTCGAGCCCTTGGCGCCGCGTTTCGTGTCGGTCACCTATGGCGCCGGCGGTTCGACCCGTGCGCGCACCCATGCGACCGTCCTACGCATTCGCACGGACACGACGCTCGAACCGGCCGCGCACCTAACTTGCGTCGGCGCGCCGCGTGACGCCATCGATGCGGTGGCGCGGCTTTATTGGGATTCGGGCATTCGCCACGTCGTCGCATTGCGTGGCGATCCGCCGGCGGGCGAGGGTCCGTATACGCCGCATCCCGGCGGCTATGCCTATGCCGCCGACTTGGTCGCCGGCTTGAAGCGCATCGCGCCGTTCGAGATCAGCGTCGCCGCCTATCCAGAGACGCATCCCGAAGCCAAAAGCCCGGAGGCCGACCTCGACAACCTTAAGCGCAAGATCGATGCCGGCGCCGATCGCGCGATCACGCAGTTCTTTTTCGAGGTCGACGTCTATTTGCGCTTCGTGGATCGCGCGCGTGCGCGTGGCATCGGCGTGCCGATCGTGCCCGGCATCCTGCCGGTGACCAATTTCGCCCAAGTGAAGAAATTCGCCGCCCTGTGCGGTACCGCCATTCCGGATTGGATGCCGCCGATGTTCGACGGGCTCGACGCCGATCCGGACACCCGCCGGCTGGTGGCGGCGTCGATCGCAGCGGAGCAATGCCGGCGCCTGCAAGCGCACGGCGTCGACGATTTCCACTTCTATACGCTCAACCGCGCCGATCTCATCGTCGCGATCTGCCACATGATCGGCGTACGCGGACCGACGCCGGCCGACACAGTCAGGGTTCCGGCGGGCTGAAATTATGGCGCATATTCTTGATGTGATGCGGGATCGCGTGCTGTTGTGCGACGGCGCCATGGGCACGGCCGTGCACGGACGCAATCTCGATCTCGATCGCGATTTTCTCGGCAAGGAAAATTGCATTGAGGTGCTGAACCAGAGCCGCGCCGACGTCATTCGCTCGATCCATCTCGGCCATTTCCGCGCCGGTGCCGACGTGGTGCAGACCAATTCGTTCGGCGGCTCGCCGATCACGCTCGGCGAATTCGGTCTCGCCGACCAGGCCTTCGCGATCAACCGCCGCGCCGCCGAAATCGCGCGCGAGGCGGTCGAGGAATGCGCCAAGGACGGCCGCGACCGCTTCGTCATCGGCTCGATCGGCCCCGGCACGCGCTTGCCGTCACTCGGCCACGTCGATTATCAGACGCTCGAGGATGCGCTCGCTGTTCAGGCGGAGGGCCTAGCCGCTGGCGGCGTCGACGTCATCCTCGCCGAGACCTGCCAGGATCCGCTGCAGATCAAAGCCGCAGTGAACGCCGCCAAGCGCGCCGCTGCCAAGTCCGGGCGTGACATTCCGATCTTCGTCCAGGTCACGGTTGAGACCACGGGCACGCTGCTGGTCGGTCCCGACATCGCCGCCGCCGCCACCATCGTCCGTGCGCTCGACGTGCCGCTGATCGGTCTTAACTGCGGCACCGGTCCGCGCGAGATGTCCGAGCATCTCAAATGGCTGTCGGAGAACTGGCCGGGCCTGCTGTCGGTCCAGCCCAACGCCGGTCTGCCGGAACTGCTCGACGGCAAGACGCACTACCCGCTGACGGCGACAGAGTTTGCGCCCTGGATATCGCGTTTCGTGCGCGAGGACGGCGCCAATCTGGTGGGCGGCTGCTGCGGCACCGAGACCGACCACATCGCGGCGCTCGACGCCGCCCTGCGGCAGCTGGCCGACGGCGGTCTCCGGCCGCGGCCCAAGGCGCGGCAGACGGTATGGACGCCGTCAGTTGCCTCGCTCTATGGCCAGGTGCCGTTGCGGCAGGAGAACGCCTATCTGTCGATCGGCGAACGCTGCAACGCCAATGGCTCGAAACGCTTCCGCGAATTGCAGGAAAAGGGCGACTGGGACGGCGCCGTCGAGATGGCGCGCGCCCAGATGAAGGACGGCTCGCACGCGCTCGACCTGTGCACCGCGTTCGTCGGCCGCGACGAGGTGGCCGACATGAGCGCGGCGATGACCAAGCTCACGAACGGCGTCAACGCGCCGCTGTCCATCGACACGACCGAGTTGCCGGTGCTCGAAGCGGCGCTCAAGCTCTACGGCGGCAAGTCGATCATCAACTCGATCAATCTCGAGGACGGAGAGGAAACGCTCGAGAAGAAGGTGCGTTTGGCCAAGCGTTTCGGCGCCGCGTGCATCGCCTTGACCATCGACGAAGAGGGCATGGCGAAGGAGGCAGCGCGCAAGATCGCGATCGCCCAGCGCATCCATGAGCTGGCGAGCGTCAAGCTCGGACTGGCGCCGTCGGATCTGCTGTTTGATCCGCTCACCTTCACCATCTGCACCGGCAACGAGGACGACCGCCGCCTCGGCCTCGAGACGCTCGACGCGATCGAGGGCATCGTCAAGGCGCTGCCCGAATGCCAGATCATCCTCGGCCTGTCGAATATCTCGTTCGGCCTCGCGCCGGCGGCGCGCAGCGTGCTCAATTCCGTGTTCCTCGAAGAAGCGCTGAAACGCGGCATGACCGGCGCCATCCTGCACGTCTCCAAGATCGTGCCGTTCCATCGCATTCCCGAGAACGAGGCCAAGACCGCGCTCGACCTGATCTATGATCGCCGCAAACCGGGCTACGATCCGCTGCACGCCTTCATCGCGCTGTACGAAAACCGTACCGAGACGAAGGCCGCGAAAAAAGAGCGGCCAGTTTCACTTGAAGAGCGGCTCAAGGCCCGCATCGTCGATGGCGATCGGTCCGGCCTCGAAGCCGATCTCAAGGCGGCACTCACGCGCATGGGGCCGCTCGATATCATCAACAACATCCTGCTCGAGGGCATGAAGACCGTCGGCGACTTGTTCGGCGCCGGCAAGATGCAGCTGCCGTTCGTCCTTCAATCGGCGGAGACGATGAAGGCCGCTGTCGCTTATCTCGAGCCGCACATGGAACGGATCGATGGCGCCGAGAAGGGCACCATCGTGCTCGCGACGGTGAAAGGCGACGTACACGATATCGGCAAGAACCTGGTCGACATCCTGCTGACGAACAACGGCTACAAGGTCGTCAATCTCGGCATCAAGCAGCCGCTCAATTCGATTCTCGAAGCTGCGGAAAGCCACAGCGCCGACGCCGTCGGCATGTCGGGCCTGCTGGTCAAATCGACCGTGGTGATGCGCGAGAATCTCGAGGAGATGACCCGGCGCGGCGTCGAGCTGCCGGTCATCTTGGGCGGCGCGGCGCTGACCCGCCGCTACGTCGAGGAGGATTGCGCCAAGGCCTATGCGTCCGGCGCGGTTGCCTATGCGCGCGACGCCTTCGAAGGTCTCGCGCTGATGAACAACGTGGTCAACGGCACCTTCGCCAGCTCCGTCGCGGCGCAGCGCGAGAAGAACAAGGACCGGCCGGTGAACCAGTCGCGTCGTTTGGGCCGCGCCGCCGAGCCTCGCGTGCTGCGGCCACTCGACCTCGAGGAAATCCGTTTGCGCCGCGCCGAGCTCGCGCGCGGCGTGGCGGTGCCGCAACCGCCGTTCTGGGGGCCGCGCACCATTGCGCGCGTGCCGCTCAAGACGATCGTGCCCTTCCTCAACGAGCGCATGCTCTATCAATTTCATTGGGGCTTCCGCAAACAGGGCCGCACGCTCGACGAATTCAAGGCCTGGGCGAAGCAGGAATTGCGGCCGGTGCTCAACGAATTGTTCGAGCGCGTCGCCAAGGAGGACATCCTGGTGCCGCAGGCGGCCTACGGCTATTGGCCGTGCGCCGCGGCGGGCGACGAGCTTGTCCTCTACGACCCCGACAGCGCCAACGAGGTCGCGCGCTTCTCGTTCCCGCGCCAGAACAAGCCGGGCGGCCTGTGCATCGCCGATTTCTTCCGCGACATCACCGCCAACGAGCGCGACGTGGTCGCGCTGCAGGTCGTCACCATGGGCCGCGGCGCTTCGGAAGTGGCGCGGCAATGGTTCGCCGACAATCGCTACAAGGACTATCTCTATTTGCACGGTTTGTCGGTCGAGATGGCCGAGGCTCTCGCTGAATATCTGCATCAGCGCATCCGCGCTGAGATGGGCTTCGCCGGCGAGGAAGCGCGCGACATCGAGGGTCTGTTGCGCCAGGAATATCGCGGCAGCCGCTATTCCTTCGGCTATCCCGCCTGTCCCGATCTGGCGCAGCAGCGCCAGCTGCTGACGCTGTTACGCGCGCAGGAGATTGGCGTCGGCCTGACCGAAGAGGATCAGCTCGATCCCGAGCAATCGACATCGGCAATCGTCGTGCTGCATCCGCAGGCCAAGTACTTCTCGGTCTGAGCCGCGTTTCAGTTGCCGGTCGGCAGCCAGGTCATCGCGCCGGTCCATTTGAGCCAAAGCACCGCGAACGCGAGCGACAGCAGCGTGAACGGCACGGCGGCGCGGGCGTATTCCGCGTTCGACAGCCGGATACCCAGCGTCTTGGCGCGCTCGACGACGATGATGTTGGCGACCGAGCCCAGCAACAGCAGGTTGCTGGCCAGCGACGTGATCAGCGCCAGGCCGTAAAGCTCGCCGGCGGGCGGACTTGGCCAAATCTGCATCAGGAACATCACCCACGGCACAGTGCCGATGACGTTGCTCATCACCAGCGTCAGCGGCGTTAGGACGATCAAACTGTCTGGACCGAGGCCGACCGATTGCAAGCCCGACAATGCCGAGAACGGGATGCCGGTGTCAGCGAGCGTGCCGGTGATGGCGAAAAGGCAGAGGAACAGCAACACCAGCGGCCAATCGACGGCAGCGATCATCGTGCGGCTGGTGAACTTGCGGTTCGACAGCAACACTGCGGCGATCAGCATGCCGCCGATCTCGCGCGGCAGCGGGGTCGCGAACAAGATCAGCATGGCGCCCAGCGCGATCAGGCCCTTGATCGTCTGGTTGCGGTCGTGCGGGTGGCGCGGCAGAT
>Ga0187805_10000913_pt1 | contig 10384 bp, 10 predicted proteins | sample NC_wetland_sal_i_6_FD_132965 | JGI IMG/M metagenome (GOLD analysis project Ga0187805, IMG submission 132965) | Wetland sediment microbial communities from Neuse River Estuary, North Carolina, USA - Control_5 | ecosystem: Environmental > Aquatic > Freshwater > Wetlands > Sediment | place: USA... | reverse complement strand
CAGCGAGCGCAATTGCTCCAGCCCGTCGCGGGTGAGGCCGCTTTCGCTCATGCCATTCTGTTCGAGTATGTCGCAAATCACGCGCGCCGTGCCGGAGGAACCCAGCGCAACGTCCCAATGGCCTGGGGAAAAACCGGAGACGATGGTCTGCAATTCATTGCGCGCGGCAAGCTCGGCCTGCTTGAGGTTGGCCTTGGCAATCTTGCCGTCCGGAAAAAAACGCTGAGTAAAACTGACGCAGCCCATATACAGGCTCTCCAGCCGCAGCGGCGTCATTCCGCGCCCGATGATGAATTCGGTGGAGCCGCCGCCGATGTCCATGACCATTCGCCGCCGGTCACTCTGCGGCAGGCCCTGCGCCACGCCAATGTAGATCAGGCGCGCTTCTTCGCGCCCGGCGATGACTTCTATGGGAAAACCGAGTGCGGCTTCCGCTTGTTGCAGGAATTCAGGGGCGTTTTTCGCTACGCGCAGGGAATTGGTGCCCACCGCGCGTACCGCCTTGCGCGGCAGGCCGCGCAGACGTTCGCCGAAGCGTTCCAGGCACGCCAGCGCGCGCTGCTGTGCTTCCTTGTTGAGGCGTTTATCGCCGTTCAGGCCGGCAGCGAGGCGCACCGGCTCACGCAAGCTGTCCAGCATGTACAGCTGATCATCCTCGACGCGCGCGACTTGAAGCCGAAAGCTGTTGGAACCGAGGTCAACCGCCGCAAGGATGGGTTGGCGTAGCACGGCGGATTATTCCGATACTTCGCGCTCGATTTCTTCCACGGTCACATGGCGCACGTCGCGGCCCTTGACCATATAGACTACGTATTCGGACATGTTCTTGGCATGATCGCCGATGCGTTCGATGGCCTTGGCCACGAACAGGATTTCCAGCGCGGTGGAAATGGTGCGCGGATCCTCCATCATGAAGGTGATCAGGTAGCGCATGATGGCGCGAAATTCCTCGTCCACCTGCTCGTCCTGGCGCACCACCTGCGCAGCGGTGGCCAGGTCGAGCCGGGCAAATGCGTCCAGCGACTTGCGCAGCATGTCCAGCGCGATCTCGGCAGCGTGCTTGATCTCGGGATGGCGCGGTATATGCAGCCGCTCGCGCTGGGACAAAAGCTTGGCCATGCGCGCGATCTTTTCCGCCTCGTCGCCGATGCGCTCGAGGTCCGTGATGGTCTTGATCACCGTCATTACCATGCGCAAATCGCCAGCCGCAGGTTGGCGGCGGGCGATGATCTGGTTACAGTTCTCGTCTATCTCCACTTCCATCGCATTGACGCGGTGGTCGTCGTCAATGACACGGTTCATCAGCGCCACGTCGCCGTTGATGAGGGCTTCAAGAGCGAGCTGTACCTGGCTTTCCACCAACCCGCCCATTTGCAGGACGCGCGCGCGCACTGCTTCGAGTTCGGCGTCAAATTGTTTCGAGGTGTGTTCGGTGTTTGCCATAAAAACCCTGCCTTCTTGCCATTAATAGCGGTCGGCCATTTTAGCCGTAAAACGTGACAATTTTGTTACTATCAGGTCATTGTCCTGACGCCCTCGGGTGTGCCGAGCAGCAGCACATCTGCTGGACGGCGTGCAAACAGCCCGTTGGTGACCACCCCCGCAATATGGTCCAGGGTGGATTCCAGCTCCACCGGATTCATGATTTGCAGCCCGCGCACGTCCAGGATGATGTTGCCGTTATCCGTGGTGAAGCCCTCGCGCAGCACCGGCTGCCCGCCGAGCTTCGCGAGTTCCCGCGCCACATAGCTGCGCGCCATGGGTATCACCTCGAGCGGCAGGGGAAATTTGCCGAGCACGTCGACCAGCTTGCTGGAATCGCATACGCAAACGAATTTCTTGCTGGCTGCGGCGACGATCTTCTCCCGCGTCAGCGCCCCGCCGCCGCCCTTGACCATGTGCAGGTGGCGTGTGATCTCGTCCGCGCCGTCCACGTACACTGGAAGCGTCCCCGCATCGTTCAGCGAAATCACTTCGATGCCGTGACCTTGCAGGCGCTTGGCGGACGCCTCGGAGCTGGCAACCGCGCCGCGTATCTTGTGCTTGATCTTGCCCAGTTCGTCTATGAAAAAGTTGGCGGTGGATCCGGTGCCCACCCCCACGATGCAATCGTTCGGCACATGCTCGATGGCCGCTTGCGCGACCGCGCGCTTCATGTCGTCTTGTGTCATGCTCATGCTCAAATCCAGCCTGTTATTTGGTTTTCCGGTGCATTCCTCAGCACCATTATTGCAGGAATTCCGGGTTTTAGAAACAGAAAAACTTTATTCCTCACCATAATTCCTGCTAATCTTGAACCTGTAGGCATTCAATAAATTTCAACTCGAGCCATGCAAGGTTATCTGAAACGCATCCTGACCGCCCGCGTCTATGACGTAGCCATCGAAAGCCCGCTGGAAGCGGCCCCCAGCATTTCGGCGCGCACCGGCAACAACATCCTGCTCAAGCGCGAGGACATGCAGCCGGTGTTTTCCTTCAAATTGCGCGGCGCCTACAACAAGATGGCGCAGCTCACCAGGGAGCAATTGAAAAGAGGGGTGATCACCGCCTCGGCTGGCAACCACGCGCAGGGTGTGGCGCTTTCCGCCCATCGCATGGGGTGCCGCGCCACTATCGTGATGCCCACCACCACGCCGCAGGTGAAGATTGACGCAGTCAGGCATTTCGGGCAGCGTGCGGTGGAGATCGTCCTGCACGGCAGCAGCTACAGCGACGCCTATCAGCACTCGCTCGCGCTTGAAAAGAGGCACGGCCTGACCTTCGTCCATCCATTCGACGATCCCGATGTGATCGCCGGGCAGGGCACCATAGCCATGGAAATCCTGCGCCAGCAGCAGGCGCCCATCCACGCCATCTTTTGCGCCATTGGCGGCGGCGGGCTGATTGCGGGCGTGGCGGCTTACGTCAAGCAAGTGCGCCCGGATATCAAGGTCATCGGCGTGCAGACTACTGACTCCGATGCAATGGCGCGTTCGCTCAAGTCCAGAAGGCGCGTCACGCTAAACGACGTCGGTCTGTTTTCGGACGGGACGGCGGTCAAGCTCGCGGGCGAAGAGACTTTCCGCGTGTGCAAGCAATATGTGGATGAGGTCGTGCTGGTGGACACCGATGCCGTTTGTGCGGCGATCAAGGATGTGTTCCAGGATACCCGTTCCATTCTCGAGCCGGCAGGCGCGCTTGCCGTTGCCGGTGCCAAGCTTTACGCGGCGCGCGAGAAAATCAAGGGCGAAACGCTGGTGACGGTGTGCAGCGGCGCAAACATGAATTTCGACCGCCTGCGTTTCGTTTCCGAGCGCGCCGAGATCGGCGAAAAGCGCGAAGCCATCCTTGCGGTGACCATCCCCGAGGAGCCGGGAAGTTTCCGCAAGTTTTGCGCGCTGGTCGGAAACCGGAATATCACCGAATTCAATTACCGCTATGCTGATCCGCATGAAGCGCGCGTATTTGTCGGAGTGCAGGTGCGCGATCCGTCGGAGACGGCCAAGCTGGTGGCCACCCTGCAAAAGAACAAGCTCAGCACGCTTGACCTGACCGATAACGAAATGGCCAAGCTGCACCTGCGCCACTTGGTCGGCGGACGCGCACCGGAAGTCCGGGACGAAATCATCTTTCGCTTCGAGTTTCCCGAGCGCCCCGGCGCGTTGATGAATTTCCTCAACAGCATGAATCATAGTTGGAACATCAGCCTGTTTCATTACCGCAACCACGGCGCTGATTACGGTCGGGTGCTGGTAGGCATGCAAGTGCCGCACCACGACAAAAAGGCGCTGAGATCCTTTCTGGACAAGCTCGGCTACCGCTACTGGGACGAGAGCGATAACCCGGCGTACCGGCTGTTTCTGGGCTGATCATGAGCACGGATTCTTTCCGTGACTATGTGCTGGAACAGTTGGCTGCCCTCGAAGGGCTGCGCTGCCGCCGGATGTTCGGCGGCCATGGTCTGTATTGCGGAGAGCGGTTTTTCGGCGTCCTGCATGACGGCAGGTTGTATTTCAAGACAAATCCCGGCAATTTGCCGGATTTTTTGAGCCGGGACTGTGCCGTCTTTGCGCCTTCCAAAAAGCAAGTTTTGAAGAATTACCGCGAAGTTGCCGTCAAAATAATGGAAGATGCTGGAAGTTTGGCGCGCTGGGCGAGAAGGGCAGCGCAGGAATGAGCGTGCAAGCTATGAAGCAGTCCCTCAGGCAAAGTATAATCGCGCTCCGCGGCGAATTGCCTGCGCATGAACGGGCGCGGCTCAGCCGCGCCGTGATCGAGGGCATTTGCCGTTTGCCGCAATACCAAGCGGCGCGGACGGTTCTGGGCTACCTGAATTTTGGCGCCGAACTGGCGGCGGAGATGCTGGTGCAGCACGCCCTTGCGGAGGGCAAACGCGTGCTGCTGCCGCGCGTCAATCGCGCCAGCAGGCATCTGGAGTTGTACCAGGTGCAGGATTTGCGGCATGACGTGGCGCCCGGTTTGTGGGGCATACGCGAGCCGGTGGCGGAACGCTGCATAAGGGAGGAGGCGCTGGGCACCGTGGATTTTATCCTGCTGCCGGGCGTGGCCTTCACTCGCGATGGAGCCCGCCTGGGCTACGGCGGCGGGTTCTACGACCGGCTGCTTGAGCATATGCCGGACCGGCCTGCCTTAGTGGCGGGGGCATTCGGGTTACAGGTGGTCGCGGAAGTACCGCAAGAGCCCACGGACCGCAAGGTGGAATGGCTGGTAACGGAACGCGAAACGATACACTGCGCCGCGCCTGATGGGCGCGCCGGAAACAAGGACTGATATCCAACAGGATGATATCCGGCAGGATTGAAAGCCAATCGGATTTTTGGCCAGCAGGATTTTTAGCAGGAGAAGAGCAGAAAGATGGAAAACAATATCCCGGACGTTGATCCGCAGGAAACCCAGGAATGGCTGGACGCGATTGCATCGGTGCTGGAAAATGAAGGTCCGGAGCGTGCGCACTTCCTGATTGAACGCATGATCGTGCAGGCCCGCCTGGGCGGGGCGGACATGCCGATCAGCGCAACCACTCCCTACCTGAACACCATCCCGACCGACCAGGAGCAGCGCTCTTCTGGCGACGAGGAACTGGAGCACCGCATCCGTGCGTTGACGCGCTGGAACGCGATGGCGCTGATCCTCAATGCCAACCGCGAATCGTCCGAGCTCGGCGGGCATATCGCCAGCTTTGCCTCCGCCGCCACCTTATATGATGTGGGCTTCAACCACTTTTTCCATGGCGCGACCGAAAATCACGATGGCGACCTGGTGTATTTCCAGGGTCACTCCTCGCCTGGCATGTATGCGCGCGCCTTCCTGGAAGGGCGCATCAGCGAAGAGCAGATGTACAAGTTTCGGCAGGAAGTGGACGGCAATGGGCTGGCGTCCTATCCGCATCCCTGGCTGATGCCCGATTTCTGGCAGTTTCCCACCGTTTCCATGGGATTGGGACCGCTGATGGCAATTTACCAGGCGCGCTTCATGCGCTATCTGGAGCATCGCAATATCGTCCATACCGAGGGGCGCAAGGTGTGGGCCTTCCTCGGAGACGGCGAAACCGACGAGCCGGAGTCGCTCGGCGCGATCTCGATGGCCGGGCGCGAGAAGCTGGACAATTTGATTTTCGTGGTCAACTGTAACCTGCAGCGCCTGGACGGTCCGGTACGCGGCAACGGCAAGATCATCCAGGAACTGGAGGGCGTATTCCGCGGCGCCGGCTGGAACGTGATCAAGGTGGTATGGGGGGGGCGCTGGGATCGCTTGTTGGCCAAGGACAAGACCGGCCTATTGCTCAAGCGCATGGAAGAAGTGGTGGACGGCGAATACCAGACCTACAAATCCAAGGACGGCGCCTACGTGCGCGAGCACTTCTTCGGCAAGTACCCCGAGCTGCTGGAACTGGTCTCCGACATGTCGGACGATGAGATCTGGCACCTCGACCGTGGCGGCCACGATCCGCACAAGCTGTTCGCCGCCTATGCCGCGGCGACCCAGCACAAGGGACAGCCAACCGTGATCCTGGCCAAGACCGTCAAGGGCTATGGCATGGGGGCGTCGGGCGAAGCGCAGAACCCGACGCACCAGCAAAAGAAGATGGACGAGGAGTCGTTGCGCAAATTCCGCGACCGCTTCAAGATTCCGGTGTCCGATGCACAACTGGAGCATCTGCCGTTCGTTCGGCCTGCGGCAGACAGCCAGGAAGCAAAGTACCTGCGCGAGCGCGGTGCGGTAATGGGCACGGTTCCATCTCGCAAGCCCCATGCCAAACCGCTGCAAGTTCCCGGCCTGGAAGCGTTCGACGCCTTGCTGAAGGATAGTGAAGGCCGCGAATTTTCCACCACCATGGCGTTCGTGCGCCTCCTCGGCATTCTGGTGAAGGATAAGAGCATCGGCAAGCAGATCGTGCCCATCGTGCCCGATGAGTCGCGCACCTTCGGCATGGAAGGCATGTTCCGTCAGCTCGGCATATTCTCGCAAGTGGGCCAGCTTTACACCCCGCAGGATGCCGACCAGCTGATGTTCTACAAGGAAGATAGGAGCGGGCAGATTCTGCAGGAGGGCATCAACGAGGCAGGCGGCATGGCGGACTTCATTGCCGCCGCGACTTCCTACGCCAACCATGGCGTGTCCATGATCCCGTTCTACATCTACTACTCGATGTTCGGTTTCCAGCGCGTGGGCGACCTTGCCTGGGCGGCGGGCGACATGCGCGCGCGCGGCTTTTTGCTGGGCGGCACGGCGGGACGCACCACCCTGAACGGCGAGGGCTTGCAGCACCAGGATGGCCACAGCCATATCCAGGCCGGGCTGATCCCGAACTGCATATCGTACGATCCCACTTTCGCGTACGAGCTGGCGGTGATCATCCAGGACGGCATGCGCCGCATGTACGAAAAGCAGGAGGACGTGTTTTATTACCTCACGGTGATGAATGAGAACTATGCACACCCGGCCATGCCGAAAGGCGCGGAAGCCGGCATCCTCAAGGGCATGCACCTGCTCTCCGAGGGCAAGGGGAAGGACCGGGCGCCCAAGGTGCAATTGCTGGGCAGCGGCACCATCCTGCGCGAGGTGATTGCGGCGGCGGAATTGCTCGAAAAGGATTTTGGCGTCTCCGCCGACATCTGGAGCGTAACCAGCTTCAACGAGCTGCGCCGCGAGGGCGTGGACTGCGAGCGCTGGAACATGCTGCACCCGGAATCAGCCCGCCGCGCCAGCTATGTTGAACAGTGCCTGGCGCAGCGCAGCGGCCCGGTGGTTGCCGCGACCGACTATATCAAGGCCTATGCCGACCAGATCCGCCCCTACATCCCGGCACGCTACAAGGTGCTGGGCACGGACGGCTTCGGGCGTTCCGACACGCGCAAGAAACTGCGCCACTTCTTCGAGGTGGACCGTTACTACGTCGCCGTGGCCGCCCTTAAGGCGCTGGCCGACGACGGTGCGATCGGTTTGAAGGAAGTCAGCCGCGCGATCAAGCTGTACAACATCAACCCTGACAAGCCGAACCCGGTTACGGTTTAAGCGGAGAAGTTACGTGGCAGAAATCAAACAAGTGCTGGTGCCGGACATCGGCAACTTCAAGGACGTGGAGATCATCGAGGTGATGGTCAAGCCGGGCGATTCGGTGAATGCGGAAGATGCGCTCATTACGCTGGAAACCGATAAGGCCACCATGGATGTGCCCTCGCCCTTCTCCGGCGTGGTGAAGGAACTCAAGGTCAAGGTGGGTGACAAGGTATCGGAAGGTTCGCTGATCGCGCTGGTCGAGGCGAGTGGACAGGCGGCGGCGCAAGCCCCTGCCGCGCAGAAGGCGGAGCCCGCCAGGGCGCCTGCTCCGGCCGCCGTCGTTCAGGCTGCTCCCGCCGCGCCCTTCCCGGCGCAGGCGGCAAACGTCATGCTCGCCGCGCCTGCGGCCGGGGGCAAGGCCCATGCCAGCCCGTCGATCCGCCGCTTTGCGCGCGAACTGGGCGTCAATCTTGCGCAGGTGCGCGGCAGCGGCGCCAAGGGCCGCGTCACCAAGGAAGATATTCAGAATTTCGTGAAGGCGGCGCTGGCCCAGCCGCGCGGAGCCGGCGGCCTGCAAGTTGCGGAAATGCCTGCGGTGGATTTCGCCAAATTCGGCGCGATCGAAAACAAGCCGCTGTCGCGCATCAAGAAGCTTTCCGGCGCATACTTGCACCGCAATTGGGTTTCCATTCCCCATATCACACAGCACGACGAGGCCGACATTACCGAGATGGAAGCCTTGCGCAAAAAGCTTTCCGCGGAATACGCGGCGCAGGGCATCAAGATCACGCCGCTGGCCTTCATGCTCAAGGCCGTGGTGGAAGTGCTGCAGCAATATCCCGATTTCAACGCCTCGCTGGATGCCGGCGGCGAGACCCTGATCCTGAAAAAATATTTCCACATCGGTGTGGCGGTGGATACCCCGGATGGTTTGGTGGTGCCGGTGCTGCGCGACGTGAACCAGAAGGGCATCGTACAGCTCGCTACGGAGCTGGGAGAGATCAGCGCCCGTGCGCGTGACAAGAAGGTTTCCGCCGCCGAGATGCAGGGCGGCTGCTTCACCATCTCCAGCCTCGGCGGTATCGGCGGTTCGTTTTTCACGCCCATCATCAACGCGCCCGAGGTCGCCATCCTTGGCGTATCGCGCGCGAACATGAAGCCGGTGTGGAAGGGCGACAAGTTCGAGCCGCGCCTGATGCTGCCGCTCTCGCTTTCATACGACCACCGCGTGATCGACGGAGCGGCAGGCGCGCGCTTCACCACGGCGCTGGTGCAGGTGCTGGCGGATGCGGGCAAGCTGGCGCTTTAGACTTTGAAATCCTCCAGCCAAGGATTCTAGAAACGTGAGTCTTCCGCCCATCGGAATTCTAGGTGGCACTTTTGATCCCATCCACTTCGGCCACCTGCGCCTAGCGCAGGAGGCGCTGGAGCAGTGTGGCCTTGCCGCCGTACGTTTTATCCCCGCCGGTACGCCGCCGCACCGCTCTCCGCCGTACGCCAACGCCGGGGATCGATTGGCCATGGCGAAACTGGCATTGCATGGCAATGCGGCATTCGTGCTTGACGAGCGTGAAATCCACCTGACCACTCCCTGTTATACCGTCAATACGCTGGCTTCCCTGCGTGCAGAACTGGGCGGCCAACAGCCGCTGGCCCTGCTGATGGGAGGGGACGCATTTCTGCAATTGCACACATGGCACGAGTGGAAGAAATTGTTCGGGCTCGCGCACATAGTAGTCATGCAGCGCGCGGGCGGGCAACCTTTGGGCAATGCCATGAATCATGCCGATGCCGACCTGCTTGCGGAATACCGGGCGCGCCTTGCACCCGGCGCCGCTGTGCTGAAACAGGCGCCCGCTGGCGCCATACTGGTGATTGCTATGCCAGCCCTGGAGATTTCCGCCACCGGCATCCGCAGCCGCAGCATGGCCGGCAGGGGCATCCGCTACCTGCTGCCCGATGCGGTGGCCGATTACATTACGACCCATGAACTATATGATGCTGACCATTGAAGAAAAGACCCAAGCCGTGGTTGCGGCGCTTGAAGACATCAAGGCAAACGACATAACCGTAATCGATACCAGCCATTACAGTTCGCTGTTCGAGCGCATGGTCATCGCAAGTGCGCAATCCACGCGCCAGACCAAGGCGCTGGCCGACAATGTTGCCGACCAACTCAGGCTGCGCGGCGAGAACGTGCTGGGCGTGGAGGGCGAAGACCCCGGCGAATGGATACTGGTGGACTTGGGCGAAGTGGTGGTACATATCATGCAGCCAGCCGTGCGCGCCTACTATAACCTTGAAGAACTGTGGAACATGCAGCACCTGCCGCGCAGCATCGGGCACAAGGCAAAATGATCCGCCTCGCTGAATAACCAGCTAGTCCATGAAATTCCTCATTCTGTCGGTCGGCCATAAAATTCCGGAATGGGTGACGGCAGGATTCATGGAGTATGCGAAACGCATGCCGCGCGAGGCGAAAATTGAATTGCTGGAACTGAAGCCGGAGCCACGCACCAGCGGCAAGACACCGCAGCAGATCATGGAAGCCGAAGCGCACCGCATCCTGGCTGCTCTTCCGGCGGGGTGCCTGCGCATCGCGCTGGATGAGCGTGGCGCTTCCTGGACCACGCGCCAGCTGGCGGACAAGATGGGGCAATGGATGGGTGAAGGGCGCGATGTGGCCTTCATCATCGGCGGCGCCGACGGACTGCATGAGTCGGTGAAAAAAAGCACGCAACAATTGCTGGCGCTGTCCGCCATGACATTGCCGCATGCCATGGTGCGCGTGTTGCTTGCCGAACAGTTGTACCGCGCCCACAGTCTGCTACATAATCATCCGTACCACAGGGAATAGCACTCGGATTTCAATTTTTGCCATGAT
>Ga0187805_10000912_pt1 | contig 10389 bp, 12 predicted proteins | sample NC_wetland_sal_i_6_FD_132965 | JGI IMG/M metagenome (GOLD analysis project Ga0187805, IMG submission 132965) | Wetland sediment microbial communities from Neuse River Estuary, North Carolina, USA - Control_5 | ecosystem: Environmental > Aquatic > Freshwater > Wetlands > Sediment | place: USA... | reverse complement strand
GTGCCGGGCTGCTGCTGAGGTCGGCGAGCTCAGCCGGGCTCGTTACCAGATCGCTCTGATATCCGGTATCGACAAGCCACGCGGTGACCCCCGCCGCGGTCAGCATGCGGCGCGCCGTCTCGGTACCGCCGACTTCCCGGCGCCGGCGGACGTAATCGTCCGCCGGCGCGTGCGCATCCAGGTCGAGCAGCGGCGCGCACCAGCGGCGTAGGGCGAAACCGAGCTGGGAGTCAAACGCCGTGGTCCCGGCCGGCGCTGCCATGGCCGACTCGGTCAGCAGGGCCTCGATGCCGGTTCGATCGAGATCGGCGCAGACAACGCCGTGTACGTGGTGATCGATCAGGGCAAGCTCAGCGCCGGGCACGGTTAGATCAGCCAGCGTGAGTCGGCGGCCACCTGCTCGTCGCTCCGGCCGCTTGCCAGCTTGACGCCCGCGAGCCGCGCCGCCACGAACGACCGGAACAGCTCGGCGCCCATGGCCGCACGGAGTTCGGCATTCATCTGCAACGCCTTGACCGCCTTGGTCAGGCTCGTCGGCAGCCGGACGACCGAGCCGGCCTGCGGGTGCCCGGGTGCCGCGGGGTCGCCGCTGACCCCGGCTGGCAGGCTGGCCGCCCGGTCAACGCCGACCGCCGCGACGGCCATGATCGCGCCGACGAGCAGGTAGGGGTTGGCGCTGAGGTCGAAGCACTTGAGCTCCACATTGGCACGAGCACCATCGGACAGGCCCGCCGCGATGAACCGCATCGCGGCCTCGCGGTTCTCGATGCCCCAGATCTGATACGCGCCAGCCCACCGGGATGGCTGAAGCCGCAGGTATGACCCAGGGGTCGGCGCGCCGATCGCCAGCAGCGCCGGGAGACTATCCAGCAGCGTCGCCAGGATGGACTCGCCAGCCGGGGTCATGCCGTGCGGGCCCGAGCCGCCGGCGAGGAGATTCGCTCCGTCCCGCCAGAAGCTGGCGTGCAGATGACCGCCGTTGCCGACGTTGTCGGTGAGCACTGCCGGAGCGAACGACGCACGCAGGCCGTGCCGGGCCGACACCGCAGCGATGATCAGCTTCACCAGCACGCTGGTGTCGGCCGCTGAGACCGGGTCCTCAGCCGCTACAGACACCTCGAACTGGCCCGGCCCGTACTCCGGGTGGATCTGCTCGACCGTCACCGCAGCGGCCTCGAGGCTGTCGACCACGTCGCGGAGGTAGTCGGCCGCGCCGACGAAGCGGTTCACGCCATAGCCCGTGCCGCGGAACGCCGGCACGAAATCGTCGGCATCCCGGCCGACCATCCACTCGATCTCGATCGCCATCAGCGCGCTCAGGCCAAGGCGCTGAGCCACCGCAACGTGTGCCCGGGCGAACGAGCGCTGGCAGTTGGCGTAGACGGTGCCGTCCTGATTGAACCGGTCGCCTGGAGCCCAGGCCCAGCCCGCCGGGTCGCGCAGCACGACCAGCCGATCCAGGTCGGGCACCATACGGAGGTCGCCGTCGGGCCGATCGAGCGGCGACGCGGAGTCGATACCGCCATCGGCGGTGAAGGCGTCCAGGACGGGCGAGAAGCCGACGCCGATACGGGCCGCCTTGGACAGCGCACGGACCGGTACGACCTTGAGCCTGGCGGCGCCGCTGTGGTCGACAAAGGTGATGGCGACGCCGGTCACCTGGCCGGCCAGCTGGAGCTGAACATCTCGTGCTCGCTGCTCGTCCGCTGCACGCTCCTCGGCGCCGCGAACCGCGCTGAACAACCGTGGCATGCTCATGGTCCCTTCGCCGGGTGTCCGGGCTGGCAGTGGGACAGTACCGCGCGCCCGAGCCCGCGGTGCCGTCCTTGCGTCGCGCTACCTCACGCGGCTGACTCGCCCTCGACCGAGACCTTGGCTGGCACCCCGGCCGGCGCGGCGGCCAGGCCCTCAGCCTTGAGCAGGTGCTGCCCAGCTCGCCGCGTCGCGCCCGGCCGCAGGAGCACGCCGACGATGCCGAGCGCCAGCCAGGCGAGTGCGACTGAGGGGCCCCACCAATTGACGCCGGTCGGCAGCGGCCAGACGTTCCGGAACAGCGTGTAGCCGAGCACCACGATGCCGAGAACGGGTATGGCGAGCTCCCACATGCGGACGCGCGGGCGGTCGGCGGCCGGTCCGGAGAAGAACACGAGCCGGACCATGCCGACCGTGGCCAGCGCGTAGACCACGAGCAGGATCAGCGTCCCGATTACTCCGGCCTGCAGGAATAGTGTGAACGGGTCGCCCCGGAGCCCGAACCAGGTGAACGCGATGACCACGTATACCGCCAGCACGACCGCCAGCGACGCCGTGATCGGGGTATTACGCCGCGGCGACACGGTGCCGAGCCCGGCGGGCAGGACGCCGTCCCGCCCCATCGCGTAGGTCAGCCGGGCCGCGCCGACCGTGCAGGCGAGTGCGCAGCTGAAGGCGGAGACCATCGCGCCGATCGTGATCACGTTGCCGAGCCAGGACGTCACGTACCTGGTGCCGAGGTCGCCGATGAGCGAGGTCGAGTTGATGAACGAGGTGACGCCCTTGGCCGAGGTGCCGAAGCCCATCACCTCGACGGCGGTCACCAGGAAGAAGTAGATGCCGCCGAAGATCGCGACGCCGAGGATGGCGCGCGGGATGTCGCGGTTGGGCCGCCGGGTTTCCTCGCCGAGGGTGGCGGCCGCCTCGAAGCCGGCGAAGGACAGAAACCCGAACACCACGCCGAGGAACAGCGTCGAGATCGGCGTGCCGGTCGGCAGGCTGAAGGCCTGGCTGGTCACGCCCAGGTGGCTTGGTCCGGAGTGACCGAGCAGCTTTCCGAACACGATCGCGATCACGATGACGATCAGCAGTACGGTGATCGCCTCCGCGGCCAGCAGCAGCCGGGTGCCGCCGCGCGCCGGCGTGATCGCGATGTACCAGATCAGCACCATGGCGATGACGCCGATGAGGAACCCCGACCACGTGGGCGGGTTATGCCACCAGCCGAGCGCGTTCAGGAAGTTCGACGCGAACCGGCCGCCCGCCATCGACGTCACGACCGCGTAGAACGTGTACGTCCCGGCCAGCAGCCAGCCGGATACCACGCCGGCCGACGGGCCGAGCGTCGCACCGACGAAGCCATAGACCGAACCGGAGTGATGGAATCGCTGGGTCAGCCGGACGAACGTGTACGCCACGAGCAGCACGCCGACGAAGGCGAGCGCGAACGCGATCGGCACGGCACGGCCGACGGTGGTCGCGGTGCCCTGCGGGTTGATGCTCGCCGCCATCGACGGCGCCATCAGCGCCAGGGAGATGCCGATGGCCTCCCAGACGCTGAGGTTGCGGCGGAGCTTCGGCGTCCCCGCTGCTTCGACTTGCTGACCTGCTGCCTGACTGTCGGTCGCCATGCCGGCACCTCCCACAGCGTGCGCTCACTCTGAGTGCCTACTCAAACGGTAGACAGGCAGGCACGACAGGGGAAGTGGTCGGCGGCCGCTGTTACCGCCAGACGCTTGCTGCGTCAGCCCGGCTTGCGTCCGGTAAGCCAGAAGAACTCGGAGGTTAGCCGGACACCCAGCGTGTCGTCGGCGACGGCCGCCAGAGCGGTCGTCATGACCTCGCTGAACTCCGCCAGCCCCACGTGCTGGATGGCCGCCCACGACGGGCCAACCGCGGTCAGGGCTCGCACCGCCGTCGCCACGTCCGGGAACTCGCTGGTCAGATCGACCTGACCGCGTTCGAGCAACTCCACGCCGGCGGCGGTCAGCAAGTCCTCCGCGACGCCTGGGCGGCCCGTTGCCATCAGCGCCATGCTGTCTGCTATGTGCTCGGGCGGCGAGATGTCGACGAGCGCCATGAAGTAAGCCAGGTGGCCCCGTCGGCGCGGGCTACCCCAGCCCGCCATTCTCAGCACGCCGCCCGGGCGCAGCACCCGCACGGCTTCGGCCATGGCCGCTTCCAGCCCGGCCGCGATGCCGGAGAAGGTGACCACCACGTCGAACTGGTCATCCGGGAAAGGAAGCTCGCTCATATCGCCCACGCGGAAGTCCCCGTCCGGCACGCGGGCGCGGGCCACCTCCAGCAGCCCGGCCGATGCATCGAGGCCGGCCACGATCGCGCCGCGCTCGGCTGCCATCATCGCCGCGAACCCAGCGCCGCAGGCGACGTCGAGCAGCCTGATGCCGGCGTCAACCCCGGTTCGGTCCAGCACCGCCTGATAGACCGGCCGAGCCATCGGCTCATACAGGTACGCGAAGTCCGCGGCGTGTTCCGACCACGCGCGCCCGGCCAGTTCCCAGCGTTCCGCCACAGCCCCTCCCCGAGCCCGCCTGCCTGAGCCGAATGTCCCTCGCGGCAATTGCGTCATATAACCACGGCCGGGAGAATCGTGACAGGTGATAGCGCTGATGTAGTTGTGGTTGCTCAGCCGCCAGCTGGTTCTGCCTGGCGCGGGCCCCAAGGTTTCGCCAATGCTGGCCCAACGTTGTGGCAATGGCGCCGTCGTAGAACTGTCCCCGAAGACATCCGGAGATCGGGGAGGTTCAGATGCCAACGGCAACCCAGCAAGCAGCTTCGGGGCCACGGCCAGGCGTCGGCGAAGGAGTGCTCGTCAGCCCAGGCTGGCTGGCCCGGCACCTCAACGACGAAGGCCTGCGCGTTATCGAGGTCGACGTCAGCCCGGGCGCCTACGACAACTGGCACATCGACGGCGCCGTACTGTGGAACGTCTACGCCGCCATGAAGGACGCCGACTACCGCACGGTGGAAGCTGGCGCGGTGGAGCGGCTGGTGGCGGGCTCGGGAATCGGCCCGGACTCGACGGTGGTGTTCTATGGCTACGCGCCTGCCCTAGGCCTGTGGCTGATGAAGCTTTACGGGCATTCCGATGTGCACATCCTCGACTGCTCGCGCGACGCCTGGCGGGCCGCTGGCTACCCGTGGAGCACCGCCAGGAGCGAGCCGCCGGCGCGCGCTTACCCCATCGGCGGCGAGGACCCCAGCATCCGGGCTGACCAGGCCGCCGTGCGAGCCGCCATAGAGCAGCCCGGCACGACCGTGATCGATGTGCGCTCAACAGCCGAGTACCAGGGTGACTGTTTCTGGCCCTCCGGAGGCATGGAGCCAGGCGGCCAGACCGGTCATGTGCCATCGGCGGTCCACCAGCCCCTCGACGGCCTCTACAACTCCGACGGATCCTTCCGCTCCGCCGCGGAGTTGCGCAGCCTCTTCTCACCAGCCATCCTGACCGGCGGGCGTGAGCTGATCACCTACTGCACGATCGGGGGACGCGCCGCCACCGCCTGGTTCGTGCTGACCCACCTGCTCGGCCGTGACCACGTCCGGGTATACGACGGGTCATGGGCCGAGTGGGGCCGCACAACCGATAGCCCCGTCGAGCGCCCATAAGCGATCCGTCCATCAACCATCCCGAGGAGGAGCGATGGCGTTCATCCAGATCATCGAGGTTACTAGCGCGCGCCCAGCGGAGATAGAAGACCTAGTGGCGGAGTGGTCCGCGAAAACCGAAGGCAGGCGCACTGTGGTTCGCGCCACCCTCGCCGCGGATAGCGATCGGCCTGGCACCTATGTGCAGATTGTTGAGTTCCCCTCCTACCAAGAAGCCATGACTAACTCTGGCCTCCCGGAGACGGGTGAGTTCGCCGAGAAGCTTGCCCGGCTCTGTGACAGCCCGCCGGTGTTCCGTAATCTCGACGTGCGGCGGGTCGACAACTTTTCCTGACCCGCACTGATGCTCATCGTGGCCGGCCGGCGCCTGCTGGGCGTCGGCCGGCTACTCTGCCTGGATCCAGCTGAGCAGGTCCTCCTGGCTGACGGTCGCCAGGACCGCCGGATGGTCGCTGGCCATGTGCCCCCGAATCACACCGACCACCTGGTCATCGCTGTCGCCGCGGGCGACGAACCCGCACTCGCACCGGATCAGCTTCGCCATTACGCCTCCCCACCTAGCTCTCACCGCAGCATATTGCCAGGATGTTGGCGTGACCTCGGCGTCCTCGGGCCCCGTGCGTATCCAGATCTGCGGGTTGCTCGCCATCGAGCGCGATGGTCAGCGCCTGGACACCGGGCTGCCTGGCCGCCAGGGTCGGCTGCTGTTCACTTACCTGGTCGTCAACCGCCACCGCCGCGTCCCGCGCGATGAGTTGGCCGAGGCCCTGTGGCGGGAACCCGACCCCGCCGCCATCGACGCCCGGCTCAACCCGCTGCTGTCCAAGCTGCGCCGTGTCTTCGGCGCCGCCAGCGTGGACGGCCGCTCCGCAATCAGGCTGTGCCTGCCCGTCAGCTGGGTCGATCTCGAGGCCGCCACCGAGGCAATCCACCGGGCGGAGTCCTCAGTCGCCCAGCAGGACTGGGCGCGAGCGTGGGGGCCAGCGCTCACCGCGCTCTTCGTGGCCGAGCGCGACTTCCTCCCCGGCGAGGACACTCCCTGGATCGCTGAAATCCGTCACCAGCTCACGGAGATCCGCCTGCGCGCGCTGGAATGCTACGCGGCAGCCGCGCTGGGCCTCGGCCAGACGGAACTCGCCGCTGCGATTCGGGCCGGCCGGCAACTCACCCGCCTGGCTCCCTTGCGGGAGAGCGGCTATCGCTACCTCATGCAGGCTCTCGCCGCGCAAGGCAACCTGGCCGAAGCCCTCGGTGTTTATGGCCAGCTCACTGAGCGGCTACGCGACGACCTTGGCGTCTCACCCAGCCCCGCCACACGCCAGCTCCACCAGCAGCTACTCGCCATATCCTGAACGGCCGAGGTTGCCGTCTGCGGCGTGGGCACCACCTGCACGGCCACCGTCACGCAGGCCACACCGGGTACCCAGACCTTCGAGGCGTTTGTCCGAGACGACGTCCCCGGCAACGGTCGCCCCGGCTTCGCCCTCGTCGCCAGCAACGAGATCCAGGTGGGCTGGTGGTTCCTGCTGCGCGGGCACGCGCCAGGCGATCCCCAACAGGGTGAAGGGACCATTGACACGGTCTGACCCCGGCGCTGAGCTGAGCGTGCGGCTGGTAACCCGCGTTGCTGCCCACGCCCGAGTGTTCCGGACGCAGAACGTCCGCAATGAGGGCTAGCGTCAAGCCATGACAGATAGCGACTACCCGTGCGAACCGCCTCTCGCTGGCACCGAGGCCGAGCAGCTGGCCGGCGCGCTGAACCGGCTCCGCACGACCTTCCGCTGGAAGGCGGACGGCCTCGATCCGGCCGGATTGCAGGCTCGCGTCGGCGCCTCCGCGCTGACCCTCGGCGGCCTGCTCAAGCATCTGGCCGCGATCGAGGACTACACCTTCACCGTCAAGCTGACCGGGGAGCCGATGGGCGCGCCGTGGGGTGACACCGGGTGGGACGGCAGCAACGACTGGGAGTTCGCTTCCGCTGCCGACGACACGCCGGAGCAGCTCTACGCGCTCTGGGATGGCGCCGTCGAACGGTCGCGCGCTCGGCTGGACGCGGCGCTGGCTTCCGGCGGGCTCGACCAGTTCGTGCACGTGAGCGCGCCCGACGGCCGCCAGGCCAGCCTGCGCCGGCTGCTCTGCGACCTGATCGAGGAGTACGGGCGGCACACGGGGCAGGCCGACCTGCTGCGCGAGGCTGCAGACGGACTAGTCGGTGAGGACCCGCCGGCTGGCTGGCACCCGGTCGGCGGCCGGCCCGCATGATCCGCCGTTCGCTGCTCAGGTTTCCTGGCCTACCCAGGAGAACGCGGTGACCGAGTTCATTCGTGCCGATCTCCGCGGTTCCAGGTTCGACCGTGCCGACCTGCGCGGCGCGCTGTTTCGCGCGGCCGACCTCAGTGACGCCCAGTTTCGCGGTGTCGATCTGAGCGGAGCGGTGCTGCGCGGCGTCGAGCTGAACGGCGTTGACATCAGCGGCGACATCGAGAACCTGACGATCAATGGCGTCGACGTCGGCCCGCTGATCGAAGCCGAACTAGACCGGCGGTATCCCAACCGGGCCAAGATGCGCCCGACCGACCCGGCCGGGTTCCGGGAGGCATGGGAGATACTAGAGCGGCTCTGGCACGAGACCGTCGAGCGGGCCCGTGGCCTGCCGCCTGAGCTGTTGCATGAGTCGGTCGACGGCGAGTGGTCCTTCATCGAGACACTGCGCCACCTGGTGTTCGCCACCGACTCCTGGATCCGACGCGCGATCCTCGGCGACCCATCGCCATGGGACGCCCTCGACCTGCCGTGGGATGAGATGCCGGACGCGACGGGGGTGCCCAGAGACCGCAGCGTTCGACCGTCACTAGACACCGTGCTCGAACTGCGCAGCGACCGGATGCGCACCGTGCGGGAGATCATTGGCGGGCTCAGCGAAGCGTCGCTGGACGGCCACACCGAGCCGGTCGAGGGACCGGGCTGGCCAGAGCCGCGCAGCTATCCGGTGCGCCAGTGCCTGCTGATCATCCTCAACGAAGAGTGGCATCACCGGCTGTTCGCCGAGCGAGACTTGGACGCTCTGCAGGCGCGCGACCGTTAGCCGAACGGCAGCGGTGGCCCGATCCTGGTCGCCGGATCAGACTTGGGTCATTACTCGCGCGTAGTGCGGAGGGAGACACGCAATGGCGACGCAGATTCCGACCGGGCAGATCCACCATCTGCGGCTCACCGTCACCGATCTCGACCGAAGCCGGCGCTTCTACACGGGCCTGCTCGGATTCGAGGTCGCCGTGGAGTCACCGCCGCCCGGCGATCCGGCTTACGCCGAGACATACAAGATTCTGTTCGGCGGGGTGGTCATGATCCGGGGCAGCCTGCTGATGGGCTTGCGGCCGGTCGCTCCGGCAGCGGACCGCTTCGATGCCGACCGGGTAGGACTCGACCATCTCAGCTTCAGCGTCAACACTCGGGCAGATCTGGAAAGCGCGGTGCGACTGCTCGACGAGGCAGGCGTCACGCACGGTGAGATCACCAGCCTGGCGTCATTCGGAATCGACGTGCTGTCGTTCGAGGACCCGGACGGCATCCAGCTCGAGCTGACCGCGCCGATGGCTTAGCCGTCGGACCTGGCACTCTCCGCCGCGTCGGCTCGGTCGCGCTCGGGCCGTACCGGGACGACGTGCTCCGTCGTGGCGGCTTGCAGCAGCTGCCGGCCGAGGGCGGCGGTCGCGCGCTGGAGTTCTGATGACGCCAGCACGCGGAACGGCACGGGTATCACGGCGAGCTGCCTGGCGTACCAGTCAGGCTCATTCGTCGTCGCGCACAGCCGCGTACGCCCGTCCGCGGCGGCTTCCAGACGTGCCAGGCTTCTCGGCAGCCAGCGCGACGTCTGCTCGACCGTCGCGTCGATCAGGACCTCGACCGAGTAGGTCCAGCCCTGCGAGAAGTGCTCCTCCAGGGTGCGCAGCGCATCGAGGTCTGGCGGCGGCGTGAACGTGTCCGGCAGCGCCTCGACCGCGACGATCCGATCCACCCGCAGCACCCGCTGGGCGCTCCTGGTAGGAGACCAGGCCAGCAGGTACCACCGGCTGTGCCGGAGCACCACGGCCCAGGGATCGACTTGCATCACCCGGTCGGCGTAGTCCAGCCGGTAGGTCAGCCGCAGCCGGCGCGCAGTGCTGCACGACTGGATGAGCTGGGACGTGAGCTCTGGATCGGGCGAGGTTTCGGGCGCCGCGTGCCCAGCAGCGGGTACCCGAAAAGCCCGCACCGGCCCTGCGACGCGCTCGGGCAGGGCGCGGACGATCTTGGCCAGTGCGCCACCCACCAGATCAGCGGGGTCCGCGGCCGCCCGGTGGCCTTCGAGCACGGCCATGACCAGGCCCATCGCCTCGGCCGCGGTGAACATCAGCGGGGGGAGCCGCAGTCCGCGCCCCACCCGGTAGCCACCGTAGCGACCGCTGACCGACTCGATCGGCAGGTCTGCCTCGCGCAAGATCGCGACATACCGGCGTGCGGCTCGTGCGGTAACCCCGAGCCGTTCGCCCAGCGCGTCCGCGCTGATACCAGGGCTGTTCTGGATGAACTCCAGCGCGAGCAAAGCTCGCGCGGTCGGACTCACGTCGTGGCCCATGTCGTCCTCATCCCGGAAGCAGATCGTCCGGGTTCGACGCTACCGCGCACCCGGGGTCAGCTGTGCGTCGGAAGCCGCCAGGTTTTCGTCAGCGCCGGGTTCGCCGAGGTAAGCCGGCCCAGCCCGCGGCGCGTGGTCATGCGGATCGCATTCGCCCGCTGCGGCGTCTCCGGCTAGCGGCAACCCGCCGACGCCACCAGTGCGTGCCGCTGCGCTCGAGCTTGACCGGTCTTCGCGCTGCCTCGCTGTCAGCGGCTTGCCGCATAGGCAGCGGAGCCGCGGCAGCGGCCTCCGCGCGTGCCGCGCGCCAGCGGCTGACCATGGCCTCCTCGTCCATGCGCGGCACGAAGACCGGCGGCCCGAGCGGGATCCGCCGCCACTCCATGATC
>Ga0187805_10000909_pt1 | contig 10398 bp, 10 predicted proteins | sample NC_wetland_sal_i_6_FD_132965 | JGI IMG/M metagenome (GOLD analysis project Ga0187805, IMG submission 132965) | Wetland sediment microbial communities from Neuse River Estuary, North Carolina, USA - Control_5 | ecosystem: Environmental > Aquatic > Freshwater > Wetlands > Sediment | place: USA... | reverse complement strand
GGCCTGTCGTTAGCACACTGAAAAGGACTGCTAGGGGAATGCGTTTGTTGAAGGGTCTCGCGGTCGGCCTGATTGCCGTCGGCCTCGCCGGCTGCAGCGTCGCCGCATCGCAGCCGTCCGGCGGCGGCGCCGCGCCCGGCGGCGGTGCCGCGCCCGCCCCCCCGGTGGTGGTGACCAGTACCGCCCCCCCGGCGGCGCCGGTGAGCCCGGAGCTGCGGACCGGGGCTCGCTCGGCGGCGGCGACGTTTTACGGCCTGTACTCCGCAAGCCAGTTCTCGGCCTTCTGGAATCTGCTGTCCCCTGCCACGAAGCGTCAGGTCTCGAGGAGCGTCTGGGTAAGCGTGCACGAAGCCTGCCCTGACGCCGCCGCCGGAAAGCCCAGGATCATCAAGGCCGTGACCGTATTCGGCAGCGCGGCCATCGTCACCGAGGCAATCGCGGGCGCCCCGTCCAACCTCGGCACGGCCGAGGACATATTCACCTACGCCAACGGCCGCTGGAGTTATTCGCCCGCAGACCTGAACATTTACCACCAAGGATCTGCTGCCGCCGATATCGGGGCCGCGAAGGCGGCTGGTTTCTGCACCGGCTGGAAAATCTTTTAAGGAGCGTGAGGCGCCATGGACGGGGAATCCTCGACTCGCCAGCGCGGGCCGGATTCAGGCCAGATACTGAGCCGGAGGAACATCTTCAAGGGTGCCGTCGGAGCGGCAGCCGTCGGCGTGGGGGGAGCCGTGCTGGCCGCGGCTAACGCCTCGTCGGCTTCTGCGGCCGCGCAGGCCACGACCACTGAGTCGGGGGCTGTCGCGCCGGGCGTGGTGAACCTGACCGACGCGGCTACGATCGCGGTGGACGCTTCCCTGGGCAACGACTTCCGGGTCACCATCGCCGGGAGCCGGACCATGGGCAACCCGGCTAACCCGGCAAATGGACAGCAGATCATATTCCAGGTGACGCAGGGTACCGGCGGGCCTTTCGCGTTGAGCTGGGGCACCAGTTACGAGTTCTCTGCTCACCTGCCGCAGCCCAGCCTCAGTACTAACGCCGGGCAGACGGACCTGCTCGGCTTCATCTACAACGCGGCCAAGGGCACCTGGCTGCTCGCCGCATTCGTGAACGGATTCAACTGATGGGCACCTATCGGCTGTTCCCGTCCACCGCTGGGCCGTCCACCCCCGTGTCCTATTCAGGCCCCTTCCTGGCCGGGGTGGTGTTCTGCGTCACGATCAACAGCTGGTTCGAGGGTTACTGGTGGTGGGTATGCCCGTCCGGTCAATCCACAGCGCCGCAGAAGTTCGCGCTATGGCAGATCTACGGTAACGACCAGGGAAACCTGCTCCCTGGCAGCGTGGTCACATCCGGCACGCTGACTCCGGGGCAGTGGAACTACATTCCGCTCCCTAACCCGCTCCAGCTGAGCATCGGTAACATAACCGGGGCGGGCGCGGCGGTCTACCAGGCCGCCACGGGGTTCACCGGCGGTTTCCCGGACACGAACAGCCAGTTTGCTACGGGCGAGCCCTATGCGTCCGGCATCACTAACGGACCGCTTTTTGCTTACGCGGACCTGTACGCGCCAGCGCAGAGCCCAACGGGCACATTCCAGGGTGGTTTCAGCGTCGCGGGCACCGACCCGTCGGTTAATATGCCTGCGCAGGGCTCAAGCTCCTCCAACTTCTGGATGGACGTCCAGGTCAGTGACACCGCTCCATCCGGGTATACCGGATCGTACCGGCTGTGGCCGAACTTCCCGACCATCTTCCCGATTACGCAGACTGGTGAGCCCGACACGGTTTCGCAGACCCTTGGCACTCAGTTCTCCCTGGCCGAGCCCTGCCTGGTGAACAATGTATGGTTCAATAGCCCAGCGTTCGCCGTGGACCTGCCGGCCAGCACCCAGATATGGAACGCCACCAGTCAAACCTTGGTCAGCGGCACGAACCTGACGGCAGCCTGGTCGGGACCGGTGGCCAGCGGATGGGTAGCCAACTCTTACGCCGCGCAGAACATCGTCCTGCCCGCAGGGAATTACATCGCGACCGTCTTCTACGGCGGCGGGAACTCGTTCTTCAACGAGATCCGCGGGTACTTCGGAACGTACATGGGCAATGCGGGCCCCGCAGCCGCCAATGGCATCACGAACGGGCCGCTGTCGTCGCCGACAAATGCCGGCGCGCCCAACCCTCCCGGCGGAAACAGCTGTTATTTCACGGGCGGCACCAGCCCCACCTATCCCAACACATGGGATATGAATGACGGCGGAGAGAACCGCTGGGTAGATATCGAGGTCACGGTGTCGACGGTGTCGTCGTCCCCGTCCCCGTCGCCCACGCCGTCATCGACGTCGACGTCGCCCGTAGTCACTAATCCCGGTGCCTTCCTCACGTTCTTCCCGTGAGCGAAGACGGCCGCGCAGGAAACGATGATCCTGCGTGCTTAACCTCAGACCGGATGCGTGATGGCGAAGCGGTAGATCCCGAGCAGTTCCTCAATGCTGCGCTGCGGGTCGAACCGCGCCTCGTAGGTCTTGCGGGCCTGGTCACCGTAGACCTCGTAGCGCTCGGGGTTCCTCTCGACGTCGGCGATGGCCAGCGCCAGCGCGGCCGGGTCGCCGGGGTTGAACAGCACGCCGTCCACTCCGGGGGTAATGAGCTCGGTGAACGACCCGTGGCCTGCCGCGATGGGAGGGACGCCCGCGGCCATGGCCTCCACGGCAACGAGGCCGAACGTTTCCTCCCAGGAGGATGGCAGCAAGACCGCGCGCGCCTGCGAGATGAGCTCGGCGCACCGATCGCCGCTAACGGTCCCGGTCATCTGAACCGAGGGCAGGGCCGACGCCCAGGCCGTCACCTCGTCGCCGAGCGACCCCCCTCCGACGATGACCAGGTTCAGGGCCGGGTCGGCGGAGTTCCCGCGGTAACGGTCCCAGCCGGCCATCAGCACGCGTATCCCCTTGGTCTCTTCCAGCCGTCCCGCATAAACGACGGTCGGCGTCCGGGCCGTCGATGGCCTGCTCCGGTGGGGGATGAGGTTGTGCCTGACGAATACGCGATCGGGCGCGAGGTCGAGTCCCGATAGCAGGTCACGCTCCGATGCCGAGATGAAGATGTATGCCGATACCAACGATCTCCAGGCCTGCCGGTGCAGGCTCAACTCCACCGCCCGGGGCACGGTCGCCACAGCCGACCCCCGGTAGCAGCCATGCACCACCGCCCGGATAGGCAGACCGCGAGTGCAGTCGTGGCAGACAGCTCCGCTGCGGAAGAACGTGCCGGCCGCGCACCCCAGCCGGTAATTGTGAATGGTGGCCACGACAGGAGCTCGCGCATCGCGGCAAGCATAGAGCACAGCCGGGCTGATCAGGGGAAACGTGTTATGGACGTGGACCACGTCGGGGCGGTGCTCGCGCAGTGCCGCCTTCAGGTCACGATAGGCTTCGCGGCTCCAGATGGCCCGGGCGGGTAGCGACGCCTTCTTCGCGAGCGACCACTGTTCGATCTCGTCGCTGCTGGGGCCGAACCTCACGACCTCGTGTCCCAGGGCCGCGAGCGCCTCGCCCTCCTGGTCGACGACGCGGTTCTCGCCGCTGGGCGAACCCGAGCGGTAGCGATTATGGACAAGCAGGATCTTCATCCCAGCAGGGTCACCTCACATCACCGGCACGTAATGCCTTCCCGCGGAGGCCGGATATGGAAATGCCCCTGGCACGGTGAGATGGCCAGAGCTCGTTAACGCTGACCTTGCTCCGCCTGTGTCTTCGACATCTCGTCTACTGGAGAACGTGGGGCGCACGGTGATACGTCCGACGGATTTGTGGTGTGCCGCGGTCGTGGGGGCCGAGGGACCGCGCAGCAAAGTTTGCTGCAGAGGTATCACCCGTGCGCCGTGGCGGATCACCTGATCCGGGATGGCTCTCGCGCCGTCCCGGCCGAATGTGCCTTCAGAACCCGGAGGAAAGATGTGGCTTCCCGCCACGGGCGATCAGCGTTCCGTCCGACCCGCTGTCGTCCCCGCCCAGCCCGCAGCCTGGCGTAGGGTCGGCAGGAAATGAGCACGGCACCTCGGCTGACCGTTGGCCTTCCGGTCTATAACGGGGAGGAATACCTCGCCGAGTCGCTTGAGGCCTTGCTCGGCCAGAGCTTCACTGATTTCGAGCTGATCATTTCAGACAACGCCTCGACCGACGATACCGGTGACATCTGCCGTCGCTACGAAAAGCAGGACTCCCGGGTGCGCTATTTCCGGCAGCCGCGTAACCTCGGCCTGGCTCCGAACGTGAACTTCCTTCGCAGCCAGGCCAGAGGTGAGCTGTACAAGGAAGCAGCGCATGATGACCTCTATGCCCGCAACCTGCTGGAGAGATGCGTCGAGGTGCTCGACGAATATCCACGGGTCGTGCTCGTCCACTCCTGGACGGCGAAGATCGATGGCTCGGGGAAAGTGACAGAGGCGTATGAGTACCCGCTGGACACGGCTAGCCCGCGGGCGCCCGAGCGCTTCCGGAGCATCCTGTTCGACAGCGGAGGCGACGACGACTATGGCGTCACGCGGATGGACGTTCTTCGCCGTACCGCGCTGAAAGGGAGTTACCATCACTCCGACCGCACGATTGTCGCCGAGATCGTCCTGCATGGCCCGTTCTACCAGGTCCCTGAGTGGCTGTTCTTCCGGCGCGAACTCCCAACGAGGCACAGTCGTGGCACGATGCGACGCCGGTGCACGAACATGGATCCGCGCCGGGCAAACCGGTGGCTGCATCCCGTCGTGCGTCTGTACGGGGAATACGTCTGGGCGTACGTCAGCGCGATCCGGCGTGCGCCGTTGTCGGCCGCGGAACGGGAGGAGTGCTACCGCCACCTGGCTCACTGGGTGGCCAGCCACCGTCGTTCGGATGCCCCCCGGCAGGATGAGCCTGTTCCCGTGCCCCATCCAGACATCCATATCGACTCCATCGTGGCCGGACGCGAGGGGAGCCTGGCATGAGCCGCGGTCAGCGGGACAAGGGGAGACGGCCATGAACGGCTCATCTGGCGCTGGCCGGGCCGCTCGCGAGGGCGTCGCTGATCTGCATAAGCGCGATTTCTGGATTAAAGAAAACCGGCGGCACGTACCGGCCCATTACCGGTTGCAGAAGTCCGCGCGGATCGTAAACGCTCTCGCCGGCCGGCAAGAGCGCGACCTGCTCGACGTTGGCTGCGGGCCGGCGACGCTGATGCGGCTCCTGCGGCCGAACATCCATTACCACGGGATCGACATAGCCATACACGATCCAGCGCCGAACCTCATCGAGGTTGATATTCTCGAGCAGCCGATCAGGTTTGCTGATCGGCGCTTCGACATTGTTACCGCCTTCGGCTTGTTCGAATACATGGGGGCTTATCAGGCCCAGAAGTTCAGCGAGATAGAGCAGCTCCTCGGCGAGCGCGGCAGGTTCGTGCTGACCTATACGAACTTCGGGCATCGGGACAAGCGTATATTTGAGGCCTTCAGCAACGTCCAGCCGTTTGACCACTTCCGGCGCAGCTTGGCCCGCCACTTCACGATCGACAGGTACTTCCCGACCTCATACAACTGGCACGGCGGCCAGCCTGTCCGTACCCTGCTGAAGACCGCTAACATGCACGTGAGGGCGAACATTCCCCTAGTCGGCCCGAGGCTGGCGGTCGAGTACTTCTTCATCTGCTCCCGGCGCTGAAGGGACGGCGCCGGCCTAAGGAAAGAAAGTCAGGAAGGCACCGGGGTTCGTGGCTGATTCGGTCCGGGGGGCCGGAGTGACCTCGACGTCCACCCACCGGTTTTGGCCGTCGAATTCGACATCGTAGGTGTCCGGATAGGCAAAGCCGCCGTGGTGGTAGGTGCTCTGGCCCGGCGCGGTAGCCTGGCTCGTACCAGGCGCGGTCAGCGGTCCGCTGACAATTCCGGTCGCCCCCGCACCGGTACCCCAGTACTCCTCCGTTTCCTGATAGAAGTTGACGCTGCCGCCCGGCGTGTAGACGGTGACCTTATAGTCACCGGCGGGCAAGGTTACCCCGGCGTACGAGCATGCCACCCAGCCGCTTCCCGCCGCCCCGGACCAGGAAGGCGAGTTGTTCTGCGTGCCTGAGACGACCTGCTGGGTCTGCACATCCCAGATCGCACATATGGTCGGCAGGGCCGGCGGAGAGACCGATGGCGGGCTGTAATACCAGATATTGTCCAGCGCACAGGGTTCGCTCAGTATGACCTCGGTACCGAAGGTCTGTTCAAGATTATCGGGATTGGTCGTGGGAGGAATTGTCGGGTAGCTAGGCCACAGCCGGTACGAGGCACCCGTCGGTGCAGTATCGGTAACTTGGACGTCCATCCAGAAGTTAGCAGACTCATAACCTTGACTGGGCATATTGACGGTCGGGTCGGAGCCGGCGACGCCAAATAGTCCCTGCAGCATATTGAAAGGCGCTGGCAGCGTTCCTGTTTGGTCAGAGAAGGCCGACAACGGGCCATTGACGATACCCCCCGCGTACGCCTCGCCGGACCCGAACTCGCTATTGGTGTTAGGAAAGCTGCCGGTGAAGCCGGTGCAGGCGTTGTAACAGGCACCGACAGACAATGGCAGCGGTTCGGGCAGCGGGATGTAGTTCCACTGTCCGGCGGTCAAGGTGCCTGACGTAACCGTCGCAGCCGGGATGACCGTCCCTGTCCCGTTGGCATAGATATCCCATAGGGCGAATGTCTGCGCGACCGTGGACTGGTCTGTGTTACACACCCACCACCAGTAGCCGTCGAACCACACAGCGCCGACAGTGACCTGGAACAAGACACCAGCCAGGAACGGACCACCGTAGGACGCCGGAGTGGGCGGGCCGTTTACGGACGCGAACAGTCGGTAAGTGGACATTAGGCGTGCCCTCCCCTACTTGCCTAGTGTGGCGAGCCTACCCCGTTAAACCGCTAGGCGCCGTCAAACCGCGCCCTTGCTCTCGGCCATGACGTGTTCCGGTTCACTTGCGGGAAAGAGCAGCCTGGACAGTACGGCGAACTGATCGGCCAGGCTCTGCCGCTGGGCCGCGTTGCGCTCTGCCATCTGCTGCTGCAGTTCGGTGTGCTGGCTTTCCAGTTCCTTGAACTGCTCGATCAGCCGGTCCGCATCCAGAGCGCTCGTGAACTGGTGGAACTCGGCGAGCCCCATATCTGCCATCAGGGAAATGAATTTACGTGAGTACCCCACCGAGATGGTCGGCTTGCAGAGCTTGAGCGCGCATATCACGTTGTGGTAGCGCACGGCCACGACGGTGCCGACCGGCGACATCTCGCCGATGAGCTCGCGGTACGTCGACGCAGAGGCGACGGTGACCCGCGACGGCTCGAGATCGGGCCGGTACCGTTGCACGTCGCCCCGGATTTTCTCGGCGATTTCGACATCAAACTTGGAGTCCCCGCCGAACAGCCGGACGCGGTATCCGTTATCGACCAGCCACCGGGTGAAGCGTGTCATCGTCTCGAGATAGCGGGAATGGATCTGGGCCGCCTGCTTGCGGTCGTCGTTCCCGCCGTAGTAAGCCATCACGCCCACGCCGACCAGCTGTGGATCACCGGGCTCGTACGGCGGGGTCGGGACGCCGAACGCAAGGTCGGCGCAGACTGGATCGGACGAGACGTCAATGCCCCGCAGCCGCATCACATCGCGCGAGTAGGCGTCCCGGTAGCTACGGTAAGAAACGAGCCGTGCGGTCGCGTTCGACAGCCACCGGGTCGCCCGCCTGTTGATATGGTCGGCGCCCACGCTGACCAGCGCCGACTTCGTCCCGAAGAGCCTCGAGGACGCGGCGAGCAAGAACAGCGCGTACGGGAACCCCCAGGCATTCTGCGGCAGCGTAGTCTCGAGGGCCCCCGCGCCAGGCACGATCACCGCATCATGGCGCCGCACCCAGGACGCGATCCGAACTGTGTCGACGCCCTTCCCGAGGACCTTCAGGAAGGCCGCTGGGACAGCGGTCTTCCGCTGCTCGAATCTCTCGTACCACAACAGCGGCGCGGCATCGATCCCGTATCTAGCCTGCACGCGTTCGGGTCCTCCGCACAGCGCGTCCACGACGGCATCGGGATGGGCTGCACGCAGATAGGCCAGTACCGTCTCCGCCGATGCGTCATTACCCGAATTGCCCGATCCGAGCAGGCCGAACAACCCCACCCTGGGTGCATCAGCGCTGGAGCGGCTACCGCTCATCATTTAGCCTCTCAGGTCTTACAGGACAGGTTGGACTGCGGCCGTGGCCGTGCAACGCACCAACAGGACCCGCGGCGGGCCGTGCTTGATACAGGGCCAAGCCGCCGATCACGCGCTCACCGGCGCGAAGAGCCCAGTGACCGGCCCGTGGCGATCGTCGTATCACTGACCGCGGCTTAGTGCTCTTATGCCTAGGGGGTGGGTCCCTCGGTGCGAGCGAACCAGGGAAGGTGACGTGGCAAGGCGCCAGCGGCCAGTCTCGGCGACGTCCTTCAGACGGCCGCGCCGCACCCTGGCGAGATTCGCGTCACCATGCGGCTCGCCGGATGGAGCGGGTTGATGGACGCCGAGCAATGCTCCCGCCTGCGGCCCGGCGTCCTCCTTGATCGTGACGGTACGATCATCGTTGACCACGGGTACGTGGGCTCGGTCGACCAGGTCGAGTTCATCGATGGGGCACCGGAGGCGATTGCCAGATTCAATCGGGCCGGCCTCCCGGTCGCAGTGGTGACCAATCAGTCCGGCGTCGCTCGAGGCCTGTACGGGATCGATGACGTTGCCCGTGTCCACCAGCACATCGAGGTGCAGCTGGCCCGTCACGGTGCGCGCATCGACCTGTTCCTGTACTGCCCGTACCATCCCGCGGGAACCGTAAAGGCTTTCGCCCGCACCAGCGTTGACCGTAAGCCGGGACCCGGCATGGCCAACACGGCGGCTAGCTTGCTTAACCTCGACCTGACGGCATCGTGGGTCGTCGGCGACCGCCCCGAGGACATCGGTCTGGCCAAGGCGGTCGGGGCGTCGGCGGTATACCTGGGCGCTGACGACTGCCTGGAGTCGGGTGTCTGGTCGTTTCCGAGCCTGGCGGCCGCGGCCCCGTTCATCTTGGAGCGTGTCATCGCATGAGCACTGGCTACGATCTTCAGGCCTCCGCGCCGACGGCCGACGGCCTGGTCAAGTTCCCTGGCGGGCTGTACGTGAGCGCGGCTTCTTACTTTGACGCCTACGCCGAGGAGATGGCGCGGGCCGCGAAGTCCATCGATCCCGCCATGCTCGAGCGCGCGGCAGCGACCCTGCTCGACGCTTACCTGCGTGGTGCCCGCGTCTTCTCCTGCGGCAACGGCGGGTCGGCGTCGATCGCCAACCACATGCAGTGTGACCACGTGAAGAATATCCGGACGGCTACTGACCTCAGCCCCCACGTGCTCAGCCTCTCCGCCAACGTGGAGCTTCTCACTGCGGTAGCGAACGACACGGGCTACGAGAACGTCTTCGTTTACCAGCTGCAATCCCAATCGGAGCCGGGCGACGTGCTCCTCGCGGTCTCCTCGTCAGGTCGTTCACCGAACATCGTCCGCGCGCTTACCTGGGCCCGCGACCAAGGTCTCCGGACGATAGCCGTCACCGGCTTCGATGGAGGCGCCGCCCGGGCAGCCGCCGAGGTCAGCGTCCATGTCGACTGTACGAACTACGGCATCGTCGAGGACTTGCATCAGACCATCATGCATGCCCTGGCTCAGTACATCCGCCAGTCGCGAATGAGCGCGGACGCGATCTCAATGACCGTGTTCTGAATCATGGACGCCAGTGAAGAGCCCGGCGCAGTGCGCACGCCGGGCGCCCCCGAACTCACAGGACGGAAATGAAGATCCTCGTCACCGGCGGCGCCGGATTCATCGGCTCTCATACCTGCGACCGGCTGCTGTTGCTGGGCCACGAGGTCGTGGTGCTCGACGCGCTGACGCCGCCGGTGCACCGGGACCGGCGGCCCGAGTACCTGAGCCCCGAGGTCGACTTCTACGAGGGCGACACGCGAAATCGCGAACTGCTCGCCAATCTTCTCCGGCGGGCGGACGCCGTCTACCACTTCGCCGCTTACCAGGACTATCTGCCGGACTTTTCGCGGTTCTCAGAGGTCAACGTGGTCTCGACGGCGCTGATTTACGAGATCATCGTGGCCGAGCGCCTCGACTTGGCCCGGGTCGTGGTGGCATCGTCGCAGTCGGCCATGGGCGAAGGGCTCTACCGCTGCCCCGCCGACGGCGAACAGGTGCCGGGCATGCGGCCGGAAAGCGCCCTCGCGGCAGGACGGTGGGACATCCCGTGCCCGGTCTGCGGCGGGCCACTGCATATGCAGGCCACCCCGGAGCGGATCTCGAACCCGCAGAACGCCTACGGCATGTCCAAGCTGG
>Ga0187805_10000908_pt1 | contig 10408 bp, 10 predicted proteins | sample NC_wetland_sal_i_6_FD_132965 | JGI IMG/M metagenome (GOLD analysis project Ga0187805, IMG submission 132965) | Wetland sediment microbial communities from Neuse River Estuary, North Carolina, USA - Control_5 | ecosystem: Environmental > Aquatic > Freshwater > Wetlands > Sediment | place: USA... | reverse complement strand
TCGTTCAGATACCGAGTCTCGCCCAGTGGAAGGCTAACGCGAACGTCGTCAATAACGCGCAGGGGTCGGTGGCCCTGACCATTCAGACCACGGTCCGGGCCATCGAGAGCATGACCAGGCCAGGAGGCCCGTACAGCACCGCCGCGAGTGTGGTCCCGTTGGCGCAGGCCCTCTGCGGGGAAGCGCGTATGGCCTACAAGGTCCCACCGCCAGCGGACCTAGGGGATTACGACACGGCGATGGCTGACTTCCTGGAGGCGTCTGAGGTCATGAGGAGCGTGCCAGGCGGAACGGCCGCCTCGGCCGAGGAGGCCGTCCGGCCGGACCTCAACGCCGGGACCGCGGCGCTGAACGCATTCCTGGCGGCGATCGGGGCGGCGCCCAGCAGCGGGCCAGCGGCTACGGTGACGCCGGCGGCGGTTCCGTCACCTTCAGCAAGCGCCTGTGTCGTGCCGGACGTCGTTGATGATCACGAGGCTTTCGCCGTCAGCGCCGTGCAGACCGCTGGCTTGCGTGCAGCGGTAGACACGAAGGCCGATCCTGGTGCACCCGCCCTTCCCGCAGGCCTGGTGTGGGGGCAGGATCCTGTGCCTCAGGACGAGCCATGCGGGTCGACGGTGACACTCGATGTCCAGCCCTGAACCACCGATCACTGGGCGGCCTGGCTGAGCAGCCTGGTACCCGGCTATGTCGGCAAGGAGACACTCCTGCTGTCGCCCCGGTGACTGACCCCTGCACCCCGGTCCCGGCACGCTAGCCGCAGCCGGTCAATTCCGGTCGGTCGCAGCAATGGCGAGGAGTGCGGTCATGCCGGTTAGCCAGTTGATGGAGGCCCCACCGACCAGTGACGGCGCGCTGTGCAGGGGCCAGCGCGCGGCCGTGGCCGACTCCAGGCGCGACGCACTCGTACGGCTCGCCATCGTCCTCGCGCTCGGCCCGCTGCGCCGGCGTGACCCCTGGGCCCTGTGGATCGAGCTCACCTGCGTGCTGTTCGCGCAGGGCGGGTACTTTGCCTCGATTGCGGTCCTGCCCAAGGGCCGCCCGCGGGGGGGCTTTCACGCGTTGTACGCCCGCGCGACGGCCATCTTCCTGGTCGGCCTGCTCCTGGGACAGCGCAACCAGTTAGGCGGCACTCAGTAGGAGACCTAGCTTGGGTTCGCCTGTGGCCGACTCGGTCGGGGAAACTTCGTCGTCTCCCAGTTCGCTACTACAGCAATTCGCGCAGCTGCTCAGGGGTCATTCCTGCGGCCCGAAGGACCGAGGCGAGCGTGCCCGCCGCGATCTCGTCGTGCAGAGGAACGATGACGGTGCGATCGCCTCGCCGGAGCTTGCGGTGACTTCCCCTGGTGCTGATGACCTCAAAGCCGTGCTGCTCCAAAGCGCGAACGAGCTGGAGTCCGGAAATGACGGGCAGCCGCCTCGGGCTCACGCGGAGAGCTTTACCTCGACGGGCGCCACGATGGGCTCCGACGTCTCGGGAACCGGCTCATCCTCGAAGTACAGCTCCAGCGCCTCGCTTAGGTTGGCCAGGGCCTCCTCGAAGGTCCGTCCCTGGCTGGCGACCTCCACCTCAAGGCAGCGCGCGACATACCAGTCACCTTCGCGGGTGACCGCCGCAGTCAGCTTGATTGTCCTGTCAGCCACGTCGGTGATTCTACTACGCTGGGCCACCCGGGTTCCGGACCAAGCCGCGGCGACCAGGGGCTTTCGGGTGGATCGGGAAGTCCGCAGTGGAACCCTCGTCCAAAGCGGTAAGCTGCGTGACGTGCACCGGCTCTTTCCCATAACGCCCCCACCGCGCTTCTGAGCGGGGCGTTAGGCCACTTTCTTCCCCATCGGGCAGCCACGCCGGCGCCCCGCTTCCGCGACCTTCCCCACCTCGTCGCAGGAGCGATTTTTCATGCCTATTTCTACCCTTTGTTTCGTGCTGTCCGGCTTGCTCTGGGGCACCGGCGGCCTCATCGGCACCCTCTTCGGCCAGGCCGCGGGCCTTTCCGCGCTGTCGGTCGCCACCTGCCGGCTGCTAGCCGGCGGCGGGCTCATCGTCGCCTTCCTCACGCTGACCGGCAAGCGGTGGCCCACCGGACGGGCTGCCTGGACCCGGATCGCCGTGAACGGCCTGCTGTCCGCGCTCTTCCAGAGCTGCTACTTCGCGGCCATATCGCTGACCTCCGTCAGCCTGGCCACTCTCGTCACGATTGGCGGCACCCCGGTCATCGTCGCCATCGTCGAACAGGTTCGCGGCCGTCGCGCCCCCGGCAGGGCGGGCGTGATCACCATGGCCATGGCACTGGCCGGGCTCGGCCTGCTGGTCGGCCTTCCCGGCGGCGGGTTCAGTGAGGCCGCGGTGCTCGCCAGCACGGGCATGGCGCTGCTTTCCGCCGCGGGCTTCGCCGCTGTCACGCTGATCGGGACGTCGCCGGTGACGGGCCTGGACGAACTGACCCTGAACGGCTTCGGGTTCAGCCTCGGCGGCATGGCGCTGCTCCCGCTGGCCGCAGTGCTCGGCGGGCTCGGCTTCCGGCCGAGCCTCGCCTCGGCCGGGCTGCTGGCCGCGCTCGGGATCGGCCCGACCGCCGTGGCCTATACGCTGTACTTCCGCGGCCTGCGGAAAGCGCCGGCGAGCACTGCGGCCCTGCTGTCGCTCATCGAGCCGCTCACCGCCGCCGTCCTCGCGGCGCTGGTGCTCGGGAACCGGCTGAGCGCGACCGGGATAGCGGGCGCAGTCATGTTGCTGGCCGCCGTGGTCCGCACCGTGCGCGCGGACTCCGTCCAACGCCGGTTTCCGGAACGGGAGGCCAGGCGCAAGCCACCGGTTGAGGGCGGCAATACACCCGGTCGGCGATGATCAACCTGGCGCGCCGCTAGCCCTGGCGGAGCAGGATGCCGCGGACGAAGGCCGCCTGCCCGGCGTGCTGCAGGCCGTCGGAGATCACGCTCACCAGCCGGACGCCCAGCGTCACCGGCGGGTTCCACCGCTCGTCGACGATCCGGGGCAGGTCCGCGTCGGTGAGGCCGGACACGAGCCGCAGGGTCTCCTCGTGCACCGCGTCGTGGTACCCGGTGAGCAGGTCGCCCGACGCGACCCGGACCTGCGCGACCTGGCGCGAGCTGTGCCCGTAGCCCGTCTCGAGCACCCCGAACGGCAGCCCGAACGCCTCGTGGAACGCCGGCCACACCTGCTCGGTCCCGAACGCGTGCGCGAGGTGGTCGTCCTGCACCCGGCTCAGGTGCCAGCACAGCCACGCGACCGAATTGGCCGCGTCGTCCAGGCGGGCCGCCAACTGCACCTCCGACAACCCCTCGACCGCCCAGTGCACACCTTCCCGCACCCGGCCGAACGCATCAATGAGAACCTCTGCACTGGTCACATCGGCGAATTTACTCCGAACGAGCGGTGGTGCCTCCCCCGGGGACTGCGGGCCTACGGTCGCCAGCCCCACGTCGCCAGGAGCAGCCCCGGGTTTTTCCCCGGCGGGTTGATGTCGTAGACCCTCATCGCCGACCACGGGAACCGGGCGGTCAGTTCGGTCAGCGAGCCAGGCTCGACGGTCTCGTAGACGTGAATGGCGAAGAGCAAGTGGGCATGGCCGATGGCGGCGGTGGTGACGTCCACGGCCTGCGCCACCGGTGGCTGCGTACGGCGGAGGTCGAGCCCTGATCCCGCGCGGAGCGCGTCGCCCCAGGGGGGAGAAACGAACACGATCACCAGATCCGCGCCCGGTGCCCCGAGCATCTGCAGCCCGCGCTGGTAGCTGTCGTGTCTCAGGTCAAGGTCCAGGCCCGCGAGGCGGAGATTCTGGCTGGCCAGCTCGAACACCGCGTCGTCCAGCTCGAAGCCGACGGCCAGGCGCGCGCCGGCATGCCGCTTGATCCAGGACAGCGTGTTGCCCGACCCGGCGAACAGGTCGACGATCATCGGCGAGGCCGCGGGCGCGGCTCGCGCCACCGCCGCGACGTCCCGCCCGATCAGGTCGGCCAGCCGGTCCGGCGTGCACTCAACCGCCGTGCGGCCCAGTATCCGCACGCCCCGCGCATACCACTCATGCGGCTTGAGGCCGTAGATCGACACGTGGTCCGGGTCACCGAAGCTGTCGCGGCCGTACTGCTGGACTTCGGCCAAGGCGAGCAGCTCGTTGCGCTTTTCGCCGAGCAGGAACGGGCGGTCATACCGGTGACCGGGTCCGCCCGCCATCGCTCACCTCCTGCCGGAGGAATTCCCAGGTGACACGCCGCGCTCACCTGGCCACGGGTCCGCGCGCTCACCATTGTCATAACCACGAGGTAGCGTTCCCGACGTGTCCGCAGGCCGCACCCGGAAAGCACCCCCGGAACCCAAGGCCCACGCAGACCCCACGGCCCCCGCAGACCTCAGCGAGACTGCGAGTACGGGTGAGGACGACGGGGGCCTGCCGTCCGTGCCTGAACTGCTCGCGGCCGCGGTGGCCGCGATCGGCGGTTCCGAACGGCCCGGCCAGGTCGCGATGGCCGAAGCGGTGCGGCACGCCATCGAGTCTGGCGAGCATCTGGCCGTCCAGGCCGGAACCGGCACCGGCAAGTCGCTGGCCTACCTCGTCCCGGCCGTGCGGCACGCGATGACCGCCGAGTCCACCGTAGTGGTGGCGACGGCCACGATCGCGCTGCAGCGCCAGCTGATCGACCGTGACCTGCCGCGCCTGGTCACGGCGCTCAAGCCACTGCTCGGCCGCGAGCCGGACTTCGCGATCCTCAAGGGGCGCCGCAACTACCTCTGCCTGCACCGGCAGCGCGGCGGGTTCGCGGCCCCCGACGACCCGCAGGACTCGCTGTTCGAGCCCGCGGACAGCGGCCCCACGTCGCCGCTGGGCCGCCAGGTGAAGCGGCTGCACGAGTGGGCGGAGGAGACCGAGACCGGAGACCGGGACGAGCTGGTCCCCGGTGTGCCCGAGGCGGCCTGGCGGCAGGTCTCGGTCAGCGCGCAGGAATGCATCGGCGCGCAACGCTGCCCGTTCGGCCCGCGGTGCTTCGCCGAGAAGGCCCGTGAGGCGGCGGGCCGGGCGCACATCGTCGTCACCAACCACGCGCTGCTCGCGATCAACGCGACGTCGGACATCGACGTGCTGCCCCCGCACGACGTGGTGATCATCGACGAGGCGCACGACCTGGTCGACCGGGTCACCTCGGCCACGACCGGCGAGCTGTCCGGCCTCGCCGTGGACACCGCCGCGCGCCGCTCCGCCCGGCTGACCGAATCCCCGCTGGAGGGCTCGCCCGCCGTAGCCGACGGCCTGCGCCACGCGGCGGCCGCGCTCAGCGTGGACCTGGCGGATGCGCCAGCGGGCCGGATGGACGAGCTGTCCGACGCGCTGACCGCGACGCTGAGGTCGGTGCACGAGGCAGCCGACGCGTGCGCGAAGGCGGTCCGGGCTAACGCGGAGGCCCTGGAGGAGGATCCCCAGCGGATGGGGACGCTGCGGATGACCCTGGCCTCGCTGGAGGACCTGTACGACGTCTCCGGTCGGATCCTCGGTGCCTTCGGCGCCGACGTCGCCGGTCGCGACGAGGTGGTCTGGCTGGACCGGCCGTACGGTGACGACTCACGCAGGCCCCCGACGCTCCGCGTGGCGCCGCTCGAGGTCGGGCCGGTGCTGCGGGAGCGGCTGTTCCGCCAGCACACGGTGGCACTGACCTCCGCCACCTTGGCCCTGGGCGGCTCCTTCGACCCGCTGGCAGTGCAATGGGGGCTCAGTACCCCCGGGGGGGCGACCCCCCGGGATCCCCCCGCTCATGGGGGGGAACCGTCCCCCCCATACCCCCGCGGGTGGACCGGGCTCGACGTAGGCTCGCCGTTCGACCATCCGCGCAGCGGCATCCTGTACGTGGCCAGGCATCTCCCGCCGCCGGGCCGGGACCAGCTCCCCGAGGCGTACGTGACGGAACTGCAGGAGCTGATCGAGGCCGCGGGCGGGCGGACGCTCGGGCTGTTTTCCTCGATGCGGGCGGCCCTCCAGGCGGCCGACGCGCTCCGCGACCGTATCGCCTATCCGCTCCTCTGCCAGGGCGACGACGTCACGGCCCAGCTGGTCAGGCAGTTCGCCGAGGACGAGCCGACCTGCCTGTTCGGCACCCTGTCCCTGTGGCAGGGCGTGGACGTGCCGGGTTCCTCGCTGCAGCTGGTGGTCATCGACCGGATCCCGTTCCCCCGCCCTGACGATCCGCTGGCGTCGGCGCGGCAGCGCGCGGTGGCGGCCCGGGGCGGCAACGGGTTCATGACCGTCGCGGCGGCGCAGGCCGCCCTGCTGCTGGCCCAGGGCGCCGGGCGGCTGCTGCGCACCGTGACCGACCGCGGCGTCGTCGCGGTGCTCGACCCCCGGCTGATGACGGCCCGTTACGGCGGGTTCCTCCGCACGTCGCTGCCCCCGTTCTGGACCACCACCGACCCCGCGCTGGTCCGGGCCGCCCTGCGCCGGCTCGCCGCGTCCGCGCCTCCCGCTGCTACCGGCGTCTTACCAGCCCATTAAGTTTGGTCGTGTAGTGCGGGTGAACACCAGCAGCGCCGGGTAGCATCCCGTGGAACCACCAGAAAGTACGCATCCGTTGTGCAAGTGGACTAGCTGCCACTCGCAGCGGGAGGTCAGGCATGCGGAGACGGCAGCGCGTGCGGAGTGAGCCGCCATCAGGCAAGCGGCACATTCTCCGCTGGGTTGCCATTGCCTCGGTGGTGCTCCTCGCCGCGGGAACGCTCACCGCGTACCTGAAGTACCGGGCCGTCTACGACAGCATCACGCGGGTCACGGTGAACCCGGGAGAACTAGGCCACCGCCCCCCGCAGTACAGCACGACCTCGGAGAACGTCCTGATCTACGGCGTCGACAGCCGGGCGGGCCTGGACAAGCACCAGCAGTACATCCTGCACACCGGTGACGACCAGAGCGACAACACCGACACCATCATGCTCGTGCACATCTCGCCCGGGCGCCACCTGGTCACCGTACTGAGCATCCCGCGCGACACCATGGTGCCGATGTACGCGTGCAGCCCCAGCCCCGGGCACCCCGGCCAGCAGGCCGACCCGAACGCCGAGGTGCAGATCAACTCGCTGCTCGCGATCGGCGGGCCGGTGTGCCTGTGGTACACGGTCGAGCAGCAGACCGGCATCTTTGTCGATCACATCATCGGGATCGGCATGCTCGGGTTCGTCAAGGTCGTCAACGATCTCGGCGGGGTTAACGTCTGCGTGCCGTTCAACGTGAACGACTCCGTGTCCGGCCTGAACCTGACCGCGGGTGAGCATCACATCAACGGGATCCAGGCGCTGGCGTTCTGGCGGACGCGCGAGGACATCGGAAACGGCTCGGACCTGCAGCGCATCCAGCGGGACCAGTTCATGTCCGCCCAGGTCGTGAAGGGGGTGCTGGGCAGCGGTCTGCTGTCGGACCCGTTCCGGCTGCTGACCATCGTGAGCGACGCCGCGGCCTCGATGACGACGGACAACGGCATGACCGTGTCGGACCTGGTGAGTATCGGCGAGAGCCTGCGCCACCTGAACAGCAAGAACGTCCAGTTCGTCACCGCCCCGAACGAGCCGTGGACGGGCAACGCGGCCCGGGTTCAGTTCGCCCAGCCGCAGGCCGGCGAGGTCTTCACCGCCATCGCCCACGACGTGAAGGTGCCGAAGGTCACCGTCACCCCGACGTCGACCCCGAGTCCCGCGCAGGTGCTCACCACGAACCCGTCCAACGTCAAGGTCCAGATCCTGAACGGCTCGGGGGTCCACGGCCTCGCGGCCCAGGCGGCGGCCGGGCTGACCAGCCGCGGCTTCGACGTGACCGGGACCGGCAACGCGGCAACCTTCGCCTACACCAACTCGGTGATCGAGTACCCCTCCACCGCGGAGATGGCCGCGGTCAACACGCTGAAGAAGGAACTCACCAACGTCACCGCCCTGCTGGACCCCAGCGTCGCGCCGGGCACCGTGGATCTGGTCCTCGGCTCGGACTTCACGAGCCTGGTAGTCCAGGGGCCGGGCGCCTCGCCTGCTCCGACCGTCTCGGTGTCATCGTCGGCTCCGGCGTCGGCCTCGGCCTCGGCCAGCCCCAGCCCCTCCGTGTCGGTAACCGGCCTGGCTGCCTCGAACGGCGGCATCACCGCCGCGGCCACCTGCGCCAGCGACGGCTCGGCGTTCTCCGGCCCGCTGAGCCCCTGAACCACGGGGCCCCTGAACCACGGGGCCCCTGAACCACGGGGCCCCTGAGCGGGGCTACCGCGACGGGATGGCGCTGACCGCGTCGACCGCCTCGGGCAGCCTGCGCATCGTCGTGACCCGGCGTTCCGCGAGCTTGGCGGGATGCCCGGTGGCGTCACGGTCGACCCAGACCGAACGCAGCCCCAGCCGGGCCGCGGGCAGCACGTCGTGGACCCAGCTGTTCCCCACGTGGATCCAGTTTGCGCTGCTGGCCGCGGTCTGCTCGGCGAACCTGCGAAAATGCGCCAGGTCGGGCTTGTAGCTGCCGACCTCCTCCGCGGTCACGCACAGGTCAAACGGGACCGGCAGGCGCCGCCTGGTCGTGGCGAACAGGTCGTGGTCGCAGTTGGTCAGGATCGCCAGCCGCCAGCCCTGCTCGCGCAGCGCGGTCAGGGCCGGGCCGGCGTCTTCGAACACCGGCATGTCCGGCCAGGCCCGGACGAAGGCGTCCTCGTCGCCCTTCGCCAGGGCGATGCCCTCGCGCTCGGCCGCCCGCGCGAGCCCGGCCGTCAGCACCTCTCGGTACGGCGTCCAGCCCGGAGCCGCCTCGAGCTCAAGCTCGGCGCGGTGGTAGGCGGTAAGCAGCCGCCCGGCCTCGGCTCCCGCGACTGCGGCCAGCGCCCCGCCCATGCACGTGTTCCAGTCCGCGATGGTCCCGTAGCAGTCGAACGTCAGCCACCTGTCCGCCACGGTCAGTCCACGTCCAGGATGAAGCGCGCCGCCGGGCTCAGGCCCGCGCGAGTGTCGGGGCGGAGGTATTTCTTCTGGTCGGTCTGCTGCCCCCGCTCGCGGCGGGCGAAGTACGAGTGCAGGGCGCGGCGCGGCCGGTCGGTGTGGTTCACGGTGCCCCCGTGCCACAGGTGGCTGTTGAACACGACGACGGTGCCGGCCGGGGCGATGAGCAGCACCTCGTCCGGGTGCGCGGCGGTCGGATCAGGCATCGCGAGGCGGGGCACCGTGTCAGCCCGGTGCGTGCCGGGCACCACGCGGGTAGCGCCGTTGTCGGCGGTGAAGTCGTCAAGCAGCCAGATCGAGTTGCAGACCTGGAAGCCGCTGTCCGGGGCCGGCCCGCCGTAGTCGGCGTGCAGGGCCTGGAGGCCCTGGCCCGGCAGCGCCTCGCGGAAGTTCAGCGAGGACAGCTTGAAGTCGCCCAGCACGTGGAAGACGGACGCCAGCACCCGCGGCTCGGTGAAGCACGGCCTGAACATCGGGCCCTTGTTGACCAGGTCGGCGAGCCGGTTGGTCCCCGCCTCCTGGTGCACCTCGAGCCCGGCCTGGTCGCCCTCGATTTCCAGCCGCTCGGCCAGCCGGTCCCGGATGGCCGACAGCTCCTCATCGGACAGCACACCGGGGAGCACCGCGTATCCGTACTGGTCGAGATGGTCCCTGGTCCCGGTATCGAGGGTGGTCTCGGTGACGCCCAGCTCGGCCAGGGCGGTCGCCATGTCCACAGCAGCCTCCCCGCAGTCAGCCACACCCGTCTGATTCAGCCTACGCTGCGGTCATGGCAGCACGACCGCGCCGCGCGCGGGTCGAGGACGTCCACGAACTGGCCCGGCGCATGCCGCACGTCACGATCTGGCTCGGGAAGCAGGGCAACCCCGTTTACCAGGTCGGGGGCAAGTCCTTCGTGTTCTTCCGGACCCCTCGCCCCGACGCCTTCGATCCCGAATCCGGGGAACGCTACCCGGACGTGATCGTGTTCTGGGTACCGTCGGAATCTGACAAGCAGGCCCTAGTCCAGGACGAGGCATCGCCGTTCTTCACCACCGCGCACTTCGACGGTCACCCGTCGGTGCTGGTCCGCGCGAGCCGGATCGGCGAGCTCACCGTGCCGGAGCTGAGCGAGATCATCCAGGACGCCTGGCTCGCTCAAGCCTCTCGCACCAGGGCCGCGGCCTGGCTCGCGGCAAATCCTGGCCCCCGATGAACCCTGGCGGAAGCTCATGCGTCTGATCAGCATGCGAATGGTAAGGGCTATGGCCGTCTCGGCCGTCGTGGCCGTGTCGGCCTGCGCGACGAGCCAGCCCCCTGTCGTCAGCGTTCCGTCGAGCGCTGCGCCGGCCCAGCCGGGCGCGCCTGCCTACTACGTCGTCGTGGCCGGGCTCGACGTGGTCGTGCGCGCCTCGGGGGACGGGCACGTGACCGGCTCCGTCGCGATACCTGAGCAGGCGGGGACCTCGC
>Ga0187805_10000907_pt1 | contig 10411 bp, 7 predicted proteins | sample NC_wetland_sal_i_6_FD_132965 | JGI IMG/M metagenome (GOLD analysis project Ga0187805, IMG submission 132965) | Wetland sediment microbial communities from Neuse River Estuary, North Carolina, USA - Control_5 | ecosystem: Environmental > Aquatic > Freshwater > Wetlands > Sediment | place: USA... | reverse complement strand
GGCAGTGGCCAAGGCATGGAGGTAGTCCTTGCCCCAGAGATGCTCGTGCATCTTTCCAAAAACATTGACGGTGTTGCGCAGAATCTTGTTGCTTTTGAACTTGGGTTTTGCCCAGTCGGGCGCACTCTGCTCAATTTCGAACGCGTGGCGGTTCTTGAGATCATGGCAGAGCCCATTCACCGCCTCCCGGAATACTTCGTCGGTCTCGCCCTTGTCCACCTCGAATGGGCGAATCTGGTAGATCAGATCGTTGAGCACATCGCCCGTGTGCATGGCGTTGAGCATGCCGAATCCAAAGTCGATGGTGAACTTCAATCCAGGCTCGCCCGAGGCGGCCTTGATCCCGTCGCTGTCCTTGAACAGCAGCACCCGGAAGCCGTCGAAGCCGGCGTTCTTCAGCGCAAAGCGGTACTCGGCCTCGTACATCCCGAAGCGGCAGGGACCACATGAGCCCGCGGTGAAGAAAACATATTTGTCCAGAATGTCCTGCCGCGAAACGCCTTCCTTTTCCAGAAACTGGAGGTACTGCACTAGATTCCCCACGGTGAAATAAGTGGGATTACACTGTCCGTTGTTGCCGTATTCCTTGCCGATCTGGAATGCGGGCACATCGGGTACGGGCAACTTCTCGCAGCGGTACCCGCAGCCCTGGAACACTGCGCGAATCAGATCCTCGTGCTTCCACGTGAAGCCGCCGAACAGAATCGTCACACGGCTGCGTTCGTCTGCCGTGAAGGCTCGTTCGATCGGGCGGTGGAAGTGGGTCGGCTGGTCAAGTCCGGCAATCTTCCGCAAGCGCATGCGCTCGGCTTCCAATCGCTGCTTGACTTCCGAATCGTTTTCAATCTGGACGAAATTCGTCGCCATAAGATCCTCCGGCGGTGTGTGGAATTTGAGCGTTGTTTCTAATACTGGTTGTGGGATTGTGGACTGATTCGCGCCATGGCTGGCGTCGAGCGGGGTCCACGGAAGGCAGGGGACAACGAACTCCGGGATGAGAGGACATCCCTGTCACTACGGACTTTCTAGCGAACAGCATCCGAACTCCACGAGTTGGCTAGGAGGTTCGAAGTCTTACACCACCGGAACTGCCGCGAGAGAGTCCCGTAGGCGCCGGAGTTAGCTATGAACCGCGTTGGGATGCCGACTGCTTAGGAATCAGTTGCCCGGTTTCTTTTGGATCCCACCCACGGAGAAGCAAAAGTTCATCTTAAAGACTTTTTATCAAAATGTAACCCCAAAGATCAAGCGTGCACGATACGATATGTCCTACAATATCGGCAACACAAAATCTGCCGCACAATGAGCTTCAAAAGCTTGCCGTTCTTTCCATCGACAGCGAACCACTGGTATAGCCCGAACTATTGACGCTGTAGTCCTGGTGATCAATGGTCAGAAGCTTCTTGCCATAAAGTCGAACGTCGACAAAGGTTACGTCGCGTAGCGGAAGCCAGAAGTTGTCAATCTTCTGATATTGACGCACAAAGTCTGCTCGCTGGATCCAGAAAGACAGCTTCTTTGCCGGATGCCCCTCAATCCGGACAACGGCATAATCTTCGACGTCGATCCATACTGTGCCTTCGAACAGATATTTATCGCGTCGTTTGGGAATCGCCTGTGCCACGAAGCAGCGGTAAGGTCCCACCTGTTGTTCACCGAGCAGCTCCAGAGTGTAGTTCTCTGGGGAGATCGCGCTATCGTGATGCTGCTTGCCCGCCGTGGTTTCGATCTCACTTGCGATTAACGCATTAAGCGCCAAACGGCGAACCAGGACCGACCCCTTTTCGGACGTGACCGCAAACTTCTTTTGGTCCGGTGCCCGGTACTCCATCTGCCCGGCCTCCTCGGCGTGTACCTTTCCCTGCAGATCGACGACCTGATAGGTCCTGAAGGCGGTATAGTTCACGAGCGTCGCGGTACGAAAGGCGTTGTGGGCAAGCAACTCATCGAAGAGCTGGATCGCCGTGACGCCAGGTCGCAACGGTTCGAGCGGCGTCGTGAGTTCGAGTTGACCCTGTGGATTCAATTGCGCGTGCGCGGTCATGGCGAACGTTGTCATCGCCAGAAAGGCCGCGTCAACAAAAAATAGTCTGATCTTCGTGTTCGGCGTTGCCGGGTTTCTTCGCAGCACGGCGGTCGCTCCTTTCAGTCCTCGAAACTGCGCACCCCGCCCTGGAATTTGTTCTTGATGACGCTGGACCACAGCCACTTGATGACCCGGGCGTCGTTGTAGCAGTACGCCAGGTTATGGTTGAGGGTTGAGAAACAGTGCTGCTGGCAGGTGGACTTCATGGCGGACAGTTGGCCCTGATCGAATTTTGGCTGGTCGATGTTTCCCCAGTCGAAGGTTGCGCCATACATAGGGAAGCAGGGAGCGACGGTGCCGTCCGTGCGGATGATGACATTGTTCTGACCGGCGCGACAGTTCCACTCGGCAAAATGCAGCTCGCCGTTCGGTTCCTGGACGATCCCCGGCATCGAGGCCAGCAGTTCAGCCTGGTGCCCGTTGCCCTTGGTTCCATCGCCGTTCCAGCCGTATTCCCGCAGATCGAGCCCGGACGACATGCGCACAAAGGCCTTGATTTCCTGCAGGCGTTGCACCGAGTTCACCATCTGATAGCCGGCTTTGTTCTTTTCAATCAACCAATCGACCAGCGAGTCGACTTCGCGCCAGTCTCCGGGCCGGATATATGTGGGGTTGTCATACAAGTGCTTGAAGTGATCGTCCTGTTCGAGCATCGGAGTTTCGTTGATGTGGTAGTCGGTGGCGATCCGATGGTCGTGCGCGTATTCGGTGAGCTTCCTGACGTCCTGCAGATTGTTGCGGCAGATGTTGATGTTAAAAAACACCAGGTAGCCGTCTACATATTGCTTCCGCAGGATGTGTTCCAGGTTCTTTTCCGCGGGAACGAAGGCCTTGGGCAGGCTGGGCTGCAGATCCCACGAGTCCAGCGCGAAGTTGAAGACCGCTACGCCGGCATCGCCAAGGCGGTCTGCGAAATCCGGTTTCAGCAAACGACCGTTGGTGGCAATGTAAACCCAGAAGCCTTTCTTCGCGGCGTAGTAGACAACTTTATGGATGAAATCCGGCCGCAAGAGAGGCTCGCCACCCATCAGGGCCAACACCCGACAGCCATTGTCATGCAGCCAGTCGATGGAGCGCCGCGCGATGTCCTCGGTCATGCCCTTGACCTTGTTGTTGTAGGACCAGCAATACCAGCAATCGAGGTTGCACTTGTATTCGACAAACAGATAGGCGGTGATGGGATGGAACTCGCCCGGCAAAACTCGCGAGCGGACGTAAGGAAACAGCCATCCGCGCGAGTAGCGGTAGACATCCTGTGCACCCCAATTTCGCTTTTCCAGGGGAATGTCAGGACCGGGATCGTGCAGGCGCTCGGGAAATTGAGGAAAGACCGGTTCAGGAAGGGTGAGGCCTTTCGCTTGCGCCGGCGCCGGTGGGCGCTGGCTCGAATCCATGAGGAGATCATGGATTGCTACGTCGATGCGGAATTTCGCGGCTGTTGCCATCGTAGTCGCCTTTCAACTTATTTCGAAGGGAAGCCGGTTTCTCAACTGCAGACACGCGCAACACACCGAGCCAAGATCGTCCTCGAACGCTCGTCGCTCGTCTCGTGTTGACCGCCTTGGCGGGTCTTTGCGTCGTCTCTCCGCGTAAGATGCTGGGCTATTGATTAGGTTGCGCGTTTTTTTTATGCCGTCATTTGCGCTTAACGGTCTATTCGCGAGCTGGAGCGCCCATGCCTCTCGCCTGGCCCGAGAGGGAGCACCTTCTCCCGTCGGTTGCGCTGAGCCTAACTACTCGTGGGGAATATTTATCTCCTTTAGTATCCGATCTATAAGATCGGACAATCGGCAGGAGCCGTTGGATGTTATGCATTGGGCGTAACGCGGTCAATTGCTGCATCGAAGCAATTCGGAGCAAGGCAGAATCCGCGTCAACGGTAAGAGGAATCCGAGCCTCACCTCAATTTTTCTTTGCCTTCTCCGGAGGACTCAGGGCGACGGCAGCCTCGGTGGTGAGCAGAAGGAAAGTGAATGTCTCCTGCAGGTATAAGCGGACCGCGGCATCGGTGTGGCTGAGATAGCCGATGGAGACGTCCTGACCGAGGTGCAGTTCGAAATCACCGCCGCGCGTGGTCAGCACGCAAGCGCCGGCAATGGCGGGTGCCCATATGATTTGATCTTTCACCAGCCGCTTGATGTGTTCCAAGACCGGGTATCCGTGGTCGCTGGTTTCGGCGAGTGCGGTGTAGGCATCGGCGCCGAGCAGAACGGCGTAAGGACCGTTCACCCCGACGAGACGCAACCGGCTTAAACTTTGGGCGATGGCATCGGGATACTCGCGCACGTCAGCGGGGAGCGCCATGACTGGATTACTAGTCCCTTGGCGAAGGCCCCCAATGCCGGCGGCGGCATAGCCATCGAATATGGCGGCGTCTTCGGCAAATGCGATCTGCCGGGCGGCGTCCTTCGCCGGTTGCCAGTCCGAATCATTTGCGCCACGATCGACATCGTCGATCGATTGCCGATTCAACTCGAACGGAACGCGCAGCTCGACCAGCGCCTTCACCTCGCGTTGCCTCGCGAGGATGCCTTTCGCAGGCGCGGCGATCGTGCGCAGGTGACCGGTACCAATGGCAGATAGGCCGGTGCCGGATGGGCCCTTCGAGTCAACGACTCGCCGTCCGGCAAGGTAGCGCTTGAGGGTGCGCGAAGTTTCTTCTTCGATCTGGGCCCATGCCGAATCGGAAATGGGAGCAAGCTCGCGATGGAGATTATTCATGTCGTACGTCTCCTTTGAGAGAACCGATGCCGAGCGAACCGTCTCGCACCGATGGGATGGATGAAGAAGTTACTGCCGCGGCCGAGACTGAGGGTTCCGCAACTACAAGTTGGTCTTCAAGAGTTTGGTCTTCGGCTAGGTTCTCCAGAAACGTTGCCGACGGCACGAAAAACAGGTTTCCTGTGACGGCGCGGCTGAAATCAAGCAGCCGGTCGTAGTTGCCGGGCGGTCGACCGACGAACATATTCTCAAGCATCTGTTCGATGGTGCGAGGCGAACGGCTGTAGCCGATAAAATAGGTTCCGAATTCACCATGCCCGGGGCGGCCGAAGGGCATGTTGTCGCGTAGGATCTTGATCTCTTTCCCGTCCTCGACGATGGTAGTGAGCGCGCTGTGTGCTGAGGTGGGCTTGACCGCGTCGTCCAGTTCGATGTCGGACAGCTTGGTGCGGCCGATGATTTTCTCCTGTTCCTCCGTGGACAATGCGTTCCACCGCTCAAGATCGTGCAGATATTTCTGCACGATGACATAGCTGCCGCCGGCGAAGGTTGGATCCTCCTCGCCGATGAGCACGGCATCAGCGGCTGCCTGGCCCCTCGGATTCTCCGTCCCGTCGACGAAGCCAATCAGATCGCGGTCGTCGAAGTAACGGAAGCCCTGGACTTCATCGACCGGGGAAATGGCATTCCCGATACGCGCCATAACCTGCGTAGCCAGTTCGAAGCTTAGATCCATGCGCTTGGCGCGGATGTGGAACAACAAGTCGCCTGGCGTGGACACCGCATGCCGCGCTCCGGCGCGAATCTCCTGGAACCGATGCAGTTCTGTCGGCTTCGAGGGCCCGAAGAGGCGGTCCCACGCCTCGGAACCAAACCCGATGACGCAGGAAAGTCCGCCCTCCAGGTCTCGGAATTCCACTGCGCGCACCAGCGCGGCGAGATCTCCGCAGAACGAGCGCAGGGTGTCGCGATGCTCAGCGCCCGGGTTAAGCGTCGCGACCAGAAAGATCGCGGCGCGGGTAAGCGGCGCGGATACGGCCTGCGCGAGGGCAGGTTGTTTACTTGCCGCTTCGGGCCCGCTCATTGCCTTGGGATGGGAATCGGGCTCCATCGGTGTCGTTCCAGAGAACAGAAGTGTAACTCACTGACCACGGGTCTCAGCAACTTGCCGTTCTTGCCAAACAGAAATCGCAGTTTTCGTCGCTGCTAGGAGGAGCAGGGCCTGAAGTCGCAAGCCTGACCCGGCTGACAGAGCGCGCCGTCCAAAATCCGGCGGGCAGCTTCATGTACCAGCCAGGGTCTGGCTCAATAAGCATTTTTGCTATTGAAGATCCGCATCAGCGTCATGGTGATGATCTGCAGATCGAAGGTAAGGCTCCAGTTGCGCAAGTAATAAAGATCGTACTCCACGCGCTTGGCGATCGAAGTATCGCCACGCCAGCCATTGACCTGCGCCCAGCCGGTAATTCCAGCCTTAAAGGTGTGCCGGAAGTTGTACCGGTCAAATTCGCCCAGGAATTTCTCGACGAAATGCGGGCGCTCGGGCCGCGGGCCGACGATACTCATGTCTCCCTTTAATACGTTGATGAACTGAGGCAATTCGTCGAGATTCGCTTTCCTTAGAAATACGCCTAGGCTTGTTCTCCGCGGGTCGTTGGCACAAGTCCAGCGCGTGTCGCCTTCTTCCAGAGTTCCCATCCGCATGGTGCGAAACTTTAACATGCGGAACAGGCGGCCGTTCAACCCTACTCGCTCCTGCACAAAAAAGATGGGGCCCGGGCTCGTTATCTTGATCGCCAGCACAAGCAGAAGACTGATTGGTAGCGTAAGCAGCATGACGAGGATAGAAAATACAACATCGAAGATTCGCTTTTCGAATAAGTAAGGGCCGGTTTCTGCCAGCGTTGGCCTGAGATCGAGCATGTGAATGCCGCCCAGATCGATCAGTCGATCGCGAATCCCGACTCCTTCGCCAAGATCAATCACAACCCGTGTGGGCACACAAAGCTTTTCCAAAGCTGGAGCCACTCTCTGAACATCGCTGAGCCGTCCTGCCGGCAACGCGATGATCACGTCGTCGATCGAGTGGCCGTTCGAAAAAGCCGGTATTTTGTCGACCTCGTAGATCGGGCCTTCGACCGCAACTTCCTGATCGGGCAGCCGCACGAATCCTGCAACCTTGCAGGGAAGAACCTCGCCATGCATCAACGACGTCGCGACTCGGCGCGCGAAGCGGTCGGTTCCGACAATTAAGATCCGCACTTCGTTCTTGCCGCTTTTGCGCAGTATTTCCAAAACTACGCGCGAAACGATACGCGCGATCGTCGCCAGCACGAACAATGCGAATGCGCTGATTCCAACGACCAGCCGGGAGTAGCTCTCTTGCCGGTAGAGAAAACCGAGCGCCATGACGATCGCATACGTGAAGGCTAGAGCTTCCAGCAGGCGACGGCTCTTTTTCCCCGGCGCGTAGAGTTGCTCGACGCTCCAAAGCCCCGATTCCTCTGCGGCAATCGCCCAGACGATGGTGGTGAGCAGCATGATGCTCCAATAGGATGGCAAGCCGGCGGGGGCGGTCCGGGGAAAGAAAAGATTGAATCCGAAACGAATTTTGATTGCGATGTAGTAAGCGCCGGCCGGCAATAGCAGGGTTAAAATCCTCAAGTAATATCGAACGTAACTAAGCCGGCTGCGAATCATACAGAACGTCCAGTACTGCAAAACGTCGAACGGTCGTCAAACTATGGGTTCATTCGAACACGCGAAACGCGCTCAGCCGCCGTTTCAAGGCTAGGGGGAGACAATTCTGATTGAGTCCCAAAAACATTCCGAACGATTTAGCGAAATCCTGTTCCAGGTCTTTTACCGGGGATCGTTCCGGGGAATAGCCGGGCGAATGTATTTTGCTTTTCAACATCTTGAAGGCGTCCCGCAGCAGCGATTGCCGCGTGCCCGGAGCGTCCCAGATTTTCAGCAGTTTCAGCGTGTAACCAATATCGAAGTAGCGCTTGAATAGTCCGAGCGTGCTGTGATCGTGCGAGTGAATGACGGCTGCTTTGGGCTCGTACACAATCTTCCAGCCGCTATCGAGAATTCGTTTTGCGATCCCAAGGTCTTCAAAGACCTTCAACTCTTCCGGGAATTGTGTTTTCTCCCACACGCTCCGCCGAATCGCGGCATTCACGTCGGAAAAATGGTAGAAGCGGAATCCCAGTCCATTGCGGTGTGCCGGATCCTTCACCAATCTTCGCTCCCCGTAGACAGCGTCGAGAGCATGTCGCCGCTCAAGGGAAGAGTCCGACTTCGGAATCTGGCGGCCATATACCGCGCCAACCTTCGGATCGTTAAGGTTGGCAATCAGGGATTCCAGCCAGTTCTCGGCAGTGGGAATGGCATCCTGGGAGAGAAAGACGAGCGTTCGTCCCTGCGCCAGTCCGGCCGCGAAATTCCGTGTACGCGCGTGGTGAAAATCTTCGGGAGGAATTTGCGCAATGCCAACCGGAAAACATCGCAACAGTTCGAGCGTTCCATCACTCGAGCCGGAGTCCACGGCAATCAGTTCGCCTGACACCTTGCTCGCTTGAGCAACGACCGTTGGCAGAAGGCGCTCCAGGTCAGGCCTGCCGTTCTTGGTCAACATGATGATGGATACTTCAACCATTACATCCTCACCGAAGCCGTCTTTGCAGACTGGCCTGGACTAAGTGACCGAATTGCCTTAGCTTCAGATGCAACAACAGTGACGATTGATCGCTCTAAATTTGTTGCCCACGCGTACTTCCTCTGCCCCTGGAAAGCATTTGTGCAATTCGTGCTTTTACCAAGTGATCGCAAAGTTTGCTAGACTCCGAGTCCAATTCCTTCTTTCGGTGCCCGATGATCAACTACGAAAGTGAGCTGTGCCGGCTTTACTCTCTGCAGGCTCAAATCAGTGATGATCCTTATTTGCATGCCCACTCCAGGAACGCCGCTGTCATCCGACGGCAAATCAGTATCTTTGAACGCTGTCAGGATGTGCTGAAGGATGCCAGGATCGTGCTTGACTGGGGATGCCGGCAGGCGGCGGATGCTTGTTTGGTTCGCATGCTGCGAGGCGACGACGTCGAACTCTACGGTTGCGACGTGGACGCGACCGACTACCGTGCGTTCTTCGATTTCGCGCAATTGAAATACTCCCAGTTAATCCATCCGTACCGTCTGCCCTACGATGACAATTTCTTCGACGCCGTAATCGGAAGCGGGGTGCTAGAGCACGTCCCCATCGACTCTGAGTCTCTGAAGGAGTTGTATCGCGTTGTTCGTCCCGGGGGCGTGTTCGTCATGACTATGTTGCCCAATCGTTATTCCTACACTGAGTGGTTGAATCGGAGGCTTCACAACCCCCATCATCTGCGCCGATATTCGCTCTCTGAAGCGCTGCATATGTTCATCCATCACGGATTTCTCCCTATTCGCAGCGGATATCATCAAATCCTTCCGACGCTCTCAAGCCCTAAGGGCGGGCTGTTCGATTCCAGCGTTGCCAATAAGTTCGTCGAGCGCATCTCTTACCTGAACGCCTGGCTTGAAAAAGTTTGGCCAGTGAATCACCTTTCCACCAACATTTTCGTCGTCGGTCGAAAGGTGGAAGCTTTTCATGGATAGGTCCTTGGAGACCCATACGTCTCCGCGACAGCCTTCCGGTCAAGGAAGTTTCCAAAGGTCGTATCTAGAATTTGCGACGTTCTGCGTGCCGTCTCATTCCATGAAAACCGTTGTGCACGACGCAGGCCGCTTTCTCTGAGTTGCGAACGCAGTGTCGAATCCTGAACGATGCGCCGAATTCCGCAGGCAATCTCTTCGATATCCTGAGGTTTCACCAGGAGCGCCGCATCGCCCACCACTTCGGGAAGCGAGCACACATCTGACGTCAAGACGGGAGTGCCACAGGCGAGCGCTTCCAGAGGTGGCAGTCCGAATCCTTCGTAAAGCGATGGAAATAAGAATCCCATCGCGCCACGATAAGCCTCGGCGAGCGCTTCGCTGGAGGGTAGTTCTTGGAAGACGACGTCCCGGCGCAATCCAAGTCGCTCCACATGCGCGAGAATTTCCTTGTCCGCTGATCCCGACAGGATCAGGCGAACCTCTTTGCGAACTCCTGAGACGGAATACGCATGCAATAGTCGAGGAATGTTTTTGTGCGCCTTTCTGCTTCCCACATAGAGCAGATACGGATACCCCGGCTCATGTCGGCGCCCGGTTGGTCCGAAAGGGGCACCGACTCCATTGCCCACGTTGACAATCTTTTGCTCATCAAGCTTGGCCCAATCTGCAATCTCGCGCCGCGAGTACTCCGAGACCGTTAGTACGGCCGCAGATTTGTGGCACGCTGGTTTAATCACATGTTGGTAGTAAGACCGCTTGAGAAAGCTCGAATTCTCTCGCACACGAAGATGATGAAGATCATGCAGCGTGAAAATGAACGAACCCGACCACCAAAGAGGAGAGTTATACCCGGGACTGAAAAATAATTTTGCACCTAGTCCGCGCAGCGTTGCCCCCAGAAGCACGGGATCCAGCGGGTGCCAAGGCCGGCGTTGAGCCCGGAAGGGAACAAGGTACTTT
>Ga0187805_10000905_pt1 | contig 10423 bp, 9 predicted proteins | sample NC_wetland_sal_i_6_FD_132965 | JGI IMG/M metagenome (GOLD analysis project Ga0187805, IMG submission 132965) | Wetland sediment microbial communities from Neuse River Estuary, North Carolina, USA - Control_5 | ecosystem: Environmental > Aquatic > Freshwater > Wetlands > Sediment | place: USA... | reverse complement strand
GAACCGCTGGTACAGGTGCTCGGTGACGAACGGCGCGAACGGCGCGAACAGCCCGAGCAGCACCCGGAACGACTCCCACAGCGTCCACCGGGCGCTCGCCCGGCCCGCGGAGCCGTCGGAGGCCGCCAGCCGATCCTTGATCATCTCCAGGTAGCGGTCGCAGTACACCGACCAGAACATCCGCGACGCCGCCTGGTGCGCCTGCATGTAGTCATGCTCGTCGAAGGCGTTTGTCGACAAGTCGATTGTCTCCGCGAGGTGTGATAGCAGCCAGCGGTCCACGACGTCCCGGCCGGCGACGGCCACACAGGGGTCGCCAGGCGTGAACCCATCCAGGTTCAGCGACACGAACCGCCCGACGTTCCAGAGTTTCACGACAAACTTCCGCCCGGCCCGCACGTCCTTCTCGTTGTACCGCAGGTCCGAGCCGATGCGCCCCTTCGTCGCCCACAGCCGCAGCGCGTCCGCGCCGTACCTGGCGAGCACGTCGTCGGGCACGTACCTGTTGAACCCGTCGGCGCCGGTGTGCCGCTCCAGGTCCCGCTTGGAAATCTTGCGGCCCTGCTCGTTCAGCCCCCAGCCGGAGATCAGCGCCGTCCGCCACGGCACCCGGCCGAAATGCAGCTCGGACTGCACCACCGAATAGAACAGCCAGGTCCTGATGATCTCGAACGCCTGCACCCGCATCGACATCGGCGTCAGCGCCGGATCCGACCCGGTCGCCGACACGGCCCAGCCGTCGTTGATCTGCGGCGTCAGCGAGGACGTCATCCAGGTGTCCATCACGTCCGGATCACCGGCGAACGATGAAGATCCGCACGATGGGCAGGCCGGCGCAGGCGGGTCGCCGGCTAGCGGGTCCACCGGCAGATCGGCGATCCGGGCGAGCACCGGCGTATCACAAGACGTGCAGAACCACACCGGGAACGGCACGCCGTAGTGCCGCTGCCTGGTGATGTTCCAGTCCCACTTGAGCCCGTCGATCCAGTCCTCGAGCCGCCGTCGCATGAACGGCGGGATCCACTCGAGCTCCGCGGCGCGGGCACGGAACCGGTCGGCGTGCTCGCGCACCGCGATGAACCACTGCGGCCTGATCTGGAACTCCACCGGCGTCTGGCACCGCTCGTGCACCCCGACCACCTGCCGCACCGGGTCGCTGCCGGCCAGGAACCCGGCGGCGGCGAGAGCCGAGACGATCGCCGCCCGCGCCTGGGCGAGCTGCAGCCCCGCGAACTGCCCGGCCAGCGGCCCGAGCCGCCCGTCCGCGGTCACCACCATCCGCAGCGCCAGCCCGTCCCGCCGCCACCGGAGCACGTCCTCGCTGTCCCCGAACGTGCACACCATCATCAGCCCGGTGCCGAACTCCGGGTCCACCGACTCATCGGTCAGCACCGGCACCTGGTACCCGAACAGCGGCACCGTCGCGGCCGCGCCGGCTAGCCCGGCGTACCGCGGGTCGGCGGGGTGGTGGTACAGCGCCACGCACGCGGGCAGCAGTTCTGGCCGCGTCGTCGCGATGACCCCTGCGCCCGGGAACTCGATCCGGTGCAGCTTGCTCGTCCGCTGCAGGTCCTCCACGTCCGCCTGCGCCAGCGCGGTCCGGTCCTCCGGGCACCACAGGATCGGGTCGCTGGCCCGCCGCAGGTAGCCGGCCTCGTGCAGCTTTATGAAGGAGGTCTGCGCGGTCCGCTGGCAGCGCTCGTCGATGGTCGAATACCGCAGCGACCAGTCGACCGACAGCCCCAGCCGCCGCCACAGGTCCTCGTACCGCAGCGCGGTGCGCCGCGTCTCATCCAGGCACAGCCGGACGAACTCGGCCCGCGGCATGTCCGCCGCCCGCACCCCGTAGGCCTGCTCCACGTAGCGCTCCGTCGGCAGCCCGTTGTCGTCGAACCCGATCGGGTAGAACACGCGCTCGCCGCGCATCCGCCGGTAGCGCACGATGAAGTCGGGCTGGGAGTAGCTCATGGCGTGCCCGACATGCAGGTGCGCCGCGCTCACGTACGGCGGCGGCGTGTCCACGCTGAATACGAGGCCGCCCCCCGACGGGTCGTAGCGGTATACGTCGCGCTCTTCCCAGAGCGCGCGCACCGCCGCCTCCACCGCCTGATGGTCGTACTCGCTGGTCTCCATGCCCGCTGAGGGTAATGGCGCGACTCGGGCAAGCGAAATGCCTTTTATTCTCGGGGGGTTCCGGGGGGTCCTCCCCCCGGGCTAGCAGAGTTGTCCCGAACGGAGCGGGCCTTCTCCCCGGCCGCCACTTCCTGCCGAATGTTTGTCCGCCGTACACGGGGTAATCGTCAGGCGAATACGAAACGTTTCCGGCGGCTGCGATAATGGCGGTATATGTCTACGTCAGGACCACGGGGTGAAGGCGGTGAATTCGCCGGCGGGTCCCGCCGTCAGCGGCCAGGCGGCGAGCACGGCGTCCGCGTTGAGCGGGCCGTAGATGTGCGGGAACGTCGCACGAGCCGCGGGCACGTGCTCATGGCGGATCTGCGCGCGCACCCGCTGCGGGTCGATGACCAGCACAACGAGGTCTTCCTCGACGTCCTTGTAGAACATATTCGCCACGCCGGTCACCTGACTGGGCCAGGATGCGTGGATGAACCCCTCCTCGGCCAGCGTCTTGCCGAACGTCGACGTGGTGTACTCCCCATCAAGGCACGCTCGCTCCCAGTCGGCGCGGGTGGCGATGTGGTAGATCACCCCCGCAACGTAGCATCATGGAACTAAGTGCGGGGAAGGACTGGAGCGTCATGGGTTCGCCACGGCCTGATGTCGCCGATCAGCTGGACGTTCCCGTCCCGTCGGGCGGCAAGGTGATCGCCATCAGCGACCTGCACCTGCCGCCCGAGCGCACCGTCGTGTCCGGCCGGTGCTGCGAGGTGCTGTCCCGCCGGCTCGCCGCCGAGACCGGCCACCTCACGGTCGTGCTCGCCGGGGACATCGTGGAGATGCTCGCGTTTCCCGGCGTCACGGCGGCCACCATCCTCGAGGCGCACGACGACCTGTGCCGGGCGCTCGCCACGGTCACCGAACGCGGCGGCCAGGTCGTCTACGCGATCGGCAACCACGACGGGGACCTGGCCTGGGACCTCAAGACGGCGGACGCGGTACGCGACATCACGGGCGCCAGGCTGTGCCTCACCGCCGACCTGCTCTTGCCGGGCGGCGAGCGGATCCGGGTGGAACACGGCCACCAACTGGACCCGTACAACTGCTTTCACGACGCGCGCAACCCGCTGGACACCCCGCTCGGGCACCACATCGTCCGCGAGGTCATCCCTAAGATCGAGTGGCTCGGCCGGAACTGGCTCAACGGCGCGCATGAGATGGCGGACCCGGCGGACTTCCCGTCGTTCGTCGCGTCCCGGCTGGTGTACCGCAAGCTGGTCCGCCACCTGTGGTGGCTGATACTGCTGCCGCTGACACTGTTCGCGCTGCTGCCCGAGCTGGCGCGGGTCCGCGACCGGTTCCCCGACACAGCCACCTGGGTGCACGACGCCGAGATTCTCGGCTACGGGGCGGCGATCGACATCGCGATCATCGCGCTGATCCTCGCGATCGTGTCCAGGCGCGCGTGGACGTCGATCAGCGCGCTTGCGCTCGCGGGTCGCGGGTACAGCCAGAACGCGGCGGCCAGGCAGCGCGCCGACGACCTCATCGCGGACGGCTACACCGGCTTCCTGTCTGGGCACACACACCACCCGGAACTGCACGCGCACGGCGCCGGCTTCTACGCCAACGCCGGCTCGTGCACCTCGGTAGTCGAGGCGATCGACACCATGCGCGGCATGCCCCCGGTCTACCTGCGCACCCAGCAGCTGTCCTGGCTGGAGATCACCGCCGACGGCGACCAGCGGTGCCGCGCGCAGCTCAAGTCAGCGCGAGTGGAGCTGCCGGGCGCGACCAGGCTTGAACGTTTCATGTCGGCCGCGCGCAACCCGCACTCGTCGGCGCCGCGCGCGGTCGCGTCCTGGCCGAGCGGCCCCGACTGGCCCGCCGACCCCAAGCACCTGCGCGAGCGGCTGGCTAAGCATCACCATCATCAGCAGGACTAGCCGGGGCCTGGCCGGCAGCCTGGTCAGAAGCCTGCGCCGCTCGGGTGACGGCGCCTTCGAGTTCGCTGAGCAGCAGCTTCATGAACCCGCGCCCTCGTTCGGTGGCCAGCTTGGGGGCCACCGCCTTCTTCAGGCCCTCGGGGACCACGTCGAGCGGCAGCAGCAGCGGAACGAACAGGTACAGCGCGGGCGCCATGATCAGCGCCACCAGCGCGAGCGCGACCGCGACGACGGAGAATGTCGCCAGGCCGGAGTCGCCGGGCTGGGCGCCGTCCCCCAGCCAGACAAGGCCGAACACCTCGACAAGGGTGAGCAGCACGAACACGACCATCCAGACCACCGCGCCGGCGATCGTCAGCAGCCGCTGCGCGACGTAGAGCCGGGAGATCGCGGGGACGTCCCTGAAGTACGCCAGCACCTCGCCTGGGGGCTTTTCCATGTCGAGCTCGCGTTCGGCCTGGTATGCCTGGAAGCTCTTCTCCCAGGTCTCATCCGGGCGGCGCAGCCGCTCCCTGATCGCGCGCGCCTCGGCGCCGGCGGCGAGGGCGAGGATCGGCACGGTCACCGCGACGGCCGACGCGAACGCCTCCGTCATCTGCGCGGCAAGAGCGTATCGAGCCGGGATGAACTACTACAGATTGTCGGACCCAAATAACGCGACACGGACGCGCGGCCAATAGACTGCGTGCGTGAGTAACGAGCCCGCCGTCGAGATCGGCGGAATGGTCAAGCGGTATGGCACGCTGACCGCGGTCGACGGGCTGACACTCACCGCGCACCGCGGCGAGGTGACCGCCATCCTCGGCCCGAACGGCGCCGGCAAGACCACCACCATCGAGGTCTGCGAGGGGTACCGGACCGCCGACGGCGGCACCGTGCGGGTCCTCGGGCTCGACCCGGCCCGAGACGGCTCCGCGCTGCGGCCCCGGGTCGGGGTCATGCTGCAGTCCGGCGGCATCCCGCCGTCCGTCCCCGCCGCCGAGTACCTGACGCTGCTCAGCCGCTTCCACGCCAGGCCGCTCGACCCGGGCTGGCTGCTCGAGACGATGGGCCTGTCCGGCTCCGCCCGCACCCCGTACAAGCGGCTGTCCGGCGGGCAGCAGCAGCGGCTGTCGCTGGCCGCCGCCGTGATCGGCCGTCCCGAGCTCGTCTTCCTCGACGAGCCCACCGCCGGCATGGATCCGCAGGCCAGGCACGCGACCTGGGACCTGGTCGGCAGCTTGCGGGCCGACGGGGTGAGCGTGATCTTGACCACCCACTTCATGGAGGAGGCCGAGCGGCTCGCGGACCACGTCGTGATCATCGACGCGGGCCGCGTCGTCGCCGACGCCTCCCCCGCCGAGCTCACCGGGTCCGCCGGCCAGCTGCGGTTCAGGGCCGAGCCCGGCCTGGACACCGATAGCCTGCTCACCGCGCTGCCGGCCGGCAGCGCGGCCAAGGAATCCCCCGCCGGGCACTACCTGATCGAGGTGCACGGGGCCGTCGAGCCGGGGCTGCTCGCCGCGGTCACCGCCTGGTGCGCCGAGCGCGGCGTGCTGCCGAGCTCGCTGCGGATCGAGTCCCGCACGCTGGAGGACGTGTTCCTCGAGCTGACCGGACGGGAGCTGCGCGCATGACCGAGGCATCCCTGGCCGCAGGCCGGTTCGCGCCCGCGCCCGGCGCGGCGCCGATGCGGCAGATGATCACGGCGCAGACCGTCGCCGAGACCAAGACGATGTTGCGCAACGGCGAGCAGCTGACGCTCACGCTCGCCATCCCGTTGCTGCTGCTCACCGCGTTCAGCCTGGAATCGCTCGTCAACTTCGGCACCGGCCTGACCAGGATCGACTTCCTCACGCCGGGAATCATCGCGCTGGCCGTGATGTCCACCGCGTTCACCAGCCAGGCGATCGCCACCGGCTTCGAGCGCAGGTACGGGGTGCTCAAGCGGCTCGGCGCCACGCCGCTGTCCCGGACCGGGCTGATCGCCGCCAAGACCGCGACGGTCGTCGCGGTGGAACTGATGCAGGCCGTGCTGATCATCGTGGTCGCGCTCGCCATCGGCTGGTCGCCGAACGCGAGCCCGTCGGCGATCGTTGTGGTGCCGCTGCTGGTGCTGCTCGGCACCGCCGCGTTCAGCGGGCTGGCGCTGCTGATGGCGGGCACGCTGCGCGCCGAGGCCACGCTGGCCGCCGCCAACCTCGTCTACGTGGTGCTGCTCGGGGTCGGCGGCGTGGTGTTCCCGCTGACCAAGTTCCCGGCCGCGGCGCGCCCGGTGCTCGAGCTGCTGCCCACAGGGGCGCTGTCCACCGGGCTGCGCGACGTGCTCGCCTACGGCGCGGTCTTCCCGGTCAAGGACGCGGTGACGCTCGCCGTCTGGGCGGTGGCGGGCATCACGCTGGCCGCCCGCTATTTCCGGTGGGAGTGAGCAGAAGGAGCCTCCCGTCAACCGCCGACCTGGCCGGCAAGGCAGGCCGAGCCGGATGGGCTCCGTTGGCGCTGCCAGCCTCACTGGTGCTTTGCGGCGCGGTTTCCGTGCAGGCGGGCGCCGGGATCGCCGACCGTCTGTTCAGCCAGATCCCGCCCGCCGCGGTCACCACGCTGCGGCTGTGGGCCGCCGCGCTGATCCTGCTGGCCATCGGCTGGCGGGGCGCCGCCCGGGCGGTAGCCGACCTGATTCAGCGGAGAGCGTGGCGGGACGCAGCCGCCACGGCTTCGTTCGGGATAGCTCTCGGAGTTATGAATTTTGCGATCTACCAGGCGTTTGAGCGGATTCCGCTGGGGATCGCCGTCACCATCGAGTTCCTCGGGCCGCTGGCGGTCGCGGTCGCGGGCGTGCGCCGGCTGGCCGGCCTGGCGTGGGCGGGCCTGGCCGCCGCCGGGGTGCTGCTGCTCACCCAGGGGTCGCACGGGCACGTGAACGTGGCCGGGGTGGCGTTCGCGCTGGTGTCGGCGGCCGGCTGGGCGGGGTACATCCTGCTGTCCCGGGCCACCGGGCAGCGGTTTTCCGGCGCGTCCGGGCTGGTCATCGCGATGTGCGTGGCGGCGGTGCTGGTCACGGGGCCGGGGGTGGCAGCGGGCGCGCCGGCCATGTTCCGGCCGTCGCTGCTGGCTATCGGGCTCGCGATCGGGCTGCTGTCGTCGGTGATCCCGTACTGGCTCGAGCTCGAGGCGCTGCGGCGGGTGCCGGCCCGGGTGTTCGGCGTGTGGATGAGCGTGCAGCCCGCGGTCGCGGCGCTGATCGGGCTGGCCATGCTCGGGCAGCGGCTGAGCTTGCCGGAGTGGGGCGGGATCTGCTGCGTGGTCGTGGCCAGCGCCGGAGCCGCTCGGGGCGGCGCTCCGGAACCAGTACAAGCGTTACGATGGGGCGCGTGTCATCCTGGCTTACCCGCGTGACGGACCCGGTGCTGCGCCCCACTCAGGCCGCGGTGCGCGGGTGGGCGCTGGCATCGGTCATCTCCAACGCGGTCCTCATCGCCACCGGCGAGGCGGTGCGGCTGAGCTCCTCCGGTCTCGGCTGCCCGGACTGGCCGACATGCACCAAGACCAGCCTCGTCGCCGCGCATAGCGTCGGGCAGACCTCGCTGAACACCGCGATCGAGTTCGGCAACCGGATGCTGACCTATCCGCTGGTCATCATCGCGGGGCTGACGTTCATCGCCTGCTTGCGGTACCGGCCCGGCGGGGCGCGCCGGCGTGACCTGGTATGGCTGTCGGCGTTGCTGCCGCTCGGCGTGATCGCCCAGGCGGTGGTCGGCGGGATCGTGGTGCTCACCCACCTCAACCCGGCCGGGGTTTCCGTGCACTACCTGCTGTCCTCGGCGATCCTGGCGGCCGCGGTCGTGCTGCACGTGCGGGTCGATGAGGGGTCCGGGCCGACCGTGTCGCTGGTCCGGGTGGACCTGCGGGTACTGTGCGCGCTGCTTGTCGGGGTGACCGCGCTGATGCTCGCCGCCGGGACCGTGGTCACCGGCACCGGGCCGCTGGCCGGCACGACGATCGACTCCCATGGGCACATCAAGACGGTGCCCCGGTTCCACTTCCCGCTGGAGAGCGTCACCCAGTTGCACGCCGATATCGGCTGGTTCATCGGCGCGCTCGCGGTCGCCGTGGTGATCGGGCTGCGGTTCTCGTCCGCGCCGCGTGCCGCCGTGCGATACGGCTGGCTGGTGCTCGTCGGGCTGGGCTTGCAGGGTGTCATCGGATACGTGCAGTACTTCAACCACCTGCCGGCCGGGCTCGTCTGGGTGCACGTGACCACGTCGGTGGTGCTGTGGATCTGCGTGCTGCGGCTGTACCTGTCCACCCGGTCGCGGGCGGCGCAGCCTGCTGACACCGGGACGCCTAGCGAGCCGGCCGCGCCGGGCGTTTCGCAGGTGTCCGCCAAGGCGTAGCCGGCCTCGGCTCCAGTAAGGCGTAGCCGGCCGCGTCCGCGGTCGAAGCCACCGCGTCTGCGGTCGAAGCACCACCGCGTCCGCGGTCGGGCACCACCGCACAGGCGCCGCGTCCGTCGCCTCTTGCTGTTATCACATCCGTGGATCGCTAAAACCACAATCTTAGAGTCTATTGTTCACGGTAAGGTTCCTTGAGTACTCCCGCGTCGCCCCTGAGGAGCGGTCATGTCGGCGGATATGTCGGCGAACGGCAGCCAGCCGCGGGCGGGCGCGGCGTCGCTGATCTCGCCGCTCGCCGCGGCGGGACGCGCCGACGAGGTGGTGCAGCGGGTCAGCCAGGCGATCCAGCGCGGCCTGTTCGTCGACGGCGAGCAGCTACCCACCGAGGTCGAGTTCGCCGCGCAGCTTGGCGTGTCGGCGATGACGCTGCGCGAGGCGCTCGCCGTGCTCAGGCAGCTGGGCCTGGTGGAAACGCGCCGCGGCCGCACCGGCGGCACCTTCGTCCGGCGCCCGCCGAGCCCGCCGGTCGGCTCGCTGCGCGAGCGGCTCCGGTCGCTGACCGCCACCGCGTTGCGGGACCTGGCCGACGAGCAGTTCGCGGTGTCCGGCGCCGCCGCCAAGCTCGCCGCAGAGCGAGCGCCGGCGGTCAGCGTGCGGCGGCTGCTCGGCCTTTCCGACCAGCTCGAAAAGGCCTCCGAGCTGGGCTCGCCCGGGCTCGGGGCGCGCATTCGCGCCGACAGCCGGTTTCACATCGAGGTTGCCGTAGCATCGCAGTCCGAGCGACTCACCCGCCTGGAGGTAACGCTGCAAACGCAGCTGGCTGAACTGCTCTGGCTGCCGCACGACCCCGAGCTCGACGCCGTCGAGGTGGCTTGCGAGCACCGGTCGATCGCGACCGCGATCGCGGCCGAAGACGGCGATCTTGCCCGCACGCTCGCCGAGCGCCACGTTGAGCACAACCTGCGGCGGCTGACGCTGCTCCGGCTGGCCGTCGTCGAGGCGGGCTGAGAATGGACGAGACGGTTCCCATGACTTGCGAGCGCGAGCTCGGCGTGGCGCTCGGCCGGGTACGGGCGGAGCTTGAGGACGTGTTCGGCCATCTGGATCAGGTGGCCGCCGCACTGGTGGCCGAGCGGACCTCGTGCCGACGCGCGGGCGAGGAACTCACCCCGGACCGGCTCGCGCGGCTGCGCGACGTCATCCAGTCACAGCTCGGCAAGCTGCCCGCGGCAGCCGGAGCCGGCGTCGTGGCGGCACCGGGCGTGGTGGCGGGCCGCGAACGGCACCTGGAATGGTGGCAGCGCGGCGCGGGCGGCGGGTACACGCCGCTGCGGCTGAACCTAGACCAGGCCAGCATCGACCTGTACGACTACCTCGACATGGACTGGTTCACGGTGCCGCGCACCCTGCACCGCCGGTGCGTGTACGGCCCCTACATCGACTTCACCTGCGCCGACCGGTACGTGCTCACGATGACGATGCCGGTCGTGGCCGGGGACCGTGCCGTTGCCGGTGCCTCGCCGCAGTTCCTCGGTGTCGTAGGCGCGGACATCGCGATGTCGCATTTCGAGCCGGGGCTGCTGTCCATCCTGCGTTCGGTTCCGGCTGCCGCAGTCCTGGTCACCGCCGACAGGAGGGTGATCGCCGCTAACACCCCGCAGTGGATCGCGGGCCGCCGCCTCGGCTGCCTGCCCCGCGCTGGCGATGGCACGTTCGAGGCGGCCGCCGACGTGGGCGCCGACAGCGGCTGGGTCCTCGCGCTCGCAGCCACGTAGGCCACTTAGATCATGTATTTGGTGGGGTAGGTGGTGTGGGTCCTGCCGGAGGGTGTGTGCCAGATCATGACGCCGGGCTGGGGTTGTTCGAGCCGCCAGCCGGGGGCTTGCTTGTTGCGGTGGTGGTAGCGGCACGGCGCGCCGAGGTTGCATTCGCACGACGGGCCGGCCGGCCAGGGGATGGTGTGGTCGGCGTCGCCGTCGGCGGCGG
>Ga0187805_10000904_pt1 | contig 10423 bp, 11 predicted proteins | sample NC_wetland_sal_i_6_FD_132965 | JGI IMG/M metagenome (GOLD analysis project Ga0187805, IMG submission 132965) | Wetland sediment microbial communities from Neuse River Estuary, North Carolina, USA - Control_5 | ecosystem: Environmental > Aquatic > Freshwater > Wetlands > Sediment | place: USA... | reverse complement strand
TTCATTTCACCGAGCAAAAGTATTCGGCGTATTTGAAGTCCGGCTTCCCGTTTCATCAATTTGTGCAGCCGCAAGCCGGGGTCACGACGCTGCGCGTCGTCGTTGAAGATCCCAGCACCGCGCAGCTGGGCAGCCTGATCATTCCGCTCGCTCAAGTGAACTGATTGGGAGGCCACTATTGGCTTGTCGAGTGCTGAACCGCTTCCGCCCCGGGGTGCCCAGCGCCATCAGCATTCCGCCCTCCATCTTCCTGCTAATTTCCCAGGTTTCAGCAGCTGCCTCGGGTGTCTCGAAGGCTACCAAACGATTCAGGCTTGATCTCCAGTAACTCCAGTCTTTTCATGCGCTTACTTCACGGCTTGATGGAGGTCAGGGGCCCTACTCGCGTCCGCTACCACTCACCGGCACCCGCGTACCGTTGCGCTCCCACCTGCAAAGTGCCAGAATCACGCTGGGTACCGCTTTGGGGGCAGCCCGGGAAACATCTCCGCTCCCCCCGGTGTCTAAGTTAGTGAGAGCGGACATCGGGTTCGGCCGCCGCAGACGGCCAGACCCGATCGCAAGTCGCTCCCGGCAGCTTCGGGATCGTACTCGCAAGAAGGCCTGGGTCCACCGTTCAAACGTGGCATTCTAAGGTGGAACCTACCAGCAGGGTGGCCCGATTTCCAGTTGGGTCGGAAAGGCCGGCAGTGTCCGAATGGGCTAGCGCCCTTACATGGGGCCGCGATGAAGCCGAACTCGTCTCCGAGCTGCAAGCCGGCTCGGAAACGGCATTCGACTGGCTCGTCACGCACTACCATGCGCCCGTCTATAACCTCATTTTGAGTATGCTCGGCGACACTTCCGACGCCGCGGATGGTTCGCAGGAAGTTTTCTTGAAGGCTTTTCGCGGGATTCGCAAGTTTCGTCAAGGCAGTTCTTTGAAAACCTGGCTCTATCGCATCGCCATTCGCGAGGCGCTCAATCACAAGCGCTGGTTCAAGCGCCATTTGCAAAAAAATATTTCCATCGACGCCGCGCCCGAAGAAGGCCACGCTTCCATCGAGATTGAAGATCTTGGCGCGACGCCTTTTGAGCAGCTTGCTTCGCGAGAAATTCAGATCGCCGTGCAGCATGCTTTGCAGGAAGTTCCGGACGTGTTTCGCACCGCGGTTATTCTTCGCGACCTGGAGGGTTTGAGCTACGAGGAAGTCGCCGAAGTACTGGAGTGCAGCGTGGGCACCGTGAAGTCGCGCATCCTGCGCGGCCGCCGCTCACTACGGCAAGTGCTCGAGCCGCTGCTCGGTGAACAGGTACAGCACAGTAATCTGCATGGTGCCGCAAAGGAAAGCGTGCACGGAGCAGTCGCCGAAGCGCAGCCTTCGCCTTTTGGCGATGCATATTCCGCCGCACGCCGAGTAAAGGATTCTTCGCAAGAGCAGTCCCTGCGCGCAAATGGCGCGGGGGAGGGGCTTCCATGAAGTGCACCATTGTACGGACCAAACTGGCGGGCTATCTCGACGACGCCATCACGGAAACGGCATCAGTCGAGGAGCGCGTACAGATTGGCAAGCACCTGAATAGTTGCGCCATGTGCCGCGCCGAGTTGCAGCGCTTCCGCAAGCTCGCCGTCCTGCTTTCGCGCGTGCCCAAAAACGTTCCGCCTGCGGACCTTGCAGTGCGCATTAAGGTCGCTGCGGCCCAGTCCCAGCACTCCCGCGATTGGTCCAGCCGGCTCCGCAAAATGCGCGACCGCGCGGAAATTCTTCTGGACAACGTTTTTCGCCCGCTCACTGTTCCCGCCACCGGGGGAATTTTTTCAGCGATTGCGGTTTTTGCTCTCGTATTGCAATTGATGGTTCCGGGCATCACCGTGCGGGCGGTCTCCAACGATGTGCCCCTCAATATTTTGCGTCCCGCCGAGCTGTTGACGCTCTCCGACTATCCGCAATCCTGGGCGCCCGAGGAGCAAGAGGTTGAGCTTTCTCTGCCCCATGGACTGCTCGTCGATGTGACCGTCGACGCGCAGGGCCAGATGGCTGATTACCAGATTCTTTCCGGCCCCAGCAGTCCTGATTTGCGTCATCAGCTGGATCAGATGCTTCTCTTTTCACGCTTCCGCCCGATGATGAGCTTTGGCCGTCCCACTTCTGGCGGCCACGTCATCCTGAGCTTCAGCGCCGTCCGCGTTCGCGGCTAATTTTTTATGAAAATCGGCCGCTTCCTCAGCACCGCAGCCGCGGCCGGAGCGAGCGCTGCGCTCTGTTTATTCTTCCTTCTCATCTCTGCACATTCTCAGGATCGTCCGCCATTTGCCGCGCCGCTGCACTCGTTGCAGCCTTCAGGTGAGGAGAAGCTCCTCCTTGAATATGCCAACCGCGAACGCGCCGCAGCTGGACTGCAACCTCTCAAATGGAATGACGCTCTTGCGGCCGCGGCCCGCGAGCACGCCCGCGTTATGGTGCGCGAAAATGTCCTCACGCATCAAGCTACCGGCGAGCTCTCTCTTGAACAACGCGCGGCTCGAGCTGGCGCGACATTTTCCGTAATCGCTGAAAATGTTGCCATAGGCCCGGACGCCGAAAGCATTCACGACGGGTGGATGCATTCTCCCGGTCACAGAAGAAACATTCTCAACCCTGCGGTAACTGCAGTCGGCATTGCAACCTTACGGGGAAGTGACGGGATTTTCGCGGTACAAGATTTTTCGCGCCTGGTCGCGGCGTTGAGTTTGGGCCAGCAGGAGGAAAGGGTGGTTTCGTTACTAAAGCAAACCGCGTTGTTGCGCGCGAGTGTATCCGAGGATGCGCGCAAGACGTGCGGCATGGATCGCGGCTATGCGGGTGCTTCCGCGTTATACGTAATCCGGTTTGAGGTGGCTGATCTCGACAAACTCCCGGACGAACTCTTGCAAAAGATAAGGAGCCGAAGGTATCAGAACGCTGCCGTGGGCGCCTGCTCGGAAAGCGACACAGCGGGTTTCACGCGGTACCGTATTGCTGTCCTCTTGAATTAAGAATTGAACCCGCTGGATTGCGGTTGGCATTTCAAACGTGAGGGCATGCGAAGGCAATCCGTGAGCACACGCGCCGAAAAAAGAAGAGGTTGTTTCCGGGGAGGAATCGAAATAGAATACGCGCATGAATCGCGCGGCCTGCTCGTATTGGTTTCGATTTTGGTACCCACCCACATAGAGGGCGAGGGGCGATTCTGTAATTAGCAAAAGCGCAAGGAAATATCGACCCACTCGCAGCGAGTGGGTTTTTTTGTCTTAGGGCCGCTTGTCAGAACGGAACTTTTGGAGAAAAGCTGCGAAAGAACATTTTCTGAAAAAGTTGGAAGACGAAATGAAGATGAGAGGAACGAGCCATGATTATTTCGATGAAGCTGCACGCCACGCGGCAGGAGATCGACGAAGTGCGCAGCCAGGTGGAACACTTCGGCTACAAGGTGCATTCGATTGAAGGAGAAGAGCGCGTGGTGATCGGCGTGGTCGGTGTCGGCGATGTGACGGCGTGCATGGAGTCCGTCGAGTCCATGCCGCAGGTGGAGAAAGTGGTGCGCATCTCCGCGCCGTACAAATTCGTGAGCAAACAATTTCGCGCGGGAAAGACGCGCGTGCGGGTGAATGGCACGGAAATCGGGGGCGACGAATTTGTGGTGATGGCGGGGCCGTGCTCGGTGGAGTCCGAAGAGCAGATCATGCGCGCAGCGGAAGGAGTGGCGAAGGCGGGTGCAAAAATCCTGCGCGGCGGCGCGTTCAAGCCGCGAACTTCGCCTTACGATTTTCAGGGCATGGAAGAAGAGGGGCTGAAGCTATTACAAAAGGCGAAGAAGGCCACAGGCCTGGCGATTATCACGGAAGTGATGAGCGACCGCGATGTGGACATGATCGCGAACTATGCGGACATCATGCAAGTGGGCGCGCGGAACATGCAGAATTTCGTGTTGCTGAAGGCGCTCGGAAAATGCGGACGGCCGGTGCTCTTGAAGCGCGGCATGAGCGGGACGATCAAGGAGCTGCTGATGTCCGCGGAATACATCGTGGCGCACGGAAACTCCGACGTGATTTTGTGCGAGCGGGGCATCCGCACGTTCGAGACGGAGACGCGCAACACGTGCGACATCGCGGCGATTCCAGCGCTGAATGAATTGACGCATCTGCCCGTGATTCTCGATCCGAGCCATGCGACGGGGAAGCGCAGCCTGGTGCCCGCCGTTTCGCGGGCCGGTGTAGCGATTGGCGCGGACGGCTTGATCGTGGAAGTGCATCCCGCGCCAGAAAAGGCCATCAGCGACGGCGCGCAATCGCTGGACCTGCCTCAATTCCAAAAGTTGATGAGGGATTTGGAGCCGTATGTTCAATTGTGGAAAGTCTCGAGGACGAAGGAATCCGCTGCGGCAACGGTTTGACAAGCAACGGTATAACGAGGCGACGACGCAGGGAAACGGCCAAAGCAAGAATAGGGATAACGCGGAGGCGGCCTTACCAAATCGGGGTAAACGCCGTTGGCAGAGCCAGCACAAAGAGTTCAAGAGCCGCGAGGTTGAAAACACAGAGGGTAACGCCGGCGTGGCTAGTCCAGGTCCAGCAACATGCGAAAGGCTTTGTTCCTGCCCCAGCGATAGATTGCAAAATCACCATCCAGCGTCAGAATGTCGGCAGTTTCAAATTCATTTGCCAAAAGGATCAAGCACGCATCGGCAAGGTCGATCTTGCGATCGCGGTACTTACGCAAGACCTGTTTTACGCCAGCCGCTTCCTCCGAGATTTGGAAAGGGATTTGAAAAATGCCAGCGAGCACGTTTTCAATTACTACTTCTGCCGCACCGGGGAGATTGCGCAACAAATAGCAGCTCTCTGCCAGCACAGCTTCGCAGGTGACGAGCGGCGATTGCAGTTCGCGAACGGCTTTCGCACAGGACTGGTGGGCATGCTCACTGCGGTCGAGAAGGGCAACGATCACGCCGGTATCGAGAAGTACGGGTTTCACTTTCCGAAGCCGCGAAGGTGTTTCTTGTTTGTCCCGAGGTCGGGCACGCCAGACGAAAATCTTCCTAAGCCGATAACGCCTTGCTTTTTCCGGCGGACATAGTTCACTTCGAGAATGCGCAGGCCTTCGCGGACGACTTGCGAGGGAGTCCAGCCGAGTTCGCGAACCAGCACCGCCAGTCTTTTTCGCGAGCGATCATCGAGTCTTGCCTGGATGGTAGAGGGCACGCCTCATTGTACTACGAATTGCAAATTGTATGACAGCGGAAGTCTTCCGCGAGGGCAGCCTCGCTTGTCCGAATCGAGAGAGGTACATCCGCCTGATCGAAACGGATTTCTCCTACAAGAGCCCTTGACGCGCATTTTGAACCCAAGCAAAGAGCGGCCCGTACTTAATGGCACTGGGGACTGGCCGAACGGCCAAGTACGCCCAGAGCAAGTCCCATTGTTCATCCCAGCGCTGAATGTTCTTTAGAGATAGAGGGGTTTCTCTCTCTGAAGCAGATGGATTTCACGTGTGGGTGGATGGCATGTGGACGAGATCTGAATCGCATGGGAAACGGCGCCAGAATTATGATTTTCGCTTGGTGTGCCTGTGGTTGGTGTGCGTTTGCCTCATCAATGCGGCGTTAGCGACGGCGCAGACCGAGCTGCCCGTTCATGATTCCCTGTCGAGTCCGCGATTGTTGACGCTCGATGAAGGGCGTTCGATCGTCAATGTGGCTTGGCAGCAGGACCGGCCAGCGCCGGGCGTGCGGGACTGCTCGCACTTTGTTCATCAGATCTATGCGGATGCGGGGTTTGAGTATGCGTATGCGAGTTCCTTTGAGATTTATGAGGGAAACGAAAATTTCGAGAGAGTGAGGAATCCGCATCCAGGGGATTTGATTGCATGGCCTGGGCACGTAGGAATTGTTGTCGATCCGCTCGAACACAGTTTTTACAGCCTGGTGAGAACGGGATTGGAGGCGCAGGATTACCGGTCGGGGTATTGGAGGTCGAGGGGGATCCCGCGATTTTACCGGTTCAAAGTGGAGCAGGGAACGATTGTGAATGCGGCGAAGATCTCTGGCTCTTCCAAAATTTTGAACGGCCGAAAGGATCGCAGCGCCGGAACGAACGCCGGATCGAAGATCAAGGAACGAACCGGAGATGGATATGATTCCTCGGATCGTCCGCCGTCGTCGGTTTCGGAAAAAGCCGATGTGATTTATGGTCCACCGGCAGCGGCCGTGTCCGCCGTTTCGAAGAGCCCCGAACCGCCGTTTGCAATTCCAGCAAGCGTGATTATTGCCTCGGGGAACAGGCTGCCGACGCGCGAAGAAGTGATGGAGGCAATCTCCGAACTGAGTGACGCGGGAGGGAGTATCTTGCGGACCGATGATCCGATGAAGGCTGAGGTTCCCGTGGTGATCGTCGAGCAAATCGAAGTTGAGCGGGTGGAGGCCAAGCGCGATCATGGGTGGGCGCGTTTGATGGTTGATTTCAAAGTGGCCATTGATGGTGGTGCGGTGACAGTGAAGCGACATCGCGAGAAGGTTCGCTGGGAACTACGGCGAACTGATGCGGGCTGGGAAGCCATCACGCCGCAAGATCGAAGATATGTTCCACACGACGTGGCGGTGAAGAATCTGGCGGACCAACTGGCGCGACTCGCCAAAAGCCATGGCGCCGCCGAGCATCAACCGGCGGTGATGCGGCAGGAAGCGCAACTCGCCGGTCTTCTGAACGCGCTGCTGCAGAGTAAGTAGAGTCCTCTCCATATTGCTACCGACGAACTAACCCCCAAAATCTATTGCGACGGGCCGGCGGCCCCGTCCATTGCGATCCTCGGGCGGCCCGGCTGGCACGGCCGCGAAGCAGGTGGCATTATCGTCTGGAGCGTTGATGTTTGAAGGGATGGGCAGCGATGGGCGTGGTGAGGGTATGAACCCCCTGGAGAGCGCGGCAGGGAAAGCGATCGCGCCGAGTCTGAGAGTGATTCACGAAGCGCGGACGTTTCTCGCGAAGCATTTCGCGGCGACGCGGTTGATTGCGGCGCCGTATTTGAGCGAGAGGACGGGGAAGCGCGTTTGGCTGAAATTGGAGACGGAACTGCCTACGGGGTCATTCAAGGTGCGCGGGGCTTTGTGGGCACTGGCGACGCGATTGACGCGCGGGCATGTCGGGGAAGTGATTGCTTCCAGCACCGGAAATCATGGGGCGGCGGTGGCGTTTGCCGCGAAGTTGTTGGGAGTCAAGGCGCGGATTTTTCTGCCTGCGGGCTGCAATCCGGTGAAGCGGGGGCGGATTGCGGCGCTAGCTGCAGAGATTGTCGAGAGCGGCGGGGCAGATTTGGCGGCGGCGTTTGAGTTGGCAGCGGAATACGCAAAGCTACCGGGAGTTTATTTTTTGAATGATGCAACGGATGCGGATTTGCCTGCCGGGCCTGCGACAATTGGTTGTGAAATTTTGGAGCAGCTTCCGGACGTGGACTCGATCGTCGTACCGATGGGAGACACGGCTTTGATTCGCGGGATTGCGGCGGCGGTGAAACAGATTGCGCCGCGGGTGAGGATTGTTGGCGTGCAGGCGGACCGCGCGCCGGCGTATTTTCTATCGTGGAAGGAAGATCGTGTTGTGGGAACGAAGACTTGCGACACGATTGCGGATGGGTTGGCTACGCGGACGCCGGAGGCAACGAATGTGCGCGCCATAAAGAGCCTCGCGGATGATGTGGTGTTGGTGAGCGACGAACAATTGTTGCGCGCGATGGGGACCTTGCTCTTCGAAGAGCATGTGCTGGCGGAGCCGGCGGGCGCGGCGAGTACGGCAGCGCTGCTCGGTGCAGGAACGGGATACGGAGAAAATGTAGTGCTGGTTGTGAGCGGCGCAAATGTTTCGCGAGAAGTGCTGCGGCGAGCTGTCGAGACTTTGTAGCAGACCTACCAATAAAATCATAAAAAGTAAGAGATAACGCTTATGCGCAGATTCCGCAAAGGCTAGCAGAGAAGCCTTGGACGCGCCATGGCGGCCCGCAGGGATTGCGAGCGGTTGACAAGCTGGCCTGCCGAGAACAGAATTCGCTCCAAGAAAAGTAATTGAAGGGCAATAAATAGCTCGCGGAAATCACTGGGGCAAATTCTGTCGGCGTTTCGGAGGGACTCTTGTCACCTGTGCATGCGACGCACCTAGCCATCCTTATTCTCGCGATTGCTTTCGCCACTCTTACCTATGCGCTCTCCCGGCGCGGCCTGGACGAGTTGTTGTCCCGCACGGTGGTGATTCCCGGCGGCGTTAGTTTTTATATGCGCGCCTTTCTGCTGCTCCTGCTTTACGGAGCGGTCGGGCAAGCGGTCGCCGTGAAGCCGGATGTCAAGCCGGGGCAGCAATTTATGGAATACGTCTGGGGCGTCGCCGCGGCGCTGGGAGATTCCTTCGAATACATTTTTCTGACGCTAGCGATATATCTAGTGGTGATCACTATTCTTGTGGCGACGCTGAAGCCGAAAAATGACAAATGAGAAGTATCTGATCGTTTCGTACTTCGTCGTCGCGGGGATCTCGCTGGCCCTCGGATTTGGAGTGTATGTATGGCTAAGGGCGCCCTTCCATGCGGTTGCAAAGGCTCTTCCGTGGAAAGCGATCCGAGAACTCCTGGTGCGGCTGTTTCCGATGGGGATATTGTTTCCAGCTTTGATGGGCTTCATCAGCGTGAGGTACATAGGATGTGCTGCCAACGACTACGAGCACGTCATCGCCGAGCGGTCTTATCTTGTGGGCAAAAACCAGGAGCAAATATCGGCGTCGCTAACCTATGTTATTTGGGCGGTATTTGCCTGGTGCGTGCTCGTCGCGATCCTTTTGGCAGTCAAGCGGCGCTCCGACCGGCACAGCGCAACTAACTCCAGCGAAGAAATTTAGATTGTTAGGGACTCCGGACGATTACCGTGTGGTGACGGAATGGCGGAGGCCGAGGACCTTTCTCTCGCATAAGCTCATTGCTTCTGAGAAGACTCGCCGAGTTTCAGGACGAGGACTTGACCGTTTGAATGGAAGCTGCCGCCAGTGGCGGTATTGGCGTCTTGCATGGGATTTTTGGGAAGGATGTGAGTAATTTCCGCGACGAGGCCTGTCGAGGCGAGCGTTTTTTCGACGTAGTCGCGCTCGAGGTCGACGTTGGGATCGATTTTGTGGGTGAGGCTGTTGTTGCGCTGATCTTTTTCAAAACCGACGTCGTGAGTGGCGGCGCCCACCCAGAGCGTTTGGCCACCGAGCTGGAAAGGCGCCAACCAGATACGAAGATGATTGCGGGAAGCGACAACGGAAATGGGTTCCGCGTGGGCCCAGCCGTAATCCTGCTGGCGACCGAAGAGGTAGAGGGGACTCATGGGCATTGTTAAATACGATTCTTTGGAGATGCTTTCGAGGAGGCCGTGGAGGAGAGTGTCTTTGACGTTGGCATCGACGTGGACCCAACCGGCGGTGGTGAAGACCTTTTGCATGGCGGCTTCGGACCCGAGGATCAGAAGGTTGACCATGTCGCCGGGATCGCCGGCTCGATCGGAAACGCGGCGAGGAATTTTCGAGAAGACGTGATCGTCGATGCCCGGAATGAAAGCGACGCTTCTAGCGGTGAAGAGGACAGAGTACGGGTCTGGGGAATAAATTTTAATTTCGACGATGTACGTGCCGTCGCCGGTGTCGCTGGCGAGTTGGTTGATGCCGACGGAGAGGCGGCCCGAGATGGGTGAGACGAGATCGCGCTTCGCGCCAAGGAGGAAGGGCTGCGAAGTGTCCTTGTCACCGATGCGGCCAATGACGGCACCGCGACCGGCTTCGTTGTCGGGCAGATCGCGAAGAAGATCCTTGAAGCCGCGCGGGATGCCGGCAGGAGCTGTGTCGCTTTGCTGGCCAGCGTAGCGCATTGTCCCGGTGGCAGTAATGACAATGTGTTCGCCCGCTTGCACGTCGATGCCGGTATCGAGCCAGGAAGAATCGCCTGAAAGCTGAACTTCTTGCGAGATGCGAGGAGCGCGGGGCGGAGAGGAATGTGCGGGCGGGTCCTTGGCGACGGATTGTGCCGGGGATTGTTGCGATTGCGGCGCGACAACTGCGCCGAATGAATGAGCATCGAAGACCGCAAGCGAGAGAGCAGCGAGCGCGGAGACACCCAGGATAAAAGCGACCCTCTTCAAGAACGCGGAACGCATAGCGGCGAGCCATCCCGAGGCGGGTGTGAACGCATCCTCACCGATAACAGATGCTTAGGAGAGTTGCAAGAGTTGGATGGAGCGGCGAGGTCGCTAGCTTGGGGTTCCTTGACGGAAGGGAAACACGCTTGTAAATTGGCAGGATGCTGCAGGGTGGCCACAGGATAGTGAGCGCCCCAGGGGACTGAGAGAGAGAAACAGGAGACAGACAGAAATGTCTGTCTCACCACAGAGGTTTAGAGAGCGGTTGAGAGACTAG
>Ga0187805_10000903_pt1 | contig 10423 bp, 7 predicted proteins | sample NC_wetland_sal_i_6_FD_132965 | JGI IMG/M metagenome (GOLD analysis project Ga0187805, IMG submission 132965) | Wetland sediment microbial communities from Neuse River Estuary, North Carolina, USA - Control_5 | ecosystem: Environmental > Aquatic > Freshwater > Wetlands > Sediment | place: USA... | reverse complement strand
GTCGGCATCTAGAACGCCACTGGGAGAGTCGTTGAATAGCTCATCCAAGGCGTAGCGCTTCTCACCCATACTTCTAATCACCTGATACTAAGTGGGTTACTCGATTTGGCTTCACCAGCGCGGTTCTATAACTACTGTACGCCACACGCTGGTACGCCTGCACTATGGCCGCATGCCACTGCGTCGGTTAGGCTCAACATCACCGGGAATCGCACGGGAGATCACCTGAGGGAAGTGAATCGGATATGACTACATCGGCAGCCATTCAGCAGGAACCTGCCACGGCGGCCGGAGCCTCAACAACCAGCGAACGCCGCAAGCAAACGCGTGCGGGCGTGAACCTGGCCGTGCGCGTGCGCCCGGCCGAGGCCAAAGATGGCGACTTCGAAGAGGTTCGCGGGACATTGAACGCGTCGGACCAAGGCCTGTATTTCACGACCGCAAGCAAATGTTATTACCCGGGCATGCGGCTTCGGGTGACGTTTCCCTACAACTCTTCGGAGGACACTTTAACTTCGTGGGAGGATTCCGCTGAGGTCACGCGCGTGGACCACTTGAAGGACGGACGCTTCGGCGTCGCAGTCCTTCTCGGCACCTCGCTTCGTGCTGGCACGCTGACCGCCGATGAACTTTCCTACACCACAGGACGCAAAGACGGGGAACGGCGCCTGGCGGCGCGGCACCCCTTCTCTGCGACGGTTATTGTGACCGAAATACGCGCGAAAATGCGCCTGCAGGCGCGCTGCTCAGACCTGAGCATGGTTGGGTGCTATGTGGACACCATGAATCCGTTTCCCGAAGGAACTCGCATCCACGTGCAACTCAACAATGGTGACGCCGTTTTTGAGGCCCCCGCGATGGTGAGCACATGCCAAATGGGAATGGGCATGGGAATCGTTTTCGCTGATCTGCCGCGGGAGAAAAGGACTCTGCTGGCTTCCTGGCTCGGCCCGGGTGACTCTGTCGCAGAATCCAGCTCCGTCAAATTCCGACCGGAGCCAATCAAAGAGCCCCGCTCGACCTCGGACGCGCTCGCGGAGCGGCTGATCCGCGTGCTGCGCGGGAAAGGCCTTCTGACAAGCGCTGAAGTGGCCGCCCTGTTCTCCGACCCGGTCCTCTAATCCAAGAGATTGTTGTGCACGCTGTCCCCTACGCGGGACACGTGCGTGTCGACACTGCCTTGACGCGCGGTGTATAAACTCAGCCATGGGCGGGTAAGCCCGCAAGTGCGTGGGAGGGCGCGTCGCCGTTATGACGCCGGAAGAATTTCGAAAGTTCGGACATCAGGTAGTTGACTGGGTCGCGGACTATCGTAAGCGCGTCGCGAAACTGCCCGTGATGGCACGGACGGGACCGGAAGAGGTTCGCGAGCGGCTGCCGAATTTGCCGCCGGAAAAGCCCGAGCCATTCAAGAAAATCCTCCGCGATCTCGACGATATCATCATGCCCGGACTGTCTCACTGGCAGCATCCGGAATTTTTCGGTTACTTCCCTTCCAACGGAGAGCTCTCGAGCGTGCTGGGCGATTACCTCAGCACGGGCCTTGGAGTGCTCGGGCTTTCCTGGCAGGCAAGCCCGGCTCTAACCGAGCTCGAAGAGGTGGTCACGTGGTGGCTCCAACGAATGATGGGGCTTTCTGCGTCGTGGAGCGGGGTAATCCAAGACACAGCTTCGACCAGCACGCTCGTGGCGCTGCTGTGCGCGCGTGAGCGGACAACAAACTATGGTTTGACACGCGGCGGGTTGCAGGGCGAGAAAAATCCGCTGGTCGTCTACGCTTCGGCCCATAGCCACAGCTCCGCCGAAAAGGCCGCCCTGATGGCCGGATTTGGGCGCGAAAACGTGCGGCTGATTCCGTGCGATGCCGCCTACGCAATGCGAGCCGATGCGGTCGAAGCTGCGATCAAGAAAGATATTTCGGAACATCGCCAGCCGTGCGCAATTGTGGCCACGACGGGAACCACGACGACCACGGCGCTCGACCCCATTGAGGGCCTCGCGCAACTTCGCAGAAAATATAAGATCTGGGTCCACGTGGATGCAGCCATGGCCGGCTCAGCCATGATTCTGCCGGAGTGCCGCTGGATGTGGCGGGGAATCGAAGAGGCGGACTCGCTGGTCTTGAATCCGCACAAATGGCTGGGCGCGGCGTTTGATTGTTCGGTGTATTACGTGCGCGACGCCGAGCACCTGGTCCGCGTGATGTCCACCAATCCGAGCTATTTGCAGTCGGCCGCCGATGGGCGCGTGAAAAACTATCGCGACTGGGGCGTGCCGCTGGGGCGGAGATTCCGCGCGCTGAAATTGTGGCTGCTGATCCGCGAGCAGGGCGTCGCGCGGCTGCGGGAGCGGCTGCGGCGCGACATCGCCAACGCTCAGTGGTTCGCTGCGCAGGTTCGCGCCGCGCCGCAGTGGCGCGTGCTCGCGCCCGTGCCGCTGCAAACAGTCTGCGTGAGGCACGAGCCGCCGGGGCTCGACGGCGAAGCGCTCGACCGGCACACTCTCGACTGGGTCGAGCGAGTGAACCGTTCGGGCCACGCGTATCTGACTCCCGCGATGCTCGATGGACGCTGGATGGTGCGCGTCTCGATCGGCTCGCTTACCACGGAGCGCAAACACGTCGCGGGGCTTTGGAAACGGATGCAAGCGGAAGCGGCCCGCGGCAATCCCAAAGCGAGACGTGACAGGCGGCGCATTTCAAAGGTATAAATCTTCTGCAGGCCAGCCCTTCTCTCTTCGTCGTCGAACGCGATGCCCGAGCCAGCCACACCGCTGATGCAGCAGTACCACGCGATCAAGACGCGCTACCCGCACGCCTTAGTGTTGTTCCGCCTCGGCGATTTTTATGAGCTGTTCTACGAAGACGCGATTGCGGCGTCACGCGAGCTGCAAATCACGCTGACCTCGCGCAACCGCGAGCGCGGCGAGCCCGTGCCGATGTGCGGCGTGCCGTATCACGCGGCGGAAGGATACGTGGCGCGGCTGCTGCGCGCGGGCTACAAAATTGCCATTTGCGACCAGATGGAGCAGCCCGGGCCGGGAAAGAAACTGGTGCGGCGCGAAGTGGTGCGCGTCATCACGCCCGGAACGGCGACGAGCCTGAACGTCCTTGAGCCGAAAGAGAACAACTATCTTGCCGCGCTGGCGCGCGCCGCGACGGGCACGGCCATCGGATTAGCCTACGCGGACATCACCACAGGCGAATTTCGCGCCGCGGAATTTTCCGGCTCGGACGCAGAAGAAAAACTGCGCGACGAATTGCACCGCGTACGGCCGCGCGAACTCTTGCTGCCACGCCAAACCGGCCTTTTCTCGCAAGCCCCATCGGACGGCGAAGGCGGCGCGCAGTCACCGGGCGCGCGGCTCGACCTCCGCGATACTGTTGAAACACGGCTCGAGGAGTGGGTCTTCCGGACCGATTACGCGTCGCGCATGCTCGAGGAACAGTTCGGCGTCGCGAGCCTCGATGGATTTGGCCTCGCCGACCATCCTCAAGCCACGTCGGCAGCGGGCGCGCTGGTTCACTATCTGCGCGAGACATCGGGGAGAGGGCCCGAAAACGGGACGCGCACGGCGGCGCCGCTCGAACACCTGGACCGCGTGCGCTACTACGAGCACGCCGACGCGCTGGTGCTAGACAGCGTGACGGTGCGCAACCTCGAGCTGGTCGCGCCGATTTTCAGCGACGACAACGCGCGCGGCGCGAGCACACTGCTCTCCGCACTGGATGACACGGCGACCGGCATGGGCGCGCGGCTGCTGCGGCAGTGGATCCTGCGCCCGGAGGTGGACCGCGTGGAAATCGGCGCGCGGCTGGACGGCGTCGCGGAGCTCAAGGCCCATACCGTGCTGCGCGAAGAGATTCGCCACGGCCTGGCCGGCATTCAAGATCTCGAACGGCTGACCGGCCGCGTGACGCTCGGCGTGGCCTCGCCGCGCGATCTGCTCGGTCTGCAGCAATCGCTCGCGCGAATTCCTTTGTTGCGAAAATATCTGGCGAATTGCGCAAGCGCGCGTCTGGCGGCGCTCTACGCGCAGATGGACGATCTGGCCGACGTGCGCGAACGCATCGAGCGCGCCATCGCCGACGATCCTCCCGCGCTCGCCTCTGATCCCGGCGTCATCCGGCGCGGCTACAACGCCGAGCTTGACGAGTTGCGCGAGCTCTCCACGCGCAGCAAGCAAATCATCGCGGCGATGGAAGAGCGCGAGCGCAAGCGCACAGGAATCGCGTCGCTGAAAATCCGCTTCAACCAGGTGTTCGGATATTACCTCGAAGTGTCCAAACCCAATCTGCACCTGGCGCCGCCGGATTTTGAGCGCAAGCAAACCCTGGTGAACGCCGAGCGGTTCACCACGCCGGAACTGAAGGATCACGAGCGCAAGGTGCTCGAGGCCGACGACCGCATTTCGGAGATCGAGCGGCGCCTGTTTGCCGAGCTGCGCGTGTGGATCGGCGATCAGGCCGGACGCATGCGGAAAACGGCGGGAGCCGTGGCGCAGCTCGACGTGCTGACCAATCTGGCGCGGCTGGCGGCATCACGCAACTACACGCGGCCGGAATTCTCCGATGACGGCCAGTTGCTGATCGTCGCCGGGCGCCATCCTGTGATCGAGCAATTGCTCGAGCAGCGCGGCGAACGGTTCGTGCCCAACGATTTGTATCTGGACACCTCGGCGCAGCAGATATTGCTGATCACCGGGCCGAATATGGGGGGCAAGTCCACCTATCTCCGGCAGGCCGCGCTGATCGTCATCCTGGCGCAGATGGGGTCGTTCGTGCCGGCCGCGCAGGCGCGATTGCCGGTCACCGACCGCGTGTTTACGCGCATCGGCGCTTCGGACAATCTGGCGCGCGGACGTTCGACGTTCTTAGTCGAGATGACCGAAGTTGCGGCCATCTTGAACACGGCGACGCCGTCAAGCCTGGTGTTGCTGGACGAGGTGGGACGCGGCACGGCCACATTCGACGGGCTTTCCATTGCGTGGGCCGTGGTCGAACACATCGCGGCGGAAACGCACGCCCGGACATTGTTCGCAACGCATTATCACGAGCTGACCGAACTCGCCGATCTTCTCTCCGGAATCAAGAACGTCCACGTTTCCGCGCGCGAAACGCCCGCGGGAATCGTTTTTCTGAAACGCGTCGAAACCGGAAGCGCGGACAAAAGCTACGGCATCGAAGTCGCGCGTATGGCCGGCTTGCCCGCCGGTGTGATTGCACGGGCCCGCGAAGTCCTCGCGCGGCACGAGCAGGCCGAACACCAATTGAGCGAGAAGCTGACGCCGGGCGCCGAATCGCAAGGGGAAAAGCCCGCCGAGCAGGAGGCGCTGTTCACCCCGCTGGACGCGCGCGTGCTCGAAGCGCTGCGAGCAGCGGACCTCGACCAACTCAAGCCCATTGATGCTCTAAACCTTTTGGCCGAATTGAAAAAGCAAATCTCATGACGACCGCGCGCAAACGCGGCGTGCTGGTTTTGGGACTAATGTCGGGCACTTCGGCCGACGCAATCGATGTTGCGCTCGTGCGCTGCTCGCCCGGGGGCGCGCGGCTCGAGAATTTTGCGGCGATTCCCTACCCGCCTAAAGCGCGCGTCATCGCGCTGCGCCTTGCCGAAGGCCGCGCGACGACGAGCGCAGAAATCAGCCAGGCAAATTTTTTGCTGGGCGAAGTGTTCGCGGCCGCTGCGCTCGCCGCGTGCAAGCGGTTTCGCGTGCGGCCGGCGCAGGTCACACTGATTGGGTCGCATGGGCAGACGATCTATCATCAGGGCGCGGCTACGCGCTTTGGCGGACGGCGCGTGGCGTCCACGCTTCAAATTGGCGAGCCATCGGTCATCGCCGTGCGAACCGGCATCACCACGGTCGCGGATTTTCGCCCTGCGGACATGGCTGCGGGCGGGCAGGGGGCGCCGCTGGTGCCCTTCGTGGATTATTTGTTGTATCGAAGCGCGCGTGTGGGGCGCGCGGCGCTCAACATAGGCGGAATCGCGAATGTGACGGTGATTCCGCGCGGGGCCGCGCTGGAGGATGTGTTTGCGTTCGACACCGGCCCGGGCAACATGGTGATAGACGCTCTCGTGAGGCAATTCACGCGAGGGCGTCAACAGTTTGACCGCAACGCCGCAATCGCGCGACGCGGGCGTCTTCTGCCAGGATTGCTTGCGCGACTCTTGCGCGATCCTTATTTTCGCGTCAAGCCGCCGAAATCGGCTGGTCGGGCGCAATACGGCGAGGCATACTTGCGCAAGCTGCTCGCCTCGCCTGAGGCAAGGGGCGCACGCGCGGAAGACCTGGTGCGCACGGCGACGATCCTCACGGCAGTGTCAATTGTGGACGCGTTCCATCATTGTGTTCAGCCGCGGGCCAAAGTCGAAGAACTGATTGTTTCCGGCGGCGGCGCCCACAATCCCCTGCTGATCGCGCAACTCGAAGCGGGGCTTTCCGGCGTGCGCGTGCGGCCTTCGCGCGAGCTGGGCATTCCCGAAGACGCGAAAGAGGCTTTCGCGTTTGCGGTACTCGCCTACGAAACGATTCGCCGACGGCCGTCGAACGTTCCTCGAGCGACCGGGGCACGAAAGCCGCAAATCCTCGGAAAGATCTGCTATGCAAACTGAGCAAGCTGGGGCGAGGAACTAAATCCGTTTCGAGGAATGCGGGCTACAATTCCGGTGTGATGCTGCCGCGCAGTAAGAATGGACGCAGTCCACGCTCTTCAGTTGTCGCCCTGTTGCCCCTGCTTCTCTTTGTCGTTCCCTCGGTCTCGTCCGGGTGCTCTCGTGCCGTCGCGACCACGCCGGGCGCGGTCACATTTCTGATCGAGACGATGCCGGCAAACCTCGATCCGCGCGTGGGCACCGACGCGCAGTCACAGCGCATCGACGGCTTGATTTTCAGCGGACTGGTCGAGCGCGACGAGCAGATGAATCTGCGCGGCGACCTAGCCGAGTCGTGGGAAACCCCCGACTCGCTTACTTACATTTTTCATTTGAAACCCGGCGTGAAGTTTCACGACGGCCGGCTGCTCACGTCCGTCGATGTGAAGTACACGTTCGACTCGATTTTGAGCGGGGCCATCCCCTCGCCCAAGCGCGGATCGTTTCGCATGGTGCGCGCGATCGATGCGCCGGATGCGAGCACGGTCATTTTTCATTTGAGCGAGCCGTACGCGTCATTTCTCTGGAGCCTGGCTCGGCCCGCCGTGGGGATTGTGCCCGGCGGCGCGGGCGCGGATTTCGCGCAACATCCAGTGGGCACCGGGCCGTTTGAGTTCGTGAGCGCGAAGCAGGACGACGAAGTGGTGCTTGACCGCAACGCTGATTATTTCGGCCGCCCGGCGAAAATATCGCGCGTGAGGTTTCGCGTGGTTCCGGAAGCGATTGTGCGCGCTCTCGAACTGCGCAAAGGAACGGCAGACCTGGAGCTGAACTCGCTGGCTGCGGACATGGTGCCGGTGATGAAGCGCGAGCCGTCGATCGAGGTCACCGAGCAGCCGGGCACGATTTACGCGTACGTCGCGTTCAACCTGGACGATGCGAAGCTCGCCAGCCGCGACGTGCGCCAAGCGCTGGCGTACGCGACCGACCGCGAGCAGATCATCCGGTATCTGCTGCGCGGACAAGCCCGCACGGCTGATGAGCCCCTGCCACCGAACAGCTGGGCGTACGACCCAGACATCTCGCGCTATTCCTTCGACCCGGCGCGCGCGGAATGGCTGCTGGACGCCGCGGGGTTTCCCCGGCGTCCGGAAAACGGGGGCATGCGGCTGACGCTCACGCTCAAGACCTCGACGGAAGAATCGGTGCGGCTGCTTGGAGCCGTACTGCGCGAGCAGTGGCGGCGCGTGGGAGTGGATCTGGAGCTTCGCCCGCTCGAATTCGCCACGCTCTACTCCGATATCACGCGCGGAAATTTCGAGCTGTACACGCTCCGCTGGGTCGGCGCGAACAACGATCCCGACATTTTCGAATACATCTTCAGCTCGACAAAAATGCCGCCCGCCGGCGCCAACCGCGGGCATTACCGAAATGCGGGGCTGGATGCGCTGATCGACCAGGCGCGCGTCGAAGGCGATCGCGCGAAGCGGCGCAAACTTTTCGGCGCGATCCAGAAAATCATCACGGAGGATGAGCCGTACGTGAGTTTGTGGTTTGCCGACAACGTTTGCGTGCATCGCACGAGGATTTCAAATGTCCACCTGACACCTTCGGGCGACTACGATTTTCTGCGCGACATCGAAGCAAAATAGCGGAACGCTGCGCGGAGCGCCAGCCTAGTCTTCCAACGCGGCGCGAATGGCGTCTTCGCCGATCGTTCCCTCGCGCATGATCCGCCAGGAATCGAATTCGAGCGCGATGATCGTGGAAGCGAGCGACGCGCCGGTGTCACCCGAGTCGAGCACGAGCGGCAAGCGTTCGCCGAGCTGCTTCAAGACTTGTTCGCAAGTCGAGCACGGTGGAAAGCCGGAGATGTTCGCGCTGGTTCCCGTGACCGGCGCGCCAAGCGCGTCGATAATCCCGCAGGGGATGGGTGAATTCGGCCAGCGCAGCGCGACGTGGCCGGTCCCGGCCGTGACTTTCAAAGGAATCTTCGATGCGGCTTCGACCAGAAGGGTCATGGGGCCGGGCCAGAATGTTTTCGCCAGCTTCTCGAAACTTTCCGGGAGGTCGCGCGAAAGCTCTTGCGCCTGCTCAATCGAATTCACCAGAATGGGCAGAGCGCGCGTCTCCGGCCGGCCTTTTACGCGATAGATTTGCTCGACAGCGGCGAGATTGAAGGGATCCGCGGCGATGCCATAAAACGTGTCGGTGGGCAGCGCGACAAGTCCGCCGCGGCTGATGCAGTCTGCGGCGTAGCGAATCGCAGCGGGTTCCGGTGACGTCGCGGAGACTTTCAACCGCTCAGCTGGCAATGTTTTGCGCCTCTATTTGCGGACGGGACACTATCGTCAGCCCCTGGTCGTAATTCTGTGACGCTACCATAGCATGCGCGACCAGGCAAGAAGGGCGGCGAAAGTCCTGCGGCTGCGGCGGCTCGCTTTACGCTTCGAGGAGTGTTTGCTAGGCTCGTCCCATGAGCCCTTCGCTCGATCGTACGATGCGCCCAACACCCCCCGAGCGCGCCGCCGTAATCACAAGCAAAGAAAATCAGTGGCTCAAGCGGTATCGCGCCGCGCTTGCAGGAGAGCGGAATGCCCCCAAAGGACTCATGGGCCTCGAAGGCGCAAAATTGATCGAGACGGCATTGGATGCCGGACTTCAAGTCGAATCCATTCTCGTGAGCGAGTCCGGCAAGCGGCACCTATCGCGGCTGGGACACAAGGTTCCTTCTTCGACTCGAATTCTTCGGACGACCGATCGGCTGTTCGCGAGCGTTTCCGAGACGAGATCGCCGCAGGGCGTGGCGGCGCTTGTGCACGCACGGAGTGCTTCGCTCGACGATCTTCTCCGCGGCACGGCCCTGATCGCCGTGCTTATCGGAGTGCAGGATCCGGGCAACGTGGGAACGATCCTGCGCGCTGCGGAAGCATTCGGCGCAACCGGCGCGGCAACATGCGCGGCGGGCGCAACCGGGACGGCAAATCCGTTCGCGCCGAAAGCGGTGCGCGCTTCGGCCGGATCCGTGCTGACGCTCCCGATCCTTCCCGGCATCTCGTTCACGATTTTGCTGGCGCAATTGCGCGTCGCGGGCGTCAGAATTTTTGCCGCTGTGCCAACAGCGCACGCACCAACGGAACATGGCGACGCGGCGCTGCCTCCACTGCTCGCGCCTTGGGAGGCGAATTGGAAACCGCCATCGGCGTTGCTGATCGGGAATGAGGGCGCCGGGCTGCCCTTCGAACTGGTGAGGTCGGCGGACGCGCGCGTCAGCATTCCGCAGGCTGCACGTGGAAAAGGCGCGGGACCTGAATCGCTGAACGCTGCGATTGCGGCCGCGGTGCTGCTCTACGAGGCTTCGCGCCAGCGCGGAGGAGTAAGCTAGATTGGCCACCCTGTTCGCAGCGCAAAATCAAAAATGAATCTTTTCGCCAAACTCGAGCCGGAAGACGACGCGCCGGCCACGCAGCCGCTCGCCGAACGCATGCGCCCGCGCACGCTCGATGAATTCGCGGGGCAGGAAGGGCTGCTCGGTGAAGGAAAGCCGCTCCGCACGCAGATCGAGCGCGACGACGTCAGCTCCATGATCCTGTGGGGCCCGCCGGGATGCGGGAAGACAACGCTGGCGCGGCTCATCGCCCGATTGACGAAATCCCAGTTTGTTTCCTTCAGCGCGGTGATGGCCGGGATTAAGGAAATCAAAGAGGTGATGGCCGCAGCGCGTCACACGCGGCGCGCCGGACGGAGAACGATTGTCTTTATTGATGAGGTTCATCGCTTCAACAAAGCGCAACAGGACGCCTTCCTCCCGCACGTCGAAGCCGGCG
>Ga0187805_10000902_pt1 | contig 10428 bp, 8 predicted proteins | sample NC_wetland_sal_i_6_FD_132965 | JGI IMG/M metagenome (GOLD analysis project Ga0187805, IMG submission 132965) | Wetland sediment microbial communities from Neuse River Estuary, North Carolina, USA - Control_5 | ecosystem: Environmental > Aquatic > Freshwater > Wetlands > Sediment | place: USA... | reverse complement strand
GGCGGCGATGGGCGCAGCCGCCGGCCGGGCCAGGGCGCAGAGGCCGGCGCTCGCGCGAGGCCCGAACAAACTGGACACGAGGGCGGAGCAAATCGGCCACCAGGCCCAAATACCGCCCAGCCGCAAGGTGCGGCCAGCTCAGCGCGGGGAGCCGGAATCGGCGCCAAAGCCGATCCGGCTCGGCCGGGCTCCGGTGCCGGGGGCGAAGCGGCTACGGGGTTCTCGGTCGCGTTCCTCGTCAGCGCGGAAGGGCGGGACCTCATCGAATCGCGCGCCACCCAGCAGGCGACCCAACGCGCATTGTTCACGATCAGTTCCGGCGCCTACATTGCGCGCCCCCAGTGGGAACCCCCTCCTCCTCCCCCCGGCATCGAGCTCGGCACCGGACTGTCCGAGGCGGCCTTGAACGGATGGGTACAAAGTTTCTTCGGACTGAACGACGGGCTGATGGCCAACCGGCTGTTCCAGCGTCCGGCTGGTTGGACCATGCAGCGGCTCGACGGGACCGCGCTGGAGTCCATGCTTGCCGGGGCGCCCATCACGGTCGTGCGCCTGCAGCTCGACGAGGACGCGGGCGCGGAACGACCCCGCGAGGCGCAACCGGCGCCGCTGGAAGCTTTCGTCCTGATGACGCCGAAAACCAAAGCCGCCTTGATGCAGCTCAGCAAGTCCGGAAAGTCCTCGTTCCTCGGCGACCTGTTCCGCGCCGTCTTTGGGGAATCCGCGCAGATCTGGGAACGATTCGTGGAGTCCGGTCTGCGTTGGAAGACGCTGGCCGTCGGGGATATTCCCGCCGACGCCCTGGATGCCGTGACGAGCCGGCTCGCGGGCGGGGGCTTTGCCCTGGCGCAGGCGGCCACCCTGGACGATGCGGTCCTGACCTGGGCCGTGGCGGTGCCGCCGCACCTGTGGCGCAAAGTGCTGTCCCTCACGGCGCGGGGCGTGGGACTCGCGGACGCGGGGGCGCCCAACCGGCAGGCCACCTACGATGCCACGGGATGGGGCAGGGGCCGGATTCCGTGGGAGCGGCTCGTTCCGCTCTTGCCGCCCCAGGCGCTCGATGAGACGGCGCGGCTGCTTGGGCACACCCATGCCGGCACGCCGCGGCAAATTCCTTACATCGTGGCGGTCGCTCAGGCTTTGGGCACGCAGGCGCGCTCGCGCTGGATGACCGCGCTGCCCTCGGCCTTGCGCGAGCAGGCCCAGCGCTATGCTGCGGACCCGGCCGAAGGCGCCCGCCTGTTGGATACTCTGACCGGCGAACTCGTCGCGCTATACCGGCAAAAACGCATACCCGCAGGCAGGCTTTCGGCATGGCTGGCGATTTACATCGAACTGGAATGGGCACGGCGGGCGGGATTGCTCAATCGCATCCTGCCCTTGCGCCACATGGTGTACGGCATCGATCGGAGCTCCCTGAGCCGCCTGGTCTACGACGCCAAGGACGCGGGATTGGCGTCGCTGCTGGCGTGGGCCGATTTCCCGGTCGTGGACCAGGTGCGCCGCGCCGTCACTCCCGGCTTTGCGATGCGGCTGCTGGAGGATGTGGCAAGCCGGCGGCCGCGCACGACAGCCTACGCCGCCCAGGAAGCCCAACTCGCCTTCTACCGCCGCGCGGCCACTGGCGCCGAGCAAGGCCGATACCTGATCCGGAAGACGCCCGCGGAGCGGTTGCGTCAGGTGCTGCGCCTGCTGGACGGACCGCGCCTCACCCCGGCGCTGACGCAATGACCCTCTCCGACTGCGCGGAGAGGGTGGATACCTTGACGATCTTCCGAGCGTGTTGGAAGCGGCCTTTGCGCGCAGTGCGTGAGATCGTGCCCCGCGACGCTCGACCCTGTTGGTGTCGCAATTCGAAATCCGCTTCTTTACCCTCTCCGCGAAGCCGGAGAGGGTGGTTGCGCAGCAACCGGGTGAGGTTTGCGCGGGTCGCCGCGACGCACCGGGAACGCCGTCACGCAGCTCATTCTTCCGGATAGCCCAGCTCCTGCAGACGGCGGGGATCGCGGCTCCAGTTCTGCAACACGGCGACGGTCAGTTCCAGGTAGACGCGAGTGCCGAGCACGCCTTCCATGCGCCGCCGCGCTCCCTGACCGATGGTGCGCAGCATGCGGCCGCCCTTGCCGATGACGATGCCCTTCTGCGAGTCCCGCTCAACGAACAGGCGGGCGTGCACGACATGCAGGTTCTCCTTGGCCTCGATCCGCTCCAGGCGCACCGCCGTGCTGTAGGGAAGCTCCTCGTTCAGGCGCCGGAACGCCTCCTGCCGGACGAGTTCCCCCAGCAGGTGGGGCAAAGGCTGGTCCGTGACCTGATCCGGCTCGAAGTATGGAGGTCCTGGACCCAGCCGGGCGGAGATGAGCTTTGCGAGCCGCGGTACGTTCCGGCCCGTCAGCGCCGATACTGGAACGATCTCGTCGAATCGCTTCACGGCGCCGTATCGCCTCAGGGTCTCCAGCACCGCTGCCTCGGAGGCCGCATCCACCTTGTTGACGACCACGAAAGCGGGCGCCTTCGCCTCCCGCACGTGCTCCAGGACGCGCAGATCGTCGTTCCGGAGCGCGGCGTGCCGTCCATTGCGCTGCCCCGCGCCGGTTTGGTGCAACGGCTCCACGAGCATCAGGATCAGATCGGCGTCCTGCAGCGCGGTCAGCGCGTAGCGGACGAGCCGCGTATTGAGGGGATCGCTCGGCTGATGGATTCCAGGCGTGTCCACGAGTACGGCCTGCCATCCGTCCCCGCGGAGAACGCCGAGGATGCGGTTTCGGGTGGTCTGGGGTTTGGGCGAGGTAATGGAAACGTCCCGCCCGACGAGGCGGTTCACAAGCGTGGACTTGCCCACATTGGGCCGTCCAGCGACGCAAACGAATCCGGAACGGAACGGGAGGGAGGTCATGGAAGGCCGGCATGTTCCGCCGGGCGCGGGGGCGCTAGAGCGCTCGGGCGGCAGCGCCGGGGTGAGGCCTGCGCGCGCAGAAGAACCGGGGGCGAGGGCCGCCGCACATTCATCAAGGTATCCACCCTCTCCGCGCAGCCGGAGAGGGTCGGCGCGCGGTTGCCTAAGCAACTGCGGGCCGGGGTGAGGACTGGGGTGCTGCCGCCTCAGACGCGGCCATGCCCGGGCGTCGCGCCGAAAGCGCGCCACGCCGACTCGAGATCGTCGTACAGGGGCAGCTTGTCCGCGAGCTTGGCGATCCGCACAATTTGTTTCGTCACCTCCGGCGCGCGAATCAGGGCCACCCCATACGGACGGCCTCCCCAGCGCTGCGAGCAGGCGGTATACAGGTTGACGAGCTCCCCCAGCATCATCGAATCGAAATTGATGCCATCCACGTCAAGCACGAGGAAGGGCGCGCTGTTCACGATGGGGTTGATCTGCTCCTGCAATGGGACACTGGACGTCCCGAGATCCGAGAGCTTAATGACAGCGCAAGAACGCACGACGCTCAGGTTTTTCATGCTGCCTTCCCGGATCCACACTGGGTTTCGGCCGCCATTGGGAATGAAAGTCGCTTCAAGGGAACCGCCATCCCTTTCCAACAGGGCGCTTGTTGTATCACGAATGCCCGGGCCTGCCGCACCGGGAAGCGCCGCTGCGGCGACCATCGCCCCGGCGGTTACAAAACGCGTCCCCACCTTAACCAAGTAGGAGCGTAGAAGTCGACAGCCAGATGCAATAGATAGCCCGCCACCATCGCCAGCGCAAATGGCGCCCGCGGGCCGCGGATCCGGCTCCAGCTAGCCATGACTTCCGAGCTCAGGCCTGCTAGCGTATCGCCCAGGGAAGCATCCCGTGGCCCCAAGGCAATCGAATATCCATCCCAGAGCAGGAGTGCCGCCAAGGGGACGGCGAAGGCGGCCCACCACGTGTGAGTCCAACCGCGGTGACGGTGCACCAGCGGCAGCAGCGAGACTGCGCCCAAGAAGGCAGCATGTTCCGCGCGATCCGTAGCCATCAGCCAGACCAGCACGCCCAGCATTCCCCGATAGAACCAGCGTTGGATGATGGACGCGGTATCCAAGTCTGGGAGCAAGGCGAAGGCCGCCGTCAGACCGGCAACGGCCGCCAGGTCTTCCGGCCGGGCCAACATGCCCGTCGCGTAGGCGCCCCCGGCCAATGCTGCGCCAAGTCCCAATCCCGAGACCAAGTGCGTGCGGTAGAGCATGGGGCCTCCCTGGCCAATGCACGGTGCGAGCGCCGCGGCGCGGGGCCTGCCGGCCGCCCAGTCTATCACCGCACGCCCTGGGCGCGCCTGGCGCTGGCCGCCATCGCCGGGCTGGCGCTTTGCGCAGTGTGGACGGGCCCCGCGGCGCGGGGCGAGCCGGTCCTGACCGTCGTGAGGGGAGCGGAGCCGGACGGGTCCGTGTGGTTGGGCCAGGACCTAGCGGTGCTCTGGCAGGCTTCCGCGGCCTATGGCGGGTCGCATCTGGCGGTGGCACGGATGCCCGATCCACGGGCCCGGCTGCGCGCGCTGCGGCTGGGGCGCGCCCAGTTCGCCATGGTGGACGGGGCGGACTTTGCCGGGTTGCGTGGGGACTTTCCGGAAGTGGTCGTCCTGTCGGCGTTGCTGCCCCTGCCGGTGCATGCGCTGATCCGGGGATCGGCCGGTGCCCCGCTGCAGGCGCTGCCCGGCACGATCGTCTATAACGGGGCCGCTGAATTTTTGGCGCGGTCCCTGGCGCGCTTCGCCGTTCCGGCATCGCAAAGGGCGCCCGCCGCTGCCGTTCCTGCCCGGCCGAAGGTGCCCGGCGCGGTATCCGCGCCGCCTGCCGCCCTGGTGCTGCTGGCGGCACCTCTGGGCACCCAGGAAATCGCCGCGCTGCTGCGCGGGGATCACGCCTTTCGATTGGTATCCCTGCCGGCGCCGCTGCTGGACGCGGTCAGCCAGGATAGCCCGTGGATACAGCCCATCCGGATTGCCCAAGGCACCTATCCGAATCAGGCGGCGGCCGTGGAGACCGTCGAAGAGCATCTCTTGATGCTGACGATGCCGCAATTGTCCGCGGAAGATGCGCAACGCATGCTGGACTGCCTGTACGGACGCCGGGAGCAGGTCGCTGGATACGACCCGCTGTTCGCCGCGCTGGACCGGCGGGCGAACGGGGCCTACGCGAAGTGGGCCCCCTTCCACTCCACGGCAGTGAAGGAATTCGGACTTCCTCAATAACCCCCGTGCGCAGGGCCCTTCATTTCCGAACGCTGGCGCGAGGAATCCGCAGACCTGGTCCCACACGATGACGCGCGCCGTTTTCCTGGGGAGCCCGGAGTGGGCCGTGCCGTGCCTGGTTGCGCTGGCCGGGCCGGATGCGCACGCGCTGGGCATCGAGATGGCCGGCGTCGTCACCCAGCCGGACCGTCCTGCCGGGCGAGGCCGCCGCCCCAGGCCCTGCGCGGTGAAAGCGGCCGCGCTGAACCTGGGCATTCCGGTGCTAAGTCCGCAAAGCCTGCGCCATGAGCAGGCAATAGAAGAATTGGCGCACTTGGCGCCCGAGGTCATGATTGTCTGCGCCTACGGTCAGATCCTGACTCGCCGAGTGTTGGACCTGCCGCCGCTGCTGGGGTGTTGGAACCTTCATTTTTCGCTGCTGCCCCGCTGGCGGGGCGCAAGCCCGGTGCAGGCGGCCATTCTCGCCGGCGATTCCGAAACCGGAGTGTCGCTGCAGAGCATGGTGGAAGCCTTGGATGCTGGGCCCTTGTTGGCCAGCTCCCCACCCGTCGTGATCGGTGCCGGGGAGACGGCGGAAGAATTGGGCTCCCGGCTCGCCAAGATCGCCGCCGCGGTGCTGGAGCGCGCATTGCCGGCAATCGTGGCGGGGAACCCTCCGGTTTCCCCACAGGACGAAGCGCGGGCTACGGTCTGCCGGAAGATCGACAAGGACGCGGGAATAGTGGATTGGAATCGCGCCTCGGCGGAAGAAATCGCAAGGCGCGTACGGGCATTCACGCCGTGGCCGGGCTGTGCCAGCTATCTGGGTGCGGCGCGCCTGGGACTGGTGCGCGTGGAACCGGCGGAGCCCCCGCCGCACGCCGCGCCAGGAACCCTGGGAGCCGACGGGCGCGTCCCGGCAGCGACGGGCGCCGTACGCTTGATCGACGTGAAGCCAGAAGGAAGGGGGGTGATGAGCTTTGCCGCCTTCGTCCGCGGTCATCCCGATGCGGTTGGTGCACGTCTGACGGCGAATGCGGCGGCCGGCGCTGCCTTACGGTAACGAACCGCCAGTGCCCCTGGCCCCGGCGGAGTTGCTCGAGCCTCGCGACCAGCGCCCCGTCCTCATACCTCGCGATGCTCGGGACAGGCTCCGGTTGCTTCAAGAGCATCCTCTGCCGCAAGCGGGAGAGGCCATTGGGACCTCAGGCTGTGTCCCAGAGGTGATGGCGTGCCTGCGCCAAATCCTTCTACCGCGTGCGGGAGAAGGTCGCGCAGCGGCGCCGCGGCCAGGACGCAGCCATGGCTAGCCCGCCCCCTGTGCTGCCCCTTGGGGGGGCGGCACCTGGGACTCGGCAACCTCTGCTGTGGAAAACCGGCAAAGGAAAGGACGACCGGCTCTGAAGGCTCTTAAGCCCCTGGGCCGGAACTTCCCGCCCCAAGGGTATGGGGAGGATTACCAGCGCTCGAAGACGGATTCGTAGGCAACGTCCCACTGCTTGCCAACCATCGTCCGGGCATCGACTTCCTGGGGCGGCAACTCCTTGATCAATCCGCCCTGGGTCTGGAACCGCCGGATCGCCTGGGTGACTTGGTCGTGGGTCAGTTCCCGCTGGGTCTTGCCCCGCGGTTTTGGCACCAGAAACCGCTTGGATTGCTTTTGGTTCGCCTGTTTCGCCATAATTGCCTCTGGACAAATCCCCATTCCAAAATACGCCTACTTGTAGCGTATATAGTCGGAGATGGCAACAGAAACGTTACAAATGCGGGCCAGTGCGCTTTGCGGAACGATCTGCAACGGCCGCATGATGGGAATCCCTCTGAACTAGCTTGGGATTCAAGACCCGGCGCAGCGGTTCAATTTCCCGCACGCGCTCCCGATCCGCGTGGATGGGGGGCTGATTCGGCCGATAACCCAAGTTTCGAAAGGATCGCCATGGCAATGGGCTTTCTGCACACGATGATCCGGGTCAAGGAACAAGCCAAGGCAATCGAGTTCTATACCAAGCACTTGGGCATGAAGGTGTTGCGCCAGAGGGAATACCCGGAAGGAAAGTTTACCAACACCTTCGTTGGCTATAGCGATGACCCGAACGCCCCTCAGATTGAACTGACCTACAATTGGGGCAAAGACACCCCCTATGAGCTGGGGGACGCCTATGGCCACATCGCCCTAGGGGTGAAGGACATCTACGGCTTGTGCGAGCGTCTAGAAAAAGCGGGCGTACCGGTGCCGCGCAAGCCCGGCCCGATGAAGTTCGGCGGCAGCGTGATCGCCTTCATCCGCGACCCGGACAACCGGAGCATCGAGCTGATCCAGCGGGACGAGTAGGCGGCGCAGCGGGCACGCGCGGAGAGACAGCCTGGCGCGGCTGGGCCGTGGCGCCGGCCCGTTGCGGCGGGAAGCCCGGCGACCCATCGGGCGATCGGCGTCAGAGGGCGCTACTGCACGGCCACGGGCGCCGTCTTGTCCTCGCGGATGGAATAGACGCTGCGCACCTTCTTATTGACCATCAGGTAGTAATCCCCCTCCCACAACAGCAGGCGCTTGTGCCGGTCGCCATCCGACACAAAGCTCATCCACGGTCCGCGTTCGCGGCGCAGCTTGAAGGGCACCTGGCCGGGATAACCGAACAGGTCCAGATCGCTCAGGTCGAGCTGCAAGACGCCCAGCTTCAGCGGAGGCAGGTCCTTGAAGGATACGGCAATGGGAGCGCCTTGACCCTTGACACGGTCCGCCCGCGCGGAAACCTCGATGAGGTGGTAGAGGCGGCGGAGGAACGTCGGCGTGTCGATCCCCATGAACTCGGCGAAACTCACGCGCATCCGGGGCGCGGCCCGCGTGCCCGACGATTCCGGAGGAACCAGCATGCGCAGCGATTCCTGCGGGATGTCGATGGACAGCAATTCCGGCGGCAGGGTGCGCACCTGCGTCTTGCCGGCGCAATCGACGAATTCGAGCGCGATATCGCGGCCCGTGCGGCGGATCGCCGGGTTGAAGATCTCGTCCTGCCACACGTCCAGCTTGGCCTGGACCGACTGGGCCAGATCGTAGGTATAGATGTCCGCCAGGAATCGGGCCCGCTGCCCGATCTTTGACATCAGGTAGATCAGGTTCAGGTCGTGGTGAATGATTCCGTTCAGCACCATGGCGTGGTATGCGGCCTGGTCGTCCGGGGCCTGGCTGAGCACCTGAAGCGCGACCCGCTCCATCTCCTGCCCGATGGCGCAGTACCTGCCGCCGCGCAGCAATTGATTCAAGCGTACCTGCAGCTCCTCCAGGTCGCGCAGGGCGTCGCGGGCCGCATTCGCGGGGAGCTCCTTCTCTTCCGGCGCGGCAGTCAGGGCCGACAGGTCTTTCTCCAGCTCCCCGGCCGGGGGCGCCGGTTCTTCCGCCGGGCTCCCGGCCGCGAGCTCTTCCGCCTCCGGGGGGGCGGCCGGAGCGTTCTGAGCCTGCTGCACTTTGAGCGGATACACCATCAGGTCGATGTCGCGGCCGAGGGAGCCGGTCGCCAACACGGCGCCGTTCGGGCTGACGGCCAGCGCCACGATCTGGTTGCGTTCGCCGCTCAGCGTGCGGATGAACCTGCCGGTCTGCATGTCCCAGAGCTTGACCGTCTTGTCGCGCGATACCGAGATCAGCGCACGGCTATCGGCGGAAAAGCGGATCGCGGTGACGATGAAATCGTGACCGCTCAACGTGTAAAGTTCGCTCCCGGTTTCCGGATTCCACACGCGAATGGTGCCGTCCTGCGACGCGGCCGCCAGGTACTTCCCGGAAGGGGCGAAGCGCACGTCCTCGATGCCGCCGGCGGGGCCCGTCAGCGTGAACAGCAGCTTGCCCGAGGGGTATTCCCACAGCCGTACGGTGGCGTCGTCGCTGCCGGTGGCGAAGCGGGAGCCGTCGGGCGAGAAATCGACCGCGTTGACCTGGTCGTTATGGGCCACTGTGCGGCGGATGGGACGCCCGGTGTCCAAGTCCCACAGCATCCACGTCTTGTCCGAGCCGCCGGTCAGCAGCACGGCCTTCGTCGGATGGAAGGCGACGGCGTTGACCTTGCCCACATGCCCGGTGAACCGGCGCAGCATCTTGCCGGTGCCCGTCTCCCACAGTTCGGCGGCGCCGTCCGCGCCGCCGGTGACGAAGGTCCTGTCGTCGGGGGCGAACCGGATCGCCTGCACCTGGTGATTCCCGGCGTCGTAGGACTTCACCTCTGCCCGGGCCGCCACGTTCCACAGGCGGACCGTCTTGTCCAGCGAGGCGGAAATCAGGATCTGGTTGTCGTGGCTGAAGTCCAGCGCCTGCAAGGACTGCTGGTGGCCGCTCAGGGTCGCCAGGAACGCGGATTTGTCGAGCTTCCAGGTACGAGCCTGATCCTTGACATAGGCGGCGACGATGCGCCGGCCGTCGCCGGACAGGGCGAGGCCCGCAACCGGCCCGTCCACCAGCGTCAATTCCTGCACGACCTTCCGGCTGGCGACATCCCAGACCTTGATGGTTTGATCGAGGGAGGACGTGACGAGCCAAATCTGGTTGGGATGAAAGGCCAGTCCGGTGACCGCGCGCCTGTGACCCACGAATGTGGCTTGATCCAGCTCCTTGCGTTCCTTGGCCTGCCACTTCCAGAGCTTGACAACCCCGTCCGCGGACGCGGAAGCCAACAGTTCCGGCTTGAAATGAAATGCCAGGGCCGTGATCGCGCCCGTGTGTCCGGCGATCGAAGCGACCAGGCGGCCGGACTCGTAATCCCACACCTTGATCAGCCGGTCATCGCCGCCCGTGGCGAGAAATTTCCCGTCGGGGTGCAGGGCCAGGGCGGACACTTTCCCCGTGTGCGCCAACAGCGTGCGCAGAGGCCGGCCCGTCGCCACGTCCCACACCGTCACCTTCCCGTCGGCCGCCCCGGAAAAGAGCAGCTTGCCCTCGGCATCCGTGATGACCGCGGTGATGGGCGCGGTCTGGCCCTCGAAAACCTGCGTGGACGCGCCCTTGGCAACGTCCCATGCGCGGAGGGTCCTGTCCTTGCCGCCCGTGAAGATGATGTCGGCCTTGGGATGATAAACGGCAACCTGGGCCTCGTGCTCGTTGGTGCGGATTTCCTTTGCCAGCCGCGCCGTCTCCGTGTCCCAAAGCCGCAGCACGCCGTTGCCGGACAGGGTGACGACATACTTCCCATTGGGCGAGAAGAACGCCGCATTGACGTCGCCCTTGGAGAGCTTGAGCGTGTGCTCGATGATGTACTCGTCCTTCTCGCCGCCGGGCTGTGGCGTCTGGCACAAG
>Ga0187805_10000901_pt1 | contig 10429 bp, 8 predicted proteins | sample NC_wetland_sal_i_6_FD_132965 | JGI IMG/M metagenome (GOLD analysis project Ga0187805, IMG submission 132965) | Wetland sediment microbial communities from Neuse River Estuary, North Carolina, USA - Control_5 | ecosystem: Environmental > Aquatic > Freshwater > Wetlands > Sediment | place: USA... | reverse complement strand
TCGTCGAGCCGCGGCAGGCTGGTGCGCAGCAGCAGCGGCTCCAGCCGCTCCCTGATCAGGTAGGTCTCGGCGCACTCGGCGAGGGTCAGCCTGGTCACCCAGGCGCCGGAGTTGGCGACCAGGGTGACGAGCCCTTCGGAGTGCAGCATGCGCAGCGCCTCGCGTACCGGGATCCTGCTGGCGCCGAACCGCGCCGCGACGTCCTCCTGCCGGATGCGCTCGCCGGGTGGGTAGCTGCCCCCGAGGATGGCGGTGCGCAGGCTGTCGGCGATCCGGTGGCTCGCGACGTTCTCGCGGTGGCCGGCGTCAGTGCTCATCGCGGTCATTCCGCCGGGTGCCCAGGATGCCAGAGCTTGACGGCGGCGTCTTTCTCGTAGGCCTTGCCGCCGGGGAAGCTCACCAGCTCGAACTGCATGCCCCACGGGCTGAGGAAGTACAGCCAGCGCTGCCCGGCCGAGGCGTTGCGGCTGGCGACCGGGCCGTTGAGCAACCGCACGCCCTTGACGCGCAGGTACTCGACCGCCTTGTCCATGTCGTCGACGTACAGCGCGACGTGGTGGCCGCCCAGGTCGCTGTTGCGGGGCGGCGTTCGCTGGTCCGGATGCGGCTCGTACTCGAAGACCTCGAAGTTGAGGCCGAAGCTGGCACGGTAGAAGCGGATCTCGCTGACGACCCGTCGCGGATCGACGTTGAGGTGGTCGAGCATCCAGTCGTCGTCGTGGCGCATCTCGGGCAGCGAGTAGACATAGTCGAAGCCGAGTACGTCCACGAAGAAGGCGTGCGCCTGCGCCATGTCCGGAACGGTGATGCCGATGTGGTCACCGCCGCGCAGCCCGGGTATGCCTTCACCCACGCGAACCTCCCCGATCAGGCATGTATCCAATACAAGCAATTATGACGCCTCCCGATCAAGACTTCCGTTGATATGGATACATCTGCGCGGTAGCCTCCTGTCATGCCACGAACCAAGCTCCTTCAGCCGGCATCGGAATGGATCGAGCTGAGCACGACGGCCGCGGACTGGAAGAGCGCCGACCCCGGGCTGCTGGCGACCATGCTCGGGCAGCTGCACCTCATCCGCGCGTTCGAGGAGACGGTTCTGGAACTGGCCGGCGAGGGCCTCGTGCACGGCCCGGCGCACTCCAGCATCGGTCAGGAGGGCGGCGCGGTCGGCTCGATCGTCTCGCTGCGGTCTTCCGACGCGGTAAACGGCTCGCACCGCGGCCACCACCAGTTCCTCGCCAAGGCAATCACCCACGTGACCAAGGGCGTCCTGGACCTGTCCGACTTGGTGACGCCGGACGTGCAGACCGTGCTGCAGCGCACCCTGGCCGAGATCCTCGGGCTCGCCCAGGGCTACTGCGCCGGGCGCGGCGGCTCCATGCACCTGCAATGGCTCGAGGCCGGGGCGCTCGGCACGAACGCCATCGTCGGGGGCGGCGTGCCGATGGCGGCGGGCAGCGCCTGGGCGCAGCAGCACGCGGGCGGCGGCGACCTCACGGTCACCTACTTCGGCGACGGCGCGGTCAACATCGGCTCCGTGCTCGAGACCCTCAACCTCACCTCCGCGTGGCGGCTGCCGCTGTGCTTCTTCATCGAGAACAACCGCTACGCGGTCTCCACCAGTGTCGAGGAGGCCACCGGGGAGCCGCGGCTGTCGGCGCGCGCGCTCGGCTTCGGCATCCCGGCCTGGCAGGTCGACGGCATGGACCCGCTCGCCGTGCACCTGGCGATGGAGGCCGCGGCTTCGCGGCTGCGGGCCGGCGAGGGCCCGGTCGTCATCGAGGCGCTCGTGTACCGGTTCTTCCACCAGAACGGGCCGTTCCCGGGCAGCGCGTTCGGATACCGCACCAAGGAGGAGGAGGCGCAGTGGCGCGCCCGCGACCCGCTGGACCGGGTCGCGGGCGAGATGACCCGGCTGGGCCTCATCGACGAAGCCGGGGTCGCCGCTGTCCGGTCGCAGGCACAGGAGGCGATGCGGCTCGCCGCCGCGGCGCTGACGGAACCGGACCCGGGAGCTAAGCCTGGTGTCAGGCGCATCCGGCCCGGGTTGTGGCCGGACCCGGCCTTCGTCGACGTGGGCATCCGCAGTGACCTGCGCGAGATCGCCGGCGCGCGGGCGGTCGAGCAGCGTGACTTCACCGGCGAGCTCAAGGACGGCAAGTTCATCGACGCCGTGTGGCGGGTCATGGACCGGCGGATGGCCGAGGACCCGCGCATCGTCGTGCTCGGCGAGGACGTGCACCGGCTGTCCGGCGGCACCAACGGCGCCACCAAGGGGCTGGCGAAGAAGTATCCCGGCCGCGTGCTCGGCACGCCGATCAGCGAGAACGCCTTCGCCGGGCTCGGCGGCGGCCTCGCGCTCGACGGCCGCTACCGGCCCGTGGTCGAGTTCATGTACCCCGACTTCCTGTGGGTCGCGGCAGACCAGGTGTTCAACCAGATCGGCAAGGTCCGGCACATGTTCGGCGGCCGCGCGCCAGTCCCGCTGGTGCTGCGGACCAAGGTCGCCCTGGGGTCCGGCTACGGCTCACAGCACCTCATGGACCCGGCGGGAATCTTCGCCACCAGCCCCGGCTGGCGGATCATGGCCGCCTCGACCCCGTACGACTACGTGGGCCTGATGAACGCGGCGCTCGCCATCGAGGACCCGGTCCTCATGATCGAGCATGTCGACCTGTACGGCTCGCAGGGCGAGATCCCGGTCGACGACCTGGACTACCTCATCCCGTTCGGCACGGCCGCGGTGCGGCGCGCCGGGAACGACGTCACCGTGCTCAGCTACCTGTCGATGGTCTCTGCGGCGCTGGCGGCGATCGAGCGGACCGGCATTGACGCCGAACTCATCGACCTGCGCTTCCTCGACCGGGCTAGCCTGGACTGGCAGACCGTCGGCGACAGCATCAAGAAGACGAACGCGGTGCTCATCGTCGAGCAGGGCGCGCAGGGCACCTCCTACGGGGGCTGGCTCGCCGACGAGATCCAGCGCCGCTTCTTCGACTGGCTCGACCAGCCCGTGCAGCGGGTGACCGGCTCGGAGGCGAGCCCGAGCATCTCCAAGGTGCTCGAGCGCGCCGCGATCGCCCGCGCCGAGGAGGTCGCCGCGGGCCTGGAACGGGTGCGGGCCGGATTCGGGAGGGCCGACTGATGGCCTCGGTCGTGCGGATGCCGAGTGTGCTGGCCGGCGCGACCGAGGCGGCGATCGCCAACTGGCTCGTCGCCCCCGGCGACACCGTCGCCGTCGGCGACCCGATCGCGGAGATCGAGACCGAGAAGGCGCTCGTCGAGTACAGCGCGGAGCAGGCCGGGGTGGTCGGCAGGATCGTGCTCGCCGAGGGCGACACCGGCGAGATCGGCGCGCCCATCGCGGTGCTCGTGCGGGAAGGCGAGACGGACGCCGACATCGACGCCGCCCTCGGCGGTGCGGCGCCCGCGACCGCCGGGGCTTCAGCGCCCGCCGCACCGCCGGAGGCAGACGGGCAGTCGGATGGGGCGGCGCGGTCGGAGGGGGCGGTGGCCCAGGCGACATCCCGGACACGCGTGTTCGCGAGCCCGATCGTCCGCAAGATCGCCAGCGAGCAGGGCATCGACCTCGCCTCGATCGCCGGGACCGGCCCGAACGGGCGGATCGTCCGACGCGACCTGGAACGGCTCGCCGGCCAGCGCCGGCCCGCAGGGCCGGAGGCGCCCGTCCCGGTGACGGCGCCGGTCCCCGCGCCGCCGCCCGGCGACACGCTTATCCCGCACACGCCGCTGCGGCGCGCTATCGCGCGCCGCCTCACCGAGAGCAAGGCGACCACGCCGCACTTCTACATAGCCACCGAGTGCGTCGTCGACGAACTGCTCGCGCTGCGCAAGCGGATCAACGAGACCGCGCCGGTGAAGATCTCGGTCAACGACTTCGTCGTCATGGCGGTGGCGGCGGCCTTCAGGGACGTGCCGGAGGCGAACGTCACCTGGAGCGACGCGGGCCTGATCGCGCACTCCTCCGTCGACATGTCGATCGCCGTGGCGACCGACGGCGGGCTGGTCACGCCCGTGCTGCGCGGCGTCGAGGCCAAGCGGCTATCCGAGATCGCCGCCGAGGCCGGCGCCCTCGCGCAGCGCGCCCGCGACCGGCGGCTGCTCCAGCATGAGCTGGAAGGCGGCGTCTTCTCGGTCTCCAACCTGGGCATGTACGGCACGCTCGAGTTCTCCGCGATCATCAACCCGCCGCAGTCCGGCATCCTCGCGGTGGGCGCGGCGACGCCGCAGCCGGTCGTCGTCGACGGCTCGGTGACCGTGGCGACGGTCATGCGGTGCACGCTCTCGGTCGATCACCGCGCGATCGACGGCGCCCTGGCCGCCCGCTGGCTGGCGGCATTCACGGCGCGAATGCGGAACCCGCTCGGCACGATCATCTGAGTCGCGGACGAGGCAGAGCCGAAGGCACTGCCTGGCACGGCCCCCGCCGTGGCGCGCCAGGCTCGCCCGCTCATTCTCCTTCTAGGTGCCAGCCGGACACGGCCTCGACGACCCGCTCGAACCGCAGTCCGCAACTCGCGGCGGCTTCGTGTACCGCCGCGGCCGACTCCGCCGTGAACAGGTACAGGCCCATCTCGTCCTCCGGGAGGTAGATGCAGCGGGTCAGCCTGACTGCTTGCCCCCCTCGGGCAAACAGGCCGACCGCCCGTGCGATCTCCCGTTCATCGGGCCGGCCATGTGCCAGCGCGGATCGGGCCAGGTAAGCCTCCGCGAGAAATTCACCCACCCGCAGACGCTACTGCGGTCCGCTACCGCGCGAGTATTCCGGAAACCTGGAATGTATGACCGGGCTACCTGGCCGCGGCCACCTTGGCGGCAAGCTGGGATCGCGAGCGGACGCCGAGCTTGGCGTACGCGTGGGACAGGTGCGCCTCGACGGTATAGACGCTCACGAACAGGCGGCTGGCGATCTCCTTGTTGGGCAGCCCGGCCGCGGCCAGTTCGACGACCCGGCGTTCGCTGGCCGTCAGCGTGTCGTCGCCGCCCCGCCGTCCGCTGACCCTGTCCAGCTCGGCGGCCGCCCGCGCGGACCAGCCGGAGCAGCCCAGCGCGTCGAATTCAGCCTGCGCCCGGGTCAGCGACTCGCGCGCCGCGCCCCGTTTGTGCTGGCTGCGCTGAAGCGGGCCGAGCACCAGCAGGGTTCGCGCGTACTCGAAACGCAGTCCCAGCCGTTCATAGCCGGCCGCGGCCGCCAGCAGATCTTCCGCGGCCTCGCCGGGGCGGCCGGCCATCAGCTGCAGCATGGCCGAGCACCGTTTGGCCGTGACGCCGGCCCACGGGTGCTCCTGACGCGCCGCGAGCAAGCTGAGGCGCTCAGCGACCGCCCTGGCGCGGTCATCCCTGCCGCACTGCACGAGCGCTTCCACCAGGTCTCCCGCCACCGGGAAGGCACCCGGCTCGGTCACGTGCTCGCGGACCGTGTGCTCCCACACTTCACCCAGCAGGCTGACCGCCTGTTCCGGGTCATCGTCGAACAGCGCCGCGATTCCCGCCGCGCGGGTGGCCTCGAGCCAGTCCCAGCGAAAGCCGGACAAGTCCTCACAGTCCCGCGCCACCGCCGCGTGCCGCGACGCCTCGGCGGGGAGCCCGGTTACCGCGGCGAGCAAGGCCCGCAGCCTGGCACTCACGGTGCGCATCTCATCCAGTCCCGACCACTGTGCCAGTTCGTCGAGCAGCTGGCCGGCCTGCTGGACATCTCCGGTGCGCAGGCTCAGCTCGCACAGCTGGATCGTGACCGCCAGGTTCCCGAGAACGTCGCCGCGGTCCTCTGACCAGCCGCGCAACCGCTCGAACACGAGCCGGGCCTGCTCCACCTCGCCGCGGAACGCCAGCCGCACTCCGAACGCCCGGTCCACGGCCGCGTCCTGCATGCCGTTCGTGCCGGCCATCGGCTCCGGCGCCGACTGGCGCAGGTCGTCGACCGGGAGGCCGCGCAGCACCCGGGTCCACGCCTGGGCCGTCATCGCCCGGATCCGCATCTCGTTCCCGCCAGTACGCGCGATCCGCGCCGCCTCGTCCGCGGCACGCTCGGCTTGGGAGAGCCGCTCGACCATGCTCACGGCAAGCACCATTGCCTTGCGGGCCAGGGCGTGCACGCGCAGCGCCGCGTCGTCGCCCGCTTCGGCCAGTGCCTGGTCCAGGTGCGCCTCCTCCGCCACGGCGGAGGCGGACTCGCCCAGCATCACGTGCGCGCGGCCGCGGTCGGGCCCCGGCGGAAGATCGTGCAGGTGGGGGCCGAGCAGCTCGCCGGCCCGGGCTAGGTCGCCCGCCGCGATATGACAGCGCGCCAGCGCGAGCAGCCGGCTCGGGTACTCCGGCGAGCCTGGCGGGGTCAGCCGCAGCGCGTGGGCGGCAAGCAGTTCGGCGTCCATGGTGGCGCCGCGGTCCGTCGCGGCCTGGGCCGCGGCCGCCGTCGCCCGCGCCAGCGCCTCATCGTGGCCGGCCGCCGCCTGGGCCTGGTGCCTGGCTCGCAGCGCGGGATCGTCCACCGCGACGGCGAGGGCCAGGTGCAGCTCACGGCGCTCGGCGGCGGTGGACAGGTGCCTGGCCGCCGCGCCGAGCAGCGGGTGCGCGGGACGCAGCCGGGAGCGCTCCTGCGCGAGGATCTGGCTGCTGACCGCCTCTTCGACGGCGGCGGGGTCCACCAGCCGGGCAAGTTCCCTGCCGGCGATGTTGGCGCTGAGCGCGGTGGCGAGCAGTGCCCGCCGCATGGGCGCCGTGAGCGCCTGAACGCGCGGGCCGAAGATGTCCTCGGCCACGTCCGGGATCGGCAGTTCCGCGCCTGGCTCGGGGCAGCCACGGTCGGCTACCAGGCGCGCGAGCTCGAGCGCGTACAGCGGGTTGCCCTGCGAGGCCTCGTATATCTGGCGCAGCACCCGCCGTGGCGGCATGGCCACGTGCCCCGACAGCACCCACTGGATGGCGCCCAGGGTCAGCGGGCCGAGCGTGCGGATCTCCCTGGCCCCGTAACCGGGAAAGGCGTCCTCGAGGGAGGTGCGACGCCCGGGCCGCCGGCATAGCAGGAACCGCACGTGCCCGGCCGCCCGGGTGGCCAGCCGCCGCGCCGCGTACAGCAGCGCCGACGCCGTTGCCGGGTCGAGCCACTGCACGTCGTCGATGGCGACCACGAGCGGCTCGCGCGCCGCGGCGGCACACAGCAGGCTCAGGAATCCCGCCGCGCTCGCGAACGGCTCTGGCACCTCGTCGCCGGGGTCCGCCGCCCGGATCGCCACCTGGAGCGCGTGCAGTTGCGGGCCTGGCAAGGCCTGCAGATCCGCGTGTCTCACACCGTCAACCAGGTCGGCGAGCCCGGCGAACGACAGCCCGTTCTCGGCCTGGCTGGCCCTGGTGGACAAGACGCGGAATCCCAGGGCGCGGGCGCGCTCGCAGCCGGCCTCCCACACGGTCGTCTTGCCGATGCCCGGATCGCCGGCGAGCGTGAGGCACCGGACCGCGCCGTCAGGGTCGAGCAGGAACGCCTCGACGGCTCGCAGGTCCTCGTCCCGGCCGACGCATGAATCCAGCATGCTTCGGGCCGCCGGCAAGACAGCAGCTTGACCCTGTTCCACGTTCCACCACCGCTCCTCGCAGGTCGGTCACGAGCCGCGGTTCACGTTGGCTCAAATCCTGTCATAAAGGACGCTAGCCCGTCAGGGAGAGTGCCGCGGTGGTCCGGGATCGCGGTCTGCACCGCCGTAGCCGGTACGGGCCGGCGCCATGGCCGTTCGGCCCTTGTGCGCCCAGCGGCAGCGGGGCGTCATCAAATCGCAGGGCTAGCTGCCCATGCTTCCCGGGCATCCTCCGGGAAATCCATCCTCCCTGGGAGCGTCAGTCATGAATTCCAGTGAACGGCGCGGTGGGATTCCGGGAGCGGGATCGGAAGAACCACCAGAGCAATACAGTCGGCGGGCGCGCCTGGCCTTCGTGATCGGCGGCATTGTGGTTCTCGGCTTTCCGATCTGGCTCGTGTACTACGAGTCGCGATCCACGCCCGCAGGCCCGTGGTGGGAACTAGCCGGACTCTGGTGGACCTTTGTCGCGGCATGCGCCCTGACCGTAGCGCTGGGCAGAATCCTCCACCGGACGTCAAAGCACTCCTAGTCACCGCGTGGAGGAGGGGCTCCGCCCCGGCCACCTGGTTTACCGGCCGCACTGCCCGTTACGGAATGCTCCACATCCAGTAGACGAACGGTGACTGCGGCTCAAGCGCGGCGTTGGCCGGGTAGCGGCGGGCATCCAACAAGGCCGCGGTCAGCAGCGACGAATTTCCTAGCAGCCGGAACCCTGAGGCGTGCTGCGCATCGATCCTCTGGGCGGTGCCGCCGAAATCGTCGACGGCTACTGCGAACTCGTGACGACGCAGCGCTTCGACGCGATCGGCCGCCGACATGACTGACACCAGAGTGCGGAACCACGCTGGCCTGATGGCAGCAGCTCCGCCTCGGACGCACCACCACAGGCCGTCCTCGTCCAGCCACTCCACGGTTATTTCCTATGCGGGCTCGGATATCAGCCTCGGCGGGTAGGGCGAACTTCATTGCTGGCGTTCACATGGCGCCAGGCAATACGGCCGCACCAGCACCTCGCATATTCATGCTGCTCGCGTGCCGCTTGATAATTATTGGTCAATGGTGAAAACCGTTGAAAATAGGCCTGCCCTTCCCCGGCATGCCGGTATAGCGTAAACGCCGGTGGCTGGCACCAGGGTTTGCGAAGGAGACGGCGTGTTCAGAACTGAGCACAAAAGCAGCAAGCGTGGCTGGCGGGTCGCGGTCGTTGCCATAGCCGCCGCCGCGACGCTGGGCATCGGAACCACCACGGCGTCGGCCGCGGGAATCCGGGCCGAATCGCCGGTCCGGCCGGCGAGTTCGCCGCCGCCCAGTCCCCCGGGAGCGTCGGTGAGCAAGGTTGGAGGGTGGCCTTCGGCTACGGCGGCGACCTGCAAGTACGACGTGGACATCATCGGCGCGCGGGGGTCTGGCGAGCCGGCGGGCGGCGAATTCCACGGTCTGGGCGCCCCGGTCAGCAAAATGATCTCGGTCGTCGAGGGCTACCTGAAGAAGGACAATTATTCATACGCTACGTATGCTGTCAATTACCCAGCGGCATCTGTCAGCGTGCTGGAGCCGACAGCGGGCCAGATCGCGGAATTCATCGCGGGAGCCATGGATCCGCTACCGCTGCCAGAGGCAGTGATCAACGCCCTGGTTGACTACTACGACCACCAGGTCAAGAAATATCTGGCGAGCATCAGCGCGGGCGTGTCCGCCGCCGTCAGCGAGGCGGAGAAACTGCACCGCGCCTGTTCCGCAGCGCTTATCGTTTTCGCGGGGTATTCCCAGGGCGCGATGGTGGTGCACCAAGCGATGCTGAAGCTGTCCGGCACCATCACCACCTGCGTCAAGGGCGCACTGCTGCTCGCTGACGGAAACCGAGTATCGAACACGAAGGCGCAAGAGTTCGGCACGTCGCTCGCTAAGGGCGAGGGCATCCAGACCTGGATCACGCACACCGCCCACGTCGGCCCGGCGGCACATGACATTCCGTCGTGGGCCGTGAACAACGCGGCTATAGCTAACATCTGCAACAAGAGCGACTTTGTCTGCGACTTCAACTTCTTCACCGGGATTCACTGGAGCAGGGGTTTCAAGGTCCACACCTCCTACGCGGTGGAGAAGAACGGCAAGTACACATACGAGCCGGTTCTCACAACGGCCGCCGACTTTGTCGGGTCAGACCTGATCAACATCCTTATGGGCCGCGGCAATAACTGCCACTGACGGAATCCACCCGACCGGAGGCGCTGGCGAAGGGCTAGCGCATCGCGGGTGAGCGCCATAACGGGGACCCCAGGCTGGGGTGAGGTCAGTCCGTAAGGGTGGCAAGCGCATCACGCGCCTCGTCGGCGATGGGCGGCGGGACGTCGCCGAGTCCCGCGACGTGCCGGAGCGCCTTGGCGTACGCGACACGGTAGGCGTCGTCCGCGGGTACCGGGATGTCCGGGATCACGCCGGTGCCTTGCCAGTTCGTGCCGGTGACCGGGTTGATCGAGCGCGCGAACGGGATGGCGATGTGCACGGCGGCGCTGATCGGGAATGGCCTGGTGGGGTGGGCGCCGCCGCCGGTCGTCTCGCCGATCAGTTCGGCACGGCCCAGCGCCTGCAGCGTGTAGCAGAAGTCTTCGCCACCGGAGAACGTGCGGCTGCTGGTCAGCACGTACACCGGGCGGTCCAGGTAGCGGCTGCCCGGCAGGTACGGCAGCGACCAGAACTGCCTGGTCTCTCCGGTGTCGGCGTGGAAGATGTCGTTGAGATGGGTGGGCTCCTCCGGGAGAAGGTAGCTGCACCAGAACGCCACCCCGTGGGGAGCACCGCCGCCGTTGAGCCGCAGATCGATGATCAGCGCG
>Ga0187805_10000899_pt1 | contig 10431 bp, 7 predicted proteins | sample NC_wetland_sal_i_6_FD_132965 | JGI IMG/M metagenome (GOLD analysis project Ga0187805, IMG submission 132965) | Wetland sediment microbial communities from Neuse River Estuary, North Carolina, USA - Control_5 | ecosystem: Environmental > Aquatic > Freshwater > Wetlands > Sediment | place: USA... | reverse complement strand
GGCCAGCACCTGCTCGAAGTTGTCGAGCAGCAGCAGGGTGGACTGATCGCCCAGAGCCGCTTGCAGCTCCTCCAGCAGCGAGCGAGAACTAGTCTCCCGCAGTCCAAGCGCCTGAACCATGGCTGGGACAACGAAGACGGGATCGCTGATGGCGGCCAGAGGCACAAAGCAGACGCCGTCTGCGAAGTCAGCCGTGAGCCCATGCGCGACTGCGATCAAGAGGCGGGTTTTGCCGACGCCCCCTGGGTCAGTGAGGGTGAGCAAGCGTACCTCGGGTCGGCGCAGCAGGGGCGTGAGCTGCGCGAGTTCGTGTTCACGGCCAAGCAGGGGAGTCAGTGGCACGGGCAGGCGGTGTGGTGGTGCCTGGCCAGCGCCAGGGACTGGTCTTGATGGGAGTGCAAAGATCTTCTGCATAGCGATAGTCCTACGCTGTCCCTGCTAGCATTGTGGGCTGTGTTGCAAAAAATCTCGGGGCAACACAACCCACTAAAGTGGCTCAAGATCAGCGTGGACCTGGAACGTCGGGGCTCGACCCGCTCCACACATGGGAGCTAACGCGATTGCACACATGGTCTCCAGCATGACCAGCATTCAACCCGCATGCACCACTTTGCCCTTCACTTTTACAAATTGGGCATGACAAACCACACTGGGTGGCTCCTTGGAGATCTACTTTTTGAAAGATTTGCTTCAGCAGGGTTAAGTCAACCTCACTTTGTTTCGTTTTGGTTTGTCTCCGAGATACAAGGATTTCAATGTCTGTTGCCATGGAGCACCTCTGGTTTCATTTCGTCTTCTCGGTTTGGAATCCCTACTCTTGTCAAGCTCTACATGCAATTCAATTAAAACGACCTCACTCAGTCAGGGGAAAAGATACTATCACAAGTATACAGGCATCTTAACCCAAATACAAGAATAAACTGTGTGTGATATACTCAGAAGTAAGCTCTCCTGAGCGTGTTGACTGCGGACGATCCAGCGTGAGACGCTTGGATGGGCAAGCGTGACTGTCTTTAGGGAGATATGAGCGTCGCATTCCCCAAGTTTCGGAGGAATCATGACCAAAAAAGCAGCGCAGTCCACCCCCAATCACCTGCTGCGCATGGCCCGGCTGGAACGCGGCTGGACCCAGAAGAATGTGGCTGATCGCATCGGAGCCCCCCTGGACCTCAATGTCACACGCTGGGAACGGGGAACTGCCTGGCCAAGCGCCTACTATGTGCAGAAGCTCTGTGAACTGTTTAGCAAAAGCGCCAGCGAACTGGGCTTGCTGCCACCTCGGCCAGGGGCTGCCGTGAGCAGCCAGCCCCAGCCAACCCATCCCTTGAATGATCTGCCAACAGGGACTGTCACACTGCTCTTCACCGACATGGAAGGCTCGACGCGCCTCCTGCAGCAGTTGGGCGATCGTTACGCTAACGTGCTGAATCAGTGCCGGGACCTGCAGCGTGCGGCGTTCGCGCAGTACAACGGCCAAGAGGTCAGCAGCGAGGGCGATACTGTCCTCGTGGCTTTTGCTCGTGCTACCGATGCGGTTGCGGCAGCCGTAGCCATCCAACGTGCTCAGGCCAACCATCCCTGGCCTCAAGGCGTCTCCGTTCGGGTGCGCATTGGCATGCATACAGGCGAGCCGCAACTCTCTTCAGAAGGCTACACTGGATTGGACGTGCATCACGCCGCTTTCATCATGAGTGCAGCTCACGGTGGCCAGGTCTTGCTCTCACACACGACACGCGAACTGGTGGAGCAGAGTCTGCTGGAGGGCGCGTACCTGCGGGATATGGGAGAGCATCGCCTCAAGGACTTACAACGGCCCAGCCACCTTTTTCAACTGAGCAGCGTGGACCTGCCTGCCGACTTCCCGCCGCTCAAAACCCTCGATACCCACCCTAACAACCTGCCCATCGAGCCCACGACATTCATTGGCCGCGAGAAAGAAGTGGCCACACTCTGTGATCTCGTGCGTCGTCCAGAAGTACGCCTGCTGACGCTGACGGGGCCAGGTGGAGTAGGCAAAACGCGACTGAGTTTGCAGGTAGCTGCCGAACTGAGCGAGTTGTTCGCCGACGGAGTGTTTCTGGTGCCTCTAGCTCCGGTGAGTGATCCTGAGCAGGTCGTGCCGGCCATTGCCCAGACGCTCTCGATTGGTGAAGTGGGCGATCAGCCCCTGCTCGCCCTTGTGAAAAGCGTGCTCAAGGAGAAGCACATGCTCTTGCTCCTGGACAGCTTTGAGCAGGTGTCAGACGCCGCCTTCCAGATCGCCAATCTACTCTCTACATGCCCCAAACTCAAGGTGCTTGTGACCAGCCAGGTGATGCTGCATGTGCGGGCTGAGCAAGAGTTTGCTGTGCCGCCGTTCTCTGTGCCCAACCCCAAACGACTGCCCGATCTGGCCACTCTCGAGCAGTATGGGTCGGTGGCGCTCTTCCTCGCACGGGCGAAGGCGGTTAATCCCGCCTTCGCGTTGACCAATGCCAATGCACGGTTCGTTGCAGGTATTTGTGCGCGACTGGATGGGTTGCCGCTGGCAATCGAACTGGCAGCAGCGCGTGTCAAGTATTATCGGCCGCAGGCCTTGCTTGCGCACCTGGAGCAAGGTTTAGCCCTCCTTTCAGGAGGAGCACGCGATCTGCCAGAACGGCAACGTACGATTCGGGGGGCGATTGCCTGGAGCTACGAACTGCTCTCATCCCAGGAACAGGCACTTTTTCGGCGGCTCGCGGTCTTTGTGGATGGCTGCACCCCGGAGGCCGCTATGAAGGTGAGCTCTGCAGTAGGGGAACTGGCAGGTGACGTGCTGGAGACGCTGCTCTCGCTGGTGGACAAGAGCTTGCTGCGGCAAGTGGAAGGGGAAGAGGGAGAGGAAGGTGAACCACGCTTTTTGATGTTGCAGGTGCTGCGCGAGTTTGGGCTGGAGTGCTTAACCAGCACCGAAGAACTTGATAAGACACGTGCCGCGCATGCTTTGTACTTCCTGGCACGAGCGGAGGAAGCAGAACCCCACCTCCTGGGGGCCGAGTCGGGTAGGTGGTTCGCCAAACTGGAGCAGGAGCACGAGAACCTGCGGGCAGCTCTCTCCTGGCTGCTGGAGCGAGCCGGGTTCAGAGCCGGTGGTGAAGAGGATAAGATGTGGGCCGAACTTGCGATGCGTTTAAGTGGCGCGTTGTACTGGTTCTGGAACATCCATGGGCACTACAGAGAGGGGCGGAGCTTCCTGGAGCGCGCATTGGCAGTGTGTGAAGGAGTCGCTGCACCCGTGAAGATCAAGGTGCTGAATGCAGCGACAGTGCTGGCGATCACCCAGGACGACCTCGAGCGGGCAGAGCAGTTGTGCCGGGAGAGCCTATCACTCTCCCAAGAATTGGGGGATGCTGCAGACAGGGTGACCATCCTCTGGCAACTGGGGTTTGTCGCCTGGGCAAGGTGTCAGTATGTCGAGGCCCGCGCCCAATTGGAAGAGGCATTGGTCCTCTACCAGAATCTAGGCGATACCTTTAATGAGGCCCGCTCCCTTGCATATTTAGCCCGGGTGTTTGCTGCGCAGGGTGAGTACGGCCGGGCACGAGCGCTGGCCGAGGAGAGCCTGAGGCTCTCGCGCGCGTTGGGCAACAAGGGCCGTATCGCCTTCGCACTCTACGAACTGGCTCGCGTGCGCTTTCTGGCGCAAGACGACTTTGCTCAAGCCCAGGCTCTGGCCGAGCAGTGCCTGGCGCTCTACCGGGAAGTGGGCGACACACAGTACATTGCCGTCCTGCTCAGCCTCCAGGGAGAGATGCGCCTGATCCAGGGGGAGCAAGCCCAGGCCCGCGAACTTTTGGAAGAGAGCGTGGTGACCTTCAAAGAGCTGGGGGATCGATGGAGTACGGCCGAGGCGTTGCTCGCCTTCGCGCGCTTAGCCGCCTCCCAGGGCGAGCTTGCGGCGGCCCGTGCCCGCTACCAGGAGAGCCTGGCGCTCGCACGAGAGATAGATGCCAAAAACCTCATCGCATCAGCTCTGGAGGGAGCAGGGGCAGTAGTGGCAGCGCCGGGCGAGTTGGGATGGGCAGCACGGCTGTGGGGAACAGCACAGGTGCTGCGTGAGTCTATTGGCGCGCCCCTGCCGCCGGTCTATCGCGCCGACTATGAGTCCGCGCTGGATACCGTACGCACTCGCCTCGGTGAGGAGGTCTTTGCTACAGCTCTGGCCGAGGGAGGGGCCATGGCCCTGGAACAGACCCTTGATGCGCTGCCACTCCTCTTCTCACAGCTCGACAAAGAGTCCGTCAATCTCCAACAGCAGGCAGGGAAACAGGGGCAGAAACTCATTATTGAAATTGATCAGGCGCAGGTGGCTCGCCAGGTAGCCGAGATCACCGAAAGCGACTACTTCCAGCAAGTACAGCACAAGCTGCAGCGTTCGCGTCGGCGTCAAAGCTAGCATAGTCAGGCATGAGCCCTTTGTACACAAAGTTCTTGCGTGCCAGATGATAACTTCGATCTGCTCCAAAGAAATTCAGCCACATTCGCTGCAATTCTTCATTCCGATAGGCTTGCAACGGCTTCCTTGCTTCATCGTTCTTCCGTGTGTGACGCTTTTCCTCCAACATCTGCCCGTAGCGATGACTGCTAGCAAGCTCTTCTGCAAGCTTTCTGATGTGCTCACAGAAGCTAGCTGCATCTTCCTCGAAGGCATCATCAAGTAACCCAATCTGGTGCGCGGTCCTGGCGCTGATCGGCAGCAGCGCTTCTGTCAGTTCTCGCGCCTGTTCTCCTCCTACCCGTTTCGGTAATAAGTAGGTCCAGTATTCCGATCCATAGAGATTGCCCATCCCTTTATAATGTGAATTGAGCACAATCCCTTTTCTGGCATAGACAAAATCTGCCGCTAGTGCCAGGATCACTCCCCCTGCTCCTGCATTCCCTTGCAAGGCAGAGATCACCAGATGGGATTCGGTGGTGATGAGTTCCCGCACCAGATCATTCATGGCCTGGATGTTGCACCAGGACTCGTGAGCCGGGTCATCTGCCGCTTCAATCATGTTCAGATGAATACCGTTTGACCAGAAGTCAGTCCCACCCATCAGCACAATCACTTTGGTTGGTCGACGGCGTATGAGCAGGAACGCTTCTCGCAGACGCTGACATTGCTCAGTACTCATGGCTCCATTGTAAAAATCAAAATGGAGGTAACCGACTGCCTGCCTTTCCTCATACCAGATTTCGCGATAGGTCTGTCCTTCGTACGCCTGGTCTACTGCTAAAGGAACATCCGGTACATGAGCCAGACGATCGCCAAGCACATGAGTAGCTGGTAACTTGAAGAACGGCTGTCCATCGGTGCCTTTTTGCTTCAGATGCGTGATCCAAACTGCCCCATCACCCGTTGCTCGGCAGATTGCTCCATTGCGTTTGGCAATGATCTCACCAGGTATCCCTCTGAGCGCATCTTCTTCATGGGCCCCGTACAGATAGCACGGCATGTCCAGCACCATATCTAAGACGCCTGGAAAGCTATCCGCACATCGTATCTTCCTGAGCACAGATGCGGTCGTATCTCTCCAGTCAATGGCACGATCAGCTTGCTTCATGGAGGCTTGCAAACGGCCTTTGACATCTTGCCTGCTATAATCCAGGGATTCTGGTACAAAGAATTTGCTCTCAAATTTTGCGATCGTTTCTAACAGTCCTTGTATGGCCGCCTCCGTGACCTCATGTCGATAGAGGTAACTTTTACTCCCTCCTCTTATGGAAAAGGTACGCGAGGCCCAGATGTCTCCAGCATCCATTTCAGCACCTGCTTGCAAGAGGGTGACGCCCCATTCCTCGCAAGCATTGAGGATGGCCCAGTCCAAGGAAGATGGCCCTCGGTCTCCTTTGATCCCTGGATGGACGATGATACAGGTATATTTTTGCCAGATGGATGCCGGAATCACTTTTTTCAACATAGGAGCAACGATCAGATCGGGTTGTTCACGCTCGACCGCTTCGAGCATCACTGCTTCGCTTGAGGCGATCACCACAACCACTATATGCCCGCGATCGACCAGTTCCACAAAAGCACGCTGACTTAAGCTATTATGAGCAGTAGTAAAGAAGACTATTTTCATTGGATATCATCCCTCATCTTTTTTATGTTTAGATGTCAGAACAGAGAGCTTTTAGCCCGCAAGTTTATAGTTGTCAGAAGGAATTGAGGAAGCGCTTATGACTCGAACTCACCACGCTCTCGCAGGACTCGCAGCTTTGTCCAGGCGAGCACTTGCGATCCCGAGGGAGGCGAACTCCAGGTGTAGGGACAATCATGATCGCCCCCTTCACCCAATTCTATTTCCAGCCTCCTCACCTCGAACCAATTCATGCAATGCCTGTCACAAAGTTGATCCACGCTGACGGCGGTGGAGAGCAACCCCTGGTTGGCCCGGCTGAGCATCGCATCCATCTGTTCAGGCGATGAGGATAGAAACACGCGGATGTGCTCCCTGGGCACACAGCGGTACAGGTGGAGCCACCCCAGCACGCCATCAAGCGTGGTGAGCGTGCTTGACTTCCAGCGCCACGTGGCTGATTGGCTCCCTTGTAAGGCAACTCGATAGTAGATCATGTAACACCGCCTCTCTGTTTAAGCCGCATAAAGAACACTGTCCTGCAAGAAGGAGACGATCTGCTCAGCAACATCTCTCTCCAATCTTGCTACCAGTGGCCATCTTGTTGCCTTTCTTTGTGTCTATATGTGTGCTAAGACTGTTGCTAAAACAATCTTCCTTCTGGCCTTGCCAGCTTGGCTTGCTCACTTGATTATCTACAACTATTTCCTATACCCGTAACAAAAGACCCGCCCCTACTTTGCATTCGGCGCGGTCTTCTCGTTGCCCCGCGCTAGCGCCGTGAAAATGCCAAGTGCAGCGAAAGCGGCACAGACGAGCAGGGCGGTGTGGAAGCTACTCACAAACGTATTTTGTAGTCTGCTGATACTCGTGAGAGGAAGATTGTGTGCTTGTAGCGATGACAAAAGTGTACCTGCTGCTGCGCCTCCTAAAGCCGCAAAAACTGTACCAGTAAGAGCCACACTCATACTTTGCCCGATGACGCGCCCTGTGACCAGCAACCCGGACGCTTCCCTTTGAGCATCCCATGGGGCCGCCCCCATCATGGTACGAGTATTTGGCGATTGAAAAAGACCCTGACCAATGCCGGTAACGGCGAGACGCCAGATGATATCCCAGCTAGAACTTTGTGCATTGATCTGACTCACCAGGAATAATCCGAAGCAGGCTATTGCTAACCCTAAAGGAGACAGCCAGCGTGACCCCAAACGATCCGCAAGCGAGCCACTCAAAGGCGCAACAACGGCAAGCATCACCGGAAAGGGAGTCAGCATCAGGCCGGTCTGGATGGTAGAGAAACCATGCAGTTGCTCGAAGAAGAATGGCAAAAGAAATCCTGGTGCAAACAATGCCATCAAACAGAGCATGTAGCTGATATTGGCAAACGCGAAGACCCGATTCGTTACTAATCCCAGATTTACGATGGGATGCTCAACATGCGCTTCCACATACACCCCGACGCTTAGCATCAACAGGCTGATCCCCAGAGCGGTGAGTGTGCCAGTAGAAAGCCATCCCCACTCCCGACCAAAAGAGAGGCCCAGTGTGAGCGCAGCCAGTCCGATAGCCAGCACTGTCGCTCCAATCAGATCGAATCGCTCATGCTGTTCCCGTCGCGGTCTTTGCTCACTATAAAAGTAAAACGCGGCGTAGAGGTCGAGTATGCAGATTGGCACGTTGACATAAAAGATCCAGCGCCAGGTCAGATACTGGGTAATGATCCCTCCAATAGTCGGACCGGCGGCCACGCCCAGTGAGATCCCCACCGCATGAAAGCCCAGTGCTAATCCTCGCTCATTACTGGGAAATGTACTGGTAATCATCGCCACATTGACAGAAGAGATCAGCGCACCCCCGATCCCTTGGAAAAGGCGAGCAAGGATGAGGAGCAGCAGAGAAGGAGCGAGGCCGCAAAGCGCAGATCCGAGAATAAAAACAACCAACCCTGTCAAAAAAATCGGCTTCCGACCGATCATATCGGCAAGGCGTCCAAATGTGAGGAGAACGGCGGCAATCACCACGAGATAGCCAATAATGATCCACTCGGTGGCCCCGCTTATCCCCACGTGAAATGTGCGCGCAATGCTCGGCAGGCCGACATTGACAATCGAGCCATCCAGCATGGTCATAAAGCTCGCAGCAGCTGATAGGGCAAGCACAATCCACCTGTTCACCTGTCCCTGAAGTTCGTCGGTTTTGCTAGAGGGAGGATTAGCTGCGTGGTGAACTGCGCGAACAGGAGCGGTAAGAGCGTGCGCTGCTCCTTTCACACTGGCAGTTTCAAATGTCCTATATGTGTTATGTCTGAGCTCTTTATCCATTATATCCTCTTTAATGGTTCCAATACCTGGGCTGTTTTTCTTGGACAATTCTATATATCTCGTATCTGCTCAGTCCCCACTCTTGAATGGTGTCCTTTTTGGCCGCGCATAAGCCTGCTCATATCAACTCTACTGGTTACTCTATGTTGCACTCAATCGATCGGCTTTCTCGATTGATTGAGTGCAAATGTAAAGTCTTCAAAAGGATTTGAAATCATACGTGTGACAGCTTTAGTGAAAGCCAAACCAGCGCTGGCGTCGCTCCCATTCCGGGCTATTGACCCCGTCGGAACTGTTGGCACCCCAACGGATTGCTGCCAGGGCGAGGACAATCAATGCCATGAGTAGGAAGAATAGGGTAACCATGCTTTTCTCCTTCTTTCTTTGTACGTGCATGTGTGCTAAGACTGTTGCTGAACAACCTTCCTCCTGGCCTTGCCAGGGGGGCTGCTCATTTCTTGCTGATGACAAAAGAGTACCTGAAGGGGAAAGGGAAAAGAATAGCACCGAACAATCACGCAACTATCACGCAGCTATCATGGGTGTGATATTGTTCATCTTCAAACAAAAAGGAATCGTACGCTGTGCCTGGTCTTCTTATCTTCATCAAGCAAATGACAAGCATGTGCCTCCAGTCGCTCCAACACCGCTTCATCGACTGGACCAAACCATCCAATTCCCCTCTCATATTAGGAACCGTGGCTGACTTTGCCAGGAGCAAGTCCGAACTCGTGGCAGAAAACGCACTTCTCCGAAAGCCTCTTATCATCCCGCGCCGACAGGTGAAACGACCAGCCTGCACCAAAACGGATCGGATGTTTCTGGTGCTTCTCGCAAGGATGGTTCGGACCTGGAAGCAGGCACTTTTCATCGTTCAGCCAGAGACGCTCCTGCGGTGGCATCGTCAGGGATTTCAGCTATTTTGGAAGTACAAGTCCAGAGCAGGTTCTCCTCAACCGAAGATATCTGAAGAGATTGTGGCCTTGATCAAGGAAATGGCAGCGCAAAATCTGCTCTGGGGAGCCAAATGGATCCGCGGCGAATTGCTCAAGCTGGGGTTCCGCGTCAGCAAGCGGACGATCCAGAAGTACATGCGACACGTGCGTTCGACTCAGCCAAGGGGTCAGAAATGGACGACCTTCCTGCGCACTCATGCCGGGCAGATCTGGGCCTGCGATTTCCTACCAGTCACCGACCTGGTATTCCATTCGCTTTTCGCTTTCTTCATCCTCGAACTGCAATCGCGGAAGATGATCCACGTCAGCGTCACACGAAATCCTACCGACGCTTGGACCGCACAACAGCTGCGGGAGGCCACTGCCTTTGGACAAGAGCCGAAGTATCTCATCCGTGATAATGATGGCAAGTTCGGGGTGGGCTTCGCACGGGTTGCCAACAGGAGTCACATCGAGATTCTCAAAACACCGTATCAAGCTCCGCGAGCCAATGCCATCTGTGAACGTTTTCTCGGGAGTGTGCAGCGTGAATGCCTCGACCATCTGCTCATCCTCCATGAGAAGCAGCTCCAGCGCATACTCAACGCGTATGAACTCTACTTCAACCATGCCAGGCCGCATCAAGGGATCACGCAGCAGATTCCCGATCCGCACGCTGGGCCAGTGCCAGCAAATCATGCCGGTGGCAAGGTCATCGCCTTCCCCGTCCTGGGTGGATTACATCACGATTCTCGTAGGAGCGCTTGAGTTTTTTCATCCGTACGAAAAGTAAGTGACTGAAAGGAGGGAATTGTCAAGGTTGAGGATAGATGGTTCATAGCTAGAAGGTGATTAGCTTGCCGAAGAGGCATTGGTGGGCTTATTGGAAACTGATTTGTCAAAAGTATAGAATGAGAAAGCAGTTGATCATACGTTGCCTCTTCCTCTGATAGGTCAACCGGAGTGCATCACATGTTCAACACCATCGAAACAGCCTGGCTCATCCTGCGGCCCTGGCGCACAGATGACCTGGAAAAACTGGAACGCCTTTTTGCTGACCCAGCGGTTCGTCTGGGGCGTCATCTGCCGCCT
>Ga0187805_10000898_pt1 | contig 10437 bp, 6 predicted proteins | sample NC_wetland_sal_i_6_FD_132965 | JGI IMG/M metagenome (GOLD analysis project Ga0187805, IMG submission 132965) | Wetland sediment microbial communities from Neuse River Estuary, North Carolina, USA - Control_5 | ecosystem: Environmental > Aquatic > Freshwater > Wetlands > Sediment | place: USA... | reverse complement strand
GGTGAGACGCCACTCGCCGATGAAGACGTGATGAAGCGCGTCGCGGCGAACTCGGGCCTACAACTGGCCGGCGCGGCGCCGTATCTGTACGTCGCGGCGAGCAAGGGCGCGGACCAGGTAATCGTCGCAGGGACGTGGCTCGATGCTGCGACGCAGATGAATCCCTGGTGGAGGCTTGATGGACACACAGTCGCGTCGCGCAGCGACGCAACCCAATGCTACGTCGGCCGGAACGCCGCGCGACATTTGGGGATTGCCGCAGGCAGCCGCTTCGATTTGAGCGCCAGCGGGCAAACTGTCACTCTGAACGCTGCCGCAATTCTCACTTCGGGTGGCTCCGAAGACAACCAGATCTTCACAAATCTCAGCGTCGCGCAGGAACTCGCGGGAGAGCGCGGCAAGATCGGCGTGGTGCAGCTCCGCGTCACCGGCGCCACCGATGAAATCACCGCGTATGCGTCGCGTCTGGCCGCCGCGCTACCGGAATTCGACGTGCGCCCTGTACGGCAACTTACTGCAGCGGAGGGAGCTTTGCTGGCACGATTTCGCGGCTTGATTTTTTGGACGATGGCGCTGATTCTCGCCCTCACGACGCTCGGCGTGCTGGCCTCGATGTCGGCGCTGGCGCTCGAGCGCAGCCGCGACGTCGGCTTGATGAAGGCGCTCGGCGGATCGGTGCGGCGCATCATGCGGCTGTTCCTCACCGAAGCCGGCGCGCTGGCCGTGGCCGGCGGAACTCTGGGCTATCTGGCGGGCATTCTGCTGGCCCGATGGATCGGCATGCGCGTCTTCGGCGTGGGAATTTCGCCGCGGCTCGAGGTCCTGCCAATCACCATCGCGCTGATGCTCGGCGTGGCGCTGGCCGGAGCGCTGCCGCTGCGGCTGCTCGGTCGCGTGCGGCCGGCGGAAATTCTGCGTGGAGAGTGATGGCGAAACTGGTCGAGGCCGTGCGGCTGGAAAAACGCTTCGGTGAGGTGCACGCGCTCGACGGCGTGAGCTTCGACGTGGAGGACGGCGAGTGGATCGTCATCATGGGTCCTTCGGGCTCGGGCAAGACGACGTTGATCAACATTCTCGGCGGGCTCGATCAGCCGACTGGCGGAAGCGTGCGTGTGGACGGCCTGGAAGTCGGGGAGCTCGGCGAGCGCGAATTGACGCGCTATCGCGCGGAGAAGATCGGCTTCATTTTTCAGCAGTTTCACCTGATTCCATATCTGACCGCGGTCGAAAACGTCATGCTGGCCCAATACTTCCACAGCCTGACGGATGAGAACGAAGCGGCCGAGGCGCTGCGGCGCGTCGGGTTGGGAGACCGGCTGAGCCACCTGCCGGCGGAGCTTTCCGGCGGCGAGCAGCAGCGCGTGGCCATCGCGCGGGCGCTGATCAATCACCCGAAACTCATACTCGCCGACGAGCCGACGGGCAACCTGGACGAAGCAAACGAGAGAATCGTCTTGGACCTGCTGCGCGAATTGCACTCCAGCGGCCACACCATCCTGACCGTCACGCACTCGCCCGCCATCGGGCGCCTGGCCGGCCGCCGCATCGAACTCGAACACGGACGCCTGGCGCGCATCACTTCAGCCCGCGCGGAGGATGAACTCGGCATTGACGGCGCGCTCGAGCAGATCTGGATGCGTATCGAGAAAGGCGCGCCGCCGCGAGCGGACGGATTGCGCGCCGACGGCTCGTGGGACCCGGTGAAGACGCTGGCCAACATGGCGGAGCTTGCGCTGGTCGAATTGCAGGACGGGCAAATCCACTTGACCGAGAGCGGCAACCGCCGCGCCCGCGACATCATCCGGCGCCACCGGCTGGCCGAACGTTTGCTGACCGATACGTTCGCAGTGGATGGTTCGTCGGCGCACGCGCAGGCCTGCAAATTCGAACAGATGATCAGCCCGGAACTCGACCAGAAGATTTGCACGTTTCTCGGACACCCGCGCACGTGCCCGCACGGCAATCCGATCCCTCCGGGCGTGTGCTGTCCGCAGCGTTAAGGCCATCCCGCGATGCCCATACCCATTGACGAAAGGAAAAAACCCGCCCAGGTCAAAGTGCACGTCAGTTCGAACGCCGGCGTGGACATCATCTGGAGCGACGGCCATGCAAGCCATTTCGAGTTTGCTAACCTGCGGGATCAGTGCCCGTGCGCGTTGTGCAATGACGAGCGCGAAAAGAAGGCGCAGCTCACGCACCATGGGTCCGGCGCGCCGAACGCTTTCGAACTGCCGATGTTCAAGCCCAAGCCGAAAGCGCGCGCGGCGCGGCCCATCGGGAACTACGCGCTGCAAATCGAATTCAGCGACGGCCACACGACGGGCATCTTCAGCTTCGATTACCTCCGCACCATTTGTCCCTGCGCGGACTGCGCCCGCGAGTTCCGTGGGGGGAAACCCTCGGTGTGACGTTTTTGCCATTTCCACGTCTTACCTATAGCTATCTATAGGAGAGGCCGCGGCGCGGCCACTCTCCGTACGGTTCGGAGGTGCGTGATGTCGTGGCTGGCGCGCTTGCGAAATCTCTGGCGGCAGGACCATCTCGCGGGGGAACTCGATGAGGAGTTGCGCTCACACGTGGAAATGCGCGCGCGCGACAACGTCTCCGCCGGGATGACGCCGGAGGAGGCGCGCTACGACGCGCGACGTCGATTCGGAAATCTCACCCTGCAAGGCGAAAGGACGCGTGAAATGGACTTGGTGAGCTGGCTGGAAACGGTCGCGCAGGATTTGCGCTTCGGGATACGTATGCTGCGCAAGACCCCGGCGTTTACGCTCATCGCGATTATCACACTCGCGCTGGGGATCGGCGCGAACACGGCGCTGTTCAGCGCGCTCGAAGCCGTTGTGCTGAGGCCACTTCCCTATCCGCGAGCGCCGCGGCTCATGCACATGTATGCCGAGTGGCCCGGCGGGCTTGGAAATATGGCTTACCCGGACTACATCGCCATACGCGAGCGGAATCAATCTTTTGACGACGTGGCGGCCTGCGAATCCTGGGGCACAGTGGCGTTGACCGGATTGGACCGGCCCGTGCAGTTGCGGACGATGTTTGTGACGCCTAATTATCTCGATCTTCTGGGCGCGCAGCCGGCTGCCGGGCGGCTCTTTCGCGCTGACGACAACACCTCAGAAGGCGCGAACACGCTCGCGATTCTGAATTTCGGCGCGTGGCGGAGGCAATTCGGCGGCGATCCGGGAATCGTCGGCCGCGTGGTTGAATTGAATCGGACGCCCTACACCGTGATCGGCGTGATGTCGGCGGAATTTCACAGCCTGGGGGAAGTCGAGGGCCCCCCGCCCGACGTCTATCTGCCGATTACGATGGCGCACGCGCTACTGGGCCAGCCGCCGCAGAGTGATCAGGCGTATTCGATCTATTGGGCTCTGGGACTTCTGAAGCTCGGTGTGAGCGTGCGACAGGGCCAGGACGACATGACGGCCATTTCCGAGCAACTCGAGCGGGAACAGCCCAACACACACCGCGCACGCCGGTTGAGGATTCAACCCGCAACCGAGTACGCAAACGGACAACTGTATCGCCCTCTGTTTCTCCTTATCGGCGGCGCAGGCCTGATTCTTTCAATCGCGTGCGCCAACATCGCGAATTCCCTGCTCGCGCGCCTGGTTCTGCGGCGGCCGGAAATCGCGTTGCGAAGGGCGGTTGGCGCCTCGTTGCCGCGCTTGGCGCGGCAGCTCATCGTCGAGTGCGCGATTCTGGCATTTGCCGGTGGCGGCGCGGGACTTTTCTTGGCTGTGTGGGCGACCGCGATTCTGGGGCAGCGGATCCAGGAGAAGATTGATCCATTTGTCGCCGTGCACACGAACGGCTATGTGCTGCTCGGAGCGTTCGCGTTGTGCGTGGGCACAACGCTCGGTCTAGTCCTTCTGCCTGCGTGGGATATGCGCCGGGTAAGAATTTCTGAAGTCCTCGCGCAAGGCGGACGAGCAGGAACCTCCGCGGGGATGGGGGCCGTGAGGCGCGCTCTGGTGGTTGCCGAGGTGGGGTTTTCCATCGTGCTCTTGATCGGCGCGGGACTGATGCTGCGATCCTTCAAGAATTTGGTGAGTAGCGGGCTTGGATTTCGCACCGACCACTTGCTGACGTTTAGTTTGGGCTTGCGCGGAGAAAAATATGCCAATCCGCCAGACCGGATTCGCTTCACCGAATCGCTGGTCGAAACGGCGCGGGCGCTCCCGGGGATCGACTCCGTCAGCATTTTTGGCCCGGCCATGCTGGGACACGCTTCGTGGGTGATGAGCGTGTATCCAGGAGAAAAGCACCCGGCGGGTCCCGAGGATTTCGTGCAAACCTTTCGCCACAGCATCAGTCCCAGCGCGCTCGTGAACTTGGGGATTCCGCTCGTCAGCGGACGCGAATTTACCAAGTTTGATTCCGCCGAGGCCGCCCCGGTCGCGATCATCAGCGAGAGTGTCGCGCGCGAATTCTGGCCGACCGGAAACGCGGTGGGGAGGCAACTTCGCCGCCCGGATCCGACGCTTCCGCTCCTAACCATCGTCGGCGTCGCCGCGGATGCGCGCCATCGGCAACGCTATTCCCTGCTCGATCTTCAATACGGTTTCCCCCTCGGCGGGCTCGGACCGCAGCGCGACGTTTATTTGCCCTATGCGCAGCGGCCGAATCCCGACGTCACCGTAGCGGTCCGCGCGCAAGGCGACACGCACACGGCCTCCGAATCCATCGCCAGCGCCATTTCAGCCTTGGATCACGACCTCCCGATGAACGACGCGCGCCTGCTGGACGACCGCCTATCCGAACAAAACAAGGCACCCGCCGCGCTCGGCCTGCTCCTGGGCACGTACGCATTTCTTGCGCTGTTCATGGCCGCACTGGGCGTGTACAGCGTCGTATCGCAATCGGTCAGCCAGCGAACCAAGGAGATCGGAATCCGCGTCGCTTTCGGCGCGCAGGCAGGAGACGTTCTCCAAATGGTGATTCGAGAGAGTATGCAGCTAATCGTTATCGGAATCGTTGCGGGCTTGGCCGGAGCATGGTGGCTCACGCGGCTGATGTCAAGACTTCTGTACGGCGTTTCTGCCGACGATCTGGCGACATTTGGAAGTGTGGTCCCCGTGCTTGCGATTGTGGCGCTAGCGGCGTGCTGGATTCCTGCGCGGCGCGCGACGCGCGTGAACCCCATGGTCGCGCTGCGTCACGAATGATGTCCGCGTAGCCGCTTCGTTGTGGCGCAGCAACCTCGAATTCGAGCGGTGCCGGAGCAAAACTTGCGACTGCGATTCTCCCTGCCGGGCTAGACTTCACCAACCAGACGTGCGAGGATAACTTCCCGCAGTTCATACCTGACCTGATGGCCTCGACACCCACGGACCCGAATCCTGCGTCTTTGCGCGTAATCACCATCCCGCGCGTCGTTGTCGCCACGACGGCGATGCTGACGTTCATCTCGTTCTGGCGCGCGGCGGCGATCGTACTGAACGACCTGGCTTCGTCGGCGTACTACGCCGGCGGAGAGGCCGAAGGCTTCATCGGCAAGTCAGCGCCGTGGTTCATCCTCGGCATCATGCTGTTTTCGTATTGCGTGCGCGCGATTTACGTGGAGAGCTGCAGCATGTTTGTGCGCGGCGGCGTCTACCGCGTGGTCAAGGAAGCGCTCGGCGGCACGATGGCGAAATTCTCCGTGTCGGCGTTGATGTTCGATTACGTGCTGACCGGTCCGATCAGCGGCGTCGCGGCAGGGCAATACCTGGGTGGCGTGCTCAACGAAATCTTTCGGTACGCGCACATCTCGCTCGTGTTGAACGTCGATGCGACGGCGGCTTTTTTTGCGATCGTGGTGACGCTCTATTTCTGGTGGCAAAACATCAAGGGCATTCCGGAATCCAGCCAGAAGGCGCTGCGGATCATGCAGGCCACGACGGCGATGGTTGTGCTGCTGATTGCGTGGTGCCTGTACACGCTTTACGTTCGCGGCGTGCATTATCCGCCCGCTCCCTGGGGCGGCAACGTCCGGCTGGACAAGAATTCGCTCGGCTGGCTGTACGGCTGGCAGTACGTAAAGATGATTCCGATGCTGGCGGTGTTCGTCGGGCTGGGCCACTCCGTGCTGGCCATGAGCGGGGAGGAATCTCTCGCGCAGGTCTACCGTGAAATTGAAGCGCCGAAGCTGCCGAATCTGAAAAAAGCCGGGTTGGTGATTTTCGTTTACAGCCTGCTCTTCACCTCTCTGGTTTCCATTTTTGCGGTGATGATCATCCCGGACGGCCCGCGCCAGCAGTACCTTGAAAATTTGATTGGCGGGCTGGCCATGAATCTTGCCGGACCGTTTTATGTGCGCCTTCTGTTCCACGTGTTTGTCGTGCTGGTGGGCACGCTGATCCTTTCCGGCGCAGTCAACACGGCGATCGTAGGCTCGAACGGGGTGCTGAACCGCGTTTCCGAAGACGGCGTGCTGGCGGAATGGTTCCGGCAGCCGCACCGCAAGTTCGGAACGTCGCATCGGATCATCAACATCATCGTTCTGTTCCAAGTCATTACGATCCTAATCAGCCGGGGCGACGTCACGTTCCTCGCTAACCTCTACGCCTTCGGCGTGATCTGGAGCTTCACGATGAAGGGCATCGCGGTGCTTGTGCTGCGGTACACACATCCGGGCGACCGTGAATACCGCGTTCCGTTGAATTTTCACATCGGCGGCGTTGAGATTCCGCTCGGCCTCGGCCTGATCACGCTGGTGCTGCTGTTGATCGCCATCGTCAACCTGTTCACGAAGCCGGATGCGACGCTTTCCGGGCTGACCTTCTCCTTTTTTCTGTTCGGCGTGTTCGTGGCTTCCGAGCGCTGGATGCACCGAAAAGGCGCGCAGCTCGTCGAGATGGACCAGTTCAACGTGGCGACGCAAGCCGAACTTTCCCCGCAGGGTGTGGGCGCCCGACCGGGAAATATTCTCGTGCCCGTGAGCAATTATCATGCGTTGTATCACCTGGGGGCCGTGCTCGACCGCGTCAAGCCGGAGCGGCGTGACGTCGTTGTCTTGCACGTTCGACTGCTGCGCCGCTCGGCCTCGGGCGAGAGCGAGCTCGACGCGAACCAGCTCTTCGGCGGCGTCGAGCAATTCTTGTTCACGCGGGCGTTGGAATTATCGGAAAAGCGCGGCAAAAGCGTGCGGCTCGCGGTCGTCGCGGCCAACGATATTTGGACTGGTGTTTTGAACGCGGCGGTGAAACTGCAATCTTCCACGATCGTCCTGGGCCGCTCGGCGAAATGGACCGTGGCAGAGCAGGCGCGGCAGATTGGCCTCGCCTGGGAACAGTTGCCCGATCCGCGCCCGCCATTCAATCTGGAGATTTTCCTGCCCGGAGGGCAGCGCGAATTCTTCCTGATGGGACCGCACGCGCCAAACCTCACGGCAAATGAGGTTCGACTCGTCCATCAACTTTGGCTGCGCTTCAGCGATCTGGTGGCGCCGGAGGAATTGCACCACCACGACGTCGTCCACTTTGCGCTGGATGAAGTGAAAAAGGAACTGGACGAAGGAAAAGAATCGGAAGTCGTCACACGGTTAAAGGATCACCTCAATCACAACAAGGCCGCGAAAAATTCTCATTAGCACGCGGTCACGCCGATCCCCTCATGCGGGCCGCAACTCCGACGTGCAGTGTGGGCAGCGCGTGGCCTTGAGCGGCACGCTGGAGACGCAGAAGGGGCACTCGCGCGTCGTAGGCGACGCAGGCGCGGGTTTGGGCGCCCAGCGGTTCACTTGCCGCACCAGGAGAAAAACTGCAAACGCAACAATCAGAAAATTGATCACGGTGTTGAGGAACACGCCGTAGTTGAGCGTTGCCGCCCCGGCCGCCTTCGCCGCCGCCAGCGTGTCGTAATGCCGCCCGCTCAGGGTGACGAAAAGGTTCGTGAAATCCACATGACCGACCAGCCGCCCGATCGGCGGCATCATCACGTCCTGCACGAACGAATTGACAATCTGGCCGAACGCCGCGCCGATGATGATGCCGACGGCCATGTCCAGCACGTTGCCGCGCATGGCGAATTCCTTAAACTCTTTGAGCATGGAAGGGCTCCTCGCATTCGAATGGATTCAAATTGCCTGCCCGCCACGAGGCGTTTGCCTCGCAACTCGAGGGCAACAATGGCAACCGATTGGCGGGGATTATAGTCGAGTTGGAGCGCGCTTGCACGCGGCGCGCACAATAGTAAATTCAGCGGCGAAAGGATCCTGCCCGGACGCGTGACACAATTCTTGACGGCGAGTAAACTCGCCTCGGCTTGCATGACGAACAACGAAAAACCGGCGGGATCCAGAGTCATCCTGGGGCTTTCCGCGCTCGCCCACGATTCCTCTGCCGCGCTACTCTCTGAACGCGGCATCGTCGCAGCGATGGAGGAAAGCAAACTGGTCCGCGCGCGCGATGCGAACGGGATTCCGCGCCGAGCCATCCGGTTCGTGCTCGAGAGTGCCGGCTGCACCGGGCGCGACGTCGAATGCATCGCCATGGCCAGCCGGCCGCTTCGAACCTGGGCGCGGCACGCTTGGCTGCGCACGAGGATGACGCCGCTCGCGCCGGTCTCCAGCGGCTACTACCAGACCAAAGCGCTCGGCGAACTCGGCCGCGAGCTGAACAATCAGCGCCTGCTGCATTCCCTGGGCGATTCGCCGGACGTTCGAGTTGTTTGTCTCGATCACCATCTTTGCCACGCCGCGAGTGCGTTCTTCGGCTCTGCGGCAGAGCATGCGGTTGTGCTGACGCTGGACGAACAGGGTGACGGCCGCGCGGGATCCGTCGCCATCGGCGAGGGTACGCATCTGCGGACGCTGCAGTCCATCCCATTTCCGCATTCCCTCGGCTGGATTTTTTCTCAGGTCACCGAGTTGATCGGCTTCGCGCCGCATCGCGACGAACACAAAACGCAATGGCTCGGTCTCGGCGGCGAGCCCATCTTCGCGAAACTGTTTCTCGAAATTCTACGACGCAAGCCAGGCGATCCGCCGCGGCTGCGCTCGAGTTATTTTCAGCCCGGCTACGCGGGCCACGTCGCGTTTTCCGAGAAATTTTACCGCGCGATCGGCGCGGACCCATCGCTGCACAAGGCAGCAGGAAATCCGCAACGCGCAACCCCCGCAGAGCCTCTGCGGCGCCAACTCGCCGCCAGCGTTCAGAAGGCCTGCGGGACGCTCGCCGCAGAATGGGGCGAGAGTTGGCGCAAACGGGCGCGTGTGCGGGAACTGTGCCTGGCCGGCGGAGTATTCTTGAATCCCGTGATCGTCTCGGAAGTCGAGAGAAGCACGGGGTACGATCGCGTCTTCGTGCAGCCCGCGGCGGGCAATGAGGGCACTGCGCTTGGTGCGGCGTGGTATTTCCGGCATCACGTCCACCGCGCGCCGAGGCTCGCACCGCCGGAACACCCCTACTGGGGACCGAGTTACTCGAATCAGGAAATCAAAATCGTCCTGGACAATTGCAAGGCGCGGTATCGGTTTCACGACGGTGAAGATCAAATGCTGGAGGAAACACTGCGGCTGCTTGGCGCCGGAAAAATCGTTGCGTGGTTTCAGGGCGCCGCGGAATTCGGACCGCGCGCTCTGGGGAACCGCAGCCTGCTCGCTTCTCCTTGGGCCCCTTATGTCAAAGAGAATCTGAACGAGTATGTGAAACACCGCGAGGCCTACCGGCCGTTTGGAATCTCCATTCTTGCCGAGCGCGCGGCGGAATTCTTTGACGCCACTCCTTCCGCGCGATTCATGGCCACTCTGAGCCCCGCCAAACCAGAAGCACAGCGCCTGCTTGCCGATTTTCTGCTTCCGGGTGACCTCGTGCGCCTGCACGTAGTGGAGCGCGCCGCGAATCCGACCCTCTGGCGGCTGCTCGAACGATTTGGCAAGTCGGCGCCGGCGCCGATGCTGGTGAACACTTCGTTCAACCTGTTCGGCGAGCCGCTGGTCGTCTCGCCGCGTGACGCCGTCCGCAGCTATTTCTGTTCGGGAATTGATGCGCTCGTCGTTGGCCGTTTTTCGCTGACGAAGTCCTGATTACAATTGCGGCGCCTTCGCATCCCCGCACGGGCGATGGAATTTTGCTTGCTCCCCGGCTATGACTCGATGCAGAGTAATCCATCACTGCTTCCAATGCGCACCGGGGACCTCAAGAAACCCATCGGCGAACTGCTTCTCGGCCCCATTTGCTTTTGCATTCTCTGCGGCATCCTTTATGCTGGGTTGACTCCGTTCACCACCCATTTTCCGAACGAGGTCCGCTGGTCCGAGAGTCCGAATGGGCTTCGATTCGGCCCGCGCGGCATGATCCGTGCCTCCGGTTCGATCCAGTGGACCGGGGCAGAGGACCGGGGGCCCTGCACTCTCGAGATCTGGTTGCAGCCGATTCGAATTTGGCAATCTGGAACGATCCTCGCTTTTTACACTCCCGAATATGCGATTTCATTTTC
>Ga0187805_10000897_pt1 | contig 10437 bp, 8 predicted proteins | sample NC_wetland_sal_i_6_FD_132965 | JGI IMG/M metagenome (GOLD analysis project Ga0187805, IMG submission 132965) | Wetland sediment microbial communities from Neuse River Estuary, North Carolina, USA - Control_5 | ecosystem: Environmental > Aquatic > Freshwater > Wetlands > Sediment | place: USA... | reverse complement strand
GCGCAGGGGCCGGCCTGCCGTGAGGTCCTCGACCTGCGCGGCCAGCAGGGCCGGCACGGTTCCCGCGTCCGGCGCCGGGCCCTCGTCGAGGGGAACGCGTAGCTCCCGCCTGGTGTCCTTCCGCACGGGCCGCTTGAGGTGCCAGCCCTCGTCGGTGCCGCCGACGCGCCGGCGCAGGGTGACCCGGTTCTTGCTGAGGTCAAGGTCGTCGGTGTCGAAGTACGTAGCGCGCAGGTACTACCTGAGCGCTCTGGTCGCCTTCGCGCTACCCCCGAGACCGGCGAGGTCGGGGAGGACGAAATCGTTGTCGGCGTCGTACTTCTGCTCAGTTTCCAGATGCTCGCCCGGGTTCGTCACGGCTCCAGGCTAACGGTTCAAGGCTGGGCGTGGGACACGACGAACCGGGTGGAGGGTCGGTCGATGACCAGGGCGTCACGGCCGGGTTCCGGGGAGCGAGCCGGTTTCGGGTAGGCGTCGACGCGCAGGCCCGCGACACCCGGCCGGCCGGCCTGGTCCCAGGCCCTGGCGTGGGCCGCCAGGTCGCCGGCCAGCTGGGCCGCGTCGGGGCCGAACCCCGCGGCGACCAGCGTTATCGGCCCCGACGCCTCGTCCTGCGATGATCCCGGCGGTTCCGGCGGTTCCTGGGGCCCGGGCGCGGCGGTGAGCACGGCGATGCTGCCCGGGTCCAGGATCCCGACGGTGGCGTGCCAGCCCCGGCCGCGCAGCGGCGCGCGCCCGAGCCGGGGCCCGGTGACGGCCGGGTCGGCGGGCTGTTCCTCGTCGACCCGGCACGCGCGCGGCTCCCGGGTGGCCAGCCACAGGCCCAGCTCCCAGAAGACCTCCGCGGGCCCGGCGCTGACCCCGGTCGGGCGGAGCACGGGCCGCCCGGCCATGACGGCGCCCAGCGCCTCGCCGTCGGCTTCCTGCCCGGCCGGATGGATCACGCCGTCGGGCAGCGTGACGTACAACCCGGGCGCGAGCGGCACGATGGCCTCGGGGCCCGCGATCGAACCGCGCATCCGCATGAACCCGCAGGGCGCGAGCGACCGGCTGGTCCAGTGCCCGTCACCGGCGCGCGCGAACGCCACGCTGACCTGGGTGCCGCGCACGTCGAGCGGCACCACGATCCTCGCCGCGGGCCCCGCCTGCTCCAGCCAGGCCGGCGCGAGGTCGCTGACGCCGACGGTCGCGATGATCCGGTCGTAGGGCGCGTACGCCGGGCACCCCCCGGCGCCGTCCGCGCAGAGGACGGTGACGTCCGGGTACCCGGCGGCGGCCAGGTGGGCGCGGGCCTTCCCGACGAGCTCGCCGTCGATGTCCACGCTGGTCACCTGGCCCGAGCCGCCGATGATGTGCCTGACGAGCGCGGCGTTGTAACCGGTTCCCGCGCCGATCTCCAGCACCCGCTGACCCGGCGCCAGGTCGAGTTGGACCAGCATGATGGCCATCATGGCGGGCTGGGACGACGAGCTGATCGGCCGGCCTGACTCGTCGCGCTTGGTCACGATGGCGTCGTCGGTGTAGGCCACGTCCGGGCGCAGTTCCGGCAGGAACAGGTGCCGCGGTACGTCGCGCAGCGCGTCCGCGACGGTCTCGCCGATCAGCGCGTTGGCCGCGATGACCTGCGCGGCCAGCCGCTCCCGCATCCGCGTGAGCTCATCGCCCACTAGTCGCTACCCGATACCGGACCGCCGCTCCGTACCTGAAAAGCAGCCAGGACCAGAGCGGCCAGCGCGACCAGCCCGGCCAGCACCAGGCTGTTCCCGGCCAGGATCTGCAGCCCGTGCCAGTGGAACTCGTGGTACCACGGCTGGTCACCCCGGGCGAAGTAGGTGGCGGGTCCGTACCAGAACAGCCCGGCCGGGGTCAGCCCGGCCTGCGCCAGGTCCCAGAACTGCGGCCAGGCCGCGAACACGGCGAACAGGACGGCCGCGGCCGCCCACCACCAGGCCCTGACCGCGCCGCGGGCCTGCGCGCCCAGGTGAACCAGCAGCGCCAGGCCCGGCGCCACCCAGACCCAGTGGTGGTCCCAGCTCAGCGGCGAGACCAGGAGCCCGGTCAGCGCGCAGGCCAGCATCCCGGGCACCGGGTGCCCGGCGCGGTACAGCAGGGCGGCGGCGACCACCCCGACGACCAGGACCAGGGCGGCGACGGCGAACCAGGGTGCGGTGCCCGCCGTCACGCTGCCCGCGAGCCTGGTCAGCACCCCGCGCAGCGACTGGTTGCCCCGGGTCCCGAGGAACACGATCCGGTTCGCGTTGAAGACCAGCCCGTGGACCCAGTAGCGGCCCGAGTCGCGGGGCAGGACCGCATAGCCAAGCAGGACGGTCAGGGCAAACGTCACCGTCGCCGTCGCGGCCTGGCGGTACCTGCGGACGAGGACCAGGTACGGGATGAAGATGAGCGGGGTCAGCTTGATCCCGGCCGCGATCCCGATCCCGATCCCGTGCCACCAGCGCGTCCGGCCCCCGGGACTGTCCGCGCCCCTCGTGAGCAGGTCCGCCACGATAAGGAGCATCAGGAGCAGGTTGACCTGGCCGAGGGCGAGCGTCTGCTGCACCGGCTCGGTGGCCAGCGCCAGCGCGGAAACCCCGAGCGTCGCGGCCAGCCGGACCGCGGCCCGGCCGCGGTACCCGAGCGCGCCGAACGTCAGCCAGAGCGATATCCCGAGGGCGGCCAGGCTGGCCAGCGTCATCGCCCAGCGCAGCACCGTCCACGGCAGCACGGACGCGACCGCGAAGATCACCGCGGCGAACGGCGGGTACGTGAACTGGACGCCGCTGCGGCCGGTCCAGTCGTACAGCGGCGAGGCCAGGTGGGGCTGGTACGCGGGGGAGACGTGCCGGACGATCAGCCCGCCCTCCCGGTACACGACCAGGTCCCGCATCGCGGCCATGGCCGGCAGGTGCGTGACCAGATCCGCCAGGTAGACGGCCAGCACCGCGGCCAGCGCGACGGCGCAGGCTGGCAGCAGCCACCGGGGGGCGTCGCGCCCGGTCCCCCCGGGCGCCGCCACCTCGGCGGCTGCGGCTGAGGATGCCCGCACCGAGGAGTCCCTTCGTCACGGCCGAGAATCACCGGCTGGCACGAATGTGCCGTGCCAGCCGATGATAGTGGCTATGGGCCGCGCCGACCCGGGCCGCTGGGAATCCGGGGGCCATCCCCGAGGGGCATCGACGGGTCGGCCCCGCTCCGACCCGGGCCGACGGGCAGTCCGGGCGTCGGTCTTACGGCGCGGTGGTCTGGGTCTCCTCGGTCCTGGCCGACCGGATCGGGACCATCTCGGTGGGGACGGCGTTCATCGGGCCGGTGGTCGCCGGGACGGCCTCGACCTGCCTGAGCCCGGGCGAGACGGCCGAGATCCGGCCGATCGCCGCGGCGGCCAGGAAGATGACCACGGCCCCGAGGCCCGTGAAGAATCCGACCTGCTCCATGATCCGCATGAGCGTGGTCGAGGCGACCGGCGTCCCGCCCAGGGTGACGCCGCCCGTGCTCCACAGCGGGCTGAGCACGGTGCCCAGGGCGAACCAGCCGCCGGCCAGCGCGGCCAGCCCGGCGCCGAACAGCGCGATGTGCCTCCCGGTGGCGATCATCAGCAGGACACCGCCGAGGAAGACCGCCGCGCCCGGCAGGATCTCCAGCCACAGCCGGGCCGTGGTGTAGGTCCAGCTGGCGTCCGGCGTGAAGGCGTAGTGAAAGTACGGTCCGATGAAGGGGATGATCGCGCCCCAGATCCCGAGCAGAGCCAGCAGAAAACCGCTGGCTGCCCCGCGAGTGCGCCGCATCTGCAGCATCCCGGCCATTGCCTATCACTTCCCGAGTGAGTTCCGATATGAGTCGTTTGGCGGCCTGACCGTACGCCACTACCCCGAGCGGCAGGTACTATTCCTCGGCCGGGGGTATGGTTCGCGACGTGGACACCAGGCGCCTCGTCCCGCGCACCGACCAGGTCCTGGCCGATCCCCGCCTCGCCGCCGCCGAACGGCGCCTGGGCCGCGCCCTGGTCAAGGCCGCCGTGTCCCGCGCGCAGCAGCGGGCCAGGACCGGGCAGATCGCCCCGGACCAGGTCGCGGACGCCGCGGTCGCCGAACTGCCGGCCCACGCCGCCGCGCTGACCCCGGTGATCAACGCCACCGGCGTGCTCGTGCACACCAACCTGGGACGCGCGCCGCTGTCCGCGGCGGCCGTGGACGCGATCACCGCGGCCGCGGGCCACTGCGACGTTGAATTCGACCTCGCGACCGGGGTCCGCGCCCGCCGCGGCGCCGGGGCGCTCGACGCGCTGGCCCGCGCCGTCCCCGCCGCCGAGGCGGTCGCCGTCTTCAACAACAACGCCGCCGCCCTGGTCCTCGCGGCGACCGCGCTGACCAGCCCCGACGCTGACGAGATCATCGTCAGCCGCGGCGAGCTGATCGAGATCGGCGACCGGTTCCGCCTGCCCGACCTGCTGGCTTCGACCGGTGCGAGCTTGCGCGAGGTCGGCACCACGAACCGGACGACGCCCGCCGACTACGCCGAGGCGATCGGCCCGCGGACCGCGTTCATCCTCAGGGTGCACCCGTCGAACTTCCGCATCGAGGGCTTCACCGCCGCCGTGGGCGTTCCCGAGCTGGCCGAGCTGGCGGAGACCCACGGCGTCCCCGTCGTGTTCGACATCGGCTCCGGGCTGCTCACCCCGCACCCGCTGCTCCCCGGCGAGCCCAGCGCCGCGACCGCGCTGCGGGACGGCGCGGCCCTGGTCACCGCCAGCGGCGACAAGCTGCTGGGCGGGCCGCAGGCCGGCCTGGTGTTCGGCCGCGCCGACCTGGTGCGCCTGCTGACCCGCCATCCCCTGGCCCGCGCGCTCCGGGTCGACAAGCTCACCCTGGCCGCCCTGGAGGCGACCCTCGCCGGACCGGTACCGCCGGTCGCCGCCGCGCTGGGCGCCGACCCCGCTGCTGTTTTCCGTCGCGCCGAACGAGCGGTGGTGCTCCTGTCCGAGGCCGGCCTCGACGCTCGCGTGGTGACGTCCCGGGCCGCCGTCGGCGGCGGAGGGGCGCCGGGCGTCCTGCTGCCCAGCGCCGCGGTCAGCCTGCCCGAGGCGCTGGCCGCCTCGCTGCGTTTGGTGGCGCGCACCTCGCACGGCGAGTTCCCCGCCGTGGTCGGGCGCCTGGAGGGTGGCAGGCTCCTGCTCGACCTGCGTTCGGTATCACCGGACGACGACCGCTCCCTGGTTGGCGCGGTCCTCGCCGCGGCCGCCGCTGTCGCCCGCCCGGCCTGAGTTTCGTCCCGGGCCGCCGTCATGCAGGTCATCGCCACCGCCGGGCACGTGGACCACGGCAAGTCGGCCCTGGTCCGGGCCCTGACCGGGATGGAGCCCGACCGGTGGGCCGAGGAACGGCGCCGGGGGATGACCATCGACCTGGGGTTCGCGTGGATGGACCTGCCCGGCGGGGAGCGCCTGGCCTTCGTCGACGTGCCCGGCCACGAGCGGTTCGTGCCCAACATGCTGGCCGGCGTCGGCCCGGTGCCCGCCGTGCTCCTGGTCGTCGCCGCCGACGGCGGCTGGATGCCGCAGTCCGGCGAGCACCTGGCCGCCATCGACGCGGTCGGCATCCGGCACGGCCTGGTCGCCGTCACCCGCAGCGACCTGGCCGACCCTGGCCCGGCCACCCGGCAGGCCCTGGAACGGATCGCGGGGACCAGCCTGGGCACCGTCGAGGCCGTGCCGGTAAGCGCGGTGACCGGGACCGGGTTGCCCGAACTCCGCGCCGCGCTGGCCCGGCTGGTCTCGCGCCTGCCCGTCCCGTCCGTGGACGCTCCGGTCCGGCTGTGGGTGGACCGGTCCTTCACCATCCGGGGGAGCGGCACCGTGGTCACCGGCACCCTGCCCGCCGGGACCGTCCGGACCGGCCAGGAACTCCTGCTCACCCCCGCGATGCGCCCGGTCAGGATCCGCGGCCTCGAGTCGCTCAACGAGCCCGCCGCGTCCGTATCCGGCGTGGCCAGGGTCGCGCTCAACGTGCGCGGCCTGGCCGCCGACGTGCCAGCGCGCGGCATGGCGCTGGTCGACCCCGGCCGGTGGACCATGACCAAGCTGGCCGACGTCCGGCTGTCTGTGCCGTCTGGGCTACGCCTCCCCGCCGAGATGACCCTGCACATCGGTTCGGCCAGGACGGTGGCCCGCATCCGGCTGCTCGGAGCAGCCCCGTCCGCCGTCCTCGGTCCTTATGATCGCCATGCCCGTCCCCGCGGCGCCCCTGATCCCGGCCGTGCTGATCGCGGCCGTGCTGATCGCGGCCGTGCTGATCGCGGCCGTGCTGATCGCGGCTCCGCGATCGCCCGGATCACACTTCGCGATCCGCTGCCCCTGCATGTCGGCGATCGCGTCTTGCTCCGCGACCCGGGCAGCGCGGATCTGGCCATCGTGGGGGCGACCGTGCTCGACGTGGCGCCCCCGCCGCTATCCCGCCGCGGTGCGGCCGCCGAAGCCGGGCGCGAGCTCGCCGCCTGGCCGGAAGTCCCGTCGCCCGCCGACCTCCTGCGCCGCCACGGCCTGCTGCAAGCCAGCGCCATGGCCGCCATGGGTATAGGTGTTAGCTCATCCCCTCGCACCGCGGGCCAGCCATCCCAGTCCGCCGGCCAAGCTTCGCACGCAGTCGGCGGATGGCTCGTCGACTCCGGTCGCTGGGCGGAGCTGCGCAAGCAGCTCGCCGAGGCGGTCGCCGCACACGCCCGCCGCGACCCGCTGGCCATCGGCATGACACAAGAGGCGGCCCGGGCGGCCCTGCACCTGCCTGACCGGGCCCTGGTCGAGGCGCTCGCCCGGCAGCCTCTCCTTCCCGGCGAGCACGCTGCGGTACAGCTCAGCGGCGGCTACCTGCGCCTGGCTGCCGACGGTGACGCTCCAGCCCAAGAACCCCATAAACCCGGGGAACACCGAGAAGCTCCTGGACCTCGTCAGTCCCAGTCATCCCTGGAGCCTCAGCCCGCGCTGCCTGCGCACGTCCTGGCCGGAGTGCGGGCCGTGCTCGCCGACCTGGCCCGGGAGCCGTTCCTGGCCCCGGAGGCGGGCCGGCTGCGCGAACTCGGCCTGGACTCCCGGGCGATCGCGGCGGCCGCTCGGGCCGGGCTGCTGCTGAGGGTCACGGAGCAGATCGTGCTTGCGCCCGACGCGCAGACCAGCGCGGCGCGGCTCCTCGCGGGGCTACCCCAGCCCTTCACGGCCACCGAGGCCAGGCAGGTCCTGGGGACGACCCGGCGCGTAGCGATCCCGCTGCTCGAGCACCTGGACCGGGCCGGGGTTACCCAGCGCCTCCCCGATGACCGGCGCCGCCTGCGCTTAGCTGCTGCTGCACCGGCTCTCTGACTACCACCGACCCTCCCGATACCGGCTATCCCGGCAACTATTTCGCCATGGTTCCGGGCGCCGCCCCTGTGCTCTTATCCAGGCCGGACCCTCCGCCAAACGCAGGGTCCGGCCTGGTCCCTTTCCCGCCCAGCCCCAACCCGATAACCCCTCAGGGCGCCGGGATCGCCGTCACGGTCGTGGTCGGCGTCGGGGTTACGGTCGGGATCGCCGTCACGGTCATGATCGGCGTCGGGGTCGTGGTCGGCGTCGCGGTTACGGTCGGGATCGCCGTCACGGTCGTGGTCGGCGTCGGGATCGCGGTGACGGTTGCGGTGGGCGTCGGGGTCGGCGACATGCTCGGAGCCGACGTCGTCGGAGCAACGGTGGCGGGCGGGGTGACCGGCCCGCTGGTCTGGGGCGTGCAGGCGGTCACGGCGAGACCGAACGCCGCCAGCAACGCCATGGTAAGCGGCCGGGCGAGCCGCCGCCGCTCGGATCGGCCCCGATCGCCAGACCTCAATTCTTGCCACATGACAATTCCATCCTTAGCTAAATGACAAATGCCGCAGCGCCCTGTCTTACCGCGCGGCTGCCACCCACGATGGCGTCGAGGACAGGGTGGTTCGTCGGAGGTGCGGGGGAAACTCAGGGGGCCGGGATCAGGCAGCTCCCGGACGATCAGCGCCGTCAAGCGCTGAACGCCTCAATTCGCCGCGGTGACGGTTGGCTCCGGAGTTCCTGTGACACTGGGCCTTGGTGTGGAGGACACGGTCGGTCTGGGGGAAGGGGTAGCGCCAGGGGCCGGGGCGTTGCGCCAGAGGTGAGTATTACGCAGGCACGCGGACTGGTCCCACTGGGCCGCAGGGAGGGCCGTAAGCCCCGCCGGCTCCTGCGACCAGGTGGCTACCCCGTACACCGGCGCGAGCAAGGTACCTTCCAGGTGCGCGCCACGGAAGTCCGCGCCCTGAACGTCGGCGCCGGCCAGGATCGTAGCTATCGGCCCCGGGCATGGCCATAGCCGAGCGAATAAGCCGGGGGTGCCGAAATCAGGCTGTCCTGATTCAGAGGCTACGGAACTCGGGAGAGCGGCGCAGGGCGTCGGCCACACGCCGCGCGGTGCCCATGGTGTTGGCGATGCGCAGGAAAAGGAACCCGCCGCCGTGGACCCTGAACACCGATGCTCCGGGTGGCGAGGCGATAGAGACGGTCGCGTACGCGAATTGGCTCTTCCGGATGATGACGCGGCTGCCGTTCGCCTGGACCTGGTAACCCGGGCCCAGCCTGCGGTCGAGCACGGAGACGACCTCGCCGGGCGTCACGTTCTTGCGCGGCACCCTCACTTTCGGCATGGGCCAAGGGTAGCGGCGCCCGCACTGTCCTCGGCCGCGGGCGCGGCATCAGGCAGACAGCCACGCCGCGGTGTCGGGCGGCAGAATACTCCCGGAGATCGGCTCGCTGGCCAGCAGGATCTCCCCGTGCGCCGGAAGCGGGGCGTCGGTCGCGCCGAGGTTCGCCGCGAAGACGAAACCGGGCTCCCTGGCGAAGCACAGCAGGCCGGGGCCGGCGTCCTCTAGCCAGCGCAGGGTGCCGCGTCCGAGGGCCGGGTGATCGCGGCGTATCCGGAGGGCCGCCCGGTAGAGGTCCCAGAACGACACGGGATCACCGGCCTGCGCCTCGACGCTGTACGAGCCCCAGTCGCGCGGCTGGGGCAGCCAGGGGACCGCCGCGTCGACCACCTCGGAGAAGCCGAAATCAGAGCCTTCGCGGGACCAGGGCAGGGGCACGCGGCAGCCGTCGCGGCCGGGCGAGCGGCCGCCGGTGTTATGGAACCGGGGGTCCTGGCGCGCACTGGCGGGGATGTCGAGGACTTCGGGCAGGCCGAGTTCCTCCCCCTGGTAGATGTAGGCCGACCCGGGCAGGGCCATCGAGAGCAGGGCTGCGACCCGTGCGCGGCGGACGCCGACCTCGGCGCGCGCATGGCCCAGGGTCATGAGGCGGTTGATCGTCTGCGGGGTATACCCCTCGTCGAGCTGGTACCGGCTCACCGGCCGGGGTACGTCGTGGTTCCCGATGACCCACGGCGCGCGCGATCCGCCGGCCAGCACGAGTACCTCGTCGATGGCGCCGCGGAACGAGGCGACGTCCCAGCCCGCCACGATCAGCTGGAAGTTGAAGACCTGAGGCAGGCCGTCGGACGCCAGGTAGGGCCGCAGGGTGGCGGGTGAGTCGTACCAGACCTCGCCGACCGCCGTCCGCGCCCCGGGGAACACGGCCGGGGAATAGGAATCCAGGATCCTCCGCCAGGACCGGTAGATTTCGTGGACCTCGGGCCGGTGGCGGTACGGGGTTGGCATATCCAGCTGGTAGGTCAGGTCGGGCTCGGGTTCATCGGGCAGGTCCGGGTCCTTGAACAGGCCGTGCGCCACGTCCACGCGCAGGCCGGCCGCGCCGTGATCGAGCCAGAACCTGATCACCCTGGTGAACATGGGGGGAACATCTGGATCGCGCCAGTTCCAGTCCGGCTGCTCGGGAGCGAACAGGTGCAGGTACCACTGCCCGGGGCGGCCGTCGGCCTCGGTGACGCGGGTCCACGCCGGGCCCCCGAATGACGATCGCCAGTTGCTCGGCGGCAGGTCCCCGCCGGGGCCGCGCCCGTCGCGGAAGATGAACCGGGCCCGCTCCCTGCTCCCGGGAGCGGCCGCCAGCGCGGCGCGGAACAGCGGGTGCTCGCTTGAGCAGTGGTTGGGTACCAGGTCGACGATCACCCGGATCCCGTGCGCCTCGCCGTCCTTGACCAGGGCGTCGAAGTCCGCCATGGTTCCGAGCCGCGGGTCCACCGCACAGTAGTCGCTGACGTCGTAGCCGCCGTCGGCCAGCGGCGATGGGTAGAAGGGCGTCAGCCAGATGGCGTCCACGCCGAGGTCGGCCAGGTGCGGCAGGCGCGAGCGCAGCCCGGGCAGGTCACCCAGGCCGTCGCCATCGGCGTCGGTGAAGCTGCGCGGGTACACCTCATAGACGACCGCATCTTCCCACCAGACATCCCCGTCACCGCTCACGCGTCTCCCCTTCAGTCGCCGGCCTCACCGCATCTTAGTGAGCGCTTGAAT